>JAABUY010004399.1_pt1 | contig 14804 bp, 14 predicted proteins | sample 5560271 | NCBI WGS metagenome assembly JAABUY01 (sample SAMN10711886, study PRJNA513374) | rock metagenome | isolation source: Antarctica rocks | place: Antarctica: Victoria Land, University Valley
CCCATGTTCGTGTCGCAGAAGCTCTCCGACCTGACGGCCAACAAGGCGGCCGCGGCCTACTTCGACCAGACCTCGCTCCATTTCCTGTTCAACATGCACGACACCAACGACGAGTCGGGCGTCGATCCGCGGCTGTGGGTCGCGCGCAAGTTGGGCCTGACCGAGGACGAGGCCGCGCACATCGGCGACCTGGCCGGCAAGCAGGCCGCCGACAAGAAGCGCCTGGAGTACGCGCAGATGTTCATGATCCGCACCACCAAGACGGCCGCGCGCGCGGCGCGCGGGGTGGTCAACGTGCCCTCCGCGCCCGAGGAGGCGTGGCTGTTCGCCTCCGACCCCGACGACAAGGAGTACCGCGCGCAGATGGTGCGGGCCGTCGCCGCCGACCCGGAGCGCCCGACCGGCGACGAGGTGTACCAGGCGGTGTGCCTGCTCGCCGAGGGCGCGACGCCCGAGGAGGTCGACGCCGCGCGCCTGGTCCCCGCCGTGGCTCCTGCCGGCGACGATGACAGGGAGGCCACGCTCGTCGGGGCGGGAGGTGCGGCATGGACCGCCGCCCGCTGATCGAGAGAGACGGAGGCCCCATGCGCCGTGTGATCGTCCCCCTCGCCGCGCTTCTGCTGCTCGCCCTTGGGACCATGAGCGCCCTGGGGACGGCCCCCGCCCGCGCCGCCACCGCGCCGCCACCGCCCACACCGGCGCCGGCGCCGGCGCCTGTCCCGACGTACCACCCGGCGCTCACGCTCTCGGCGACGCAGGGCGCGATCGGCGCGGCGCTTATCGTCGTGGCCGATGGTTTCCCGCCGAACGGGACCGTCACCGTCTACTGGGATGGCGCCTACCTGGCGCGCGGGGACACCGACGACTCAGGCTACGTCGCCGTGCGCACGGCCGTCCCCCACGACGCCGCCGACGGGCCGCACGAGGTCCGCGCCGTCGGCCCCAGCCACACGTCCGCCGGCGCGGCCTTTACCGTGGCCACCCCGCCCGCGCCCGTGTACCATCCCCGCGTCACGCTCTCGCTCACCCACGCGCGCGTCGTCACCGGCACCGTGCTCACGGCCGACGTGACCGGCTTCGCGCCCAACCAAGGCGTGACCCTCGCCTGGGATAAGGTCGGCGGGACCGCCCTGGGCGCACACACCGCCGACGACAACGGCGCTACCTCGTTCGACATCGTGCTGGGCATCGACCCGACGCCCGGCGTCGGCACGCACCGCCTCGACGCGGCGGGGACCGCTCCGACGCTCTCCGCGTCGGCGTCGTTCACGGTGGACCCGCCGCCGCCCTCGCCCCCGTGCGGTGGTCTGGGCTTCACCGTGCCCTTCATCAACTGGGCCGTCTGCCTCGACCCCATCGGCGGCCTCACCACCTGGATCACCAACGAGGCCACCGCCGGGGCTACTGCCGTTGGCGTGCTCGTCGCCAAGGACCTGACCATGCAGCAGGACTACACGCGGATTGCCCAGTTGCAACCCGCGTTCACGACGATGCAGCAGCTCGCGCGCGACCTGTTCGGCGTCCTGTTCCTGGCCGGCGCGCTTACCTGGTACGCGCGGCGGCTGGGCCTGGGACCGGGCGGGGAGGCGGCGACGCAGATGGTCGAGGGCGGCCTGGGCCTCGCCCTCACCACCGCGCTTCCCTGGCTCATGCACCTCTACATCGTGGCGGTCAACGCCGCGTCGGGGATGATCCTGGCTGACCCCAACAACCAGGGCGGGGCCGCTATTGGCGCGCTGGCGAGCCACCTCATCGGCCCCGCCCTGCTCACGGCCCTCACCGGCGATCCCGTGTTCCTCCTCGTGGTTGTTGGCTTCGTCGTCGTCTTTGTCGTGCTGCTCGTGCTCATTGCCATTACACGCACCATCGGCACCCTCTACGGCGCGGCGGTCTACCTGGCCGCGCCGGTGGGCGCGATCTGCATGGTCACGCCCTTGACGCGCTCCGTGGCGGCGGCCTGGGCGCGGCTGTGGTTCTCGCTCACGTTGTGGGGCGTGTCCTACGCCGTCGCGCTCGTGTCCGTGCGGGCGATGGTGGCCGCGTTCGGGGGCGACGGGCTACAATCGCTCGCCCTGGCCCTGGCTGGGGCGCTCATGCTCTACGGCGCCCCGCGCCTGGGCGACGCGCTGCTCGGCGGCGGGGCCTCGCGCGCCCTGGGCATCGGCCATGCCCCGCTATTTGGGACCGCCGCCCGTATGGGCCTGGCGGCCGCCACGGGCGGGGTCGCTGGTGGGGCCGTGGCGGCAGATAGCGCCCGCACCGCTGCAGGAGGGGGGATGCCTTCCGCTCCCACGGTGACAGAAATGCCCACCGCCAGCGTGTCCGAGATTGCGTCGATCGCCCCGCCGATCAACGCCGAGTGGGGGCTGATCGAATGAGCGTCGCGACCAGGATCAAGCGAGCGGCGCAGGCAACAGGGCGCGGTCTGTTCGTCCTTGCCATACCCAAGACGGTGCGCCGCTCGACAGACGAGCTGCGCTCCGTCGAGATGTCGCCTGCGCTGGGCCTCGTCCTGCGGCTCGCTGCGGTCCTGGTGCTCGCGGGGATAGTCCTGGCGGTCCACGCCGTCGGGCATCCCCTCCTGGGCTTCGCCCGCGACACCCTGCTGCTCGTCGGGGCCGTCGTGATCCTGGCCCTCTCGGGGGCGCTCGCGCCGCAAGGGCGGCTCCTGGGGCGGCTCTTGCTGTCCTACGCCAAGCGGGAGGCCGGCCGCCGAGGGTTGACGTGGCGGGGCCGGCTCTTCCGCGCCCTCGCCCGGCGCTTGGAACCCGCCACGCCGCAGAAAGAGAAGGGGAAGACCAATGACCGCCAACGCTAGCCAAAACGATCCGCAACGCCCGCGCATCTCGATGGTCGTAGAAGCGTCACAGAAGTGGGCGTATTTACAGGAGTTCGATTGCCAGCCGGCGCGCCTCAACGAACTGGGCCAGCAGGGGTGGCATCTGGTTGGGCCGCCCGTCATCGCCAGCATGTCCCTCGGGACATCTGGCCGGCTGCTCTACGTGTTCGAGCAGCCCATCCCAATACCCCAACGGTAATCAGAAAGAAGCGCCGGCTGGATCTAATTTCGACCGGCTGCACCCACGAGTGAAAAAGGAGGAGAGACATGTCCATGACGGATCGCTGCCACGACATCTTGCAGGCGCTCGCCTACGGGGAGGAGCGCCACGGCTACGCTCTCATGTGCGCCGTCGAGGAGCACACGAACGGGAAAGTTATCCTCGGCCCTGGCACGCTCTATCGCGCCATCGGGCGCCTGCTGGACGACGGCCTGATCGTGCAGACCGACCGGCGGCCCGACCCCCTGCTGGAGGACGAGCGCCGGCGCTACTACCGCATCACCCCGCGCGGCCGGGCCCTGCTCGCCCATCCAGGGACGCCGCTCCCTCCGCTCGCCCCGCCGCCGTCGCCCGACGACCTCGGCCCGGCCCATCGCCAGTACGACGTGCTGCGCGTGCTCGCCGACGACCAGGAGCGCCACGGGCACGCCCTCCTGCACGCGGTCTCGGCGTTGCCGGGGGCCGCCCCCCTCGGCCCGACCACGCTCTACGTCACGCTGCGCCGCCTGCTCACCAACGGCTTCGTCGTGGAGGGTGCCGCGCGACCCGACCCCGCCCTGGGCGGCGAGCCGCGCGACTACTACCGTATCACGCCCCAGGGGACGGCGGCCCTGCGCACGCCGGGGCTGCTGCCCCGGCCCCCGCGCACCGCCGACCAGCAGCGCCGGTACGCCCTGCTGTGCGCCCTCGCCGACGGCGCGGAGCACCACGCCTATGGCCTCCTCACAACCCTGCGCGCGGACCCCGACGGCGTGGGACGCGGCGGGACCGGGACGATCTATCGCACCCTCGACGCCCTGCTAGCGGACGGCCTGGTGAGCGAGGCCGGGGAACGGATCGATCCGGCCGTCAATCCCGCCGTGCCGCGCCGGCACTTTCGCATCACCCCCCGTGGCGAGGAGGCGCGCCAGATGCTCGCCGCACTGCCGCCGTACCGGCCCGCCGACGCGCCCCCGTGGCGCGGCGCGCTGGCGTTCGGGGTGACGTGGGGCGCGGCCACGGGCGGCGTGCTGCTGCTGCTGGGGGCGGGCGGCGCGGGCTGGGCGACGGGCGCGGTGGCCACGGTCGTCACGACCGGCGCGGGGTTGCTGCGCCGCGACGCGGCGGCATAGCGCGCCACCAGGGCGCACGATAAGGACGAGCGGACACGGAGAAAGACGGGAGCGGACACATGGCAGACGAGAAGAACGAGAAGAAGCGGACGGGGTACTACCTCGCCGACGAGACCGTGCAGGCGGTCGCGGAGCACGCCAGGCGCGCGAGCCTCTCGGTCTCAGCGGCGGCGGACGATCTGATCCAGCGCGGCGCGGCCGTCGCGGCGGCGCAGGGCGCGGGCGCGCACGCGGTCCCGGCCCTTGTGGAGGCCGTGGGCCGCACGATGGAGGAGCTGCTGCGCGCGCTGGTCGTACACCCGTTCGCCGCGGAGCTGGCGGCGATCCATCACGAGGCGACGGTGGCCCGCCTGGAAGGCTTCGCCCACATCTGCAATGACTACGGCCCCGCGGTGGGCGAACAGCTTGAAGCGGCGGCCGAGGAGCGCGCCACGGCGGCGCGCGCGGCGGGCGAGCGGGCGCGCCTGAATATGCGCGTGACCGCGGAGCAGGTGGCGTGATGACGACGACGCCAACGACGCCGACGCGGACGTTCGTGGAGGGGCGCTACGTGCCGGCCGGGCCGTGGGCCGCGCGCAAGATCGAGGGGCAGGTCCAGCACCTCAAGGGGCGCTTCCGTCCGGGCGAGGCGCGCGAGGAGCGCACGCTGTTCGACGCCCACGGCCCGGTCGCCGACCAGGCGGCCGCACGAGCCGTCCTGATGGCCGCGATCGGCCCCAAGGTGGTGTTCCACCGCCTCGTCCTCTCGCCGGGGCGACGCGCCGGGGTCGTCCGCCCGATCGACCTGCACACCTGGACGCGGCTGCTCCTGATGGACCTGGGCCACGACCTCGGCCAGCGGCTCGTGTGGGTGGCCGCCGCCCACCGCAACACCGACGATCCGCACGTCCATGTGCTCCTCGCGGGCGTGGCCGAGCGGACGCAGTGGCCGCGCGCGGGGCAGATGGTGGGCGTGGAGTTGCGGACGCCGCACTACGCCCTGCTCCGTGAGCGCGGCGACCTGCGCGCGGCCGAGATCCGGGCGCTCAACGGCGACGGCACGGCGGCCTGACCGCGCGAGGGGTGAGGGGAGGGATAGAACGATGGACTACGGGACAGGGGGCACGCTCGCCTACACCGTCGACGGCCAGGGCTTTGTGCTCTCCGTGCGGGAGGCGACGTCCCCCGACACGGCTACGACGCGCACGGACACCCCGCCGTACGTCGCGCTGCGGACCCTGGTGGCCCCGCTGACCTGGGAGCCGGTGCAGCGCTTGCTCGCCTGGGGCGCGCGCGAGGGCCTGACCGCGGCCGAGCTGCTGGACACCTGCCGGGCGGCGACACACCCCCCGACGACACGACGACAAAGGAGCGCACGATGACATACGCAGCCCGCGACGAGAGAGAGATTGCGCCGTACGACTGGACGCTCGCCGGCGACGGCCCCGAGGGGCGCGCGCTCGCCCCCGAGGCCGACCCAACGGACCTGACGTACTACACGCGCGAACCGGACGGCTATGGCCCGGACGACGACCGCTGGCAACCGATCACCGACCCGGCCGAGATCGCCACGATCGAGGCTGCGCTGGCCCAGGGCATCGACCCGCCCTACGAGGTGTGGGTGGACCAGGCCTCGGCCGCGCTCGCCCCCGGCGACCTCACCCCAACCCTCGCGGACGAGGGACCGACCGTGTACGCCTGGGAGCAGACCGGCCCCGCCGTGGGCGAGGGCCAACTCTATGAAGTCACCGATCCGGTGGTCATCGCCGCGTACGAGGAGGCGCACCCCGCCCAAGGGAGCAGCGAGATCATCACCCCCGCCGACTATTATGATGCCGCGTGGGCGACCGATGCGGCGGGTGCGACCGATCCCGCGCTGTACAACACACAGATCGAGGCGCTCGTCGCCCGGGGCGACACCTGGCTTGAGGTCGAGGGGACAGGGGCTGGCGTCACGCTTGGGCGCTACGCCGCCGGTCCCGTCGAGCGCGACACCAACGGCTGGGAGCCGGTGCGCGTCGGCGACGGCCCCGACGACGGCCCCACAGGGAACGTCTACCCTGACGAGGCGACGGCCCGCCAGGTCGCGATCGCGTATAACGGCGCGGACCTCGCGGGTATAGACCTGACCCTCGATCCCGCCCCCATCGCTGCCCTCGACCGGGACCTGACGCCGGCCCTCGACCTGTAGGGAGGAGGAGAGACACACCATGAGCACGCCCAGCACCCCCGCCAGCCCGCCTCTCACCGTCCGCCCGTGGGCGCGCGCCGGCGGCGCCCTGCGTCGCCTGCCGTCCCACACCCGATCGGGGGGTGTCGCCCTGCTCCGCCTCGTCCGTCGCCTGCTCGCCCGCGTGCTGTGGCTGCTGCGCGGCTGGGCGGGCCTGCTCGCCGGCCTGCTCGCCGCGCTGGCCATCTGGCTCGGGCCGGCCGGCGGCGCGCGCTGGATCGCCGCCACGGCCACGGCCCTCGACCACCACGCCGCCGCGGCGGTGACGCTGTGGTCTCAGACGGCGTACGATGCCGTGGCCTGGCCGGCGTCTAACGGCGTGCTCGCTCTGCGCGCGACCCAGGACTGGATGCGCCACGGCTACCACGGCCTCGCCCCCGCACTCCATACGACGCCCTGGGCGTTCTGGATGCGCCACGGCGCGGCCTGGCGCTACGCGCGGCTGCACAGCCCGAGCGGGGCGCCCGCGCGCGCGGCGATCCCGGTGGAGCTGGGCGGCGCCCTCGCGCTCCTGGCCCTGTGCGGCCTCTTTATCATGATCGGACGGCGGAAGCGGGCGCTCGACCCCACACGCCGCAACACCTACGGCGGGGCGCGCTGGCAGACCTGGGACGAGCTGCGGCGGCGGCGGGCTAAGCCGGGCGACCTCGTGCTGGGCACGGCGCGGCGGGGCCTGCGCCGCCTCACCGTCGGCATCCCCGCGGCCCTGCTCGTCGAGGGCGTGGCCATCTGCGCCCCCAACGGTCTGGGCAAGTCAAACGCCATTTACAAGGGCCAGTTGTTGGAGGCGGACCCCGCCGTGGACTACGTGGCCACCGACCCCAAGGGCGAACACTGGGCGCAGACGGCCGCTGCCCTGGCCCGCACACACGACGTGTTCCGCCTGGACATGCAGACGCCCGCCGACAGCGTGACGTGGGCGCCCCTCGCGCTAGAGCGCACGCAGGCGCAGGCCGAGGCGTGGGCCGCCGCCTGGCTGCGCAACACCACGCCGGCGGGCAGCGCCCCGGCCGTGGCCTACTTCGAGCAGGCGCTGATCCTGCTCATCGCCGCCGGCGTCGCCCACGTTCACGCCGTCGCCGCGAGCCAGGGCCGCGCCACGGGCACGCTCGGCGAGCTGATCGACCTGCTCCTCCTGCCGAGCATCGAGAAGATCGAGGCGCGCTTGCTCAAGACGCCGGGCGGCATCCCCCCGGCAGCGGGGCAATTTCTCGGGCTCATCAAGGAGCACAAGGACCTGCGCACCTCGATCCCCTCGGGCCTGGCCCCGCGCCTCTCCACGCTCACCGACGCGGCCGTGCGCGCCGTCGTCGGGGGAGCGGGCACGCTCGACCTCGACCGCCTGGGGCGGCGCGGCCGACGGCCGATCGCGCTCTACATCGTGACGCCCGTGGGCGATCGCACGCTGCGCCCGCTCGTCGGCGGTCTGTTCACCACGCTCTTCCGCGTGCTCATGGACCGCGCGCGCACCCTGCCGGGCGGCGCGTTGGAGCGCGAGGTGCGCCTGCTCCTGGACGAGTTCGGGACGATGGGCGCGGTCCCCGACGCGCCCGATCGCTTCAACGTGCTGCGCCAGGTGCGTGTCTCGCGCGTCCTCTCCTTCCAGATGCGCTCGCAACTGATCGAGGACTACGACGAGACCGGGGCGGAGGCCCTGGTGGAGTCGTGCAACGCGCTGGCGTGGCTCGGCGGGACGCGCGGCAAGGATGCCCAATGGGCCAGCGAGACGCTCGGCAAGCGCACCGTGCTGGCCTCCAGCGCGGGCGATTCGGCCGCGCCGGGGGGCCTATTCGGGCGCACGCCCGAGCGCGACAGCCGCTCGGTGAGCGAGGCGGGCGTGCCCCTGCTGTTCCCGGAGGACCTGCACGCCTCCTCGCGCCGGCGTATCATCGTGAGCGTGCGCGAGGCGCGGCCTATGGACCTGCGCACGCGGCCCTTCTACACCGTCCGCGCACTCCGACGCCTCTCGAAGCTGCCGGCCCCGCCCGCCTGCGTCGAACGCGCGGACCCCGCGCCGGTCGCCGCCACGGCGGTCGCCCCCGTAGCCACACAGACACCCGCACGCGCGGACGCACCGGTGGTCCCTGTGCCCGTACCCGTGCCGACCTCAACGCGGGGAGCGGTGCCCGACGCGGCGTGGGGAGCCTCACCGGCCACGGTGCCCAGCGCGCCAGTGCGTGTGATGGCGAAAGCACCGGCTGCGGCCCCAGTAACAACGGTCCCAGCTACACCGACGGTAGCGCCCGCATCCAGCCCGGCGCGGCTGCCGACGGCACCGGTGAAGCACGGGCGCGCCTACGACTGGACGGGGCTCCCATGACCGCACATGAGCCGCGCCGGATAGCGCCTTTAAGGGAGGGGCAGGACATGCGCCCACGCGCCGCCTTTACGTCAGGGGAGGCGGTAGGCTACAATGCCCATCATGAAGGAGTGCGCCATGTAGCACGAGGCGCGGCCGTAGCGGCTGCAAAAGCTAGAGGCCCACCGGCAGGAACCGGTGAGCCTCTACCTTGCCCAGGACGAACTATCTATATCAACCGGCCCTGGTGTCCCCGCCGTCGAAAGCGATCACCAGAGCCACCAACCAAAGGCCGTCGCCCGAAGGAGTTAGCAGCTCCGAACCGGGTTGCGGGCCTGCAGAGGAGGCTTTTATGCTTCAAAGCACACCCATGCTCTTTCGACAGGATAGCGCGAACCCGTGCGCCTGTCAATGGGATAGCGCACCCCCCGTGTGGACACGCACGGGACTGGTCGATACCTCGCCCCTCATCGCGGCCGTTGTGCAGGCCTACAACGACGGCCATCTTGCGGCCGACGTGACCCCCGACGCGATCCTTAGTCCGAGCCGCGCGACCCACGTCGCCCACGCGCGGCACCTCTGCGCCTACCTGCTCGTCGAAGACGACCACCTCTCGTACAGCGCGGCCGCCCAGGCGTTGGGGCGCACCAACCACACCACGGTCCTGAACAGCCGCGCGCGTGTCGTGGCGGCCCTCGCCCACGACGAGGCCCGGCGCCAGGCGCTCACGGGCGCGCGCGCCCTCTTGAGCGGCCACGCCCGGCGCGCGCCCCGCCGACCGGACCAGGGCCATCGGGAGGCCTTCGCCACGGCGACCCCCCAGGAACTGGCCGAGTATCGCTACTGGCGCGTGCAGTCTCTCCGCTCTGGGGCCTCAGGGGGTGTGCGATGAGCATGGTCATGACGGACACGGCCCCGCCGGAGGGGTGGACCTTCGGGGGCGTCGAGACGCTCAACGGCACGCAGATCCCCGACGCCTATTTCGATGAGGTCATGGCCCCGCTCGGCCCCTCCGCGTTCACCGTCTTGATGTACGTGTCGCGCCGCACCTTCGGCTTTAAGCGTCACAGCGACCAGATCAGCCTCGACCAGATCTGCCACGGCATCGTCACCAGCGCGGTCCGCGACGCCGACGGCGTGGTTATCAAGCCAGCCCGGCGCCTTGACCACGGGACGGGCTTGGCCAAGTCCACCGTCGTGCGCGCCCTCGACCGCCTGATCGCGGCTGGCCTGATCCACAAGCGGCACAACACCGACCCCCACCGAGGGCAACTCGCCAACACCTACCGCATCGTGTTCAAGGACCCGACCACGGGGTCGCCGACGTCGCCCTCCCTGCCCGACATGAGACCAGTTCCTACGTCAGAAACGACGAGTCCCCCTGTCCGCCAAAGAGACACCCCCTGTCGCGTGATGACACAGGCCCCTGTCCAGCATTTAGACACACAACAAACAGTCGAAACAACAAACAGTCAAAGACACACAGATATCTCGAAACGAGCGCCACGCGTCACGCGCCTGACTCCCTCTCTCGATTCGACCGATTCGATGGTCTTATCGACAGAAGACAGGACAACACAGACGCCACCTCGTCAGGCGGCATCACCCGTCGACGAACGCGTTGCCCGCTTGTCAGCCGAGTTTGGTGACGACGCACCGAGAGCGAGTCGGACGCGGGTGCTCAACATGCAGGGCGCGCGGGGTCTTGACGAGGCGGCGATGGTAGCGCTGCTTGACGAGGCGGCGGTGATCACACGCTCCCAAGCCGTGGCGATCACCAAGCGGGGCCGCGCCGGGGGGGTCGTGCGCATGCCCTACCTGCTGGCCACGCTCCGAGGCCTCGTCGACGCGCTCGCCAGCGACACACGCGGGGTGGCCTTGACTTGGCCCCCTGCGCTAGACCTGCCGGCCGTCGCCGCAGTCACGGGCGTGGACGAAGCGACGACGGCGGCGGGAGCGGTATGGCGGGCGGTGCGCGATGAATTGCGGCGGGACCTGACACCGGAGAACTACGCGCGCTGGGTGGAGGCGACGACGGCCGTTGGTCTGGAGGGCGACCTCCTGCGCGTCGGCGTCCCCGACGAGGCGCACCGACAGTGGCTGGAGCACAAGCTGCGCGGGTGCGTGGAGCGTGCGTTAGGGCGCGCGGGCCACGGCGAGGTGCGCCTCGCGTACACCGTCGCCGCGTCGGGAGAGGGCGTGACCAGCGGCGATCAGACAGGAGGCCACGGCGCAGAGCTTGCCCCGCTGGGGAATCACGGCACAGCCCTAGCCTCGCCGGCCGCGGCGCCTGCTGTCCTCCCACCGACGGCGTTATCCCCCGCACGGCTCGCCGAGGCGTACGCCGCGCGCCCACCCGCATCCTTCGCCCGTGCCGCGCCGTCCCCAGTTGTGGCTTGTCCATGCTGCCGGGCTGTGCCCTGCTGCTGTCGGCTCGGGGACCAGCTGCGGCGTGTGCTCACAGGGCGTGTGGACGGCGCACGGGCGGCGGCCCCGTAAGCGTCCTCACCGGACCCTCACCGACTGGGGCCACAAGGGGTCTTGTGTGAAGGGGTGTAGCGATGACGACACAGACGACACAAACGACACAGACGACGGGCACAACAACGGCCGTGGTCGGCGGCGCTGCACAAGGTATTGACGCGCCAGTACCGGATGCATACACTGCGACGGAACGAGAAGAAAGAGGGCAAAGGGTAGGGTGTCATACCTCACCCTTGGGACGAAGGGTAGGGCATCATACCTCACCCCTTTGCATAGAGGAGCTTGCTCATGGCGACCAATGATGAGGCGATCCGCGATGTGGTGGTCATCGATCAGCGCGTCGTCCGACTCGACGAGGAGGGGAACGAGGTCGTGGCGGTGCGCTTGTCCACAGGCGCAATTTACGTCCCGATCCGTCCGCTCTGCGCCACGCTCGGACTGGAAGCCAGCGGCCAGATCCAGCGTATCCGGCGGCGCGAGGCGCTCGCGGAGATGCTGCGCACGATCCCCATCCCCACGGCCGGCGGGACCCAGGATCTCGCTTGTATCCACGTGGAAGCCGTTCCTCTGTGGTTGAGCGGGGTGGACACGGCGCGCGTCAAGGAGGAATTGCGTGCGAAGTTGGTGGACTTCCAGCGCTGGGCTCGATCCAGGATCGCGGAAGCATTCCTGGCCGAGGCCGGGATCGGGCCTCTCCTCGGACCGGCGCCGATGACCACTCCGACGGCCACGGAGGGCTCTCCCCTCGATCAGATCGAAGCGTTCGGCCTGGCGCTCACCGCGTTCGCGCGGCAGCAACGCGCGTTTGAGATGCGCTATACCACCGATCAAGAGGTCGTGCAGGGGACGCTCGCGCATCTCGACCGAGAGGTCACGCGCCTCGACACGCGCCTTGACCGTGCGGCTGATGCCTTCGCGACCCTGCTCCGCGAGGTCAACATCAGGTTAGATGGGTCCGATGTCATCACCGACGCGCAGGCGTCCGACATTAAGGCTCTGATCCAGGCGATCGCCAAGGACCGGACGCCGTCGGGCGACAAGTCAGGGATGCAGTATCGCACCTTGTGGTCGGAGTTGTACCGCCGGTTTCGCGTCCCGTCGTACGCCCGCATCAAGCTCTCCCAGTATCACGACGTCATTCAGTGGCTCGAAGCGGAGCAGCGGACCGGCGCGTGAGGGCTCCCTTGTGTCGGGAGCGCCTGGCAGCTAGGCGCGCCGCAGCGGGTCGACGAGGGAGCCGTGGGCCACGGCGGTGGCGACGACGGGACGCGTCAGGACGTAGAAGGCAAGCGAACGGTGGCGTGCGTCAGCCTGCAGTGGACCTGCCGGATGGCGTATGCCGGCCGTTGACGGTTTCCGTGAGACACACGCGATTGTTCTACTGTTGTATAGATGCCGCTAAACGGCCAGCAAACGGCTAGCACATGCGTCACTATAGGGTCACGTCCTACAAACTCATCCACGTCGACCTAAACGCCGACGTGATCGTCTGATTCCGGGAGTATCAGCGGGCGCACCTGGCGTCCGAGGAGGACTGACATGGCGGCTCCGACGCCCTCGCCATCCATCGGCGTGCTCGACGTGGACGGCCTGCACCTGCCCGACAAAAATCTCGTCCCCATCAGGGGGGCGATCCGGCACGTCGGCGACCTGTATAACGGCGCGCGGCGGCACGGGCTGACCCAACTATGGCTCACGGACGCCTGGGTGCGCGCCGCCGCGTTGCCCGACACGCTCGCCGTGGCAGGGCAGTTCCGCGAGCTGCGCCACGCCTTCGTGTCGGACGGGCTGGACGACCTGCACGCCTTCCCCACGGCGCTCACGCCCTGGCTGGACCTGCGCAAGAAAGGCGAGGCCGGCTCGGGCGTGTCCATCGTGTTCCCGTTGTACGACGAGCACGCGGTGTGGGGCCTCGACACCGACGGGGCGACGCTCCTGACGGCGCTCCTGGCCTACGCGCGGGCCGTGGGGATGCCCTACTATCGCTCACCGGGCCGCACGGGCGTAGACCTTCTGCAGGAGCTGGGCAAGCGGGGGGCCGACAGCAAGCGCGCATACCCGGAGCGGCTGCCGGCGCCGGCCGGCCAGGCTGACACGGTGACAGAGTTGAGTTGGATGCGCACGCTCTCGCCCGCCGAGCGCGCGAAGACATACCTGCACAGCTATGATAAGAACGCGCAGTGGTTGAGCGCCGCCGGCGTGGTCGAACTGGGCCTGTCGGGCATTGAGGAGCGGCGCGATCCAGGCGGAAAGCTGCCCTTCGACAAGAAGCTGCCGGGGTACTGGCTGGCGCGGATCGCCGGCGCGGAGGAGCGGTGGTGCTGCACGCCGACGGTAGCTTGGGCGCTGGAGCGGGGCCAGTCCGTGGCGATCACCGCGGCGCACGTGTGGACGGAGCACAGCCGGGCCATGGAGACCTGGTACGAGCGGCTGCGCGGGGCGCGCACAGCCCTCTACGCCGATGGGACACCGGCGGGGGCGCTGGCCCTGCGCGCGCTCAAGCTGACCTACAGCCTGACGATCAGCGGCTTCAACAGCGTGTGGCAGCGCGACCGGAAGAGCCCGCTCTACCGGCCGGACTGGCGGCACCTCATCATCGCGCAGGCCAACGCCAACCTGTCGCGGGCGCTGCACAAGATGGATGCGGCCGGCTATACGCCCGTCGCCGTCCACAAAGACGCCGTGTACCTGGTGAGCGACGAGCCCGATCCGATCAAGGCGTGCCCGCCCTCGGTGACGTTGGGGACCGGCCTGGGGCATTTCAAGGTGCAGGACGCGGCGATCCCTTTAGACGTGGTACTGCCGGCGTTCGATGGGACGCGCGGCGGGATTGGGACCTTGTTGAAGCTCTTGAAGCCGTTGCGCGACGCCACGACGGGGCGAGAGGTCGTGGGGGTACCGTAGGGGGTGAGCCTACGGGAAGGGCGTCGCGTGGGCGCCCGCGTGCCGGCCCAGGAGCCGCTCCAAGTGGGCGAGGAGGCCGTCCAGCGTCCAGGGCTTGCAGAGGAGGGTGGATAGCGGATGGCGCAGGGCGGTGGCGCGGTCGGAGGCGTGGCCGTCGTCGGGGACGCAGGCGACGAGCGGGATGCGGCGCATGGACTGGGCCACATGACACTTGACGCTGGTGGGAAGATGTTCTCCGGCATCCAAATACGTAGAAACGCGGGCACGCTTTCACAAAGACGAGAGTTTGGCGCAATGTCTGGCTGTTCCACGCTGCAACAGGTAACACTTTGTAGTGTCAAGCTTACTGATCTGAGGAAGATGTCCTTCCCACCAGCGTCAAGTGTCATGTGGCCCAGTCCACCCGCGAGACTCCGTAATTGACGTTGGTGGGCTGCATAGCCATGCACTGGCATCCCATGCGCCCGTTGCCACACGCGGTCCAGCGGGTCGTACGAGTGTGTACCGACCTAAAATCACCTCTGTCGGATTAGTGAGCCTGCATGCTTATGCGCGTCTCAACGTCAATTACGGAGTCTCCGTTCGGGGATTATTTTCAGACCCTACCCCACGCATTGCCTCACGGGAAAAGTAACCCAGGGAGAGCTGTTGCCTCACCAATAATGTAACCCGACGCAATCGCGCTGATGGCGAAGCGGAGGGAGCAGAAGAGTGAGGTCCAGCATGAGTGTTCAGGC
>JAABUY010004406.1_pt1 | contig 14787 bp, 23 predicted proteins | sample 5560271 | NCBI WGS metagenome assembly JAABUY01 (sample SAMN10711886, study PRJNA513374) | rock metagenome | isolation source: Antarctica rocks | place: Antarctica: Victoria Land, University Valley
CCGTCGTGCTAGAGGTGTCGGGTACGCCCACCCCGCTGCTTGTCTCTCGGGACAAAATCGTGATGCTGTACGTCATACACGAAAACACCACGGGCGCTCTCATCGATGAGGGATCGCCCGCCTAGTCTGTCCACGGCGATCCGCTCCGGCACGCGGTCGTCCCGCATCCTTCTTCTGATTCGTTCCTCAGTGGTGATCCCGGCCATTCATTCCCCCACAAGCGGCGGCACGAAGACGAAATAGAGGAAAGCCACGATCAGGAGCACCCCTGTTGCACGCCACCATCGGCCAGCACGCAGGCGAAGCCGCTCGGCGCAGGGGTCCGCCTGCGTGTGACGGAGAGAGACGATGCGCTCACCGATCGGGATCAGCAGCCAGTTCGTCGGGAGACGCGGTTTTCCCGAACCTTGCATCAACTGCTGCCAGTAGGCATGATCCGCTGCCAGTGTACCGAGCGCGACGAGCGCACCAATGAACACCAAGATCGCCCCGATGATCTGGAAGGTCGGTGGCGGCACCGTATTGGTCATCAGTCACTCCCTTCGTTCCCACGGCGCGACGTGGAGACCGTCCGTCATCACGATCACCAGCCCGTCGCCGGTGACGGTGACGCGCGCGACAGTGAAGGACGCCGGAAGGCCGCTGCCAGGACGTGGACGCTGGCGGATCGGATCGCCGGGTCGCAATGCCAGCGCCTCGTTGTTCGTCATCTCACTTCTCCTCGGGATCGCGGGTGAAGCGCACGCGCAGATTGTCGCGATCCGCGCGCGCCTGCCACCCCGCCACTCGCTACAGTTGTACGTGGGGGTTCCGTGCATAGGTCCACCATGCCGTGGAGAGGTTGGCCGGTTCGGGCAACCAGCGACGACCAATCATCGTCGCGATCGCCGTGAACGTCAGCACGACCTCGTCCTGCTCGCACGCCGCAAGGTAGTCTATGAGCGGCTGGTAGCGACTCGGTTTATCACGCATACCGAATCCTGAGAGCAGTCCGGCCGGTCGACGATCATCGTCTCGCCAGCACCAACACCCTTCCGTTGCGTGACGGCTTCCCCTCAGTATCCTGTCATCCTGCTTCAGCCGTTGCAACGGTTCAGGAAGTGACGCATCGTGCCCTCTCTCCTCGACGTATTCGTGCGTCCGTGCCTGTTCCGGTGTTCGCTATGGCCCGGGCTTGATCGCGTCGCTTCCCTGTGTGCGCACGACAACGATGAACGCAACGGCCACCAGACCGAAGGCGGGGATCCCCGCTACAACGGGGGCCAGATGGAGGGCACCAGTCCCGACGCCGAAGAGGAGCAAGGCGGCGAGAACCGCCATCCAGAACACGCCAATCGTGCCCCAGTGTGATCGGGAATGGTGCGGCTGTCCGTGCATTGAAAGTCTCCTCTGCCGTATCTCCGACATGGGAACAGCGATGATCGCGTCAGTGGGGGCACGCACCTCAGCATACCCCTGGTTCGAGCACCTGCAACGTCTTATTGGTCGCGTCCAGCCGGACCCGCGCCCCGAGCGGCACCGTTGCCAAGTGTTTCCCGTGCCCGAGCGGCATGTGATACAACGTCGGGATGCCGAGCGGGCGGATCAGGTCATCGAAGACTTCGTCGAAGAACAACGTCTCACCCTCCGGCCTGCCGACATGCTCACCGATGATGATTCCGGCGCACTCTTGCAGCCGACCAGCAAGAAGCATCTGGCCGAGCAGCCGATCCGCCTCAATCGGCGGCATCCCCGCTCCTTCAAAGAAGAAGATCTTGCCGCGCAGATCAAGTTCCCACGGCGTCCCCGTCAGGCACACGATTGGCCGCAGTGTCCCGCCAACGAGTTCACCCTCCGCGACGCCGGGGACGAGCGTTTCAACGTACGGGTCATCGGGGTCAGGCAAGACATCGAATGGCTCAGTCTCCATCAGGGCGCGGCGGAATGCCGCACGGGTGTAGTCGCTCATCCCGTCGAGTTGCGCAAGGTTCGGCCCCCAGAAGGTGGTGCAGTCAAGCGCCTTCCCGAAGACGATGTGCGGATAGGTGATGTCCGAGAAGCCGATGAACGGCTTGGGTGGGTGCTGCGCGAGTTGGGCGAGGCGGTCCGCATCGAGCCAGCGCATGGTGCGGATGCCACCATAGCCTCCTTGGACGCACATCACCGCATCGACGTCGTCGCGGAAGAACATGGCGAGCAGGTCGTCGGCGCGGCTGCGGTCATCCTCGGCGCGGTACGGGCGGCGGTCGTGCACGTGTGCGCCGAAGACCGTCCGGAAGCCCAGACTCTCTAATACCGCGACACCGCGTTCGATCCTGCCACGATCGCGGACTGGCGAGGAGGGGGTGACGATGCCGATCGTCATACCGGGTTGCACCTTGGGGGGACGGCGACGCGATGACATACACACCTCTTTGTGCTGCCGTTGCAGCGTTTCTCCGTAGTTACAGATAGCATAGCAGACAACCTTTAACTGCGATGTCCGCGACGCGCCTGCACTCACCTCTTCACCCGCACAATAGACGACATCGAGATGCGACAGGGGAGGTAGGGAACGCTCCACGGTGTAAGGCCACGTAACACCAATTATGAGATGCACAGAGATTGAGGAGCATCCTTTTCAGGAACCAAGGAAGAATGAGATAATAACGCCGGTCTAGGTTTCGAAATGACTACTTGGGCATACTGAGATTCATATGGAAGTGCCGCTAGAAATCAGCGAAGAAAAGGTGCCTCTATTTCTGGACTACCTTCGCCTTGCCATAGAGGGGCTTCAGCCTGTTCGAGGAGAGGGGTCAATCGACAACGCCGGTCGGTTCACTCAGCGACTTGAATGCTTGCTCGATGTGGGACAGGAACACGTTCCTCTCACATGGACGATCGTAGTGAATCCTGACGACACGCTTGAGCCCATCGTAGTGAATGCCGAGAACGTTCCTGCGGAAGTATGGGAGAAACCGGTACGCGCGCTCATCGACAAGACGCTTGTTGCAACGATCAACGAGCGGAAGGAACGATTCTTCCTCCGTACTCAGTTTGCTCACACAGGCTGGCTGCTCGATGGAGAATACTATCTCCCAGGCTTTCGGCTCGCACCGGCATTCACAGAGTCAGAGGACTTCATTAGCGAGAAAATCGCCTGGATCGATCTGAATGTAGATGCGATAGATCGTATGCAGGCTAACTCCATCGGGTGGGCTAATGCTCACCGGATCGCTTCTTTACTGAGTCTCTTCTTGGGCGTCGGGTTCTATGCTATTCAACCCGAAAAGCGGTGGGTGTATGACAGAGACACCGAAACGTTGAGATGTTTGCAGCTTGGATACTTCAGCCCTACACCCGCACCTACGCAGATGCCGAAGAAGAATACAGAAGCGCGTCCAGGCGGGTTTCGTCCTGTAGATCGAAGCCAGATTATCGAACTTCCTGATCCTGACCACAGGTTTATGCTTCAATGTCCGAGCGACATCCGCGTCTTATTCAGAGCTTTACAGGAGTTACCCACTGCGAGTCGAGAGGCATACTACGGTGCGGCCGCACTCTACCAGATTGCCGTTACTGCTGGGCACCATCTTCCCTCGGTACGCGCATCGTACCAAGTCGCCGCAGTGGACGCGCTGCTCCGTGGGGGACAGCAAACAAGACAAGCATGGGTCGACTTCGTGAAGCGCTATTGTCCGGTTATTATCCCTGACGCCTTGCTCCATCAGATTTACGGAGACGTTCGGTCGGCGCATTTCCACGGAGGCAGTTTCCCAGGTGGAGAGTATCAACCTCTCATTGCTGCCATGCCGACGATGCCGAAACAGATGAATTGTATTCGCGACTGAGAAATGGACCCGGTGCGCGGATGAAATCTGGGCCCACCGGCATCGTCTCTCCATAGTATACCGGGGCGTGCCAAGCCCCCCATTACCGCGTACGGCGTTCCACCTCCTGCCGTTTCAGACTCGCTCGCAGCCGGTAACTTTCACCGTTGAACTGCACGATGTGCGCGTGGAGGGTCAGTCGGTCCAACAAGGCCGCTGCCAAACGCTGGTCCCCACCGAACAGGTCGGCCCAATCGGCGAACGGCACCGTCGTCGTGACCACGACGCTGACCTGCTCGTGCAAGGCGGCGAGGAAACTGAACAGCAAGTCCGCGCCGATCTTCGTGAACGGGACGAAGCCGACTTCATCAATAATGAGCAGTTGGTGGCGCAACAACTGTTGTTCGACCCGGCTCAGCCGGTGGGTTGCCTGCGCCTCGAGTAGTTCGTTCGTCAACCCGGCGGCGGTGGTAAAGCGGACGCGGTAGCCTTGACGGCAGGCGGCGACGCCGAGCGCGGTGGCAAGATGGGTTTTGCCGGTGCCGATCTGCCCGACCAAGAGGATGTTTTCCCGTTTCGCGATGTAGTGCCCCTGCGCGAGTTCGAGCACCAACGGTCGGTTCAACTGCGGTATGAGCGTGAAATCATACTGGTCGAGGGTCTTGAGCATGGGAAACTTCGCCTGGCTGAGGCGGCGGCGTTGCATGTTCTCGTCGCGCTGGGTCAGTTCCTGTTCAGCGAGGAGCAAGAGGAACTGCTCGTAGCGTAAGCCTTCATGTGCAGCGTCAGCAGCGACCTTCGCATACTGGGCGAGGAAGACGGGCAAGCGCAGGCGATGCAGAGCGCTTTCCAGGATCGTCGTTTGCGCCGACGGTGGTGGCAGCGTGACGGTCATTGGGGTTCCTCCACGAGTAACTGATTGAAGAGGGTCAGATCGGGGAGCGGAATCTGCACGGCGGCGAGCGGCGCGAACCGGGGATCGGTCGTCAGATCGACATGCGTCGGCAGGATCGTCGGCTCGCTGGCCTGCGCGAGACAGTAGGCGACGCCATCGGCGGACCAGCAGCGGAGCGCGAGGGCGCGCTCGAGTGCTGCGGTGACTGCCGCGACATCGTACCGGACATGGAGTTGCAAGATCGCGACGAATTCGCGGGTCGCCGATTCGGGGCGTGCCTGCGTGAGCGCGGCGAGATACTGGTGATAGATCGGCGGCCAGCTCCGCGCCCACTGCTGGATGGGACGAGCGAGCGCGAATCCGCCGGGCTTCTGGCTAAGCAGCGAGAGATAGTGCAGCGGGTCCAGTTGTTCGCCATCGCGACCATACAGGCGGGGATGGCGAACAAGCATCGTCTGCCCATCGCTGATTTCGACCGTCCACGCGTACGCGCGCAGCAGCAACCGTTCTCCGGCGTAGCGGGTCGGCACACTGTAGCGATTGCGCTCGAAGGTAACGAGCGATTGCCGTGTGGCGCGCACCGCGACAGTGCGGCAACAGGGAAAGGGATGGCGTTGCACGGGCAGGAGCACGGAGCGCTCTTCCTGCCACAGCTCCCCAATCGGCGCGGCCCGTCCGACGACCGTCCGGGCATCCTCGGCGGCGCAGCGCGCGGCGAGCAGCGCGTTGAGCGCCTCCCACGACGGGACATCCGGGATCGGGACGAGGAAGTTGCGCCGCGCGTAGCCGACGAGGCTCTCGACCAGCGGTTTCTCGTGCGCGCCCTCCTTTCCCGGCAGGCAGAAATGGCTCGCGAAGAGGTAATGCCCACGGAAGGCGACGAACGCTTCTTGCTCGATGCGGGTCCGTCCTTCGAGCACTTTGCTGACCGCTGTGCCGAGATTGTCGTAAACAATCCGGCGCGGCACGCCCCCGAGCGCGGTGAAGGCATCGCGATGCCCGGTGAAGAAACACTCCTGGCGGGCGGTCGGGAAAGCGCAGACGAAGGGTTTGAGCGAATAGCTGAGCCGCAAACAGAAGAGATTGGCGATCTGTTCGACGCCAGCGACCCGCACGACGGCCTCGCCCCAGTCGCATTGCCCTTCAGCACCCGGCGCATGCGCGAGCGGCAGAAAGGCACGCGATTCCCCGGCGTGGGCGCGGCGCCAGTCATGGACATAGCTGCGGACGACCGTCTCATGTCCGATGAAGCCATATTCGGCGACGAAGCGGTCGTAAATCCGCTTGGCGGTATGCCGCTGTTTGCGCGGCGCGGCCTGATCCGCTGCCAGCCAGGCGTCGATGATTGCCACCACCGGATCAAGGACGGGCCGGACTTTCCGTTTGGTCAGGTGATACTGGCGCGGATGCGCCGTCGTCCCAGCAATCGCCTCGCGCACGACGCGCCGCCCGTGATGCTGGTCGCGGGCGATTGCCCGGACACTCTGATGGTCATGGTAATAGGCCCGACGCATCGTTTCGATCTCTTCCACTGTGAGCATTCCTTCCTCCCGCTTTCACTCGCTGCTCGCGCGGCAAGGGTAGCGGGTTGGTGCTCCGGTGGGCTCAGCTTTCGCTCGCGTTTCCCGTCAAAGCGGGCTCATTTCTCAGTCGCGTATACATGAATCGCTCCACGATCCCCTTCTATCTTCAGAACACAGTTCGGTCGGTTCTTATCCGTTACTTGCTTGCTGAAGGTTCTACCGAATAAGTACGCTGCGTGAGCCGTGACTATAAGGTGGGATGCTGAGAACGCTACTCAGCCGCACGAAAGGACATTCCTATGCGCGAGTTCATTGACGACGACAACGGTTTTGCTACCTGGTTGGAGACCCATCCCGATGGATACGTGCTGAATACCTATCGCAACCCCTCCGCGAACTACCTGATGCTTCACCGCGCGACATGCAGCCATCTGCGGCCACGGGACTCACGCCACCTGCATACGACGCGCGACTACATGAAGAGTTGCTCTGTAGATGTTGCCGATTTACGACGATGGGCAAATCACCGCTTTTCAGGACACGTCGAGTTGAGCCGGTGCGGGTTCTGCAAGCCATAAATCCGCTACGCACCGCTGAGATTTAGAATGAGCGGGAAGCAAATAAGGGGAAAGCCGACATGACGACGATACGAGACACAGGGACGCTTTACTCGGGTGAGACGCGAATCGCAGAAGTTACCTATGCGATCCACGACGCGCGCGCTCCGGGAGCATTCGGGACTCTCAAGGGCACCTTTCGCATCGCCGGGGAAACACCTCACCCGATGAATATGCCAAGGGTAGATATGCCATTTCCAGTGCTTCACTTGAACGACGGTCGTACGCTTCGGATCATCATTACACAAGAGGCGCGGCCATTCAGCAATGACTCATACCAGTTTCAAGGACAAGGGGACTTTGATTCATAGAATCGCACCGAATCCTGTTGCCAACTCACTTCCCGGTAGAGGAGAAAGAGGCCGAGTGATGCTTGTCACCGCGCATCTCACACGGTACAGGGCAGGAAACACTACGGAAGACGTGCATACTGTCGAAGTCGATGAGACCGCATCGATTAGCGACCTCATCAATCTGTTGCCGACAGAGTACCTGACCAGGGTAGAAGTAGAGCGCTATTACAAGGTGCAAAACAGCTCCTTGGGTACCGATGACTTCCGCATCCAGTTCGTTATTCGTGACGGTGTCGTTGTCTGGATGCCTTCCTATGACGACACGAGGCTCGATGATTTCTTTGCCACGTTCGATATCCGAGACAATACAATCTTCCTCAGGACCGGCATCAGTGGTCGCGGGGGCGGCGAACTGCACGAGATCATTAGCCATTGGCAAGAAATCCTTTCCGCGCTCTCGTCCGCCTTCACAATGCTAACCGCTCCATTTTTCATCAGAGATCAGTTGCGAATACACCGTGGCGCGCGCAGATTGGCCGCGTCACCTGCCGCACATCAGCCTGCCGCAATCTTCTCACTGCTTGTATCCCGGCGGATGTGGAATCCTGCCGAGTTGGCGATACTCACCCAGATTCCCCGCCAACAGGCGAAAGAGTTGCTGCGATTATGCCGCTATTCCTATGATAAGCGGTCAGCGATGTATGTGGAGACGCCGCAGACTACCGAGGCGATTCGGAAGCTCAATAACCTCTCGTTTCCACAGCGCACATAAGCATAAGAGAGCCTTTTTCATCACACCACCATGCGCTCTGGTACTGATACGCCGGAGGGGAAGATGCGAGGGGAAAGGAATCACGATGTCGCCGAAGAAAAGATTTACGACTCCCAGATCGATCATGCACCTCCGCAAGGCGGTTACCAGCTCATGGTAAGGTGCGGTTACCATCTCATGGTAAGGTGCGGCACCTCTCAACGCGGTGTCAACTCGCGATTGATCGCCTCCCTGTCGAACGCCTCGGGGTCGAACGATCCGCCGCTCCTATTCCACCATCGTCTCGTGCTCCTCATGGGCGGGATCGCCTAGCGCCTCAAGGAAGTCCCCATACCCCCAGATACCGCCCACATCCTCCGGCGGGCACGCCCGCTTGCCGCCGATGCAGCGGGGATAGCGGATGCCCGCCTCGGCGGGGAGACCTTCTCGACCACCAGCTCATGCACCCAGCCGTCCCCGAGGTCATATTCGTAGCGGAGGCGATCGTTGACGCCGGTGACAATCGTTCCCAGCCGGACGCGGCGTTCGTCCTTGGGTCGGTCGAGCGGATCCCGTTCGATATCGCGCATGCCGTAGCGGACATCGCCGACGACGAACTCGTGCAGGTGGGAGTCGGTCCAGCCCATCGCGATCTGCAGGATGGTGTGGAGGCGGGCGAGGGTGGTGCTGCCGCGCACCTCGATGCGCCGCCAGATCGGCGGCGAACTGTCCTTCAGGGTCACCTTGAGCCGATAGACCGGGCTCTCATCAACCTGCTTCGTCGGCATCAGCGACCTCCTGCTTCGCTCTTATGGCGGATTGTACCGATGAGATCTTCCGGGGACTCCTCGGAGTCGCCCGGTTGCTGCTCCTGGGAATCCGCAAGGACCTCCACCTCCTCGGGCCGGAAGATCGTCTCGACAAACCGGTCCGGTGCCGGGATCACGAGGTAGCGCGTTTCTCCTTGCATCGCGATGCGCAGGCCGTCCACCGCCCCCCGCTCCCCCGGCAGCCGCAGCCGGACCGGGAAGCCGACGATCGGGGCGTGCCGCGCCGCCTCCGCCTTGGCGCGGTATGCGGCCTCCGCCGCCTTGTGTTCTTCTTTCATGCCGCCTCACCTCCGCTGCGTGCATCGATTGCCGAGCTCGCAGCGTACACCCACAAGGCGCACCGCGCACACCTGCGCCGCCGGTAGCAAGATCGGCGGTGGGACTGGTAGGCTCTTTCTTGATGAACGACAATTAGGGGCGAATTGGGGTTTTGTTAGTTTTCTGACGAGCCGATCTAATGTACCAGATAACTAATCTTATCTGGTACAACAGTGGCTGCACGGGCGCTCGGCTCGCCATCTTTTTCCTGATCCTGCTTGGCTTTTCTCCACTCGGCGCTCAGGCGCAGCAGTGACCCTTTCCGCCCGTTATCTGGTACGCGCAGCGAAACGCTCGTTAGACGCCCCGCATCGACCATCGCGGCGCGTTCGGTGGTACATCATCTCATATGCCGGCAGATTTCCACGCCCACGGGGAGATTCGCGTGCGGACTGGTCACCTGTTGGCAGATCCACCGCACAGTTATCTGGTACATTAGATTGGATGGTCGGAATGCTAATAGGAGCCCAGCTGGCGGCGAGGGTGGTGACGGCGCAGGAAGAGCCACAGACGGGGAGAGGACCGCGCGATGTTCGACGAACAGATCACCGCCCACCACCTGGGGGACCGGGGCGGCGAGGTGGTCGGCATCGTCGGCGACGGGCTGTTCGACACCCTGATGCGGCGCGACCGGCAGTTGGCCGAGGCGGTCGGGGCGGCGATGCTCGGCCTGATGCGGAAGCGCGCTCAGTTACGTCGGTTGATTCTCGCCCCGCCGCCCCTGCGCGATCTCGACCCGGTAGCCGTCGGGGTCGCGCGTCGCCATCGCCCGCTCCCACGGCGCGTCGTGGGGCGCCTCGGTGAACTGCACGCCCTTCGCCTGCAGCTCGGCGTAGAGCCCGTCCAGGTCGTCGGTCGAGAGCTCGATGTGGAACTGATTGCGCGCCTCGGCGGGCCAGCGCGACAGGTCCCCGTGCAGCAGGCCGATCGTCCCCCCGCCCAACCGCAGCAGGGCGAAGCGCTGCCCATGCTGCTGCTCGACGGTGAAACCGAGCTGATCCCGGTAGAAGGCGACCGAGCGGTCGACATCGCTCACCCGGATGCTGAACCCGTCGAAACGCATCGGTACCGCCATCGCAATGCCTCCTCGCTGATCGTCGATGCCCGGCCTCCCGCACGAGGAGGTCACGCGAGGGATGATGGCACAGGTGCGGGGGGGCGGCAATGCCCGTCGAGATCGTCTCCCGCCGCCCCGATGAAGCCGATGCCGGAGACGACTTGGGCGGCGATCCGCGTCACATCGCTACTCCCCTCACCCGCGACCAGCGGCCCGATGACGGTGAAGAGCGCCGCGCCGATGCCGACCAGGGTGAAGGTCCGCAGCCCCGCTTCCTTGCGCCGGACCTCGCGCTCCACGCCCAGGAGTCCGGTCAGCCCCGTCGCGACCGCCACACGGACAAGCGCATCCCACTCGCTCAGTGCCACTGCGTCCTCGCTCTTCTTACCATCGGGACGTGCCGCTCACGGCCAGAGCGTCTCGCCCGGCTTCTCCGGACAGCGCATGAGTCCCGCCGATTGCATCGCCGCTCTCCCGCGTCCCCGAACGTGTCCGCCGCAGCAGATTTTATCCGCTCGCGAGATACGAACGGATCGCCGCTTATCGGCGGGCCGGTCAGTGGCGCTCGGCATGCTGCACCCCACGGGAGGCGGCGGTTCGACGGCGGGTGACCCGGCTCGCCGGCGGCGGGGCACGGCGCGCATGCGCCGTCGCGGCGGATGGCGCGGGGAGAGCGCCGCGACGCGCGTCGGTCAAGGAGGGATCACCGCACGAAACGGGCAACATCGTACGCCTCGGTCGCCAGGCTGAGCACGGCGCCGAGCGGTGCGTAGAGATCTGTCTATCTGGAGTGTAGTTAGCATCACGTTGTTCTACTCCCACCAAACGAACATTAAAAAGACAACCCCGAACACTGTTCGGCATCGCCAGTTTTCCCAAAGGATCGCGTTTAGAAACCCCTGTCTTTATCAATGACTCGATTGGTCGTGTCTGTACTGAGTTTCGAACGCTGCTCTCCCGGCGATGCGTTGGCAGCTTGATCACTGTGACGACACGCGCTCCCCTTGACATCGACCACACTATCACCTATTATATCCGCAATGGATATATCTAACACGGTTATAGAACGGGAGCCGTTCATGCCTTGCCTCCACCCATCGCCTCCTCATCGCCCCGCGCAGCCTTCCGCTGCCGCATTCCAGATCCTGCTCGCGCTGGCCGATGGCGAGAAGCATGGCTATGCCATCATGCAGGAGATCAGCGCGCGTACCGCTGGTGCCGTCCGCGTCGGACCCGGCACGCTCTATCGCACGATCCAGCACCTCCTCGATGCCGGCTGGATCGAAGAACGCGACGAACGGCCTGATCCCCACTTGGACGATGAGCGGCGGTGCTATTACCACATCTCGGCCATCGGCCGGTCGGTCGCCTCTGCGGAGGCCGAGCGCCTGGGAGCATTGGTGCGATCGGCCCAGACGAAACTGGCTCTCGCGGGGAACCCGGAATGACCACCGCACCGCGTGCGGTCGCCTGGTCGCGCCAGGCCTATCGACGCTTACTCGACCTCTACCCCGCCCGCTTTCGGGAGCGCTACGCGGGCGAGATGGCGCAGGTATTCGCGGAGAGTTGCCGGGATGCCTATGCACGACGCGGTATCATCGGCCTGGTGGTTGTGTGGTGCCGCTGCCTGGTCGATCTCGTCGCGAATGCGGCGACCGAACATCTGTCGGGAAAGCGAAGGGAAACAATAGTGATGGCGACCACGCGAAGAGATTTCCACAGCGTCATGAGCTGGCTCGGTCGGATCGTGGGAGAAAAGCTCTTCCCCCCAATCGACGCACGGCCAGCACGGCGGGGGCGATCGGCCAGGATGCGCTTTGGCATGTTCATGGAGATACCGCTCGACACACCGGATTCGGCGGTGAACGCCCCCGAGAAGGGAGAAGAGTTGCTGGATACGGGGGTGAAGTATCCTTCTCACGAGAGGCGATCGTCCTGAAACACCCATCTGCAACATACCCCGTCCATCGATCATGCCGGACGCGTCAGCACATTGTAGCCGTCACCCTCGTTGAGCTTCTTGAGACCACTTGTTGTGATTTGACTCGTTATCTTAATGAGTTTTCTGATTACCGATAAGGGGGGCGGTATCGGAACTCAACCCTTCTTTTTGGTTGCTCTCTTGTGGACTTAGCCGTGTGAGTGGCCCGGAATCCGTGCACTCGGGATGACAAGGCTTCTCTGAAGGCATGGCAGCATGGCTCCATGGTCGGCAATGAGCGATGGCACTTCGTCCGGCAGGCGTACCCAGAAGAACGCGAATGGCTCGACCGCGCCGCCATGATCAGGGTCGGGTTCGGTATGTTGCCACGTCAACCGCGCATCGCCCGCGTATGGGTCTCCCGCAAACGCGGTGAAGCCGTGACCGAATAATCGCTACACTCCTTCGCAGCGCCGCTCTGCCTCGCGAAGGAGACCCGCATGCATCTCGCCGCCCTGTTCCCGCAGTTCCGTGGGTTGCGCATCGACCATGTCTGTGCCGAGTCTATCGGCCTTACGCTCATCGCCGCGACGACCGCACGGACGGCGGCATGCCCGCTCTGTCATCGACGCGGTCATCGGATTCACAGCCGCTACCGCCGCCGCGTTGCCGATCTGCCCTGCGCCGGGCGCGCGATCGCGCTCGTGATCCACGCCCGGCGCTTCTTCTGCCCGACCGCCGACTGCCCGCGCAAGACATTCCGCGAGCGCCTGCCCGCGCTGGTCGCGCCCGGTGCGCGTCGCAGTCACGGCCTGCGTGCTGCCTTGGAGCACATCGCGTTCGCGCTCGGCGGTGAGGCGGGGCGGAGACTGGCGACCACCCTCGGGATGCTGACCAGCGCGGACACCCTGCTGCGGCTCGTGTGTGCCGCGCCTCCTGCGGAGATCGAGCCGCCGCAGATTATCGGTATCGACGACTGGGCGTGGCGAAAAGCGACCCGCTATGGCACGATCCTCTGCGATCTCGAACGGCACCGCGCCATCGATCTGCTGCCCGACCGCTCCGCCAACACGGTCGCGGCATGGCTCGTCGCGCATCCGTCCATCACGCTAATCGCCCGCGACCGCAGCGACCTGTACGCCGACGGCGCAACACGCGGTGCGCCCACGGCCATTCAAGTCGCTGACCGCTTCCACCTCCTGAAGAACCTCGGCGATGCCCTCGAACGCTTCCTGCAACAGAAACGGTCGCTGCTCAAGCCGGCAACGCCGACGGTGGCGCCCCTCCCGGTCCCGCGCCTGCAACCATGGCAGGAACGCATGGAGCGGGAGAGTGAGCAGCGGCATGCACCGTGGATCGCCCACTACGAGCAGGTCATCGCGTTGCACGCGAAGGGCGCGGCGATCGCCGATATCGCCCGTGCGGTGGGTATCAGCGGGAGGACGGTCTATCGCTATCTTCGCCTCGGTTGTCCGCCCGGTCGTAAACAGTACCGCCGCCGAGGCACACCGCTCGATCCCTATAAGGAGCACCTGCACAAGCGATGGGACGAGGGCTGTCACGTCGCGACCCGGCTGTGGCGGGAGATCCGCGTGATGGGCTACGCGCACTCGTACACGAACGTCTCGCGCTTCCTCGCGCAGTTGCGCCTCCCCGTCGGGCAGCGCCCGAGCATCTTTCGGGAGCGCGGCACCGCAGATAAATCGCCGACGCCCCGACAGGTCGCGATGCTCTTCGTCCGCCGCCCCGCCGATCTCACGAATGAGGAACGGACGACGGTGGATCGGGTGTGCGCGGCGGATGCCGCCATCTTTGCCGCTCACCGCCTTGCCCGAGACTTCGCCGTACTCTTGCGCGAGCGGGAAGGCGAGCGCCTGGATGCATGGATCGCTGACGCGTGCGCGAGCGAGATCGGAGAGTTGCGGCGATTCGCGCAGGGATTACTACCGGACGAGGCGGCGGTGCGAGCGGGATTGACACTCAAGTGGAGCAACGGGCAGACGGAAGGACACGTCAATCGATTGAAGACGCTCAAGCGGCAGATGTACGGGCGCGCGGGGTTCGTGCTGCTGCGCCACCGCTTGCTTCATGGCACCTGACGCTTCACCGCGTTTGCGGGAGACCCCATATCATACGGCTAAGTCCACTCTCTTGCGCTTCGTAAACTCCCCGCGTTCGAGTCTCTTCTCAAGTTTCAGGACATACCATTCCAGCTCGTTCACGCGCTTTATCAGATCGTAGATTTCACCCGGAGCGTCTGCTACACATGGGTGGTAGCTTGGCGCGGCCGGTCGGTGATAACACGAGGCACGACAGGGAGTGACATCGCCAAAACACGCCGTCGATGGGTGTTGCCCGAACGGGTTATGGCATATCTGGCAATGAAATGTGTTATTCATATCTTTCTTGTCTAGTTAGGGTGTACCCTATGTTGGCTCTCCCGCACTCTCGATGATGCCGGATGCCCGTTTCTTGGCTACCGGACGAAGCAAAGTGGGCGTGAGACGCGATGCCCCTGCATGAATCGGTGCCGACTAACCGGAGCCATTGCTGTGACTGACAATGCAGCGATTTTGGTGCATCGAGATTGCGGGAGAGCCCCTATGTTCTGACGGAGTGTGCGCGCGAAAGGGCGGGCTCCCCATCACGTCACCGGCGGGTGTCGAGGGGGTGTGGCTCCGGCGTGGCGACAGGGAGCAAGGCATGTGCGGCGCTTCGCTTGCCCGCCTTGCCGGGGGCACACACCCGGACCCCCGACACCCCCCGGCGCTTCGCTTGCGGGCGGCAGCGTCCG
>JAABUY010004408.1_pt1 | contig 14783 bp, 22 predicted proteins | sample 5560271 | NCBI WGS metagenome assembly JAABUY01 (sample SAMN10711886, study PRJNA513374) | rock metagenome | isolation source: Antarctica rocks | place: Antarctica: Victoria Land, University Valley
GCTCCTTTTCATGCAATTTTGGCTCAGTGAGCACGTTGATGCAATGAACAAACATGGACTTGTAAAAAATGTGGCCATTCACAAATCTGCTGAATCTAGCAGTTTGCAGCGGCCAATAGTTCGGAGTTTGTCATAAATATAAGGCCATGCCGTCCTGCAGGGTCTTGAATCATTGGTTTCCGCACTGGGGAGAAGCAGGCGTGTCTTGTGGTTTCTGCGAAGTCTTGCTCAACAGCAGCTGCTTGTTGACTGGTCCAGCTGTAGTCTGATCAACGGTAACTTGTCATGCAGGTGTGAGCAAAGGAACCTTGGACAGATATGAAAGGCCTTTTGAGCTATCCCGACACTGGTGCAATGATGACACTGTTATGACACTCATTGATGACACTACTATGTGTGATGCAGGTGACTACTATGCTGAGTCATGTGGAGGAGGTTGGCAAAGCCCCCTTGCCTGATCAGGCTGAGCTGGACAGCCTCAGAAGCAATGTGGCCAAACAGCAGCAGAAAGTGGATCAGCTGACATCCCCAGAGCCATCAGCCAATGGTGCAGAGGTACACCAGCCACACCTGCCTGCCATCTTTATCGTTCACTTGCATGAACCGCTGCTCAGGCCATGTACCGCCGGCACTATGACAAAACCTGCAAGCTGCATAGGAGTCTTGTGCCAGTAACATGTGCCAGATTGGGAAGAGCATGTGCAAGTCACAACAGGGAGCATGCACCTGCCTGTGCTTTTGGTTGTTGTTCTGCAGCAGCACCAGCTCTACCATCTGTACTGCACAGTGTCTGCGCTGTCTAGTCAGCAGGGCTAGCCCTGAGTGTACCTAGTTGACGCTGCACCATGTTCTCATCAGTGAAGCCTTGTTGTGAGTAGGCGGCAGTGGAGGGGAGCAAAGCCAAGGGGCAAGACAAGGCTCTCAGGAAAGAGGCTGGCAGGCTCACAAAGCTACAAGAAGACCTGGAACGTATTGAAGCTAGGTATGCTCCTGGCTGATGACGCGTCTCCTGAGCTTTCAGAGTCACAATGCAACATGGCAGGCTGCCCTCTGTCAATGCAATTGCCCTCCCGGAATGCACTGCAACAGATGCCAGAGCTTTCAGATGCACTCAGCGTGTACATCTCAAGACAAACTGCGGCTTAACCTGCTCAGTCTGCAGGCCTGATGCAGGCAGTGCTATGTTGATGTCGAGGGAACCACATTTCATGTCTCCACATGACCACAGCAGGCCCTGCACTGCAGATTCCTGCAACAAGCATCCTCAATGTTGGCACAGCACCATGCAGCTTTGCTGAATTTCACACAGCCCTTCAGCAAGATGTGTTGTATGCAGGTCCCGAGTGGAAGGAGGCCTTTATAGGACCAAACAAGGGGCCATTGATTACAGCCATGACTTCTTTGGCAAGGCAGCTTTCCTTACAGTTTCTGGGCAGCTGCAAGCAGAGTACTATGCAACAGCGCTGTCCAATGTATACACTTTTGCACCCACCTTCCGTGCAGAAGGTATGTAGTATACAGTCAGATTATGCTCTGCAGGCACAAATCCTGCATGATCGCAGTGAATCTGCCATGAAGCACGGTTGAGCACACCTGCCACAAGCATAGTTTGCAAAACAATGCGCTGGATGTCTCTCAAATACAGAAACTCTGTCCTGCCAACCCAAATGTGTTGTGTACAGACAGCTTTGCTCGGCCTCAAAAGTGGCAATAATTTTGGCATGGGTGCTGCTGAAACTCATCCTTCTTCTCTTGCATGCTATTCATTCCAACTCAGTTCATTCAGCAGATTCCCTGCTTCGAACAGTATCCTGAAATTGCTCAGACGTGCTTTGTGCTGTTTTGCCACAGCTGCCTTGCCCACATCACGAGTGCTGCCCCAGCTTTAGCAATGAAGGCACATTGCTTTATGCAGATAGTCACACCAGCCGGCACCTGGCAGAGTTCTGGATGATTGAGCCTGAGATGGCCTTCTGTGAGCTGGAGGATGACATGAACTGCGCCGAGGACTATGTGCGCTTCTGCTGTCACCACTTGCTACAGCACTGCCAGTAAGCACTTTTCTGCCTCACTCCTCACTCTGTCATGGCAGTCCATGTCTGGGTCTCTGTCTGTGTTGGCCTGAGTCTGCCTGGTCCTCAGGGTCAGATGCACCTGCGTGTCCAGTCATGCCTGCCTGCATGCCACTTCAATCCCTCTTTGCTGAGACAGGTCTGCATCCCTGCCATCAACAGTCCTGGAGTGTTCTATTCCTGCCGTCTTATCAACCTGTGAACGTGGCTCATCTGCTTGAGCACAGCGCACCAATACACCAGCATGCGGTTTGAAGGCACAGGATTGGGGCTGTCTGCTGGTACGTTTTGGATGTTGCTTGCTGCGCATGCAGGGAGGATTTGGACTACTTTGCAACCACCAAGGTGGACGGCCACTCAGACCCTGAGGTCAAGAACAGGTTGCAGCATGTGGCACAGTCTGGCTTCAAGCGCATCACATACACAGAGGCCATTGACATTCTGTTGAACGCCATTCAGGACTTTAAACCACAAAAAAAGGGCGACAAGCTGTTTGAGTTTGAGGTAAGCCCTGGCCTCAATAGTAATCACAAAATTGCATTGATCAAAACCCCATTCCCTGCATGTCAAATGCCAACATAGACGTCTGTGAAGTAGCGCTTGCCCGCTGGGCTTCCGGCTGCTGCATGCAGCAAGCGGTGCTTTGCATTGCGCTTCATCACAACAGGACTGCCACAACAACCTGGCTCACCTTGTTTAGGCATGGGGACGCATTTTGACTCTGCACTGGTACCGCATTGCGCCCTTCTCACCAAGGGCATCAAATATGATCCCTCTGTGACGTCAACTGCTGGGTTTCATGAGGAAACAAAAACAAAAGAAGGGATTATGCTTTTCTGCATTTATTGAAGAAAAGCCTAAGGGCAAGGTATATTGAGGTGCCTTGATTTCCTTGGTTCTGATGAGGAGGTGTGATGTGGTGCAGGTGAAGTGGGGCATTGACCTCTCCAGTGAGCATGAGCGCTACTTGGCTGAGCGCGTCTTCAAGTCCCCCGTCATTGTCTACAACTATCCCAAAGACATCAAGGTAGCCCCTTTCTTGGATCCTGGCTCTTGGTTGTCATCTTCAGCATCATCATCCCACTATCTACTGCTAGTTCTGTCCCATACATGGGGAATAGCGGCATCTTCGTGCCTGTGCCTGCAGAAATCTCAAAGCTCTGCCCATCTAGTGTCACACAGGCAGCTTTGCACTTGGCTGTGTGCATGTACAGATGCAGAGCGCATGTGACCTACCTGCAATATGCAGGCATTCTACATGCGCCTGAATGATGATGGCAAGACAGTGGCAGCCATGGATGTGCTGGTGCCGGGAGTGGGCGAGCTCATTGGAGGCTCTCAGAGAGAGGACCGCCTAGATGTAAGCCTTACCTGCACTGCCACTCTTGTGCAGGAACCGCTGCCTTGCATATAGTGGCTGTTGTGTGCATGATGTTTAGTGAGGCTGCAGTTTGTTGATACAGCCTTTGACAGCTGATCTCCAGAAACCAGATCACACAAAGGTGAAGTGGTTGTGCTTGCCTGTGCAATGCTTCACGCTTTAGATTCGTGACCTGAGCATGCAATGTTTGTCCTGGAATCCATAGCTTATGGCTAATTCATGGACTCATGTCTAGCATGGAGAGGGTGTCCACCTCCATCCTGGCGTGCCATAGGATGCTTAAGTTGTATGTAACGCAGCAAAATCTGTCCTGACTGCTGCAGGTACTGCAAGAAAGATTACAGGCATCAGGAATGCCGCTGGAGCCTTATGCAGCATACCTTGATATCAGAGAGTATGGCACAGTTCCCCATTCTGGATTTGGTCTAGGTTTTGAGCGGCTCATATTGTTTGCTACCGGCCTAGAGAATATTAGGGAAGCTATTCCCTTCCCCAGATGGCCTGGCCATGCTGAATGCTAATGTACTGTACAGACAACACTGCAGTTTATTGCAGTGGTACGACAGTAAAGCAATGTCATAGCACTGCACTTCATGGCTGTGGTCCACGTTGCTCTCTCTGTTATGCCCGGAAACACCACATGATGCTACACTGCACTTTAGTAGTCTTCAGTACAGCATACAGAAGCTCAAAGACAGGGTACGTGCCCTGATAAAGCATTGGTGTACCCTGTGTTATGGAGCATTGGACTTCGGCAACGGCAACATGGGGTAGCTAGGCCATCTCACAAACAGCAGGCTGGGTCAGCACACAAACGTGCTGGACACTAGATTCAAGTCACAGTGTCGCCAAGTCTGACCCAAAACACGCTGTTATTTGCTCAGCAAGACCTGGTCTCTTGTGCATGAACCCTTGCATACATGACTGTAAGTGGTCTTGTAAACACGCTGCGGAGTGAGAGTCTATTACTCCACGTTGCATGGCAGTAACACCATCTCTTGCAAGCACATCACTTTCATTTGGAGTCTTGCAAGCACATCACTTTCATTTGGAGTCTTGCAAGCACATCACTTTCAATCAAAGTGCACACAGCAGATCCTGCGATCTTGCAGAACAAGAAAACCAGTCTCAACTCAGAGCCATCATTGCGTGACAATTCTAAGTTGCGTGCATACGCTTGTGGCTACCACAGACAACAACAAAGCCATTGCAAGTGCATACTTTATCAGTGCTTCTGATGCTCAAAGCTGCTCTTCCAACAGTGTGTGCTGCCTGAGTGCATGCTGCAAATGATTCGTGCAAGGACATTTGTATACAAGCATGTATTACACCAAGGAGTTCATTGAACCCCTTGGTCATCAGATGCGCAGCATCGTTAAGCCACGGTACTGATGGTGCTCCAAAATCTCAGCTGACACCGTGCAAAAGCATTGGAGGATGCTTCAGCAAAAGGACCACTCTGTTGTACAAGGCTATACGCCCTTTCGCTTGGTTATGACATATCTGAATCAAATCAAGTCAGCTTGCTAATGCGCCTTGTCCTTGGGGAGTGCTTTCTCAACGCCACCTGTGACAGTGGTATCTGCTTCCAGAGGATCTGGGAAACGCTCGCCACCTAGCTGATTTGGAACCTGCACTGAGTGCAACATGCAATCAGTTTTCAGCATGTTGCTGCTGTACGTTATAACATGAGTGAAGCATCAAACATCACCTGGCTCGGAATCTTGTCAGCTGCCTCATGCTGTGGGACTTCAGGTGACACCTGCAAGGTTCACGATATCATGGTCTTGAGCTCGTGCTGCTTTAGCATCTCATGCCTACAAGTAAGATAGCACACCTCCATGCTCTGCTCCATTGGGCTTTGTGGTGGAGGGTTGTCTTTGCTTGTATTGGGAGAGCTCTACAAAGAGCCAGGCACAATTATTCAGTTCTGCTGCATGCAGGAGCAAATGTACTTATCATGACAGCAGATTCTGCCTTGCTCCGCATCCGCAGAAAACGCTTCAAAATTACAGAAAAACGCGTTACCGCGGATCCTCCGTGGGGGCCGGTGGAGGTTTTGTTATTGGCAAATGATCGGGTTGCTATAAGGGTCACGCTCGGCAAGCTTCTGCATATGCAAGAGATGCAGTTCGCGGTGCAGTAGCACAATGTCGTACAAAGCTTATGCCCTGTATGAACTTTAAACATACAAATTTTGTCGCATAGGCCGACCTGAGTGTGCATGGGATGTCTGCTAAACGTGGAAGCTGCGTCAAACACCGCGTAGCATTGCCCTGCATGACTGCCCTCACAATTCTCGACCGAATGCACAACTAGGCCCTTGCGGGACTGCTCTCACAAACTTTGAAGGGCTTTGTGTCAAGTGCCAACTCATGCATGTTGTGCTGGTTCCGGAGCGACTCCCTGGCAAATGTGACCTAACAATGCCTTGCTTGATCAAAGCATTCATCAAAGCCGTGTATTGCGCGACTTACATCAACTGCCCTCACGTTCGCTTGCTGCACGCACAGGGCGAGAGCTCTTCGCAGTCTTTACTGAGTCGAATTCTCCTTTCGCACTCAGCGCTTACAGATACCGCTGCAGGCAGCGCTCAGAACCGGTCTGCAAGTTCTATCATGCCAGCATCACATGACTTTTCACAAATGTAGAAACTGCATGAGTAGCCTGATCCCTCGTGTAAACCTGTTCAAAATACAGAATTCCTGCATACCCTGATGTGATCTGTAACAGGCCAAGCATGGCAGGCGCCAACCTCTCCCCAGGTCAGTGGCAGGTAGAGCAATGATTTGATCTTGTGCGAGATATACACGTATCTGCATGACACCATTCAACGCATGGGTGTGCAGTTGGGGAATGGGATGCTTGTGGAAATCGATTTTACTCCAAGGCAGAATTGTATCAGATGGCTTGGTCAGATGTCAATTTGGACAACCTCAGGTGTGTACATACATTTAACGGATATTTCTTACCTGCCAGGGCCAGCGGTACATGGTCCCATAGCCCTGTCAATACAGGACATCTGAAAAAGCTGGACTCCATCGTTGGGTCTGTGAGATGTCATCATATATCCTAACAGAATGGACAGCTGCGTGTTCCCCTCACATAGGTAAACAGCAGATCTGAACAACATTGTGGTGCTTGTACAGGGTGGCATGCGCGCGGTATGGCGGGCCAATCGCAACCATCCGGGATGATCGCAAGATGGTGCTGGTGTCCGGCGGCATCACACAGCCCTTGGTGAAGATCTATACCTCTGCAGGGGTGCAGCAGGCTGTTTTCATCTGGGACAAGGGCCGCATTGAGGCTATGGGATGGACTAGCCAAGAAGACCTCATGATAGTTGAGCAGACTGGAGAGGTGACCTGTAAAGTCTGTACTCCGCTGATCCTGTTACTGCCAAAATGTCACGCGGTGTGCAGTTGAGCTATGTGATGGAGTTGTTGAACATTGTAGTCTCTCTCTCTCTCTGGATTGTTTTGAGGTCTTGCATTCAAGACTTGTCCTTTGTTGCACCAGCAAACAAGCTTTTGACTGTGTCATAAAAGGTATCAAGTAAGGCTGAATCAATCCCAAACAGACAGCCAAAGTTCCTTGACCACAGCGTAGCAGTGGCAACTATGCCACCTGAGTGAAGTGGTACTTGACAGTCGCTGGTCAGGCAGTGATTCACTGCCACCAGGAAGATAGTGATGGTCAGGCTTGCGTGTGTGTCCTCAGGATCAAGCCAAGACATTCACTTTGCCATCGAAGGTTCATGTATGTGTGTGATACTCTACAGGTTCATCTGTACAACATGTTTGGCACTCAGCTGCCACGCCACTTCAGCATGGGCAGTGAAGTCCAGAGGGAAGGCATCTTGGACTGCCAGCTGTATGGTGATGGCTTAGTTGTGCTGACCAAGGGGCTGCAGCTGTGGGCAGTATCTGGTCTGGCAGAGCCCCGCCCTCAGAAGCTGGCCAGCCCTGCCCTGAAGGAGGCCCCCAGCTGCATGGCCATCTTCCAGCCAAGACACACCTTGTCTGGCTGCCTAGAGGTACACTTCCAGCAGAAAATGCCAGACAATGACCTGATGCCATGACTTATGTTTGCGTCGCTTGGCTGTCTTTTGCTGTATGTAAGCCTTGGGCACAGACCATGGGCTGGCCCCAGTCTGCAAGAGGCCACCACCTGAATACTCATCTTCTGGCCAAGATGCGTCCTGTCTAGCTGCTTAGAGGTACAATTACAACACTACATGCTGGTCAAGCTGCTGTTTGCCATTCCGTATGCCTACATTGCATAGCTGTGATTTGCCGCCTAGACTTATCAGGGACAATTCTACTTTTGCAACATGTGTTTGTGTATATAATACATATGCAAGTTAGGTACATGGCAGAGCGTGTTGGTTTGAAATGGCTCAGAAATGGCTGGGCAAGATTAAGACTCACAGCCCTGATCAATTGCCAGCGGGGACTGCTAGTCTCACGCCATTGTGTACTTTGGTCACATACATCACATACATACATACACCCACTCACTCACTCACTCACTCACTCACTCACTCACTCACTCACTCACTCACTCACTCACTCACTCACTCACTCACTCACTCACTCACTCCATGCCAGCACAGCTGGCTATATTTTAGGGCTGCTACCTTCACCCCACCAGCACTAAACGGTTTGCAGCAAATGTAGTGCTGATGCGTCTTCATGTTGCAACAGCAATGAGATGTCATCTGCAGGTGCTGCAGGAGCTGTGGGCAGCACTGTCATGACAGTGGATGTAGACAGTGCTGAGCAGACCGCAACTGGGGTTGGCAACATACAGAAGCTGTCCATAGCACCTAATGGTCAGTTTGTGGCAGCCTATACGGCAGATGGTCGCCTCAAAGTATGGGTTGCAGACTTCACCAAAGCACTGTCTGAGTTTGCGACTCAGAGTGACAAGCTGCCTGAGCAGCTGGAGTGGTGTGGGACTGACTCTGTGGTCCTGTGCTGGCAGGTCTGGTATGCATGTGCACAATGTTACTCAATATGTCGACTGATGTCTTCAAGTAGCAATATCAAATGTTGTCTCACATAAATTGGCAATATCAAGTGCTGTTCTACATCAAGCAGTAATATCAGACACAATTTCAAAGTGAGCATTTTGCCCCAATGCATGTCTGTCATCCTCATGGAGGCATCAGGATTGACGTCACTCTGTCTGTGTCGTCAATGCCATGACCGTACACACTACCATGGTACGACCAATGTCTTGTATGTTCCATTCATAACTTGCGTTGTGCGCGCACCTGATGCCTGTTGGCTGAGCCTATCTTATATAGTTATCATGCATTCAACTGTCATTCATCACTACCACTAACTTGTTTATTATTATCATTGTCATAGTTTATAAAATTACTACCTGGCCTGATACACTGCATGGGAAGGTGTGAAGTTGCATTGTGTCAACAGTTCGCTGACCCACCAGAGTTTCAAGCACAGGTGTGGCTCTGACACTCTGTTGCTCATGCCTTTTCTGGTGTGCAGGACATTTTGTTGATGGTAGGGCCTTACGGCGACTGGATCAAGCACAACCTGGAGTCCAAGACAGTGCTGGTCTCTGAGTGTGATGGGATCAGGCTCATCTCAGCCGAGCAGCATGAGCTGCTGAGTCGAGTACCTGACAGCCTGACAGACATCTTCAAAATTGGCTCCACTGCTCCAGGTCAGCATCCGCGCGTGCATGTGTGCTTGCTGAATTGCGTAGTTGGGCCAAGGACCCTTTAGACAGTCCAAATAGCTGAGACTTGTAAAGCACGCGCTTTGTTGCTCTGCAACCTACATACTTGCAACATCATTGCAGATTCCAAATTGCCAAGGCATAGGCTGTTACAATATACGCCTCAGGATTCAGCTGACCTGACCGCAAACAAGGCTGGCCAGATATCTTCGGCATGTGACATCACAGTTGTGCTGCAGTGAATGTGATGTGTGGCGTCAAACTTGTGCTGCAAACAAGTAAATGTGCAACAGCGCTTTCTTGAGCAGAAGATTGTGCACATGAAGAGCCAACAGCAAAGCTTCAGTCCTGTTTGCATCACGGCTGAAGCTTTACTGTCAGCTCTGCATGTGCAGAAGGCTTTGCTCAGGAAAGTCCTTGTAGTCATGTTGAAAAGTCAGCCTGTGACCTTGAGACACGACTCTCTGCTAATGGCAACATGGCACACCTACCAGATATACAACAAGCCAATGAGCATCGATTTGCACCAGCTGCTTATTGTACTGACAATGCAAGCAGAGACACTTGTCATGACGAGTTCATGCGTAACAACCCACCTGCAACAGTGCCTCCAGTATTGCTGTTCCCCTGCAGGTGCACTATTGTTTGATGCTCGCCAGCTGTTTGAGCAGCAGAATGCTCGTGCCGATGAGGCGCTGCGCAGCATTGTTGGCCAGCTGGCAGAGGCGGTGACCACATGTGTGGATGCAGCCGCAACGGAGCTGGACCCTGTGCGACAAGCTGCCCTCATGAAGGTACAGGGCCCTGCCCTTATGCCCCTGCCCTCATGACCCTGCTTTCATGCCCCTGCTCTCACTCTTGCAGTCACAACTCTGCTGTTGGACCATCACACTGCCAACACTCACAGCAAAAAGCTGCCCTCATGAAGGTACAGGCCCCTGCCCCAGCAGAAGTAAAGTACTGCTAAAATTCACATCACCAATCAATGTTGCAGTGTGTCTGAAAGAGGGGAAGAAATGGAACCTCACCCTTGCAGACACCAATCTGCTGTTGGACCATCACGCTGCCAACATTCACAGCAACAAGTCCCTTGCACTGGTGGCTTCGTCCTTCCCCCCCCCCCCATGTGGGAGCTATAGTCAGGCTGAAATGAGATTCGCTGCTGTGTGTAGTGACTGATGCATGGCACATGTTGCTTGCAAAAGTTGACCTACTTTAGCTTTTTGCAGACAAGATGCACAGTGGCATTCCTCTCCAAGATGCTGATAGATTGCCTTGGCTGCAGACATTGGCAAACATCATACATCAACACATTGTCAGGTACAAGCTGTATCACCATGTTGCTCACTGTCCAGTAACCAGGTGTCTGTGATGTTCACCAACAAATGTCTTGCGCAGTCTGCAGGGATGAGCTGGCCGTAGTGGCATGCTCGGCTTTGAAGCAGAGGTATAGAGACATTCTGTCAGGCCAGGACGAGGGCAGCGAGCATGTGAAAGAAGTTGCTTTTGTGAGTACTTGTTGAACGCATATGTCTCCTGCTGTTTCAACCATCTTAAAACAATGTTTTGCACCCAGATTGATGAAACAGTGTTGCATGCAAGATGTCAGCTGCTAAGTCCAAGCTCCTCAAATTTGTCAGCATTGACGCGTCATGTTTGTTCACTAGACAACATTGCACTGTGCTGCAAGAGGCAAATATTTAGATCACCCAAGCAGATTGTGCAGGCGTGGCATCACAACTTTCTCCTTGGCTTGCAAATCCACTGTCTATCAGTGCCTACAATTACTGCAAACTTCAATGCAGGTCTTGCTACAACCAAGCAAAGATGTCTTGACACAGCGAGTGCAACAGCGCGCAGCCGAAGGGACACACTTCATGCCTGCATCTCTTCTGGAGTCACAGTTAGCACTGATGGAATTGGACTCCTCAGCTTACAGATATGGTGAGACACAGCAAGTATCTTTGTCTGCATCATGCAAGGTTGGCCTTTGTCTATACACATCCAGCTGCCTAGATGCTTGTGATTGATGGGGCCATAAGTTCACTGTTGCAAAGCCTGGACACAGGGCTTAGTACTGTCGCAGTGACAATGCCAACTGTATGGAATGTGGCTGTACAATAGTGCTGCATGTTTAGCTGAGTAGCCTGTAGGCAGTCCTGCAACATGGCTGGCATGATTGTTTGTGTGTGTGTGCTTGCTTCTGCAGATGCCCAACCACCCAGTGCCATCGTCGATGATTTAGTGGCTTTGAGAGAGACGGAGTCACATTAGCCTTTCAGTGCTGTGCTACTGATGGTGTCAAGTCCCAGTGTGTCTGTGGACACTGTGATGCCACAGGCTGAAGCATAGCAGATAGCATAGTTGTCATCCCTTCGTGCTCACATGATGTCTGTAGCAGGGTACAATGAGTTAAGGGGGATCTAATGCGCATTGTGGGATTTGTTCCTACAACAATGTCACTCATAGTAGCGAAGCCACAGCAGCTGCCTTGCACACCGTGTAGCAGTGACTTTCTTGCATCTGTTTGCTGCATACGTTTGCTATTACTTTGTGTGATGTACACCTGTTTGGCTTGTCCAGTCGGTTACAAATTGCAAAATGAAAGAGTCTAAGGCTACCAGCACATGCAATTGCCCAAGGGAAACTCTTTGTCATTATTTTCATACAGCAATGAGCATTCTGATTCAAGTGTCTGACCTGAAACAGCACAATTCAGCAAGCAGCTGGGTGCAATTGCGAGCAAAGATGCTGTTGCAGCTTCCAATCATACCACATTGCAAGCTGTGAATACTCCCTATGTTCAAGAGTCTAATAAAACCTGTTGACTGTTGAAAAACATTGACTCAATAACATGGAAAGTGTGACAGCTATGTGCACTTACTGCAGAATGTTGCTATTGAGGAACACAAGCAACCAACAAAGTCTACCACACGGTGTGTCTTGACTATCAGACTGTGGCTCTCAGTTCTTGTCTGCACTGTGGCAATGATGCCATACAACCTAACAAGGAATAATGCAAATCTAACGCACTGTGGCATTGATGCCAGGTAATATAGCAAGGAGTAATGCAAATCTAATGCACTGTGGCATTGATGCCAGAACACCTAGCAAGGAGTTATGCAAACCTAATGCAGCTACCTATACAGATCTACCATCCGAAGGTCCGTGCTATTGAACCACCAAGAACAACCGACAGAGCAGCCATGAGCAACACACTCAAAAGAACTGGCAAGACTCGGTTGTCATAGGGGCCATCAATCTTGTTTCTGCAAACAGCACAGCACAAAGTAGCGCTTGGATGAGTTAGAGGTCAGCACTCAGACAAGCCAGAGTGCTCATCAAAAGAAGGTGCGTACTGATGGGGCTTCAAGTTGAAGTTTTGATCACTGAGGAAGACAGGATGGGCTTACTGTAGCATACTGCTCCTTAACCGGAAGCTGTAGGCAGCATACAAAGCCATAGCCACAGAGGACAGCAGCATTATCAGTGCCAGTGAGCGCACAAAGATAGCTCGCGCTGTGAAGTCTGAGTCCCAGTGTCTGTGTGCATGACCTGCTACACCTGCATGATGCAAGCCAGCCTTTGAGCACTGCTACTGCTGCTGCATTCTCATGTTGCCATGCAGTCTGTTATTGTCAAGAATGATGGCTCTGCTGCATTAGGACTGCTCAGTGCATTGTAGAAGCAGGACATCCTGGATACTGTGAAGCCACTCATTGAGCTGGCTGAGTTTTGACAATGAAGCACTGCATGTTGTTGCTCCTGTTCAGCAGCAGTTCTGTGATGTGTTGCATACCTAGCATGGCTGCTGAAATAGACCCAATGGTGACTGACATGTTCATCCAATGCAGAAATGTTCTCTCATTGGCTGCATTACAAAACAGTAATCGGATTTAGGCTGTTGACACAGGAGTATGCAGGGTGCTTTGCCACAGGCTGCAAGACAGGTAGTAGTGCAAAGAGGGGGCAGTTGACAAATACAAAAGACCTGTTTTGCTGCGTTGCAAGATCGAGCACCAGGCTTGATCTGTAGCCGACACAAGGGTCTTACCGAAAAAGGCTTTAGCTTCCGTTCTTCGCAGTGGCGCAGCCATCTTGGGCACTGAGGGATGACTGGGACTGCAATAGCGGGTAGCAGGCTTGATGTCGACACTGAAGAGTTGGTTGCAAGCTGCCTATCAGAGTCTGCCGTGTCGGCGAGTAACCAAGCTGTTGCTCTCAAAGAGACCACTTATGATGCTACGATGGGCAGGAAGGCGCAAGGTGCTGGTTGCTACTCAAAGACGCACAGCAGCAGAAAACTCTCGTGCAGCTTGCTTAGCCACCCCTATCTACGCTTGAACGTACGCTGCTGCTGCACGGAGGACGACCTAGAGCAACCGTTTTCAAAGCGAATATTCCTTTCAGCTCCACTGTTTGGATAAATCTATTTGACCTAATGCCTCTGCAGCCCAACACACGTTTCCAAGGATACACTGATCTGCAGAGCTTGGGAACCTGCCTTGAGCGAAGGTTATGCTGGGCTGCGCAATGCAATGAAACGCATCCAAACTCATCTCGGAGGCTATATTTCATAGAAATGCCTACCGGTACATGTAGAAATGCCTGCCAATACATGTAGAAATGCTGAAGTCGAAAGCTGCTGATCTCATGAGAGATAAACATAGCGTCTGCTGTTGGCTGTTTGGTCGCATCCTTCATGCGTTTTGTGTAGCAGTTTGCGCCTCGTTTACAGCCGTTGACCCCTCTGGTTGTCACTGTGACAACAGTTCAAACTGATGCACACACCTTTCAATCAGGCATGTACCCTTGAATACCACAGACACCATGTCATCTGGCTTGCACTCCAGCTGCAATGCTCACTAGCATGCAGTGCTGTACACGACGACCGTTCAGAACGCTCGTTGTTGCATCATTGACTACACCAACTTGCATCATTCAGGTTGCTGCACATGCGTACCCTCCCAACAGAAAGAAAGAAAAGAGAAGTTTGCGCTTTTCAGCGATCATAACGGGAGCCTCCTAAGGCGGCAGCCCGGAGCACTTCCAGCAGAAGATGCCAATCACTGACCTGATGCCAAGGCCTATGTCTGCATTGCTTGGTCTGGCTGTGTTCTGCTGTATGTAAGCATTGTTCACAAACAATGGGCTGGGCCCCGCCCGCAGGAGGCCATTATCTCTTTGCTTGTCCTCTAATTGAAACATGTCCTATCTGGCAGCTGAAAGGTACAACTACAGCACTACGCCCTGGTCCAGCGACTGTTTGTCACTCTTGAAGTGTCGCACGTGCATGTGTTGATTACACAGCACTGGCACTGCTAAACTTTTCACGTCAAACATGACATTGTACAGTTGGGCTCACGAATTGGCCATTTTACATGTCTGTTTTGCCTAGCTGTGGTTTTCTGCCTAGTGGCGACTTACCAGGGGCAATCCCATGTTTGCAATGTGTCTATGTGTACGTGAACATGCAAATTAGGAATATAGCGGAGCGTGTTGTAGCGGAGCCAGGTTAAAACTCATTCGCTCGCTCGCTCGCTCACTCACTCACTCACTCACTCACTCACTCACTCACTCACTCACTCACTCACTCACTCACTCACTCACTCACTCACTCA
>JAABUY010004409.1_pt1 | contig 14783 bp, 19 predicted proteins | sample 5560271 | NCBI WGS metagenome assembly JAABUY01 (sample SAMN10711886, study PRJNA513374) | rock metagenome | isolation source: Antarctica rocks | place: Antarctica: Victoria Land, University Valley
GGCTCGTGCAGCAGACCAGCGGATGGCGATCATCGAATGTCGGCAAGACCCGACATCATGTGGCGAGGTCTGGTGGGCCTGGGCAAATTTCGCGGCGGCGCGAACCCTCAAAACCGGGCGAAAAGAGGGCATTTTCGCGCTATGGCGTACGGGTAGCGCGACATAACGGGACGAGGTGGGGGACCAGCGTGTGTTTCTCGTTACGTAACGAGAAACCCTCCGACCGCTCCACGGGCGTGGGGGACGTCTTCTGCACTTCGAAGTGCATATTCGGGCTTCCTGTTCTTCCTGTTCTTGCTCGTGGAACAGAGCGGCGGGTAGTGTTCCCTGTTGTCCTGCAAAACGTCGGCGAGCAGGCGCGGTAGCCGCGGCGCTTGCTCTGTTGCTTTTCGTCGGCTAGCAAGCGGCACGCCCCGCCCCCCACGTGCATGGAAGGCTCGCCTTACGCCACCGTACGGGCCGTAACGCCACCCGCGCTCCGAGACGGCGCCGCTGTACCACCGGGGGCTGTTCCGGCGCTCCTGGGCGCTTTGGTGTGTGCTCCTGGCCCGCTACCCTCCCCGCGTGGCGAGTAACACGGTGGGGCTATCCTGCGCGGTGGCCCGTGCTGTCTCCGCACGTGGGCGAACTGTGGAGTAGTAGGTGGGGGGGGCATGCAGTTGCGGGGGCCAGTTGTGGCGTAGATAGTAGTGGGCTGTAGGCACCGCACGAGTACGGGGGTGTCACGGGGTGGGTAGCGGCATTGTTACGTTGTTTTCGTCGGAAGAACAATGGGAGCAGTAGTGCTCCCTCTGCTTCTGTTCCGACGGTAAAGTAGCGACGTATGAGGAGGTGAGCCATGGACGGGACCGAACAGGTTTTCAGCCTATTTCCCCCGCCCCGCCCCGCACCCCGAGCAAGACATTCTCACCACCGCACAACTGAACACCATATTCACGCCCTTCGCCCGCGACTACCGCGCCGCAATACTCCTGTCCGCTGGGCTGGTTTTCTGGGACCGCTGGCGGGTACTGCGGTTGCGCCTCGACGCCCCCTGCGCCCCCTGTGGGAAGACCGACTGGTGCATAGTGTCGGAGACGACCAGCTGGTGTATGCGCCCCCCTGCCGGTGCTGCCGTCCTCGACCGACGTTGTAACCCCCGCCACCCGTTTTGCGTATCTCCAGCCATAGCTCGCCGTGTGGGCGGGCGGAAGGGAGGCCATCATGAGCGGTCTGGGCGACAAGGTCAAGGGCAAGGCGCAGGAGGCCGTCGGGGCGGCCAAGGAGGGCGCCGGCAAGGCGACCGACGACACGGAAACCCGGGGGTCCGGCATGGCCGACAAGGCCCAGGGCCAGGGTAACCAGGCCAAGGGCGGGGTCAAGGAGGCGGTCTCCGACGTCAAGGAGACGGTCAAGGACAAGGCCGACTAAGCGCACGCCCCGCCGGCGGATGCGTCGCGACGAGGGCCCGGCCGTGCGACCAGGCGCTGGCCGGGCCTCTCTTCGCCTGGGGAAGGCCCGGTTCGCCGGAGCGGGCGTGGCCCGGAGGGCGCGGACCGCTTCTCCTCCCCGGCCATGGCGTCCCCGTGTTCCGTTACCGGCGCTGCGCCAATTGTGGTGCCGTGCTGTTGGGTATATGACCGGGCGCTAAGGGCGGAAGCGGCCGCGGTACATCGGTGTCGTCCCTATCGTAGATCCCGGATCACCAAACGATCGGGAGACCCCTGATGTTGTGGCGAGGCGTCCTATCGGGCAGCAAGCTGCCCAGCCTGAAGCCCTGGGTTAAGGTTGTTTTTGCTCTCTACATCCTGGCGATGGTCCCCGTATTCTCGCTCTTCTTGTTTCTGATGGTCAAAGGCCTACCTACCCTCGTCGGGACTACCTGGGACGCATTACTCGTTCAGCAGGAAGAGTTCTCCCACCCACAGCGTTACGGCATCGTGCTGGGCAAGATCTTGTCAGCGCTGCAGCTAGTACTAGCGAGTTTACCCCTGCTGGCGACACTGTATCTGCTCTATAATTCGGCCCGGATCCCGCTACGTAAACTCTTTCAATGGGGCAAGCAAGGGACTTCACGAGCTATCGCCGCCGGACTTGTCGTTGCTGGCGTTCTCGCGCTCGTAGCGTATCTGTGGGTTCTGCAATTACCCCCCATGCCGGTCGGTATCCAAAGCTTCGCGATCACGGAACGGGCTCATGTTGAGACGCCGGTTCTGTATGGTCAGATCCCGCCCGTTGGTGGCAACCATGCGCCGATCTGGCAGAACTGCGGTTTCTATAGCGCTCCGGTTGCTAACGAGAACGCCGTACATTCTCTCGAACATGGGGCTGTCTGGATTACCTACCGTCCCGACTTATCCGCAGATCAAGTAGATCTCCTGCGCCAACTCGCAGCACGCCAAACATTTGTCCTAGTGAGTCCCCATCCCGGACCTGTCCGCACCGGTGGTGGCCTCCGCCTGGGACCGTCAGTTGCGCCTCGACTCGGCCACCGACCCCCGACTCGGCCGGTTCGTGCAGGCCTTCCGCCTCGGCCCACAGGCACCCGAGCGCGGCGGACCCTGTACCGACGGGACGGGGCAACCGAAGTAACGAGTGTCGCCGGTTCCGCCTCGTAGCACGTCCGGCCAGGCACAGCGGAGGTGAATGAGGACAGGGCGACCCCTACGCGACCATCTCCCCCGTCACCTAGTCGCCACCGGCAGCGGAGGCACCACTGGCAGAGAACCCTGGGCTAAGGAATATACCGAGGTACCCCGCTGTGCTGCTCGCCACTGCGCCCTCGCCGCAGGGCCAGGGGCGTGCCGCTGGCGTGCAGGCGCATCGGCGGGACGGCGAGGCAGGCGGAGCCGATCGTACCGCCCATGTGGAGCGTTAGTATCCGACCTTGCCCGCCAGCAACTCGCCACGATCCGCGATGAATGGCTGACTCCGCTGATCGCACGCATGGGCGATCTGGAACGGGAGAACGGCAGGCTTGAAGCCGAGCGTGACGAGCAGCGCCGCCGGGCCGGGGCGCGCGCTTGACCGCCTCCTGCACCGCTACAGCCAGGCGTCCTACCTCCTCGCGGCGCAGTCCGCCGCCTGCAACCGCCCCCCCCCGCGTGGTGGCGCGCTGCGCCCGCTGGCTGCTGCTCACCCACGACCGTGTGGGCCGGGACCGCTTCGCCCTCACCCACGAGTACCTCGGCTACATGCTCGGCGTGCGCCGCCCCAGCGTTACGCTCGCCATGGGCATCCTCCAGCGTGCCGGGCTGCTCACCTACCACCGCGGCGCGGTCGCCGTCCTCGACCGCGTCGGCCTGGAGAACGCCACCCGCGCGTGCTACCGCAGCATCGTCGCCGAGCACGCCCGCCCCCTGGGCCCCTACCCCCAGGGCACCCAACCGGTTTAAGCGCCACCCCGCGCATGCTCGGTAAAAACCGTACGGAGCGGGACGGGGGGACGCCGACCGCACGCGCGCGGTCGCGTCGTCCTGCTGCTCGCGCTCGCCGGGGGCGCGCGCTGGCGCTGGACGCGCCGCGATCCCCCCGCTGAAGGGGGTCAGAGGGTCAGGGTGAAGCCGTCGAGGAGCGCCAGCAGGGCGAGCGCGCCGGCGGCGAGGCTGACGAGCCAGACCGCCCGCCGCCGCAGCAACGCCGCGATCGCCGACAGCCCGATCGCCACCTGGAAGAGGGTCACCGCCACGGCGAAGCGGTGGTGGTGCGCCAGGTTCGTCCGGGATTCCGCGTTCAGCGCCGCCGTCTCGTCCCCCAGGCGCGCGGCCTCCGGCTTGAGCGCGTCCTCCTGGGCCTGGCGTCGCGCGGCCTCGTCCTTCGCGGCCTGGATCTCCTGCGGCGTGCCGCCCGTGTGCGCCAGGATGGCGGCCAGATTCTGCGCCGCGTACTTCTTGATGCTGTCGGCCTGGTACTCGCTCCAGGTGTCGACCGCCTGCGTCTGCCGCAGGACGCCTTCGTTCGCCTTGAACAGCGCCTCGTTGGCGTAGTTCCCGGCCTCCAGCGCGGCGATCGCGGCGAGGACCGCGAAGAGGGCGGTGCTGACGGCCAGCGCGTCGAGCCAGCGCGGCCGCCGCCGTTCCGCGCGCGCCTCCTCGGCCGCCTCGCGCCGCCGCTCCGCGATGTCGTCCTGCAGCCGGTCGGTCCCCACGTCCAGGTCGTCGGCCATTGGCTTGCCCCCCCGCTCGCGATCAGCGCCCTGCGGCCCCCACGGGGCGCGTGGCGGGGAGTATACCGAATCGCGCGGCCGGGCGAGGGGGTGCCGTGCCCGTGGTGACGGAGCCCGGGCCGGGAATCGACGGTGCCCACCACGCGACCACAACCGGCCCATCGGGCCGCGGTGGCCGAGGCCGCGCAGGATACCCCAGGGGCACAGGAAGCACCGCCGGTGGATGAGCCTGCCCCGCGCCCGTTGCGAGGCTCGGGATGCTCGCAGTGGCTGTGCTGATCGGGCGGCCCTGGATGTTCCTGGCCGCGAACGACAGCGGGCAGTAGGCTGCCCGAGCGGATCAGTCGTACGGGGGATAGCGCGTCGCGGCGCGCGGCGCTATGCTGTCGGGAGATGGCGGACCGTTGGCGGTCGCGTCGTCCCCCCTCTGGATCCCCTATCCCTCCCCAACCCCTACCCCAGCGCCCGCCGGCCCCCCCCACCCGGCGGGCGTGCCATGCGGGGTCGTGGGCCGACGCGTGCAAGGGCAACGTCGCCACGATCGACCGGGTGCTGCAGATCAGGCTGTCGTGCCGCGCGACAGCCTGAGCCACGCGCGTCGCCTGGTGTGCCGGGCGCGCGTACCGCGACGTGGCACACGTCCTGCATTACCGATCCCGAGACCGGGCGCGCCGGTTCACCCGCCGAGCACCGGGCGACGAGGGCCGAACGCCTCCGGGTGTGGCCCGCTCTGCCCCCTCTGGGCGTGTCGCTCGGTCGCGTACCCGGTCTTCTTTCTGCCTCCCGCTTGCCCCGCTCCCGCTGCTGCTCGTGGCACGGCTCCTGCATAACGAGGCCCAGGGTGCGCCGGGCCGATTGGGGTCCGGCAGGGCGTAGCAGAGGGGGACCACATGGGCATTCTGGCATGGCTGATCCTGGGGCTGATCGCCGGCTTCATCGCGAGCAAGATCATGGGCGCGGGGGGCTACGGCCTGGTCGGGGACATCATCGTCGGCATCATCGGGGCGATCCTCGGCGGCTTCCTCTTCGGGCTGATCACCGGGCGCGACGCGATGGGGCTGGATATCGGCTCGATCATCGTGGCGATCATCGGGGCCTGCATCCTGATCGCCATCCTGCGCGCCGTCTCCGGCAACCGCGCCCGGGTCTAGCGGCACGAGCATTACAGCACGCATAGAGCACCCGAGGGGCGCGGCGTCCATGCCGCGCCCCCGCTGCGTGACGCGGCAAGAAAGCGAGTATGGCGATGACTACTGAGGTGACCGGGCGGGGCGGGCGCTTCCCCTCGCGGGCGCGGCTGGCGGCGCTCTGGCGCGCGGAGCTGGCCGGGACCGAGCAGTATCCCCGCTTCCTGGTGGCCGCGTCCTTCCTCGCCACCTTCGCCGGGGTGCGCGCGACGACGCACCTGCTCCGTCGCCGCCAGTCGCCCCTGGCCCGGGCGACGCACCGCGGGGGCGGCCTCCAGGTCGGCGACGTCCACATCCATCACATGGTCGGCGGCATCGCGCTGCTGCTGCTCACCGGCTACGTCGCCGTCGAGCGCGAGCGGCCCCACCTGCGCGAGCGCCTCGCGACCCTCTACGGGGTAGGGGCGGCGCTGACCCTCGACGAGTTCGCCCTCTGGCTGCGGTTGCAGGACGACTACTGGGCGCGCGAGGGGCGGGAGAGCGTCGACGCGGGCGTGCTGGCGGGGGCGGCGTTCGTCATCGCGGCGGTCGGTCGGCCGTTCGCCGGCGCGGTCCTGCGCGAGTGGCGCGGGCACTGATTCGCCGCGCAGGCGGCACGGGCAGGTCCACGCGCCGCGGAAGCGCCTGCTGAGGCACGGGCAGCCGCCCGCGGACACGGGGGGCGGCCGCGGCGCTGGCGGGGGCGCGCGCTGGAATAGTGGCATGCCCCCTGCAACGCGCTGGGCGGCGACACCCGCGGGGGTGGCGCATTCGCGGGAGGACCGTCCTATGCCACGCATCCCCGATCGGCTCCAGACCCCGGCCGCCGCGGTCGCCCACGAGGTGGGCGCGGACCTGGGTGGCTTCAAGAAGTTCATCCTGCGCGGCAACGTGGTCGACCTGGCGGTCGGTCTCGTGATCGGGGCCGCGTTCGGGGGCGTCGTCCAGGCGCTGGTCAAGGACATCATCACCCCGCTCCTCGGCGCGTTCGGGGGGACGCCGGACTTCGCGAATTACACCGTCGGCGTCCTGGGCACCCGGCTGCTGGTCGGCGACTTCCTCAACGCATTGCTCGCGTTCGTGCTGCTGGCGCTGGTCGTCTACTTCCTGGTCGTCCTGCCGGTGAACAAGCTGATGGATCATTATCGTCCGCAGCCCACGCCCGCGCCGACGAAGGACTGCCCGGAGTGCCTGAGTAAGATCCCGCGCGCGGCGCGGCGGTGCCCGACCTGCACCGCCCAGCTCGCCCCGCCCTCGGCGGAGGTGGCGGAGGCGATGCGCCAAGTGGCCGGGCCGTCGGGGGCGGTGGTGGCCGACGAGGCGGCGCGGGCCCTGGCGCAGCGGTTACAGGGGGGCTGAGGCCCCGCGTGGCGTGGGTTTCCCTGGCCGAGAGTTGGTGCGTGTCCTGCGCATGCGACGGCATGGCGTCCTAACCGTAACTGGCGTGCGTTGACATTGGCGCGATTGCTGGGCAAATCGAGCGCGGGGCCTCCACCAGGCAGATCGCCGCGTCCTGCTGCATCGCGGAGAACACCGTCCAGAACCACCTGTCGCACGTCTTCGAGAAGGTCGGAGTGCGGAGCCGGCGGGAGTGCGTCAAGCGCCCCTTCTTCGAGAACCTCTACCCGTCGCTGTCGGGATAGAAACTCATGGACGGCCCTTGACCGGCGGGAGGAGGTACCGGGCGACCGGCTCTACCACGCCACCGCCGACAGCCCCCGCGGCCCACCGCAGCCGTGAGTGACGTGCCACAGTTCGCGCAGCGGGGTGGCTTGCCGAACCGGCACGCCGCCGTCTGCGCGCCCACCCAGCGGCGGCGGGGCGTGCGCGGGCCGGTCGGTGATCCGCGCCAGGCCGGGGCGGGACGATCCACGACCCGATACGGGGGAGCGACGCTGCCGACGGTGCGGCGTTGTCCTCGACGCCCACGGATCAACGCTCGCGTGCTCTGCCAGCGGCGGTGGTAGCAGGGGCGCGGCAGATGCGCCGCGCCCCTGGGTGTGCTATCTCGGCGCGACCTGAAACCGGGGGTATGCCAAGGGCCGGGACCGGCAGCGCCACGCGGGGAATCACTCCCCCTGCAGCCGCTGCGCCAGGGCCCGCGCCGTCTCGTCGGCCAGCGCCGCCCCCATCGTCCTGACCGTGGCCGTCAGCGCGGAGTGCCGGGCCAACCTGCTCGCCGCGACGCGGGCGCTGGTTCACGACCCTCGACGCGCTCGACCCGGAGGAGACCCCAAACACGCCGCGCGCGGGCGAGGTCTTCACGCCGATCTGGCGGGTGCCGACGGACGATCGGTCGCACGTTCTCCTGCCCGCTCCGTCGTCGTTCCTCCGGCCCTTGGCCCCCCCTCCCCCAAGCGCCTCCGTCACGCCCCCTCCCGCGGACAGTAACGACCGCCCGTCACGTGCGGGAGGGGGCCTGGTAGCCCGCCCCGCCCGCCTTGCGCGAGGCGTCCAGGAACTCCTCCGGCGTCAGGAGCGTGGTCGTCTTGACCGTCTTGAGATGCCCCGCCGCGCTCGCGGCGAGCGTGAGGGCCACGGCGCTCGCATTATCCGGGGCGCTGTAGGTGACCATAAGGTCGTACTCGCCCAGGCAATAGTCGAAGCTCTCCAGCCGCCCGCCCAGCCGCTCGATCAGGGCGCGCAGGCCCGCGACCCGGTCCTGCGGCCTGGCGACGAACGCGGCGACGGCCTCGGCGGTATAGGCGACCTGGACCATGTAGCGTGGCATCGGAGCCCTCCTGTCCCGTTCCCCGTCCCGGCAACCCGGCCCCCTGCCGGGCGTGGTGCGCGGGGGTACACAAGGAACGCCGGGCGGGCGGGCACCGTTTCGCCGTGCCCCGTCCGCCACCCCACAAGCACCCTGGGCGCCGCCAGGATCTTCGAGGGTAAGGGTTTGTACCCCCGCGCGGCCCGGCGCGGTCCTGGGGGCGCTAGCGGCCCGCACAGGCTCTCAGCACACACCTCGCCTACATCACCTCGCTGTGACCGCCGTCGGCGGCCTGCCGCTCACCGGCGGCGGCGGTATGGCCCCGGGGGGTGCGGGGGCGACCGTCCGGTGGATGCTCGGCCTCGGCGGGCTCCTCCTGCTGTGCGGCAGCGTCGCCCTCCGCCGGGCCCGCTAGCACCACGGTACCCGCGCTACCCGCCCCACCAGCGACGGAGCCGCCCCCACACGCCAGGGGCGGCGTCCTGTGCCATGGTCGGCGTCTCCGTCGATCCTGGGGCATCCTGCGCGGGCTGCACGGCTTCCAGTTTTATCCGCCGGCGTAACAATTCCGCCTCGGCGATCTCGGCGCGGCGGCGCAGCTGCTCCCGCTCGGCCTCTAGCCGTCCATTCTCGCGCTCGAGGGTTCCGATCCGCTCGATCAACGGGGCGAGCCACTCGTCGCGGATCGTGGCGAGCTGCCGGCGGGCCAGGTCGGAGACGAGCGCGCCATCCGGTAAGCCGTTGGCAACGTTGCCGGCAGCCTCCTCGGCAGATGTTGCCGGATTGCCAGCGGGGCTTGCCATGTTGCCGACTGGCTTGCCGATCATACGCGCTAGTTGCTCGACTTCTCCCATACTGACGGGCTTTTCACGCTTGCCGGCAATTGCCGCGAGCTTGCCGGTGCTGATCCAGTGGCGCAGCGTACGCGCGGGGATGCCGGCAGCCTTGCCGACAAACTCGACGGCAACGTAATCGGCAGGGGTAGGAATGTCCTTCATGGGCGGCAGGATAGCATAAGGGCCGGTCCTTAGAACGTTCTAAGGACCGGCCCGAAATCCTAAACGCTTAGGAGGCTACGCACTGGCGCTCGCCACGACCTGCTGGCTCTTGCCGGAAGCGTGGGGAGCCCGAGTCGGCCGTCACCGTCGAGTCCGATTATTGAATCTGTTGCGGCTCCAGCCCGGAGTACACGCGCCCGAAGTTGGTGACGAGGCCGACCTGCTGTCGCGCGGTCATTGCCGCCTTGGGGTGATCGGGCACGAGCCTGGCCAGCACCGCCGCCAGGACCGCGTTCCCAATATGGAAGACGAGCCCGTCGGCCGCCTCCTGCGCCTTGCGCTGGTCGCTCAGGATCGCGAACGTATCGAGCCAGCCGGGGATGCGGAGCTCCCACATCGGCTGATTCCCCTGCATATAGCCGCATTTCATCACCGCCACCGGCAGGAACGGGATTTCGTCGAACGGGGTAATGATCGCCCGCACGACCGCCTCACCGAGGCGTGCCGGCTCGTCGTAATAGGCCGCCTGAAAAAGCCGCTGCGTGACGTTGGACTGCTGGGGACCGTCGGCCAAGGCGTGCTCGTAGAGCTCACCCCAGCCCTTCGCCAGCCCCTCGCCCGCGATCCAGCCTCCGAGGGACCCGGTGCGGACGATGCGCCCGTCGCCCCCCCCATCCGCATCCTCGGCATCGTCCCGAGCCCGCTAACCTTCGTCACCGTCGCGGTCGTCATCCTCCTCCTCGAAGCGGTCGCCCTTGTCATCGCCCGCCGCCGCGGACAATCACTTCCTCCGAGCTAGAGACGGCCAGGATATGATCCGGAGGCCTGCCCTGACTACCAGCCGCATTCGTGATCGATTTGTTGGCGTTCTCGGGCGAAGAGGGCCTGCCCCAAGCGCGAGCACCCCCGTCGCCCGTACGCTTTAGCGGAAAAACGCCCTCTTGTACCCCGTTTTTTGGTTTTTTTGGCGGCACCGCCAGAATTGCCCAGCACCGCCGCCGATCTGAGGGCACGCCAACTAGCCTTGGCGCACCTTCATTTTCGTTATGGCCCGTCTGGTGGGGCCGCGGCCCCACCCATCAACGGCAGGAAGGCCGCCAGCCGCAGCACCACGAGTGCATGATCATGACGATCGCCCGCACGGTGCAGGACGGCGACGGGCAGCTGCGCCGGGGTCGCGGACTGTTCGGCCTGGGCGATGGCGTCCAACAGCCACAGCGGCAGGGTGGCGCGGTCTTTGACTTCGATCGACAACGTCGCGTGCCGCACGTCGGGTTGGTCGCCGCGACCGCGTCCGCTCACCGGGACGCGCCGACCGCCCAGGAGGGCCGCGATCCGGCGCTCGGTCGCCTTCCAGCGCTTGTCGCTCATCTAGTCATCCCCCACCGCGTAGGCGTAGCCATTCACCGGTGACGGGGCGTTGCTGTACCCCTCGCTGGAATTGGCGCAGGCGTGACAGTAGCGATCGCCGCGCTGTTCGACGCGATTGGTGCAGTCCCGCGCCAGGCACCGGGGGAGCTGCACCGGGAAGGGCAGGGGTTCAACCGCAAGATGCGGTTGAAGGTCGGCGGGATCCTCGGGGGTGCCTAGTAGCTCCTCCGAGTACGTCTTATATCCCGCATCTTGCGGTTGAAGGTCGGCCCGTTGTCCAGCCGCGTCGTGCCACTCCTCGCGCACGACGCGATCGAGCACCTCGCCGCATTCCGTGCAGATCGTCTCGCGGGTGATCGTCGTTTTGGTGCCGGCGTCCGGGTGCTTGTCGCAGCGCGGGCGACTGCCGCCGTACGGCTTCACCTTCTCGCTTTCGGCGGGGCGGAGGTCGGCGATCGCGGCGAGCGCGGCCTCCCTCGTGCCTTGCGGGAAGTGGACGAGGAGTTGCTTGCGGCGCGGGTACTGGTCGGGGGCGGGGTTCTCGATCGTCAGCCACTTGGTCCGTTTGCGCGCGATCCCCTCGTTGCACAAGAACGTCAGGGCAGCGCCGGTGGCGTCGTCGGACTGACCGACATTCTCGCCGGCCGCGCCGAGATCGATCTCGACCCAGCGCTCGCCGGTTTCGAGATCCACCTCCGCGCGACCCTGCCTACGGCGCGCATCCCATTCGATCACCAGGCCGAGGCCGCAGCGCCCGACGGTCTTCATCTTCGGGTTGGAGCCGTGACCGGCACGCAAGGTGGCGAGGGTGAGGCGGTTCAATTCCCGCGCCTGGTCGCGCTCCTCACGCGCCGTGCGTACCGCCTCTTGGAGGCGGGCGACGTGTTCGGAGAGGTGGGTGACTTGCGCCGCATCTTGCGGTTGAAGGTCGCCGATCTGGCGACGGTAGGCGGCTAGCGGCACCGCGCGCCGGTCGAGGTCGCGCAACGCCTCCGGGCCGTGGTCGCGCAGGATCGTGTCGGCGTCGAGTTTCGGCTCGCCCGGGCTGCGCAATGGCTCCGCGACCCGCACGGCGATCCCGGCTTCTTCCAGGCGCTCGCCGAGGGCGACGGCGAGGCGCTGGCCCGCGCTGATCGTCCTGCCGTCCTGCGGGTCTTCGCCATCGGCGTGGATCGTCGCGACGATGATCCCGGCGTTGATCAGCGCGGCGATCATGCCGTCCGACGCCTGCCCCTCGTTCGTGCCGACCGTCGGGCCGACCGCATAGGTCAACGCGTCGGCCTTCTCGTGCCCGCCCGCGATGCGGAGGTGCCCGCCCTGTGCGGCGGCGATCTGCCGGTGCTGATACCAGGTGCCCGCCGCGTCGCGCTCCTCGCGGCCCCCGCCGCGTCGCGCTCCTCGCGGCCCCCGGCGAGGCTGCGCACCTTCGGGGTGCTGCCGTCGTAGGCCCGGCCGCGCAGGTCTTTGACGCGACCGTGCTCGTCGCGGTAGACGAAGACCTTGCGGTCGAGGAGCGCGGGCGAGAGGGCGAGCTTTTTGGTCTTGGTGAGGATCCCGGCGTTCTTCGCCTGCTGGATGCGCCCCGCGCTTTCGAGCCAGGCGATCACGTGCTCGGGGTGCCGGATGTAGAAATGATCGGAGGCGGCGCGGACGCCCTCGGCGTGCGCACCGAAGCGCCGCGCGTCGGCCTCGCGGGCGGCGTCGGGGGTCGGAGTGTCGGCGCAGCGCGTGGCGAGCGTGGTGTAGAGGAGGTCGCAGACGACCGGCTCGGGCTGTTCCCAATCGGGGCGGTCGGTTGCTGGGCGCAGTGGCGTGGGCGGGAGTTGCCCGGTGCGCGGGTAGATGGCGTAGGCCGCGCCGGCCTTGTCGGTCCCGGCGTGGAGCGCTTCGCGCTTGCCATCGGGGAACATGCAATAGATCTTGGAGTTGTTGTGCATGCAATAGCCGCGATGGCCGCAGGCCTCGCAGCGCTCGTTGCTCCGCAACTTCTGCCAGGGTTCGCGCGCGGTGTGGGTGGTTGTCGTCATCATCGCCTCCACCACGAGCGCGGGCCGCGCAGCAGCGCCGTCGCCTCATCCTTCGCTTGATCGAGGGCGGCACCGAGGCCCTCGGTGTACGCATCGAGACGACACCGGAGCGCCCGGCTCCGGTCGCGGAAACCGAGGCCGGCGGACAGGACGATCGCCGCCCGGTAGTCGCGCGCGAGCGGGGAGAACAGGGCCGTGAGTTGTTCGGCGCTGAGGATGTCGCGGAGGAGGCCATCGTGGGTCGTGTGCGGCGCCGGTGGTTGCGCCGGGCGGCCTGGCTGGAGGAAGCGTTCGCGGGGTCGGCGATCATCACCTTCGGGCGTCTTGTCGGTCGTGAATCGCTCTGCTACAACTGACATAATGGGTATTTCTCCCAGACGATCATCCGTGTTATGATCGTCGTACGTGGCATTTCCGTGTGGACCAAGACACGGGCGTGCCGTTCAGTTTTCAGGATGCCGGGCGGGCGCTGTCGAGGCGATGAACCCCGCCCGGCATTTCGTTACGCGGCGATCTTCGGTTGCACGGTCGATTCCGCGATGAAGCGGTCCAGGTCGGCCCGGTTGACCAGCAGCCGTTTGCCGACGCGTAGGAGCGGCACGCGGATCGTGCCGTGTTGCAACGCGCCGTAGGTGCCGGACTTCGACAGGCCGAGGATGCGGCTCACCTCGCCGACGGAGAGCCATTCCCCCGCGTAAAACGTGTTACCGATAGACATACCGGGACCCTCGTTCATCGGTGCCCTCCTTTGCCGGAAAAACAAAAAACCCCCACTGCGCCGGTCGCGCGTCAAGCGCGCGTGTGGCGTGGGGGGCTCATCGGCCCGGGTATGATTCCGTTGTTTTGTGGCGACGGTGTGGCATACGGCTTTCCCCCGCCGACTCGAAATACGAGTGTGTGGCATGGGGGTCGCAATACGACCACATCGGTATTCGCCTGTACGTTCATTGTAGGCTACGAGGCTTAGTCTGTCAAGACCCCTGGGACGCATAAGAACGGGCGTACCACGTAGCGCACACATCGCGATCAAAACGGGAAATAGTGCTCGGCGCATTGCCGCCGGAGCTGCATATCGGCCAGGTTGAAGATGCCGCCGTCATCGTCCACGGGACCGCCACAGACGAGGCAGCGCGGCGCGGGGCAGACCGTGACCTCCAGCTCCAGCGGGATCGACTCGCGCATCGGGCGACGACGCTCGGCGGTGCGCTGGTGCCTTCGCAGGTAGGCGGCGATCTGATCGAGCAGCTCGTCCACGGCGATCCTCCTCGACGTTGGTACAATCGCGTCGCTCGTCGGTGTGACAGCACCACGAGCCTACGGTCGCCTAGGGCTTTCTAGGCGGCCGTTTTTAGTTGCGGACCCTCCTCCTCTTCGCGCGCCGTCATCGCCTCATCAAGCAAGACCAATATCTCCGCATGCAACGAGCGCCGATCACTGTCGGCCAGCGACTTGATCCGTGCATGCATTGCAACGGGCAAGCGTAACGCCGCCTGAATGATCTCCTTTTCGGCCATAACAAACCTCCCGCGAGCGATCACCGGGATCAGTGCGCCCCGGTGATACCATTGTAGAACAATCACAATGCAACGTCAAGACAATAAAACACTATTATAATGCTTGACATACAATTGTTTTGATGGTATTATGATTGTGTCAGAGGGGAACAGTCCCCGAGGCAAGACAAAGGCCGCGACCGCCCCACTTTTGCAGGGAGAGGCGATCGGAGCCGGGACCGAGCCCGAGGGCTCAGAGAGGCCAGTATCCCATGAGCGCCACGACCGTCGCCACCGCCCCGACCGCCCGCCCCGCCCTCCGCTTCGTCAGCGCCGACACCACGACCGGGATCGTCGCCTACGCCGTGGCGAGCCAGCACGACGCCGCGCGCACCAACATCATCAGCCTCGACACGACCAACGGCGACACGTTCTGCACCTACAAAGCGGGCGAGTGCCACCGGACGTGTTGGCACACCACCGCCGTCCAGGCCGCGTGGACCGCCGAGCTGACGACGGTCGGCGTCGTCTGGCTCACGGACGCGCAGCTCCTCCGCCTGGGCCGCAAGTCGGCCCGGTGCGTGGACACCTACACCGCACGGATCGGGCGCAGCCTGGCGAGCGACCGGGTGGCGCTGCTGGCGGCCCGGGCCGAGTACCGCCGCCGCGTGCGGCTCGGCCTGATCGAGCGGCCCGCCGTCGCCCTCGCCGCCTGAGTCGGTCGGGGGGTGCGCCTCGTGCCACCCCCCCTATCCCCCGTCCAGCGTGGACACCCCCGAAAAGGAGCTACCCGATGATCACGACGATCAACAGCGCGATGACCGCGCTCTACACCGAGCTCGCCGCAGAGATCCCCGACGTCTTGCACGAGTCA
>JAABUY010004410.1_pt1 | contig 14769 bp, 14 predicted proteins | sample 5560271 | NCBI WGS metagenome assembly JAABUY01 (sample SAMN10711886, study PRJNA513374) | rock metagenome | isolation source: Antarctica rocks | place: Antarctica: Victoria Land, University Valley
GGGGCGGCGGGCGACCCGCCGCATGCGGCCAGCGCGCACCCCCTGGCTGCGCCGCTAGCGGAGCAGGTCTCTGGTGCGCACAGGGCCGCGCCCGGCGTGCCCGAGGCAGGGCGCCCCGGAGCCGCGCAGCAGGCGCAGGAGGAGCGGACGCCCGAGGGCGAGCCGCTGGGCAGCGCGCAAGGCGGCTTTGCAGGAAGCACGCGGGCGGGGGCGATGGGCGGCCAGGGGTCGGCCTGGGGGACCAGCGGCACGGCCTGGAGGGGCGCCGAGGCGGGGACCTGGAGGGGCCGGCCCGCCGTACGGTCGTGGCGGGCGCCGGGGGCGCCGGCCTGGCCGGCGGCGCAGGGACACGGCCTGGCGCCCGCGGGCGCGGCCCCGCTGGGGCCCCTGGGGCCCGGGCCGCCCGCTGCCGAGCTTGCATTTGTGAGCACGGCCAGCGGCGCGGGCGCGGGCGCAGGCGGGCCCCTGTTGGGCGCGGGCGCAGGCGGCCCCCTGTTGGAGGCGCCGCCCGGCGAGCTGGCTTTTGTGAGCGTGCGCGACACTGGCGGTGCTGAAGTGCCACCCGATTGGGTCTAGGGCCGCCCGGCGGCAGGGCCGGCGCCTGTCTCAGCAGTCTCACAGCGCTGTCCCGCGCCAGCCGGTTGGCGTTGTCGGCGGCATTGCTGCGTCAGGCTGAGGCGTTCTTTGGCACTGACAGTCGTTTTCTGGGCTGTGATAAACGCATGCTCTGATCTCCAGGACACGTATCCCGCTGTTGGCGGGGCGCCCAGCTGTGCTGTGTGTACAATGCTCCACAACGCCTTGGTCTGCCGCTAGCTACATAAAGCAGGCATCTTTTGTACACTGATGTACAGCGGTGTGCTATCATGCGCTCCTGGGTGCGGCGTGTACAGACTTGCAGGCAGGAGCCAAGGTACTCCTGCTGCCTGCCTTTTGCGCACACGCAAACAGCCGGACTTCCAGCAAGTGATGAATGATTACCACCCGCCTCACGCTTTACTGACGACGCATGCGCTACAAATATGGGCAAAAACAGGTAGAGGGCTGCACTTTATCCGTGACTGATAAGTACTGTGGCTGCTCGACAGCTCACGCACGGCGTCGAGTTCTTGCGAGGCCGAGTGTGGACCTGCGCGCTGGCTGGCGGGTTTAGTGTGAATCCACCGCATCAGTGCTGCAGCTGATGTGCGTGCGCTGAGCAGCTGTGAAGCTTTTCAGCTGGCAATCCTCGCAGGCAAGGCCTGTGCTGAGCTGCACGCGCTATTGCGGGAGGCCGGAGCAGAGGTGCCTACGAAACGACGGCTGACGACCTACTTTTTGGCAGTAATCGAAGACAGGCAGGCAGTAGCAGCGCTCAAGGTACGCTGCTTTTTGGCACAAGCTCAGTCCAGTGGTTTATGCACTTGCTGCTCAGCCCTTGAGGTCACGGGAGCGCCGGGCGACTTGCAGGTTGAGCAGATGCGCTTGGTGGACCCAGTTACACCAGAGGCTGTGAGGAAGGCGCAGAGGCCTGATAGGCCCTACCCGATCAAGGACAAGCTTAGCCACCTGCTGCACGACGCCATTGCGGACCAGGATGGGCTGTATTGCGCTGCCCTGTGCGGTACGCCGCCGTGCTGCGTGCTACTCCTCAGGCCTCGTGCTTGAGCCTGGCTTCCCTGTTGCACGACTGGATTTTTTTAGAGAAGAGAAGTTGTTGCTGTGGCAGTGTGCCGCACTCACACCTAGTCAGCACACCTGTCGGTGCGTGACTGCCACGGCCGTCAGGCTTGACGTCTTGTGAGCCTGTATGGGGGCTGATACTGCCTAGCTGTATCTGCTCAAGCAACGTGCAAGCGTGCAGGGGTGGTGTAGCACGTGCTGCATGAGCTTTTCCTGCTCTCGCCCCCCGTTTGTACTTCGCACGCCGTGCATCAGCGCCTGCGGCATTAGGAGCTGTTGCCTGCTGTGGCCTCAAGGTCAAATTTTGCCTGGTGTGTTGCCGGGGTGCTGTGCGTACAGCAAGTGCAACGTGATGGTGCAAGCCTGGGCGGCCGCCATATGCTGGTGTGTCAAATGTGGAGTTCAGATGACATGGTGCACGCGCACGCAGGTGACGTCGAACACTACCAGTATCAGTATGACCAAGACTGGGGCTGTGGGTGCGACACAGTCTTTCTGGCAGGCTTTCCTGCTCGAGCACAGCATGCAGCAAGAGCCAAACAGGACCCTGATCATAAGTGCACGCGCACAGGTGGCGCAACATCCAGATGACTTGCTCCCACCTGGTAAAGAACCAGGTACGGTCTCGCCACAAGACGCCCATGCTAGGCAAAGTTGGTGGTCGGGCTCGGCGGGGCGCGGATGCGTTCGCTTTGCAACGCCGCGCGCGTGCGCCCGCAGGACTATGCGGGCAAGCTGTTTGGCGGCGTGGACTTTGTGCCGGACATTCCGTCCCTGCAGGCGTGGCTGGAGTGCGCCTGGCGGCAGGGCTTCGACCCAGATGGTGCCTCGCAGCTGGGCGGTCACGTGCAGGTGTCGCTCTGGTTTGCTCACCTGGGTGCTGGCACAGCACATGAGGGAAAGGAGGCATTTGTCTTTTTCAGATCAGCGAGGGACGAGTCAGCATGGATTCCTGGCGTGCTCCTGTGGTGGGCATGCTCAAGAGGTTGCCAAGGCAGAGCATCCAGCTGCGTTGTCATGTCGACGCTTTTCACATGCGCAGCTTTCATGTACCTCATTAGCATGCTGGTATCAAGTGTAGTAGTGCAGGCCTGCAGATTAAACACTGCCAGAGCGAAGCGCGTGATTGCTCTGCCGGAAAGCCTGCCCTAGGGTGAGGCGTGCGCTTGTGCTGCAGGGGAGCCGCATCTGGATTGGCACGACAGAGGCGGCGACGCTGCTGCGCCAGTTTGGCTGCCGAGCGCGCGTAGTCGACTTTGTCGGTGCGCGCGCGCCTGTTGCGACACGCAATGCTGGGACCGGGAGCCTGGGGAAGCTGCGCGTGCTGAGGTGCTGCGCGCTGTTGCTTTGCAGCGACGTCACAAGGCGGGCCTAGTGATAGCGCAGATGCAGCGACGGCGCCAGTGCAGCCTCGTCTGCCTTGCTCTGCCTGAGCACCGCTGCGAAGCAGATCTGAGGCGTGCAGCCGCTGCAGGCGGCGGCCGGCGGGGCTCCCGCCAGAAGCGCTACTCCATGCGCGCGCGCGGCGCGTCCGAGGAGGACGCGGCTGACGATGTGGGGGAGGGTGACGGGGCTGAGGACGGGGGGGAGGACGGGGGGGAGGGCCTTCCGGAAGAGGGAGCCACGGAGGAGGAGGAGGAGGAGGAGGAGGAGAGCAGCGACGAAGAGGGCGACGATGAGCAGGGCGCGGGCAGGAGCGAGGGCAGGTCCCGGCATGCCGAGACCGGCAGGCATGCCGGTGAGCGCCGGCCTGCAGCACACGCCGTGTGGGTGAGCAGTGTGCTGGGCAGTGAGCTGTGTTCCAGGGTGGGTTGTTTCCCACTCTGTCAGGCGTATGGCCCTGCCTTTGGATGGGATCCTTGGACGGAGCTGCGGAACGGAATGAGACGCAATAGGAGTTAAAGTACATGCTGTAGTCTGCCACCCGTCCCTGCCCGTTTGTGTTCTTCTCTACAAGCCCCCGTGAGTGAGTGCTGCACCATGCTGAGAGGGCACTAAGTCAGCCGTGCCAGACATGTTTGCCGTTTATTAACTTGCTCCACATTTTTGCCTCGTGCGAGGACAAGGAAGTCAAGGCAGGCGCGCGCGCGCAGGCGGCCGGGCTGGCGACCTGCGCGGGGCGTCAGAGTGCGACGTGGATGACGCCGAGCCGGGTGCGGCTGCCGCCATGCGTCTGCGAGTCGCGTCGCCTCTGCAGCGCCTCTGCAGGCCGCCCGACGGGCGCCAGCCAGCAGGGCCGACGTCGCCCCGCCTGCTGACGCGCAGGCCACAAGCGCACGCCTGGGCCCAGGCCGGCCGGGCAGGCCGCGCAGGAGGAGGACTCGAATAAGAAGTCTGGTGGCGAGGGCATGGAGGACGAGACGTCCCGCGCCGGCACGACGCCTGTGCACCGCGGCATCCGCTGCGACCTGTGCGGCCAGAAGCCCATCACCGGCACCCGCCACCAGAGCAAGGCGCGCGCGCCGCGCGCGCGCGTGCTGAGCGCGATGCGCATGCCGCGCTGATGCGCGCCTGGCCGCATGCTGTCAAGGCTGCATGCCGCCTCCGCTCGTGCAAGGCGCTGAGAGGCGCGCCCTGCGGTGCGCAGTGGCTGAGCAACTTCGACCTGTGCGAGAACTGCATCAACAAACCAGAGGCCAATGAGAAGGCGCCGTACGCGGCGGTCGACATCACCACCAAGCGCGGTGCGAGCAGATGCCGAGTTCCACACGCTTGAGCTGCCGGTCGGCGGCTGCCGCGTGTTGCCTGACACCACTCTGGTTGACACGCGGGCTCGCATTGTATGCGGACGGTACACGTACGCCTGCACGATCAAGGTAGGGTTCACATGCGCTGCACGGACAAGGGGTGATTGATGTGATGCTGGACCCATTGAACAGTACCCGCCGCGAACGCTGTGCTTTCTTGGAGCAACCTCCAAGCCACCCTGGCGTAATTTGGATGCCTTGACCTGAGCGGCCCAGGCCTGTGCGTGCGCAGAGGCGCGCCTGGTGGACCACCGGCAGCTGATGCAGTGGGTGTGGAATTACTTCACCGACGAGCTGTCCACCGGCGCGGAGCCGCCGCACGAGGCGCGCGACCACGCCTGGCGCGAGCACATCGAGGACGACCCGGTGATCCTGAGCGGTGCGCGCGCGGCCGCGCTGGGGTCAGCCGCTCCAACGGTCAGCAGCGCGCAGGCTCGTGTTGCCAAAGCCAGGACGACAGCAGCATGGCGTGACGCTCGAGTGGCTGCATTGTATTGAGAGACGTGCGGCGACTGCCCGTTGGCCACAAGCCCGGTCCATCACGTGCCCCGCAATGTCCTGTTGTCAAATAGCCTGCAAAGAAATGAAAGCCTGCAAATTTTTAGAACGCGTGGTAGCATAGACCTGTCCCAAGCCATACATGCTGAGTAGGGGCATGCGCAGCACCCCAGCATCGGGGTGCAGGCGGAGCTGTGACCACCGGCAGCAGGCGGAGCTGTGAGCACCGGGCGCGCCGCGCGCGCGCAGGCAAGCCGCCGCTGTACTTCCAGCACCAGGGCCACTCGCAGACGCTGATCGGCGTGGAGCGCATCCAGGTGCAGCCGGGCCATGCGGCCGAGGTGTCGCTGCTGCTGCTCGACCCCGGGCAGGACACCGCGCAGCTGGCGGCTGCGCTGCGCGAGAAGCGCGGCTGGCAGGTGCGAAGCCGCGCTCGTGCTAAACCTACCCTAGCCCTAATCCAATCCCAAACGGCATAACTGCGCTGCGCTCTGATGTTTCCTGAGACCGGCGTCAGCACAATGATCTCTGCGAAAAAGCCTCGCCTGGCCGAGGGCGCAGCCTGCACCACATGGCGGCAGCAGCGACTGCTGCACTGCACAGTAGAGGTCTTGCGCGCGGGGTTGTATACCATGGCAATATCGTGGTCGCTCAGCCCCAAAACTCCTTCTGGGGGCTGGGCGGGCGGGCAGCACGCGCGCCACCGCGCGGCCGCCTGTCGCTGCGCGGGCGCAGGTGGTGGTGACAGTGCATGTGGCAGCATGAGGTGTGGCAGCACGATGTCGCACACCTGACCCCCAGGAACTCTTTGAAGGGGCTCAGCTGTGCGAGATCTGCTGCTTCAACTCATGCTGCGGCATGCTGTCAGCACCACCTGCGCTGACAAGCGGCTGCGCGGCGGAGCGCGCTGCCCGCCCGTCCAGCCCCCCAAGGGAGTTCTGGCGCTGAGCGACTAGACTGGCCGTGAAGTAACAACCCGCGCTCAAGACTCTACTTGAAGTGCGGCAGTCGCTGCTGCCGTTGTGTGGTGCAGGGGTGTAGGTCTGCGTCGCCCGCACCGCCTCAGTGAGGCGCCCGCCACGGCACAGGCGTGGGAGGCACTGCAGCCGCTTCGAGAAGGCTGACGGGCGGCCGCGGCCGCGCGCAGGACGTGGTGAAGCGCAACCTGTGCACGCTGAAGAAGCCCGAGTACCAGCTCATGTACGTGGTGCCGGGCACGGCCACCAGCGACGAGCTCAACGAATTGAAGCAAATGCGCGCAGCGCAGAAGTTCTTCTGAGTTTCTGCGCCTAGCAGCGCCCTGCTTGACACACGCGGGGCGCAGGGCGACCCGTGCACGCTTGGCTTGGGCGGCATGCATGGGCCGGGGCATGCGCAGACATTTGGAACCTGTTGTGCTGCTTCTTGGCGGATGCAGAGGTAGGCCGACAACTAGTGGCTTAGCTTGCGCGTTACAAAAACCTTGACATGTTTTGTGAGCAACAGGCTGCGGGTGTTAAGCGCCCGTGAATGCTGAACATCGATGTAGGATGTGCAGTGTGTGAACCCCAGCATGTTGCCATGATGAGAGTGTGCTAGGAGCAGTTTGCAGTGCTTGCTCCCTGTTCGATCTCTCAGTTTGCTTTGTTGATGGAAACCTGGTCTTGTGCTCGGTGAGATTAAGGCGCTATGCGCACACACTGGCGTGATGGTGTTCTTAGAACAGATGTCAGCTCCAAAGACCTGCATTTGGTGCAGATTCCTATGTGAGAGTACGACTGGGTACCCGACTCCCTTCCACACTGAAAGGGTCTGAGGGGCCCTGATTATTGAGCGTCTCCGCAAGCAGAGTTTAAGACTCCCTGTTGCACTCTACTGGCCTGCTTGCGTCAGGCGCGATGGGGGCCGTCAAGAACGTGAGCGCAGCCGGCGAGTATGCCGACGCGTTGCGGTCGTCCGCGCTGGTGCTGGCCCCAGGCGGCCCTGCTGCCGCGCTTGCCTATTGCGGTGTGTGGCTGTGTGTTTGGCTGCACAGGGCAAAGGGCCTGATCGGCGGTGCTTTGCCTGGCAGGCGGCCGTGAATTTCTGGGCGCCGTGGTGCGAGCCGTGCAAGGCGCTGGACGAGGTGTTTGCCACGCTTGCGGCGGACAACGGGCACGCCAGGTTCCTACGCGTGCGTCTCTCCTGGGAGCGTTGCTTGCTTGCCCAGCGTCTGTGCTCGCATCATCCCTGCTGCCCCAGCCGAACTGCGCCCTTGCTTTGCTATCTGTGCAAGCTTACATCGCCAGCTCGTCTGACTTGGCTGGCTATATATTCTATCACAGCATGCCTCTGCTTGTTTGCCACTTCAACTGCCAAATCACCTGCTTGCCTGCGACTCCCTGCGCGGCCTGCACCTGGCGTCACTGTCGCACACGTGCCTGCGCTTTGTCAGAGTGCGGCGTGTCGTTGAGGCACGCAGAGTGGCTTCCCTGCTGTATTTGGTGCCGCTGCCCTGGCGCCTCGCTGTTGGAGGTACGACTCATCAGTCCCTGGACGAGCGCGCGACGCTGGCGGTCAGGTGGAGGCTGAGGAGGTGCCCGACGTGACGGAGGCGGCTGGCGTGACGGTGGTGCCGTTCTTCCTCGTCGTGAAGGTACGCGCACCCCCCTCGGCACCCACCACGCCGCCCCTGAACCGGCTCGAGTGAAGCACGCGCCTGGCGGCCAGCGCTGGCCGCCAGGCGCAGGGCATGCAGCGTCTGCTGGGGCGTTGGCGGAGCCTCATTTGAAGCAACGCCTGCACGGTACCTGGCCCATACGGCCACTCCATGCCGGGCAGCCCGCTGCCGCCGCAGCAGGGCACCATGACTGGTGCCTTGACTGTTGCCTTGGACAGCAGTCACCGAACGACAGTGTCAGCGTGCGTCGCACGCAGGGTGGCAGAGGAAGCGCGCCCATGGAGCACGCCGCTGCGCCCGAGTTACACCTGCGGCCGCGAGCACGCCCTCCCGGCGGAGTTGCGCTTGCAGAGAGAAGCGAATTGTTTACAAGCAGCACCAGGCAGCAAACCTGCAGCATTGCCGTGCGCTGCGCGCGCAGGACGGCGCCGCTGTCGCGCGCGTGGAGGGCGCCGACGCGGCCGCGCTCACCGCCGCGGTCGCGGAGCACATTGGCGCGGCCGCGCCGCGCGGCGCTGCGCCCGCGGCCGCCGCTGCGGCCACGGCGCCCGCTGCGGCGCCTGCGCCGCCTGCGGCGTCGGGCTCGAGCGCGCCCGAGGCCGACGGCGGCGTCACGCATGGGGGCGGCACAGCGGCGCGGATCAAGGGCCTGCTCGCATCGGCGCCCGTCATCCTGTTTATGAAGGTACGGTCGCCAAAAGCAGTGCTTGAGTGGATCGCCCGTCGGTGCAGAACTCCTGTGCTGCTGTGCCCACCCCCGTGGCCGCCGCAGCACTGCAGTGTGCGCCCGCACGACCGCGGCAAGCGCGCCCGCGTGGCGGCAGGCGCGCGAGGCGCGCCCGTGCCGGCGGCCGCCAGGCTGTATGCGCAGGCTCGGCTGTCTGATGGCGGCGGCACGGGGGCAGGCCTTGCCACTGTGCCGGAGCGCCCGTTCGGCTCATGGCATGTCCAGCGAGGGCCAGGGCACGCCGCGGAGACCGCCCGTCGCATGCGCGGGCGGCGCGCGCGGCGGATGCCCGCGCACGCGCCTGCGCTTGCTCACATGCGCGAGCGGGGGGTGCCCTTTCTGCTTACATGCGCGAGCCGGGGGCGCCGGGCCAGGGCACGCCGGAGGCGCCGCGCTGCGGCTTCTCGCGCCGCGTGTGCGACGCGCTGGATGCGGCCGGCGTGCGCTTCGCCACGTTCGACATCCTGGCGGACGAGGAGGTCCGGCAGGGCCTGAAGGCGCACTCGCAGTGGCCGACCTACCCGCAGGCGCGCGCCCTGCGCGGCGCAGCCATGTTGCCTGTGGCTGCATGCCTGCCGGCTGCTCGCCGGCCGACGCGCCGGGGCGGGTGAGCGCGGCGCGCTCGGCCGCGGGCGAGGCGCCCCGCTGCCGCGCCCGCTGCTGCGGCGGGGCCTCCGGGTGCCTCTGCGCGCCGCCGCGCCGTCAGCCGCGCGCGCCGCGCAGCTGTACGCCGGCGGCGAGCTGCTGGGCGGCTGCGACATCGTGGACGAGCTGGCGGCGGACGGCGCGCTGCGCTCCGCCGTGGACGAGGCGCTCGCCGCGGCGCCCGCGCACGCGGCGCCCGCCGCCGCGCCGCCCGCTGCGCCGTCGTCCGCCGCGGCCGCGCCGCCGCCCGCGCCAGCGAAGCCCCCGCCGGCCGCGCCGAACGGCGGCCCCGCCGCCGGCGGCGCCGCGCGCAGCAACGGTGGCGGCGGAGCGCAGCAGCTGCATGCGCTCGTGGCCGAGCAACCGGTCATGCTGTTCATGAAGGCGCGCCAGGCGCTGCATTGACTCTTACTTGGTGTGCTGGTCATGCGCGTCTGAATGCAGGTGCTGGCCATGCGCCTGCTGCACGCTCCTGCATGTGGAAGGCTCGCCGGCGGTTTATCTCCACAACTCACAGCATCGTGGGCATGACCTGCCGCTCTGCGCGCTGCCCAGCTTTACTGCCAGGTCCCCCTATTAGTGACCTGGAGAAGCCCACCGCCGCCGTCGCACGCACGTGCATAAGAGTGCGCGTGATCGCACAAGCATGGGAGCGCGCGGGGGATGCGAAGGCGACGCTTTGCGAGGACAGCATGCGCACCAGGGAGGTGCCGTGCGTCGCAAGCGCTCCTGCATGTCACGCCCTGACCCCGGGGGCCCCTGCCCACTGTGAAGCGGTGATACCCAGCCTTGCTGCCCCCGGCACGCATGCGCTTGTGTTGTTACCCGCGGGCGGTTGGGCGCAGGGGACGCCCGAGGCGCCGCGCTGCGGGTTCAGCGCGCGCGTCGTGGACGCGCTGCGCGGCGCGGGCGTGCGCTTTGGCGCGTTTGACATCCTGGCCGACGACGCCGTGCGGCAGGGCCTGAAAAAGCTGTCCGACTGGCCCACGTACCCGCAGGCACGCGCCTGGCTCGCCAGGTCGTGCGCACAGCTCGACCGGGCACTGAGGCCTGGTTGCTCTCTTTCTTGAAGCAGGAGGCGTTGCATGCATGCCTTGCCCAGGGTCCCTATTACGCTAAGCCGTATTTGCAGGAGCACGCGTAGTGGTGCCTTCAGTCCGCATGGACAGGGCTTGTTGCATTGCTCTGCTGGGCCCCCCGAGTTGGTAGTGTTACACCTGCACATGGAAGGTATTCAGGCAAGACAGAGGTATGCCTGCTGACATGTGTCCGAACGTGCTGGGCAGCACCTCGTCATTCAAAGTTATCCTGCTACCCTACCTTGCGTGACGGGCTGTGGTGGCGGGCGCGCAGCTGTATGCGGGCGGCGAACTGGTGGGCGGCTGCGACATCGTCGAGGAGATGGCTGCGGCGGGCGTGCTGCGCGAGGAGCTGGACGAGATGGCCGCGCGCACATGAGCCAGGGTGGGTGGGCAGTGCCAGCCAGTGTGGGAGTGCTGGGGCGTGCGCATGGTGTGCATGGTGTTGTTCGAATCTTGTCTGCTCAAGCAAGAGCTGTGGTGTACTCTTGATTTTGCAGAAATCAGCCTCGCGCACAGTATCTAGCGTCAGCTGCCAGGTACACGCAGTCAGTGTGTGCGATGCAGGTAATAACAAGGCAGCGTGTGTAAGAGGTCAGCCTGCCTGTGCAGCACAGCCAGTGTGCTTACCAGCTGCACGCCCTGCGCGGCTGGCTGGCTGGTCGATGATGTCTGTGTGCAGACACTGTCCTAGTGCCGCACCTTGCAGTCGCACGGGGCTTCTGATGGCCAATAAATATGCATCCTGGACCAGCCACGTGCCCAAGCTGGGCATGCAGTGAGCATATCAGGTCGCGGGTGAATGTGTCTACGCTGATTGCATGCAAGAAAGGCAATATCGCCTGCTCAACACACTGCCTGGTGTGTGAGCAGATGGCCTGTTCATGCTGTAAGCCCAATGCATCAAGCAAGACAGCACTGACCCGCCCAAGCACAGGTGCCCAACAAGCTGACTCTGTTTATGACCTCGCACCAGACACGCGCAACAGCAGAAACCTGAGACCGAACTGGTCACTGTAGGAGCTAGCGTGCCGTGAGTCTAGGCAGGCGGCCCATGGAGGTGTGGGTGACCTAGCCGCTGAGCTTGCAAGCAGTGGTGCGTGCGCCAGCTCCGCGCTTGCTCAGACACAGCGCCGAGCACAGCCCCAGCCACGAACCAGACCCTGACAAAGCTGAAGGCTTGTGCGGCGGCACACAGAAGCAGGGCGGCTGCGGGCAGCAGCAGGCGCGCGGCCGCGTCCCGCGTGCACCCGCCTGACACAGCACACGGCGTGCTTGTTTTCAGGCAGCTCGCTCTGAGCGGCACTGGCCTGGTGCACTGGTGTCCACCAAGCAGTGGTGGGCTGCGAGCGGTTTAGGGCCGCGCCTGCTGCACAGAACCGCAGCTTGCGTGATGAGCCGGTTCCAAGCTCCTGCGCATACACTGTTGAAGCTAGAACAATGTTGGTGAGCGCAGCAAAGGTCTAGCTGCGAGGTGGGTGAGAACACTACGCCCTGCGACAGCGTGCTCGCTCGGCAACGCAAACGCGCGCACTCGTGGAGCGTATGCGATGCTGGGCATGCGGCTGCGTGTGCGCGCGGCTACGCAGTCAGAGTGTGGCGTCAGCGGCGGCCACACAGCTTGCCGGCGGGGGGGCATTGGGTGGCTGCGCCTCCTGGCCAGTGAAACAAGCTGCTGTGTCAGGAGTGTGCAAAGGACACCAAACGCCCTCTCTGTGAGGCAACGGGCTGCGCAGTGCTACGCAGCAGGTAGGCGCCGACTGCCACTGGTTGCCTGCCCGCCAAGATGTGCTCGGCTGCGTCCAGCTGTTGCTGGCTTTTCTAAATGGACGATGTTCCGAAATACAAATACAAGTTTGTATCGGGCTGGTGAATAACAATCCGATGACCGGCTTGCCTTTGTTTCTACGATTGCCCGATTGCCGCGCTGCACCAGTGCAACAAAGACCAAGCCGAGCCTGCTCCAAGGCAAGGCCCGTGCAAGCTCAAGCCATCCCTGCGACAGGCGGGCATCAGGAGCGCCGCCTTGCAAGACCACCTGAAGAGGCATATGACGCTGTGAACCTTCCAACAGCGCATAGGATTACAGCACGCACATATCCCTACATCTGTGAGGGGCCCCAGCAGGCCTTTGTTTCGAGCCAGCGCTATGACATCCTGTTATACTTTAAGATCTGTGCTGAGTCCCTTGACAGCGACACACAAACCTGAATCTACAAGGCTCAACCGTAAGCAGGACACCGACTCTTGCACAGGACACGCACTGAAGCTACATCGCATATCTACCTTTGACACAGCTTCAGGGAGTTGTTCCAGCATAAGCGGCTGCGGTGCTGCCCGGGGCCCAATGCGGCCGTGAAACACTCACGTGTGCAGTCCCGCTTATGTCGCACATGCAGGGAACTTGGGATCTGTGTTGTGCCCTGCTCGTCGACCCCGCACCGCACCACAAGAGAGCCACAACGAGCAGGCACAGGCCGAGCTCGCGCACCACTCTCTCTCTGTGCGCCCTTGCTCAGCTTTCGTGCTCAGAGGCTCAGAGGCCACTTCGCGCGCTTTCCGTGACCGCACACCCCCGGCCCGACAGCTTTGGCAACCTCAGTGTTCGAGGCGCCGCCGCCGCCGCTCCATGCATGCACACAGCCGAGCGCGCCTCAATCATCGTCGGCGTCCTGGCTTAGCTCCCGGCTCAGGCGCCGCTTGGGACACGATGCGCGGCTGCTGCGCCGCACCCATGAGTCGCACCCGGAAGCTCCTGCAGCACCGGCCTCGTCGTCATCGGAGTCGCGGTCGCCGCGCGCACGCGCCTTTGCGCCGCGACCCCGGCCGCGCGAGGCGCGGGGCGCTGTGCCGGTGCCGCCGCCTGCCGCCCGGCCGCGGCCGCGGCCGCGGCCGCTGCTTCTGCGTCCCCTGCTGCCTGTGCCTGGCGGCGCAGCAAAGCTCACTCAGCAGATGGCCATAACATAGAAGCCAAAGTACAGTATGCAATGCGATTAGGAAGCGCTGATCGCTCTGGCTGCCTGCGGGGAACAAGCCATCAACGGCTGCCGCTCACAGCTCGCCGGCAGCTAGGCGGCCGCAAACAGGGCTGCGCGCCTCGGCCCTCGTGCACGAGCGCGGCCACGCGCGGCGCCTGCAGCGCCCACGCGGGCGTCGCCGCGGCGGCCGCGCCGCCCGCGCTGCCGGGGCTGGCGGCCTGCTCGCCGTCAGCGGCAGCCTTGCCCGCGGCGGCGCGCAGGTCCCCGCCGCCGCCGGCCTCGCCGGGCGGGGCCGCGTGCGATACCTCGTCCGCGTCCGCGCGCATGAGCGCCTTCAGGCCCTGGCCCCCAGCGGCGTGCTCACTTGTCACGCCTCGACTTTGGCCCACATTGCACACCGCCTTGCACACCGCGTGGGGCCTGCGCGGCCCTTGGCAATGGCAGCGCTCGCGCCCCCCTCCTGACGCACCCATAGCTCCCTGGTCGCACGCCATCTCAACGGCGGCGCGCGCCCCCCAGACGGAGAGGCGCGGCGCGGGGCGCGGCCGGGGCGCGCCTGCAGCAGCTCGCGCAGCGCGCCGCGCTGGCCGCCCGCGTCCAGCCGCAGCTGCGCCAGCGCGCCGCAGCCGGCCGCATGGCCGGGCGCGGCGCTGACGGGCGCCCGCTCCTCCGCGCGGCGCGCCTCGCCGGACCCGGCCCCAAACGCGGCCGCGCGCTCGGGCGCCAGGCCGTACGCGGCGCGCAGGTGGCAGCTCAGCAGCAGCAGCATGGTCAGCGCAAGTGCGGCGTTGGCCGCCGCGTGCGCCGCCGGCGCCTGCGTGCACGTGCGGCCGTGTGAGCATAATAGCTATTGGCGGCTCCTCAGCATATAGCTAGTGGCGGCTCCAAAAACGCCCCGCGGCAAGACCGCCTCGCTCCGCTGCCCTGCCGGCGCGACGCACGGCCGCGGCCGCGCGGAAAGCCCCGACCCCGCCGCCCACGAGCGGCGCATGCCGGGCGCGCCGGCGCGGGCGGGGGGCGCGCCTGCGTGCCGTCGCCGGCCAGCGAGGCCTTGAGCGAGGCGAGGACCTCGGCGCCGCGGCGCGCGACCAGCGCGCCGGCCGCGTGCAGCAGCAGCAGCGGCTCATCGGCGCGCCGCATGGGCAGCGCCGCGGCCAGCGCCGCGCTCAGCGCCAGCAGCCTGCGCGGGCGAGGGTCCTAGGTACGCAGAGGAGGGCGGGGCCGGCTGTGCGGCTGCGCGCTGCCCACAGCAAGCGCCGCGGCATGCCTGCGTGCATGCGCGCGTGCGCCGCAGGACGCGAGCAAAGGCGAGGCTCGGGTCACAGCTGGCGTGGGCGAGCCGCAGCCGCTCAGGCGCCGCGTGCGACGTGCGGCGGCCGGCCCCTTGCCATGTCGGCACATCTGCATGGCCAGCTCGCCCGGCAGCGGGGCGCGCGGGCGGGGCGCGCACGGCAGGTCAGCCGCGGCGGCGCCCGCGCCGTGCAGGTCGGTCGCGGCATCAAAGCGGCGTAGCAGGTCCGCCAGGAACGCTCCGCGCAGCGCCTTGTGCGGCTGCACCAGCTCGCCGTACAGCGCAGCCAGGCCGCCGAGCGCCGCGGCGGGCGCGCCTGCGCGCCGGCGCGCACACCGCCGTCGCCCCACCGCGCGCTCGCTCAGCACGCTGGCCGCCGGCGGCCGCCCGCGGCGCGCGCGGCCGCAGCACTGGCCGTGCATCACGGACAGCCCCGCCTTGAGCCAGCCTAAGGCGCACGCGACAGGGCCGCCGCTCCCCGCGTCGCAGGCATGCCCGGTGCGG
>JAABUY010004412.1_pt1 | contig 14767 bp, 21 predicted proteins | sample 5560271 | NCBI WGS metagenome assembly JAABUY01 (sample SAMN10711886, study PRJNA513374) | rock metagenome | isolation source: Antarctica rocks | place: Antarctica: Victoria Land, University Valley
GGCGGGCGAGCGGTTAGCGCATGCGCACGTCGGGCCTGCAGGACCGCTCTCTGACAGTTCATGACCCTCTCACCCCACGGCACAGCTGGCGCATGCGGATGCAGCCTGAGCAGCTGTGTCGCCAGCGACTCGAGCGCGGCCCAGCCCTCAGCCCCTAAGCTAACCCTACCCTACCCTACCCAATCCCGTCCTGACAAGCCCGCGCCGCCCTAGGCTCGGACAGCGGCGGGTCCACGCCGGCGGGGCTGTCGTCGCAGCAGGTCAGCTTCATCCGCAGCCGCTCGCAGCGCCCGCTGCAGTCGGTGTCGGCCGCCGTTGACGCGCTGGCGGCCGCCGCGAGCCGGCCTGCGAAAGGCCCCGCGTATGTGATGACGCAAGGCGCGCGCCCGCTCCGCGACGCCGATGCTGCAGCACGGGCGTGCTTGATGATATTTTACAGACAGGCGCATGCGCTGTACGGTGACCACATGCCTAGCGCACGATGCCCACCGCCGCGCTCTTGGTACATCTGCCGGGGAGCGTGAAGCACGCGCCGGAGCTGCGCAGCTATCATCGATGATGGTGAACAAGCGGAGCGCCCCTCCCTCAGCACTCCTGGTGGCGCGCTCAGAGTGGCTGCGCGCGCGGCAGGCACGCGGGCGCAGCGCGCGCGGCAGCGCGCGGTCTGGGCGACCGACTGGATGTGGCCGCACCTGGCGGAGGTGGCGTCCGTGCTGACAGTGAAGTCACTGTTCCGCACGGCTACGCGCACGCTGCCGGGCGCGCTGCGGTCCTGGAGCGCTTTCCGCGCGGCCACCAGGTGGGGTCCGTTTCTGATTCGTAGACCCAGCAGGCCTGTGCATGCTGCTGACCTGCTGCAGGATGGGCTCTGGCAGAACATCTGACCTGTGACTCGCTGACATGCTCAGGTATGTGTGTACGAGCGGGCTTCATGGAGAATGATAGACACATGCAGTCTGACGTCCGACCCCGGCTGCGCGCACAGGGGCAACCGCGTGTTCCAGTTCTGGGTCAAGTACCAGGTCGCCGCGTCGGTCATGCTGCTGCTGATCCTCATCATCTCGAACCTGGTCCCCGAGGCGCGCCCTGCCTGGGCATGCCCACGCGGTACTGTGGACAGCGACATGTAGCACTGAGACCGTGACCAAGAAACTCGCGAGGCATTGTAGCGTAGTAGTGGTGCGAATGGCTTTGCTATGGGTTGGGTCGTGAGCAACATCTTGCAGCACGAGGCGCTGCTCGAAAGTGTCTGCGGCGCGGCCGAGCGCTCGGGGGCTGCGCCGCAGGCGCGTGAGTGGCGGCTGCTGTACGCGATGACCACGGTCGGCGTGGTGCTGTCGGAGAAGGTGGACACCACGCTGAGCAAGGGCGTGCTGCGGATATTCGGGACCGTGTGCGGCGGCGTGCTCGGTGCGCCCCACGCCAGCCGCACGTAGACTAGGGCTGGGGCCAAACATGTCTGGTTTAAAAAAAATTTTATCTGTGCTGGCGTTGCCTGGGATGTCCTTTGGCACGACGTGTGTCTCAACTGAAGTTGGGTACCAGCCAAAGCCCGACGCGGCATGCAATGTGCATACTGCGTTGGGGCTAGGGAAAAGAGTCGTGCGGCTAGTTGTTAGGGCTGGCGCGACGCTGGAGTGCGGGACAGGCACCAGTCCGCTTACCGCCACCATTTGTACGACCGCGCAGGCTTTGCCGTCATGGCCGGTCCGCAGCTGGCCAACTGCGCGCCAGCGCTGGCCACCATTGTCTGCGTGGCCACGTTTGTCATCGGGCCGATCACGCTCACTGTCTACAAATATGCGGCCTTCCTGTTCCTGATCACGCTGCATACCATCATCCTGTGCCAGTGCGCCCCCTGCGCCCATCACGAGATTTTCTGCCATTTCTGCATCGCTCAGGCGCGTTGCGTGGCACTGGTCCTTGCAACATGGTTGTATGGATATCTTGTGTTTGCAGACAGTGGGAGTGGGCCTCGTGCTCAGTCAGCTACCTGAGCATGCAGGCACTGCGAGAGATTGCGCCAAGTGCATGCAAAGGCACGCCGCGCGACGCAGACCCGTGCGCCATGCGACATGGACAGCAATTTGAGCGCTGGGCAGACGCGCCTACTCTCGCCACAGCCCTCAGGCGTGAGGCGCCTGCTGCCAGGTGGACGGTGGCGCCGGGCGACACGGGCAGCACCATGTACTTCTACGCGCGGGTGATCGACATCACGCTCGGCGTCATGATTGTGCTCCTCTTCGACCTGATCTTCCCCTGGTGCGCCGCCTCGACGACGTGTCGTTGATAACCGCGGCGCTCGCGCCCTGTGTGGCCGCACGTCTGTTGCCGGCGCTGCATGCACCCAGGGCCCAGCAGGCCTGCACCTGCGCACAGGAGATGCGGTGTACCACAGTTTGCGTACTTTGTGGCCTAACAAAAGTGGCAGCACTGACAGCCGGGTGCCTGGCGACCAGGTACACGTCCACGGCGGCCGCGGAGATGCTGGGCGACGCCTTCTATGAGGCCACAAAGCTGATCTGCTGCTACTTTGAGGTGAGCGCGCCCTGGGGCCGATACGCCATGCTGGACCAGGATGTGCTGTGACAGCAATTGCTGTGTGATGCTCACTGCTTGTACCTTAAGAGCGCTGTGAGAGCATGCTTTCAGTCAAAGCAGGCTCATGCTGTTGCAGCGGGTAACAATAGGTCCACGACATGTAGCAACTAGGCATGCACGCTCTCGTCAGAGCCTCTTTGCCCAGGCTGCCCGGCGGACAATATGCACAAATTGGGCGCGGCCCAGGTCTTGTGACAAGCAAGTTGCGCTGCTGTGTCGCACAGTGTGCATTCAAGGTATGTGGGTTTGATGCGCTGCAACTCTTGTAGCATCCTCTGCATGGTGGTGCCGGGGTGCGGGACGAGGGCGCTCACCGGCGCGCGTTGACGCGCCTGCCGCGTGCAGGCGTTTGCCGAGGAGCTCGCTCTGGCAGGAGGGAGCACGCAGGGCCATGCCGGGAGCAACGGCGGCGCGAGCGGCAAGGGCGGCGCGGGCGCGGGGGCTACGGGCGACCAGGCGGATGTGGAGCAGGGCATGGGCGAGGGCGCGGAGGCGGTGCAGGCCGGCGTGGCCGCGCTGGAGGACGACATGCTGCAGAAGATCACCAAGCCGCTTGGCGCGCCGGGCCCCCCACGCATGCCTGCTCATGCGCGCGCTGCATGCTGGGAGCGCACGAGCCGGGAGCAGCTTGTGGTGGGAGGCGTGAGCTGTCGCTCGGCTCCGAGTAGCAAGACTGTAGGAGCCTCCTACTGAAACAGGCCGTACTTTTACAAGCGTCCACAAATAGTTAACATGTATGGCGTAGTGAGGCTCAAGCAGAGCCTGTCCGCAGCCTGCGCCGGCTGACAGGGCAGCGCGGGGGGCCGCGGCGCGCAGTAACGGTGCAGGCGTCGCTGGCCAAGGAGGTGGTGATCTGGAAGCGCGGCGTCCTGGTCCTGCCGCCCATCATCCACGACACCGTGGCCTGCATGCAGGCGCGCGCCCGCGGCGCTGCCGCGCGCGCGCCCGCACGCATCCATTCGTGCACCTGCAGACGCCTGACGCCTGCCCCATGCACCCTCACCCTGGCCTTATCGCTTGCGATCCCACGCGCGCCCCACTCTGGGCACCTGCGAAGGCCAGCTGATGTCAGCACGCCAGGGTGCGGCGCGCAAGCGGCGCGCCCTGCACCTGGCGCGCCATGCGCATGTATTACAGCGAGAATTGCGGACCGCCGGGAGGTCGGCGGCTGGATGCGCTTGGCCGCAACGGAGCGCCCGTCACGGCATGGCCAACTGGCACCCGCGACGCGTGCTGGGCCTCGTGCGCGCTGCGCTGCCTAAACTGCTCATGGTTGATGCTGCGCGCCGGACGATGGGCAGCGCGCGCGCGCTCAGGCGCTGCGCGCCATGCGAGCAGTGTGGACGGCGTGCGCCAGGCTCGGGCGATAAAAAGGAGGAAAACGGAGCGCGGCGGGCGCGCAGGTGCTGCACGACCGGCTGGCGGCGCTGGAGATGATGCTGCTGCAGAAGCCGATCGTGTCGGGGCGCTACTCCAACTGCACGCACCGGCGCTTCATGCTGCCGCTGCGCCCATACTACGACCACTGCATCGCCAGGCGCGCGCCAGCCTCACCGCGCCAGCCCTCGCCTTGGCCCCGCTGCCGCCGCGGCATGCGCGCGTGGCCGCATCTCGCACCTCGGGGCGCATCCCTCATGAGCTGAATGAATAATTGAATCGGTTGTTTTTTTTTGGGGACAGAAATTGAAACGAATTCAACAGCGCAGCGACGTCAGCTCACTGCTCCTGCGTGGCTGCCGCAAAGCGATGGGGCCGCGGCGGCCGCGGGGCCGCAGGACGGTGGAGCTGGGCGAGGCGATCCGGAGCGTGCTGGCCGAGGACGCGGGGCCGCTGCACCTGGTGGACGCGCAGGGCGCCATCGACCGGCTGCAGGCGTCCCGGTGCGCGCGCCCGGCGGTCGGAGCTCAGGCCCGGCGCCTGCTGCGGCGCGGCAGTCGCAGCGCCTCGGCCAGCCGCGAGGCGCCAGGCCGGCGCCCGCCCGCCTCGCCGCGCGCAGCCCTGCAGCGGCGGCGGTGGCATGGCTGGCGGTGGCAACCCTGCGCGCGCTGTACCAGGGGCCAGAGCGCAGCGCTCTTGATAGTGCGCTGCAGCGGATAGCAGATATACCTGACAACACATAACCTGCACTGAATCAACCTCAACCACCACGTGAGCTGTACCTGCGACCCGCACACCCGCGCGCACACCTGTCGGCGCGCGCGCGCGCGAACGCACCAGCACCGAGCGGGCAGCGCGCGGCGCGCGCGTTCTCGAAGGCAGCCCGAGCCGGGCGCGCCGGCGCGCGCGCAGGCTGCGGCTGCGCGAGGCGTACCTGCGCGTGCAGCACAGCGCCAACGCGGAGATGGCGGCCGGCACCGACCCGTACGCGCGCCTGCGCACGCCCGACGACAGCATCCGCTACCAGTCCACCATCTACGCGCTCGTGCGCGTGCTGGACAAGGTCGTGCTGCTCGCGCGCACGGTGCGGCCGCGGCCGGGCGCGGCAGGTCCCTGATGAAGTCGGCTGTCTGCTGCGGGGTCCAGTCCTGCCTCATGCGCCTCGACCTGGCCGGCCTGCGCGCGCCCGCGCCGTCAGCGCACGGCCGCACACGCTTTTCAATTATTTAGCAGGTTGTTAAGGTGCCTGCTTTGCCAGCGGCAACTCCTGCGCCCCAACAGCCCGCTTGCACGCTGCCAGTCTCCGTCAGACGCGCTCCGTCTGCCGCCCGGGCGCGCATCTTGCGCCGTGCACCAGCTTGGCTGCTGTGGTGCAAGGCGCCGGCGCAAGGTCTGTGCATGCGTGGGGCACGCGGCGCACTGGCAAGCATCCGGCGAAGCGGCCGCCTGCTGCTGCGCCACGTACGCGGACGCGGGCCGCTCCGGCGCCGAGGCCGGCGGCTGGTGGGGCGGGCTCCACGCGGGGTACATCGGCGGCGCGCCGGCGCCGTCGCCGGGCGGACCAGCACGCATCGCCTGGGCCGCGGCAGCCGGCCAGTTCGGCTCGGGGCCGGCCCCAGCTGGCGCGCCGCGCGCCGCAGGCGCCGCCGGCGCCTGCCCTGACAGGCGACTACCCGGTCAGTCTGCGGCTGTGCAGGCCTCGCATCCAGGGCAACCCACGAGGAGCCTTCTGCATGTTGCGCCGCAGTGACAGCCTGCGCCTCGGACTCTGCTTGCCGCGCACGCAGCGCAGGGCGCGGCTGGCAGCTGACAGGCTGGATGAGATGAAGGCGCTCGGGTGGGGACAGGCGGAACCTGCGCGGCGCCGTGCGCCGGAGCGGCCCGCGGCGCGGCCTGCGGCGCGGCCCGCGGCGCGGCCTGCGGCGGCGCGGGGGGCTCGGCGGGCGCTGCGCCGCGCAGGAGCTCGCGGTGCTGGCGCGCGGCCGCCGTCTCGGGGCCGTAGCCGCCGCCCCACGCGCCGGCTGCCGCGCGAGCACGGCGCGCAGCCCTCAGCCTGAGCCGCAAAGAACAGGGAAGGCGCCTCACTGATGACGGGTGTCAGCCTTGTGCTGGTGCTTAGTAGGCAACCAGGAGTGCCGGGCTGCGCGACCCCGCACGACCAGCGCACTGGTGCGTCAGGGAGGGCGAGGCCCTCCGCTCCTGCACCCACTAGGCAGAGCACCTGCACGCTTTGCTCGGAGCTGCTACCTTCTGGTGCCTGTGCTCTGCAGGCGGCTAGGGAGCGGTGCGGCGCAGCACGGCGGTCGAGGGGCGCGCACTGGCGGCGGTCTGCTCGACGGCCGCGGAGGCGCCGCGCTCGCGCAGCACCTCCGCCCAGTCGCGCACCACGACCTCCAGGTCGTGCACCGCGGACGGTGACAGGCCCAGGCCGGGCCAGGCCAGGGCGACGTCCTCGCCGCGGCGGAAGTCAGGCAGCTCGCGCACGACGTCGTGACGCGCAGCCTCGCCGGTCACGCCTGGCAGCTGGAAGAGGTGCAGCTGGGCAGCGTCCAACTGCTGCTGCGCACCGCACGCACGCGGCGGTCAGCTGCTCGAGCCGGCTGTGAGCTGGTCGAGCCTGCAGAGCGCACAGCGCTCGCAGCGCGGAAAGCATGGAGGAACAATGTGTGACGTCGCAAGAGCGCTGCAGGCCCCCAGAGCGTGCACTCGCACCTCGAGTGCTTTGCAGATGCAGGCCTTTGTGCTGCGCACTGTGGACGTCTCGGGCACGTAAAGTGGGATTGGTATGGAAGCACAGTCGACGGGGTGGTAAAGGAAATGCAGCCTGAGCATGAAGCCGCTGGCTGGCCAAGGAAAGGCATTGGGACTGCGGGGGCAGCTCACGACCGCCGTTGCTTGCGCAAGGCAGGCCACGGCAGCCATGCCTCCTCCGCCTGCCTGCATGGTGCTGTCAAGTGAAGCCTGTCGCTGTGCTGTTCCTCAGACAGCCGCACTCTCTGTTCTGCTGTGAGACCTCCATTAAATAAAGCCACAGAAAAAAAGCGCGCTGCAGCTAGGGCACCTGCAAGGTGGTGGTGCGGCTGAAGGCGAAGTGTGATCTCGGCGACAACGCCGTCCAGTGCGTAGAGGACGATCAGGCAAGCCTGTCAGGCAGTGCTCCGGTCAGGGATGTTGTTCGTGCTCTTCTGACGCGACGGCTTTTACTGCGACCCACAGAGCCCAACGCTGGTGATCAGGAAGGGCGGCACAGGCGGTGAACTTCACCAGGCAAGAGCAGCAGCAGGCCCGGCAAGCGCAGCGACCTTGCAAGGCAGTGCGCTTACGGGGAGGGGCTGCACGCGCACGCAGTTCAAGTTTGAGCGCGTCCTGGACAACGTCACACAGGACGCTGTGTATGCGGTGCGCAGCCTTAATGGTAGCAGGGTCCAGGTCCCGTGCAGCCCCCGCATCGACGATCTTGGTGGCAGCGGTGTCAAGCGCTAGCTGGAAACGCAGGCGTGCGGACAAGACATTGTTACCAGTGTGCTGGATGGCTACAGCAGCACGGTCCTAGCCTATGGGCAGACGGTGAGCGCGCCTGCCGCAGCTGCGCACAGCCGCGAAATTTACCTGCATCAGGACTTGCCTAGGCTCACGCAGTGTCTCTGCAGGGGTCTGGCAAGACATACACAATGACAGGTGCGGATGCAGAGCTGGCGGAGGCACCAGCGCTGTTTGTTCTGCACGGCGCTGTTCCGTGCTCACCTCATGCGTTCCGTCCCAGGCCCCGACGTGCTGGAGCAGGAGGGGACAGGCAGCAAGGGGCTCATGCCGCGCGCGATTGCCCAGGTATGTGCCGCAGCCCTCCGCGTGTTCAGTGCTCTGCGGCGCAGCAGGTTTGCTCCTATGGACCTGACCAACAACATGTGCGAGCAGGTCTTTGCTGAGCTGGGCTGCCGCCAGCTGGCGCACTGGGCGGTGGACGTGACCTATGTGCAGATCTACAACGAGGCCTTCCAGGACCTGCTCTGCCCGGGCACCCCCGCCGCAGACATCTCAGTCATTGACCAGAAGCGCGCGCCCCGCTACATGCAAGGTTCTTGGCAGCAGCAACAAGACAATTGAGTATGGCGTGCGGATGCATACGGGGGCTGGGCCCTGTCTTGAGCACGGCAGGGAGCGCTTGGGCTCAGCCCCCAGTGACGGCTTGCGCAGGGGGAGGCTGGCAGTGAAGGGCCTGCTGCGGATGGGCTGCGCATGCGCGCAGGACGCTCTGAACGCCCTCATGCAGGTGTGCGCTGCCTGGCCCTGGGACGCATGCAGAGGATGACCTGCACGTTCGGCAGCTCTGTGCTCTCAGCAGCCGCTTCTGCAAGCATTCAGAGGTGCAGACCGCTGCGGAGGCATTAAGATCCCCGCTGCACCTTGCATGCTGTCGCCTGATCCGTGCTGAACGGTCACATAAATCGATAACAACCTGTGCCAATGAACACGGGGTTGCGTGTGCACAGGGCCAGGCTGCGCGCGCAGTGGCGAGCCACGGCCTGAACATGCGCTCGTCGCGCTCGCACACCGTGTTCACAATGTGGGTGGAAACAACTGCCTCGGGTGCGCAATGTGTACCTAGCCGCCATGGGTTGCTGGCACGGCGCGGGAGCCGCTGCCTGTCGGCACTGCCCAACATACATGCAGATTCTATGTCATGCAAAGTCTTGACATGACCCAGGGGCACTCCACAGCCAACAACATGGCTGGGCTGAGACACGTCCTATTCTGCCGGTGACATGCAATCTATCCCACTATGCCAGAAGCAGGACTGCGGTGTCCTCACCTGAGAGCACGACGGGTCCTCTGACTGGCTGGGGAGCTCCCGCAGACGGGACCTCCTGCTCAAGCAAGCTCAACCTGGTGGACCTGGCTGGCTCGGAGCGCTCCACAAAGACAGGCGCGGAGGGCAGCACCGCGCGCGAGGCCATGCACATCAACAGGTCCCTCACCTTCCTCGAGCAGGTGAGCAGGCGCGCCGCCACAGCCTGCCAGGCGTGCCGGTCTCTGTTCCTGGCGCTGCGCACATGTGCGCCCGCTGAGACGCTCTCGTGTGCGCGCACACCCCGGCGGTCCAGGTCATCATCGCGCTGTCCAAGCGGGGCGGGCGGCATGTGCCCTACCGCTCGTCCAAGCTGACGCACCTGCTCAAGGACTCCATCGGCGGCAACTGCCACACGCTCCTCATTGCTTGCGTCTGGTCCGACGTGCGGACTACCGCCGCATGGTGAAGGGTTGCCAGATGTCGCTCAGCGTGCCCTTATGTTTGTGCAACAACCGCAGCGCACAGCCAGAGTTTGCCGATCGGCAAAGTGATGGATGCAATGCGATGCCTCCAGCGCGCTGCTCAGGACTGCAGCAGGGCTGCGCGGCAGGAGAAAAGCGACGCTCCAGATAACATGTGACTGATTCTATGTGCACTGCCTCACAAACACAGTGCTGCACCAGCAGGTAGGATTGTCAAAAGCTATCACACAGCTGGTCTGTTTTTGCAGCACATATGGTATGCAGCAGCGTCGGGCTGCGTGCGACTGCGGAGGCAATGCATAAAATGAAGCTGAAGCTGACGACTGTCAGCCGCAGCGCAGGCCGCGCAGCTGAGTGAGACGCTGTCGACGTGCCGCTTTGCACAGCGCATGGCGGCAGTGGCCGTACACGCGCGGCGCGGCGTCCGTGGCGGCTTAGCAGCCGTGCATGGCAGCCTGTTCAGGCTCGACCCTGTCATGCAGCGCTACATTGAGGTGAGACTGCCGCGCGCTGCATGCGGCTTGTGTTGCACAGCGTAGAAGCACAGCCATGCAAGCACGGTTGCACTTGACACTGTGCACTGTGCAGTGGAGAGCCCGTGGCAACGATTGACTGGGCATCATGGCAGCATACCATGCGCAGCGCAGGGATGGAAATGAAAGCCGCATGGAAGCACGCCCCCAAACTACGCGCAGAAGGCAACAAAGTGCTGGACAACGCATCTCATACCAGGGCGGGCCAAGCAAGCGCCAAACTTCCTGTGTGCGCGCGCAGCAACTAACGGCGGCGGCAGTGCAGCGGGAGAAGGCGCGGCTCGTAGCCGCTTTTCGAAGCCGCGGCGGGGAGTGCAGCTTCGACATGCATGACAGTGACGCTGACGGCACTGCAGCTGCCGACCTGAGGGAGCTCACAGTGCTTCGCGGAAGGTGTGAGCTCTGTGCGCTCTCAGATACCGGTGCACTGGCAAGCACCAGGCCATGTCTATTCCATAAAAGACGGAGCGGGGCACCTGAACACTTCACAGCGATACGCCTGGCACAGGCTGCATGCAGTCACAATGGCTGCTGTGCCAGCCATGCACTGTCCGCGTGCCGTGCCAGAGACAAATTGCTGCTCGGTTGTGCAGCAAAGTTTCAAGAGTACGAGAATGTTTGCCTGCTAACCACGCGTCCTGCCAGGGTGGCGGAGCTGGAGGAGCTTGCGGGTGAGGCCGCCGCCGCAAAGCAGCCGGCCATGGACGCACCGGTGCTGCGCGAGGTGCCGCTCCTGCGCATGCGCGTGCTGGAGCTGGAGGCCGCCAGCGCCGGCCTGGCAGCCCCGGCACGGAGTGGCCTGCTGGCGCCCGCCAGCGCTGCTCCGGGGCCCTCGACGCCCAGCCTGCCGCTGCCGCGCGCGCGCGCGCAGGAGGGCCAGGAGGCTGCCAGCGGCCGGGCCGCCGCCGCCGCGCAGCACAGCCCGAGCGCGGCAGGCTCCGACGAGCAGCGCGCCCCGGCAGCGCTCGAGTCGGGCCTGGCCGGCTGCAGCTTGGAGCGAAGCCTGCGTGCCGCAGAGGAACCAGGCATGGCTGGCCGGGACAGCTGTGAGACATCTGCATGCGCCGAGGTCAGTACCGGCGCGCCATCGCCGCGCAGCACTGTTGCTGCGGCGCATGCGCAGCGGACCAGCAGCGAGGGGAGTGCGGGCAGCAGGTCATCCTGTAGCGAGGGGTCGGGGGGCGCCGGCGAGCCCTGGGGGTTGGGCCCACGCACGGAGCAGGGCCAGCAGAGCGTGGCTACGCTGCGGTGAGCGCGCTCTGTCCCACTTTGTTACCACATGGTAGCATGGGCATGCCGGTGACGACGCTCACATCCAGGCGTCCTGCTGCCCTGCAAGCCCTCTGCGAGTCGAATGCATGGACAAATGCTACGCATGCCTGCCCCTACTCCCATGCAACGCTGAGCACAGCTGCTGTCCAGGCTGGTGATGCACATCCTCAGTCTGGAGGCAACGCAGGATGGAAGGTGGCCGCATCGCATGCTCAGCAAACATGAGCTCTGCCTGCAGGCTGCTGGCACGCGTGCGCGAGCTGGAAGCCGGCGAGCAGCGGCTGCAGGCGCTGGAGGCCAGCCTCGCGGCCGCGGCCGTCGCGGAAGCCGCTGAGGCTGCTGAGGCCGCCGCGGGCGCTGCCGCTGCCGCTGAGCGGGCCGCCGGCGCTGCTGGCGCGGCGGCAGCGGCGGCAGCGGCGATCGCTGCGCATGAGGCAGACGCGCCGCGCGGAGCCAGCGCCTGCGGGTCGGAGGCGCCGAGCGCGGCGGCTCCTGGCGACGCGAATGCACTGTTTGACCCGGACTGGGTGCCTCCCGATGCTGCCTTGGCGTCAGCCAGCATGTGATCCTGCCTGCGGGCCACATGCAGTTTGCCTCGCGCTGCCTGGCGGCCCGCGCGGCAACCGCTGGCGACCCCTTGCTGCAAGCTCTGCTGCCAGCATGTCATGATCACAGGCGGTGCGCCTCGAGCTGTTTGGCAAGTGCTGTGACATGCTCCCTTCTGCTCACGCGCCCCATGCGCCTAGCACGCTACATGCGGCCGTGACACTTCTGGCAACCCTGCGTTCGCCAGCTCTGCTCTCTTGACAGGGCGCATACGTGGCTCCACACAGCGCGAGCGTACAAGTGCTTGCTTGCCTGCTGCATCCGTGTACCGATGAGCAAGCGCGTGCCATGCGTGAGGCTGCGTGCTGGCAGGATGCATGCGCGGGCGGCCTGCACCGCCGGCCGGGCCTGCTGCGCCGGCTGCTCGGCCGGCGGCTGCCGCGCCGCGCGCCGCCGCCGTTTGGCAGCTTCGCCGACGCGCTGGGGCTGGACGCGGGCGAGGCCGCGGCGCCCAGCATCGTCATCCTCAACTCGCTCTCACACGACCAGCTGCTCAGCCTGCTGGAGGCGCGCACCCGCGCCGCCCTTTCGTGGGAGCTGTACTAAAAACAGGCTTTTCGCAAGCACAACAACAACAGAGGCCGATGCTGTGTGGCTCCCTTACTTGGAATGGAAGCCACCACAAAGCATCCTCTATCTTCTCAGATCTATACAGTAAGGCTGTGCGAGTTCGGTCCATGTCGCTGACCGGCGCGGGCGTGCGCGCGGCAGTCGGGCGGCGCGGCCGCCTAGGGCGCCACACGGAATCGGCCTCTGTCAGGATGCACCCGCCAGGCGCGGCTGCGCGGGGCAGCGCCCCAGCAGCATCGCGCCCGCAGCCCTGGGCTCCCGCATGCCTGCTCCTTGCTGACCAGGCCGGAGCAACTGCAGAGGCTGGGGCAGCTGGCAGAGGTTCAACTATGAGTACGTCAGGCAGTGCGCATGCAAAGCAGGCCCTTTTGACTGAATGTCATGTTGTGTGACATCATACCCACATGTAGGTTTGCATGGCCCGTAGTCTGACTACTCATCTGATGAGTGCAAAATGCCAAATTGATGCGAATTTGATCATGCCCTATTGCCGGGCCTAGAAACTCACACATCAAATGCTACTGAACGGTCGGGTTACTTCCTTGCAAATCGGAACACCACCCGTGAAAGGCTGCACAAGCCCCAAAACCTCGCTTGCAAGGCGCTCGTCAGCACGCACCCTGCAAGCACACTGTAAAGTTAAGCGACGTGTCAACCTAAAACCGCGCCCTATGTAGTGGCCTAGGTCAGATGAGTATGCCATGTACACGCAAAAGTGTGCTGGTGCGCCGCCATGCACACAGCATCATTCCCACCACAGCCCTGACCACACACACGTTCATGCGCATCAGGGGGGCGCCACGTCGCGAGCGCCTCCAACCAGCACAGGACGTGACCAACACCGGACACTGGACACACCCTCACAGCTTGGTCAGCTGGCGGCCTGCCAGATCCAGCATGTGACAGTGGTCGAAACCATGGAGGGCACTGCGGCCAGCCTGTAAAATTCACAGCTTGCTGGCTCCGGCGCCCAGCAGGGCGGCGCCGATGCTAGCGCGCCGGCGGCGGCCGCGTCAGCAGCGCGAGCGCCTCTCCCAGCAGCCGCACCGACGTGTGCACGTCCTCAAACGTCAGCGAGCTGGCGGCCGACTTGGCGAGCTTGTGCGCTTCGGTGACCGCCGCCAGCGACGGCACAAAGTCCGGTTCGCCGACGTGCGGACCGCGCGGCGGCGCTGCGCCCGGTGCAGGCGTTGAGCTGCCCATACGGGCCAGGAGGGAGTGCAGGCGCTGTGAGGCATACCAGATGCAGCACCTATACTCGCACAAATGCGGGGACCATGGCCAGCTTTGAGAAACAAGGGCAGTACGAACCTGTGTGCAGTCTGCGCGCGGCTTGGTTGGAGCGCGGCCGCACCCGGTGGCAGGCGCGCATGCGCGAAGGGCAGCGCGGGCGCTCCGGCGGCGGCTGCTCTGGCGCCGGCGGTCGGCGGCGGCGCAGCGCTGCTTGGGGGCCCAAAGGGGCCGCCGAGGTCGTCGCCGTCATGGGCGCCGGGGCCCCCCGGCCCCGCCGTCGGCGCGGGCTGCGGCGGCGGCGCCGCGATCGCGGGCGGCGACGCCGCGTCGGGTAGCAGCTCCGATTTGGGCTCCGGCAGGTCGTACAGGTGCTCGTCGGTCGTCTCCGCCTCGGCGCCGTCGTCGCACGTCACGCGGTAGGTCGGCCGCCTGCGCGCACCCGCGTCGCTCGCGCTCGGCACTGCGCACACGTGCTGTGAAAGCATGGGTGGCTGTCAGAGGGTGACGGCACAGACTCAGGGACAGGACGTCCACGCGAGACACAGGCGTTCGAAGACTGCCGCCTGCACGTACTACAGAGCGTGTGCTCTGGCCAGCGCCATGGCCTGCTCAGCGTGCGCTCTCAAGGCCCGATGAGAGCAACTGCATGTAGGCCGGACACACAGACGCTCCCCACAGCAGGTCAGCAATGACTCGTCCGGGGCCAGTCCGCCGCGCAAAACATGATGCGACGGCGCGGCTGCCGGACGCGCGCCAGCAGAGGGCGGGGCGCGCGCCAGTGCGAGATGTCGGCCTGCGCGACGGCGGCCGTCACGGCCGCGCCGCCCGGCGCGTGGAACACGACACGCGCGCCAGGCTCGAAGTCAGGCGCCAGCTGGCCGTCCTCCGCGGTCACCACCGTCTGCGCCAGGCCCACCACGTAGACCACGCGCGCCGGGCCTGCGCGCCACGCCGGGTATATATAAGGCCACGCTGGGCGCGGGGATCGCGTGCTCCCGCAGCGACCACTGTTTGCTTACACGAAGGCCGTGCCCGCGCACCCCTTGCGCGCATGTAGGCGCATGGCCCCGCGCGCACCCCGCTGCTCAGCAAGCACGCCAAGCAGCATGCCCTGAGGCAGGCCGGGTAGCACGCCCGGAGGGTTAGGGTTGCCCCGCCGCCAGGGCGGGCCGCGCACCGCGGTCGGCCTTGGCCACCGTGCCGCGCGCGGGCGCCGAGCGGCCGTCCGCGCTGTACAGCACCTTGCTGCCCGGCTTGAAGCGCGGCGCCGCGACGGCGGCGGCGCCCCCGCCGCCGCGCGGCGC
>JAABUY010004413.1_pt1 | contig 14767 bp, 9 predicted proteins | sample 5560271 | NCBI WGS metagenome assembly JAABUY01 (sample SAMN10711886, study PRJNA513374) | rock metagenome | isolation source: Antarctica rocks | place: Antarctica: Victoria Land, University Valley
GATCGCGTTCCGGGTCGCCGCAACCCTGCGTGAGCGCGCCGCTGCCGTCGCCGCCCGAGAGGGCAAGACCATTTCCCAGCTCGCCCGCGAGGCCCTGGAGGAACGGATCGCGCACCCGCGGTAATGAGACACGGGCGGCCAGTGCGAGGGGTGGCCACCGACCACGGGGGGTGTGGCCGGTGGCCGCTGCGACACCAGCCCCGGGGGGAGGGGTCCGGCGTACAGGGAGACGGCCAACCGAGTTGGCCGTCACCAGCACCGAGACTACGGCGTGTCGATCTCAACGGCCAGCTCGGCCGCCGGGAAAAAGAAGTCCACCAATGCCCGCCTGGCTCCGTTGTCGGCCCACTTGGGGTAGCCCGTGTCAGACTCACCCTTGCCAAGCTTCGCGGCCTGCTCGAGGAGCCTGGCAAGGTACTCCTTGTAGCGCAGTGCACCCTTCTTGCGCTCTTCAAGGATGGCATCCAACAGCTGCGACATCTTGTCGTAGTACTTCGGGTTCATCGCGTGCTCGTCGATGATCACCTTGCGCATGTTGTTGGTGATCGTCTCCGCTACCGCCTCGCGGTCCTTCTTGATCCCCTCAGGCAACTTCTCGAGAGCTGCGGCACCCAGCTTGACTATGAGCTGGATTAGCCCGGTGTCCTTGAAATCGGCGACGACCTCGGACGGCTTGGCGTTGATGTAGGTGTCCAACAGGTGGCGCATCCCGGCCTCGTACTGCTTGAAGTCGACGTCCTCGCCGGCGCCAAGCTTCACCTCATCGCGGACGTTGGCAAAGTGCGCGATCTCTGCCTTGATGGCTGCCGCTTGAGCATCGGCGTAGCCGGCGTCAGTCATCTCGTTGGCGAGGTTGGCAAAGGCGCGGGTGACGGCAGCCACAGCCTTGTACAGCTCAACCCGCTTCGGCTCGTTGACCTTGAGTTGCTCGGCGTTACCCGGCTCGATGGCACAGAAATAGTGCTGGTACTGCAGCGTGTTCTTCGGCGGCTCGACCGGCTCACACAGGGCCCGGATAGTCTCCAAGGCTTCGTCGAGGTCTCCGCGGGCCTGGTCGATCCGGTTGGACAGCAGCCCCTCGACGTCGCTCTTCTCGTACCCGTCCAGGGCCCCGCTGGTGTAGTCGGTGATGGCCGTCTCGAGGGAGTTGAACAGGTCGCGGTAGTCGACGATGTAGCCGTAGTCCTTGTCCTCGCCGTCGAGCCGGTTGACCCGGCAGATGGCTTGGAACAGTCCGTGGTCCTGCATCTTTTTGTCGATGTAAAGGTAGGTGGCGCTGGGGGCGTCAAAGCCGGTCAGGAGCTTGTCGACGACCAGGAGCAGGCGCATCTGGCCAGGGGCTTTGATGAAACGCTCCTTGACCTCCCTCTCGAACTGCTCAACCTTGGTCATCGCCTGGTCGGCAGGTTCGCCGAAGTGGTCGGACAGCATCTGGCGGTAGATGTCGTACTGGCGCAGCTTCTCCGTCGCGCCGGCACCTGAGTCTTCTTTGGAAATGTCGCCGGCCTGCGGGGTGTAGGAGGTGATGATGGCGCACTTGCCCTTGAAGCCGGCCTGCACGAACAGCTCGTAGAACTTGCATGCCTGGTAGATGCTCGAGCCGACCAACATGGCGTTACCTCGTTGGTCCATCAGTCGAGGCTTGGTCTCCATATCCAGCACGATGTCGCTGACGATCTGCCGAGCCCGAGGCTCAGAACTGACCACCTTCTGCATCGTGCCCCAGCGCTTCTTCAGCTCCACTCGGGACAGGTCGGTCATGCCCTTGGTCTTTGCCTCGAACCACCTGTCGATCTTGTCGGAGGACGTCAGATCCTGGTCGATGTTGCGGGCTTCGTAGCGCAGGTCAAGCACGACCCCGTCGGCTACCGCCTCATCGAACTTGTACGTATGGATGAAGCTGCCGAACGTCTCGATACTGGTCGCCTTGTCGACCTTGAGCAGCGGCGTGCCCGTGAAGCCAATGAACATGGCCCCGGGCAGCAACTTCTTCATCGCCGTGTGCATCTTCCCGGACTGCGTCCGGTGAGCCTCGTCGACGAACACGAAGATGTTGCCCTTGGCTCGGAAGCCCTTCGGGACGCTTGAGCTCAGCTCCTTGATGAAGTCGCCCTCGGCCTCGACTCGGGCGTCCTCATCGTCCGAGCCACGGAACTTGTGAACGAGCGAGCAGATCAACCACTCGTCCGACTTGTTCAAGGTGGCCAGCATGTTCACAGCGCTCGTGGTCCGGTAAATCAACTCGTTGACACCGTTGAAAACCTTCTCGAGCTGGTCGTCGAGCTCGATGCGGTCGGTGTAGCGGGTCGCGGTCGTCTTGGTCACTGCTCGGCGCTGGCTCAACGTCAGTCCCATCATCGGGGCCTACCGACACCCCGACACCCGGGCGGGTAGGCGCGCTGCACGCGCGCACTTCCCGATGAGTCAACGACCCCACCTACGCGCGCATCTTTGGTGAGTCAACGGAGCGCCCGTTGACGTCGACGATATCGACCTGGTACAGTGTTAGTGCCGAAGATAGACAAGTTGAATTGCAATCGTGTACTCGTCGGGGTTGAGGCCTAGTGTTGGATCAGTCGGTGTGCCAGATGGCGGGACGCAGTTGGGCTCCGTTGACTTCTGGATGGTGGACGAGTCCGGTTCGGATTGCTGGCGGGCCGTATTTAGTACAGTTGGCGGGTTGTCAATATCAGTGATCGCACTTTCTGCAGTCGATCACATGTGGTCGTCCAACATGGCAGGGCCGCTGCAGTTCGTGTTCGAGTTCGAGCAGCAACTCGACGCCGATCGACTAATTGCCGCCTACCGTGAGACCGCTCGCGAGTTCGGTGGTGTCGACGGGATCCTCGTAAAGGTCGACGAGCACACGCTGGGGCTGGATGTAGCGGGGAGGCGATCGTCGATCCGGGCCACGGTCGTGGATCCCGATATCCCGCTGGAAGGCTGTATCGATTCGGTGCAGATCGGCCTCGGTCAGCCGGTGGCCCGCGCCCTGGTGACGACTCGACGTGGCCGGACGACTGTCGGCCTGTCGATGTCGCACGTACTCACCGACGGCTACGGACTGTTCCTGTTCCTGGGGGCGTGGGCAGCACGCGTCCGCAACGGCTGGTTCGCAAGCCCTCACTGCGATCGCTCGGTCCTCACTCGGCCGGAGGCGCGCACCCGCACCGAGGTGGACCCAGAGGCGCTCCGACGGGCCGGATTCGTGGCGGTGGATCCGGATCTTGCGTTGGTGAAGCTCCCGCTCCATGCGAGCCGGATCCCGCTCGCCGACCTCCCGTCGGCGGCCGGCGGGTCCGGGGTGTCGTCGAGCGACCTGCTGGCGGCGTCATTGTTCCGGGAGTACGCCGCGACCAAGGACGTGCCTTTGGTCACGCTGGCCTACCCGGTGGACATTCGCCGGCACGTGCCGGACCTGGGTTCGACGTACTTCGGTAACGGCTTCATCCAGGTGATGGTCGACGTCGAGACCACTCAGGCCCGGACCGCGCCGTTGCCCGAAATCGCTGGCTGGCTCAGGGCGGCCGTCGCGTCGGTGCCGGATCGAATCGATGCCGCCGTCATCGAGATCGAAGCTTTTCTGAGGGTCTCCGGGGTCCATGCGCTGCCCCAGATCTGGGGCTATCCGCCCAAGTCCGGATTTCTCGTGAGCAACGTCTCGCGGATCCCGATGGAATGGGTGGATTTCGGCGCTGGCCCGCCATCACGTATGGCGACGCCGTGGTTTCTGCCCAGGCAAGACTGCAGCTTTGTTCTGCCTGATCCAGGGCGGGCAAACGCTTTGCTGCTGGTGTCCACGCTTGAGTGAAACTGGTTCGTCCCGTTTGAAAGGCTGGTTTGCGATGAAATCATCGAAGGTTTACAGCATGGCAGTCGGGGACCGCGACGCGGCTCGGCTGGGTCTGCTCGACCAGCATTATGACCCGAGTTCAAAGGCTTTCTGTGAATCGGCGGGCGTCGCGGCCGGCGACACCGTGGCCGACATCGGGTGCGGCCACGGCAGCATGACCCGGTGGCTGGCCGATCGGGTTGGGCCCGACGGGCTCGTCTACGCCGTCGACGACTCGGCGGAGCAGTTGGAGATGGTGCGACGTGCTGTGGGCCACCTGCCTCAGGTCCGGCTCGTCCACGCGCGCATCGATGATGCCCCGCTGGCTCCTGGCACTGTCGACTGGGCCTACAGCCGATTCCTGCTTATGCACGTAGGTGATGCCGCCGCGGCATTGGTGGCGATGGCGCGCCTGCTCACCGGGAACGGTGCCCTGTTGCTGGAGATGTCGGACGTGGGGGCGCTGCGCTTTACTCCCGGCGACGACCCGGCCGCCGACCTGTGGCGGGACTGGTGGTTCTCATTGGGCCGAGCCCGCGGGGCGGCCCACGACGTTTCGGACCGGACGCCCCACCTGCTAGGCGAGGCCGGATTCGCTATCGAACGAAGCGACCGGTACCAGCCGGTGTCCGCCCGACCCGACGCGAAGACCCTGCACGCGCTCGGGTTCGAGCAGTGCGTACCCGGTTACCTGGCCCACTCAGGTGCGACCCCGGAGGGCGTCGAACGACATCGGGCGTTTCTACGTCGCGTCATCGACGACCCCGATGTCGCGATTGAACTATACCGGACCACCCAGTACCTGGCCCGCCTACGGCGGCCGCAACCCGAACTGTGAGTGCGGATGGCGATCATCATGGGCATCAGTGGGCTGCACAACAGCGTGCCGTTCAAGAAGGCTCGCTTTCCGGGCCTGGACTGGCGAGACTACCGCATAGCCCAAGGTTTCGATGCGGCCGCGGCGCTGATCCGCGACGGCCACCTGGTGGGCGCCGCGGCCGAGGAGCGGTTCACCGGGGACAAGGCGACCGGCGCGTTACCCGAGCAGGCGATCCGGTTCGGCTGCGACCGCGCGGGCATCGCGGTGAACGAACTCGACGTCGTCGCGCACGGCTTCTTCTACGAGCCGCTGCGGGCGGATTTCGAGCACGACGAACTGGCCCGCGACCGCTTTCGCGAGGTATTTGCCCGGCAGGTGCTGGTCGATAAGCTGGCCGCGACCTTCGGTGGCCGGTGGGACGACCGCACCGTACAGGTGTCGCACCACCTGGCGCATGCCGCGAGTGCCTTCTACCCCAGCGGTTTTCCGTCCGCCCTGATCCTGGTCGCCGATGGCATGGGGGAGCGGCACGGCGTCACCGTGGCGGTCGGCTCGCCGGACGGGATCGAGCCGATCGCCACCGTGTCCGAGATCAATTCGCTCGGTATCCTGTACGGAGTCCTCACCTATTATCTCGGGTTCGCCTTCGGGCTGGACGAGTACAAGATCATGGGGTTGGCCCCCTACGGCGATCAGCGTAGATACTTCACACAGATGATGGATTTGATCCACCTGCAGCCGGACGGCACCTTCACGATCCCGATCCTCTACCGCAATGAGACGGATCTCGATCGGGAGACCTACCGAGGCACCCTGAAGGCGCTCGAGGAGCTGTTCGGTCCGTCCCGCGCACCCGGGGCCGAGCTTACCGGGCACCACCGTGATATCGCTGCCGCCCTGCAGGCCGCGCTCGAGGTAACTCTTCTGCATACGCTGCGGCACTTCCGCAAGCAGACCGGCGAGACGAATCTGTGCACGGCAGGCGGCGTGGCGCTGAACTGCTCGGCGAACGGCGTCGTGCTGCGCAGTCGGTTGTTCCGGAAGATGTTCGTCCAGCCAGCGGCCGGTGACGACGGCACCGCGATCGGTGCCGCTCTGTACGTTCAGCAGCAACGGGAGCCGGGGCGGGTGGTGACTGGGATATCCACGCCGCTGAACGGCCCGGAGTTCTCCGACGAGGACATCCGCCGGGCCCTGGCACAGCGGCGGGACTGCACAGCCGTACGGTTCGATGACTTCTCGGAACTGGCCGCCGAACTCGGCCGCAGGCTGGCGGATGGCGAGATCGGCGCTTTGTTCCAGGGGCGGTTGGAGTACGGTCCGCGAGCCCTGGGAAATCGCAGCATCCTCGGTGATCCGCGTCATCCGCGGATGCGCGACATCATCAACGCCAAGGTGAAGAAGCGCGAGGCGTTTCGCCCCTTCGCACCGGCTGTCCTCGAGGAGTACGCCACCACGTACTTCGACATGCAGGATGGTGAGATCGACACATTCGCCTGGATGCTGTTCGTGACAGCGGTGCGGTCGGAGTACCGGGAGGGCCTGCCCGCCGTGACACACGTCGACGGATCGTCGCGTGTACAGACGGTGTCACGTGCGACGTCCGAGCGGTTCTGGACCGTTATCGACGCTTTCCGCGCCGAGACCGGGGTCCCGATGCTGCTGAACACGTCGTTCAACGTCAAGGGCCAGCCGATCGTTTGCACCCCCACCGAGGCCCTCGAGACCTTCGTGACCGCCGGGCTGGACGTGCTGGTGATCGGCGACCACCTGGTCGAGCCGATCCGTGACCGAGGGGATCGATAGAGATGTCAGCGGAGGCTGGTCCGCAGCACACGGGCAACGGGCTTGGTGCGATCCTTGTTCCCCCTGATCTCGAACGGTCACCGGCGCAGCGATTTCTGCGCGGCCGGTACGAGCGGCCATTGACCACCACTGCGTCCGGCCCGGACGTTCCGGAGGCGTCGCTGCTCGGGCTGGCCACGCTCTGCGCGCTACTGCACCGTTACTCGGGTGATAACGACATGGCAGTCGGCATGCTGTCACCCCCGCTCGACGGGGTGCAGCCACAAGTCGTACCCCTCTACCTGACGGTGGACCCGACGTCGACCGTGGCCGACCTTCTCCCGGGCGTCGACCGCGCCGTGGTCGCGTCGCTCGCCGCGCGAGCCGGGTACGACCCCGACGCACTGATGGAAGTCATCGGGGCCAGCGCCGTCTTCGACCGTGATCCGCTCTTCCAGATCGCCTACGGCCGCGTCGGGGCCGGCGGCGGGCACCTGCTGGCCGGGGCGGAGCTGGACGAGGCGCTGGAGACCGCGGTGCGGTGCGACCTCGTCTTCGTCCACGACCTCGACGGCGAGTCAGCGCTGCGCTGCGACTACGACTCGGAGCTGTTCACCGCCGGGACCATCGCGCGGATCCTCGACCAATGGGCGTTGCTGATCGACGACGCGGCGGAGCGGCGCCGTACCCCCGTGGTCGAGCTGAACCTGATGACCGTGGCAGATGAGGAGCTGATCGCGCGGTCGTCGGACGGCCCGGCCGTGGCTCGACCCGACACCACTCTGGACGCCCTCGTGGCCGGGCGGGCGGCCGCGCAACCGGACGCGCCGGCCGTCACGGCGGACGGGGTGACCCTCACCTACGCCGAGCTCGACCGCCTCGCCGACCGGGCGGCGACGTACCTGTCGGGATTTGGCGTGGCCTCGGGTCAGGTCGTCGCGCTGTGCCTGAGGCGCTCGCGGCGGGTGCCGGTGCTCGCCCTCGGCGTCATGAAGGCGGGCGCGGCCTTCCTCCCGCTGGATCCTCACGACCCCGACGCGCGGTTGCGCGACATCCTCGTCGACGCCGGTGCGCGGATGGTGCTGTGTGACGACGCGCCCGTGGCCCGACGGCTGGAGGACGTGCCCGGCACCACTGTGATCGACCTCGACCGGGCCTGGACCGAGCTCGGGCGGGCCGAGCCGGCGGCGTCACGCACCGGGGCCGCCACCGATCTCGCCTACGTCATCTACACCTCCGGGTCGACCGGCAGGCCGAAGGGCGTGCAGATCGAGCACGCCGCCGTCTGCAATCGGCTGCTGCACGACGAGATCCGCCTGTCCGCGGGCGACAGCGTGTTGCAGAAGACGCCACTGACTTTCGACGTCGCGGTCTGGGACCTGTTCTATCCGCTGGTTCACGGGGCCCGCGTGGTGTTGGCCACCCCGGACGGGCATCGCGACTCGCGCTACCTGGTGGACACCGTCCGCGGCGAACACGTCACCGCGGTGCACTTCGTGCCCTCGATGCTGCGTGTCTGGCTGGCCGAACCCGGTGTCGAGGAATGCGTTTCGCTGCGCTACGTCACCGCCAGCGGTGAGGCCCTCGCCGCTGACATCGTCGATGAGTTCACCCGTCGCCTGCCGGGCGTCGCGCTCTACAACTACTACGGGCCGACCGAGGCGGCCATCGACGTCACGTTCTGGCGTGCGGACACCGGCCAGGCGAACGGTGTCCCGATCGGCCGTCCCATCGAGAACGTGCGGGTACTCGTACTCGACGATGCAGGGAACCCGGTGCCCGTGGGCGTGCCGGGTGAGTTGCACATTGCCGGTGTGTGCCTGGCCCGCGGCTACGTCGATCCGGCGGACGAGGCGGGACGGTTCGCCACGGACCCGGACACCGGCGAACGGCGCTACGCCACCGGCGACCGCGCCCGCCGACGCTCCGATGGTGCTTTAGAGTACCTGGATCGCCTCGACCAACAGCTCAAGCTGCGCGGCTTCCGTATCGAGGCGGGCGAGGTCGAGGCGGCATTGCGGGCTTGCGCAGGCGTGCGCGAAGCTGTGGTCGTCACCCGCGGAGCCGACGCGCAGAGTATGGAGCTGGTCGGCCACGTCACGGCCGAGCCTGCGCGTGAGGTCGACCCAGGCACGGTACGCGAGGCCCTGCGCACGACCCTGCCCGCCTACATGGTGCCCACATGGATCATCGTGTCCGCGGAGCTCCCACGCACGACGGCCGGGAAGATCGACCGGGCTCGGCTGCCGGACCCGGCCACACGGCCAGCGCCCGGCCGACCGGGCGGGACCACGGCGTCGGGTTCGCTGGCAGCGACTATCGGGGACGTGTGGCGCGAGGTACTGGGCCGTGACGAGGTCTCGTTCACCGACAACTTTTTCGACGTCGGTGGAAATTCGCTGATGCTGGCCCGGGTGCACCAGACGCTGGAAAGCGCACTGTCGCTGCCGATCAGCCGCACCGACCTGTTCCGGTACCCGACAATCGCGACCCTTGCGGAGGCGCTGGCCGGATGTGGCGCCGCGGTGGCGGATGCGCCGGCCCGGCAGGAGCCGGGTCCGCCGGACGGTCCGTTCGCGATCATCGGCATGGCCTGTCAGATGCCGGGTGTGTCCGACCTGGACGAGTTTTGGGACGTTATCGCCGACGCCCGGACCACCATGACAGAGTTCGGTGAGGCGGAGCTGCTCGCCTCGGGCGAGCCAGCGGAACGCATCGCCGCGTCGAACTATGTGCCGGTCGGCGCAGTGCTCGACGACATTGCCAATTTTGACGCCGGCTATTTCGGCTTCACCGCGCGCGAGGCCCAGCTGACCGACCCGCAGCACCGCCTGCTGTTGGAGTGTTCGGTGCGGGCGCTCGAACACGCCGGGTACGGTGCCTCGCATCAGCGACCGCGCACCGGGGTGTTTGTCGGGGGGTTACCGAGCAGCTACTTCCACCGCTACTTCGCCGGCGACTTCACCGAGCTGGCGTCGACGCTGCACTACCAGATCAAGATCGGGAATGAGCCGGATTTCCTGCCCACCTCGATCGCCTACCGACTGGATCTGCGTGGCCCGGCGGTGAACGTGCAAACCGCGTGCTCGACCTCGCTGGTCGCGGTCCACATGGCTTGCGCGAGCATCTCGCGCGGTGAATGCGAGATCGCGTTGGCCGGTGGGGTTGCGATCCGGGTGCCCGACCGGGTGGGATATCTCTACCAGGAGGGGGCGGTGTCCTCGCCGGACGGCCACTGCCGGGCTTTCGACGAGCAGGCCGCCGGTACGGTGTTCGGCAACGGCGCCGGCGTCGCGGTCCTGAAGCGGCTCGATGATGCGGTCCGCGACGGCGACCACATCTGGGCCGTCGTGCGCGGCAGCGCGGTCAACAACGACGGGGCGGTCAAAGTCGGGTTCACCGCGCCGAGCGTCGAGGGCCAGATAGAAGTCATCCGGCGTGCCCACGAGCAGGCGGGTGTGCGTCCGGACGAGATCGACTACGTCGAGGCACACGGCACCGGGACACCACTCGGAGATCCGGTGGAGATCGCTGCGCTGACCGAGGTTTTCGGCATGGAGCGCGCGTCGCGCTGCACCGTCGGGTCGGTCAAGGCCAACATCGGACACCTCGACACCGCCGCGGGTATAGCGGGTCTCATCAAGGCCACGCTCGCACTGGAGCACGGTGTCCTACCGGGCACGGCGGACCTGACCGAGCCCAGCAGCAGGATCCCCTGGGAGACGACGCCGTTCCGGGTGACGGGCCGGTCCCGGCCGTGGCCTGCTGAGCGGGCCCGTATCGCGACTGTGTCGGCGTTCGGCATCGGCGGCACCAACGCGCACGTCGTACTGGAGGCCGCCCCGCCGCGCGGCGCCGGACCAGAGCACGTCGGGTGGATCGGGCTGTTCCGGTTGTCTGCACGCGGCGAGGTCGCCTTGCGCGAGGGCGCGCGACGTTGGGTGGACTTCCTCACAAGCGAGCCCGAGACCTCGATCGAGGACATTTGTTACACCGCGAGCTTCGGCCGCGAACACCACGCGCACCGGCTGGCCGTCGTCACGGGAACGGTTGCCGAACTGCGGGCCGCGTTGCAGGCGTACTTGCGTGGGGAGCCCGCAGCTGCGTTGTTCACCCCGTCGCCGATCCCCGCGGGCGAGTCGATCTGCCTCGTCGTCGGTGACGGTCCGGTGCCCGGCCTCACCGAGTTCGTCGAGCAGCACGCCGACGACCCGGTCGTGCGCGCTGCGCTGCGCCGCTGCACCGAGGCGCTTCCCGGAGCTGGCTCCCGCCCGCTGCTGCCGGACCGGACGCCCGCGGAACTTTCGAAACCAGCGGTTTAGATTACTGACCCACGCTCCTAGGCCTCAGCGTGAGCGCGATACGGCGTCGACCTACAGGCCCGTCAGGTCCAGGGACGCCGGATCGACGGGCGTGGCGACGATGCCGGTCAAGATCACCGACAAGCCGGTGAGGTACCGCTTGTCCCGGTCGTCGGTAAGGATGTCCACCGAATCCGACGTGCCGATGGGTTGGTCTTCGACGGTGTCAGCGAGCGCCTCGACCAGGGGTGCCCATTCGCCGGTATCCACTAGGGCTAGGTAGGCCTGTTCCTCGATCACGAAGCCGGTGGTGTAGTTGCGCAGCGCGTAGGCGACGTCCCCGGCGTCGAACCCCGGCATTATTACTGCCTGAAGCAAAGCCCGGAGGGTGCCGCCGATCTTCGCGGTAGCGGCGAACGGGGAGTACGAGCCGGCGATGATTCGGCCGCCGTCCCGGAACCGGAGCATCGCTGCCCGGAGCCGGACGCAACAGGCGATCACCTGCTCGACAGTCGGGCTGTCGGTGTCGATGTCCTGTAGCTCAATCGTTGCGCAGATGGCATCGGCCATCGCACGCTGAAGGTCCTTCTTGTCCCGGAGATGCTTATAGAGGGCACCCGGGGTCACCTGCGCAGCCACAGCGAGGCGACGCATGGTCAGTGCGTCCAGGCCATTGGCCGAGACGTAGCCATGTGCGATCTCTACCAGCCGCGCCTGGCTCAGCCCACGAGTTCCCATCATCGCCGAGCGTAAAGCACTCTCTGTTGACCAGAGGCCTGCTCCACACCTACAGTGCCGCGTGTGAACAGTGTTTACCAAACCGAGCGAAGCAAACGCGGCCTGCCGCTAGCCCTGGTCCTGGCCTGCGGTGCGCAGTTCATGGTGGTCTTGGACGGCCTGATCGTCAATGTCACCCTGCCGGACATGAAATCCGGTCTCGGGTTGTCGACATCCGGCCAGCAATGGGTCATCAACGGCTATCTCATCACGGGCGGCGGGTTCCTGCTCTTAGCGTCCCGCGCCGCCGACCTGCTCGGACACAGGCGGGTGTTCTTGTTCGGTCTGGCCGTCTTCAGCCTGGCCAGCCTGGCCGGTGGTCTATCCCCGAACGGATCGTTCCTGCTGGTCGCACGAGTCGTCCAGGGGATCGGCGCCGCGGCGCTGGCCCCAGCCAGTCTGAGCCTGCTCACCACCACACACACCGGGCAAGACAACACTCGGGCCCTGTCCCTCTGGAGCGCCACATCGGGTTCAGCCGGCGCTCTCGGGTTGGTTCTTGGCGGAATCATCACCGGCACGCTCGGGTGGCGATGGGTCCTGCTGATCAACGTGCCGGTCGGCGTCGTGCTCTGGATCTTGGCGTCGACGTCGCTGCCCCGCTCCAGACGGGTCGACCGTGCCCCTCTCGACCTGCCCGGCGCGATCTTGATCACGCTCAGTATCGGTGCCCTCGTCTACGGCATCTCCCAGGCCAATGAAACCGGCTGGGCCTCTGCACGTGTAGTCTTGGCCCTGGTGTCCTTCGTCGTTCTGATCATGTTCTTCCTGCGCGTCGAACGAGACAACCGTGACGCCCTGATACCGCTGGCCATCTTCCGCCGACGCACGATCATCGTCGCGAACACAGTCATGGTCTTCCTCGGCGTGATCATGACCGCAACATTGTTCTTCCTCTCGCAGTACGAGCAGCGGGTACTGGGCTACAGCCCGTTGCGCACCGGCCTGTCTCTGCTGCCGATGAGCATTGTGATCACCCTCGGCGCCATGGCATCCAAGACACTCCTGCCGAAGATCGGTGCCCGGCGCATGCTGACGGGCGGAGCACTTGTCATGGTCGCCGGTCTGCTGTGGATGGCAGATCTATCAACCCGTGCCGACTACCCAGTCCATATCCTGGGCCCCACACTGCTCTGGGCAGCCGGTGCAAGCATCGTCACCATGCCGTGCGTCTCAATCGCCACCCGGGGGATCGAACCCGAACTGGCCGGTCTGGCCTCCGGGCTCATCAACACCGCGCGTCAGACCGGCGGCGCAATCGGAATCGCAGCCCTGTCATCGATCGCCGCTGCTGTTACCACTCGCGCACACAGCGGCGACCCCTATCAGAACATCGTCCACGGATACGCCGCCGCTCTCATCGTCGCCTCCGGCATAGCCCTTCTCGTCGCCCTCATCGCGTCGCAACACAACCAGGCCGACCCGGCCTGACCCGTACGCCCCCGCCGAGGCGACTAATGCATCATGTACTGCACAGACCCTGACCAGCACCGCGTGGAAGTCGAGTGCATCAACCGACGCGCCGACATCCACCGACCTCGACGCGGCCCTCTTACCCGCGGGCGCTTCGCTCATCTAGGGCTGCCCACCATGGGCCTCGTCCTGATCGGGATGCCCGGCATCGACCGCAGCCTCTCCCGCCACCCCCAGCTCTACAGCCGGAGTGGATTCGCCCACCAATACCGGCCCCTGGCCGAGGACGAACTCGCGTTCGTCCTCACCCGCCACTGGTCCAAGCTCGGCCTGACCCTGGACCTCACCGACTTCACCGACGCCCAAGCCGTCGCCGACGGCTCCCGGACCACCCGAGGCAACTTCCGGCTCGTCCACCGTCTGTTCACCCAAGTCGCCCGCGTCATGAAGATCAACAACCTCGTGGTCATCACCAGCGACGTCATCGAGACCGCCCGCAGCACCCTCGTCATCGGCGACACCTGACCCGCACTACGCCACATAGCGCTGCAAGAGCTACGCCAACTATCGGCGGAGGTCACAGACAGATTGTGCCACTTCTGCCGCGCTCGAAAGCACCGTAAGTGGGGGGGCTTACGGTAAGCTCCGCGGGTGACCAGAGGCAACAAACTCGTCGGCTACGCGAGGTGCAGCACTGACCGTCAGGACCTGACGGCGCAGCGGGATGCGCTGACCGGGTTGGGGGTGGTCGCGGACCGTATCTATGTCGATCACGGGTTGACGGGCACGGACCGTAAACGCCCGGGGCTGCGGGAGGCGATGGCGGCGTGCCACGAAGGCTCGACGCTGGTGGTGACGAAACTCGACCGGCTGGCACGATCGGTCCGCGACGCTGGGGATATTGCTGAGGAACTGACTCGGAAGGGAGTGAAGCTGAGCATTGGTGGGTCGGTGCACGACCCGACCGATCCGTTCGGGAAGTTGTTGTTCAACGCTCTGGCGATGATCGCTGAGTTCGAGGTCGACCTGTCCCGGTTGAGGACGAGGGAGGGCATGAAGGTCGCCAAGCAGAAGGGCCGGCTGAAGGGTAAGCAACCCAAACTCAGTGCGGCGCTGCAGAAGCATTTGGTGGCGCTGTACAACGAGGGCGGGCACACCAGCACGGAGCTGGCGGAGTTGCTGCAGGTAGGCCGCTCCACGGTGTACCGCACCCTCGCCCGAGCCAAGGCGCAGGCCAGCGCCGCCGGCCCAGGGGAGGCGTAGTCATGACCGGACCGCGGCGGAGCGTGGGGGGTTCCTGGCCGTGCCAGAGCAGATCGGGAATAGTGAGACCTGCAGGCATGCGGGTGACGCACCGGGGTGACTGTGCCGAGCAGGGTGGGTTCCGCCGCTCGGGGACCGAGGGTGCGTCCAGGGGAGAGTCGTGGCACGACGTACCAGGGTCGGCGTGGATCAGCCCGACCTGTTCAGTGTGGTGGCGGAAGGAGCATCCGATGAGCGCGGAGATACGCCAGATCGTGGCCCGGACGTGGAGGGAGCACATCGGGGTACCGCAGGAGTGGTCGAGCGAGCAGGCCGAGGAGTTCTTCACCGAGGAGGCGACTCGGATGGCGGACCGGATCGCCCGGATGCAGGCCGAGGCGCAGCTGGTGGTGATCCGGCAGTGGCGGAACGCGCACCACGGGAACCAGCCGGATTATTTGACGCAGGTGGGGCTGATCAACGCGGCGCGGGCGCAGTGCCAGGAGATCGTGCTGAGCGAGGAGCTGTACGAGCAGATCCCGGAGGACAGCGAGAACTCCGAGGAGGAGGACGAGCTGCAGGCGGCGTGGGAAGCAC
>JAABUY010004417.1_pt1 | contig 14761 bp, 24 predicted proteins | sample 5560271 | NCBI WGS metagenome assembly JAABUY01 (sample SAMN10711886, study PRJNA513374) | rock metagenome | isolation source: Antarctica rocks | place: Antarctica: Victoria Land, University Valley
GCGGCCGCCGTGCTGCAGGGCGCCGCCGAGGCTGCGGGGCTGGCGCTGATGCCGCTGAAGGGGCCGTCTGCGGTGCGCGGGCGTCTGGTTTGGATTTGGGTTTGGGTTTGGCTGGTGGATAGCGGCACTGGCCACGAGCACACTGTGCGCATGCACCACAGTGCTGCAAACTGTGCAGAGCACGGTGCACTGCGGAGCATCACCCACGAGAATGTGGCGGGGTGTGCCAGCTGGCTGTGCGGGCCGGTTGTGCTAGCACATGTGTGCTGCTGTGCTAGCACGGGGGTGCCCACTGGAGCTGTTACAAAGCCCCGGTCAGCTGCTTTCTAAGACTGCACGGTCGCTTCCAGGAGCATGCCCGGGCCTCACCATGCACGGGCGCGGTGCGCGCGACGGGCCACCGTGATCAGCAGGTTTCATACAACCTGCCAAACCCGGCCGGCGTGCCCGGCGCGCAGGGCGAGGCGGGCCGCGAAGCGCTGCGCGCGGTCGTGGGCGCCGGCGAGTTCTTCGCGGCCACGCTGCCCGACGGTGAGCGCCTGGTGCAGCCGATCCCGCGCGGCGCGCGGCACCCGCTCAACTTTGGGCGCGAGGCGCGCGGCCCGCCCACCCTGCCCGACGCTGCCGTCCGCACACATGGCTGCGTGTGCTAGTCTTGCAGCGCTGCAGGCCTTGCTGAGCGCAAAAACTTTCCCTGGGAGGCTGCCGTGCAGACGTTGGCCTGACACCGCATGGGCAGGCGCTGCCGCCTGTATGCGCGCCTCTGTCACTCCGCTCTGAAGCAGCGTGGTACCTCCCTGAGCGCGCGCGCTTCTTGTGGGAGGCTGCCGTGCCAGCACGCTGCTTGCGTGCAAAGTAGTGCAGCACAAGCGTAGGATGGGTTCTTCACGGCCATCGAGCCTGCTCGTAACTGTGTGCAGGCCATTGGGCGCTTGTGTGTGTACTCGGCGACGGCATGCTCCTGCTTCAGTAAGATGTTGGGCCAGCTCCAGCCAACAAGGGGCGCGTCTGCAGGCACTGAAAGAGCAGCAGTGCTTTTCCTTGGCAGCAGTGCTTCAATGCAATCAGGGTTCTGTGAGGCTGAATCGCTCTCCAAGCAGCATCCACCCAGGCAGATAGGGCTACACGCGCAATGCTCTGGAGTCTGAGCTCGAGTCTGCCGCTTGCGGTGCAGGTGGCGGCAGCGCTTGCAGGCGTGCCGGAGCGCGCAGACTGGAAGGCCTGCCAAGTCAGCGAGGCCCAAGAGGCTGCACGCACGGAGGCCTTCAAGGCGCTGTTCAAACCCTTTGATATCATGCAGTGAGCGGTTTTTGTTCATGCTGCGCCGCGGGGCGGTGCTGACTGAACTCCCCCGCGAACGCTTTAGCCTCAAAGAACCGCTGCGTCTTGAATACTGTAGAATACTGGTTGAGAGCTTGTGTGAGGTGGTCACGGAATGCAACGAGTAACTGTTGTATGTCGAGTATGCAGGCAGTGTGAATAACAAGACACATAGCCAGTCTGTCTCACCGCTCAGTGCCCATGCATACATTACTTTATTTGCAATGTGGGCACCAGTGCATGTCCAAGCCTGTTTGGGTTGCCTAACCAGAGGAAGCAGCCCCTTTGCTTAGGCCTATTGCGCAATCCTGTCCACTTTACTTGCTTCCTCCCTCTACTAGATCAGGTGCTGTTAATACAGGAGCGCTCCTAGCTAGCTGCACGAGCTGCTGTGATGGTTGGAGCGCCCGTGTTCCGGCAAGCGCAGCTTTCAGACCTGGACGCGCTTGTACGGAACAACATAGCGATGGCCGTGGTGCGCCACACGGCAATGCTTACAGATGAACATGCATGCAAGCATGAGGCCGCAGTGCATTTGCCTAACCGACTGCAGACCGGTCCCCGTCTGGGCGCAGGACTCCGAGGGCGTGACCCTCGCGCCTGACAACGCACGGGGGGGCGTTGCGGCCGTGCTGAACGACCCCACCTGCTCGAAGGGAAAGTACTTTGTCCTGGAGGTGAGGACCGCTGGTCATGTGGGGCGCTGTTCATCTTGACACAGCTGTGCAGCAATGGCTGCTGAGCGAGGGCCGTTGACGCAGCTGGACGGGGACGCAGTTGCGCAGCTCTTTATCACTTACGAGTGGTCCGACTGGTGCGCGGCCGTCGGCCTGCTCTCCCGTGCGTCGCCGAGCTCGCAACTCTGGTGGCCTGACGCACCCCACAGGCGCAACGCGCAGGTCTGGTGGGTGCAGTCGGTGTATGTAACGCCTGAGCACCGCCGGAAAGGCTACTACAGGCGAGCAGCGGCATATTGGTCCTTGACCTGCACGCCCTCGCAGTAATACACACTGGCTGCATGCAAAGCAGTGCCCCGCGCCTTTTCACCAGGTCTCTGTACGACCACGTGTGCAAGCTGGCGCGTTCGGAGGGCGTATGTGGCATCCGTCTGTATGCAGACGAGCACAACACACGCGCCAGGTCAACGGTGTGTTCCTGCGCCTGCTGTGGGGCTCGCACAGTGCAGAGAGCGCTAGTGAAACTGTTTATCGAGCATCCACTGCATGACCTCTACGGCCTGTCTTGTTTGCAACACACCTAGCCACCCTGAGCAGAGGCCGCCTAACTCTTTAAAACACTTGGAAGTGCTGTTGAGGCAGATGATGCCGTGGCCAAGCATATGAGCCCAATATGCGCATGCTGCTGTGCGCGCCTGGTATCACATGAAAGTCCCGTACACCTCGTCTGCTGGCGCGGCAGTACGAGGCGCTAGGGATGACATCCCACTACAGGGTCTACGAGGACATGTTCCACAACCAGGGCCTGGAAGGCTACCCGCAATAAGTGCTTGACCACACCTCAGCAAGTGCACATGCATGTGCCAAATGTGGTTCAGTATGCTCTGGGTGTGCGCGAACTCCCAGTCTGTTAAACAATGCTGAGTTGCTGTTTTATCTCTGCCTTAGCAAGCGTCCAATGTCCGCCAGCAGTTCAAATGCTGACTGTAAGTTTGCGTGCATTATTGTCCTCTCACAACCACTTCCCTGAGCATCAGCCTCATGCAGAGTCAACATGTGTGTCTGACAGACACTGTTTATACCAATGCTATGTACAGGCTTATATTTTTGCCTCACCTGAAGTCATAATTGGTTTATTAGCAAGCCCTGAGCCACTGTGAAGCTCATCACAGACAACACATGCTGTGTCACGAACACCGTCAGTTTTGGGATGACTTTGTCACCAAGGTTCCTTGGTGACTTGCCGGCCAGGCCCCAGTTGGTCTGCCTGGATGTGCACGCAATAGGCGGCTGGCTGAAGTCCTGGCATTTGTGGACACGCATAGCATGAGTCTAGATTCCCAGTAGTTGACAGCATCTCTGAAGTCGACCCTTCCAGGCGGACCAGGTCCATTTGCAAATCACACACACACTTTTACACCAGGCCAACACCATGCCACTCTAGATTAGCAGGCATCTCTCAGAGCTGACCTCTGCATGCATGTTTCACCATGGCCTTTACTCACATGTGCGTTTCACTCCACGGCCATCATGTTGGGCTCATCGAAGATGTCCAGCTGCGGCTGCAGGCGCTGGAGCACCGCGCCGCTGGCCGCATCATAGACCGTGATGCAGGGGTCGGAGCCGCCAGCATTCGCGCGCTGCAGGCGCGCGCCACGCGTCAGCGCAGTCAGGCCTGACGCTTCAGCAGTTTGAGCGCGTGCATGCCACTCAAGCACACACCGCTTGTACAGAGCGCGCAAACTGCCCAGGACCAGGCGCGATGCGTGCCAGGCGCCGCGCTGCTGCAGGAGTGCGACTCACCCCAACCCTGCAGGAGCACAGCTGGCGCCTGCACTCGCGGGGCCCCCGCCGGCGCGGCGCGCGCCTTCTGGCCGGTGTGCATGGACACGAGCAGCCTGCCCCGGTGGAACACGACATCGAACGGGTGCGCCGCGGTCCGCGCGGCCACGCCAATGAACTCGCCGGGCTTGGCGGAGCGCTTTCCCCCAAACTTGAGCACCTGCGCACGCGCCAAACTTACCCCGCTCGCGCGCTACATCGCCGCACGGGCCATGCATGCCGAGACGTTCGCCTCGTGCTGCATGCGTTGCGCGGACACAAAATGCGCACCTACCCTGTTGCGTGCCTATCGCGCCCGTCAGGGACCCAGGCCAGACTGGAGCTCCGTACCACACAGCACGCCCTGCCGAGCGATAGTGGGGCACACGCGCTACTGGTCCCCAGCACTGCCAGGTGCCAGGGCGCCAGGCAGGCCGCCAGGCAGGCCGCCAGGAGACCCTGCACCGCCAGGGCGCAGGCGATCAGCGGGCGCATGAGGCGGCCACCTCATTGGTCCCGCTGGTGACGAGCTTGTCGCCGGCGTCGTCCACGCAGACGCCGCTGGGGCGCAACATCAGCCGCCCGCGTGACGCCTCCAAAGGCGGGTCTCCATCCCAGTCGCCTGCCGGAGAGAGCATGTACTGGGAGCCGTCCCATGATTGCTTTGCGAACTCAGCTCTACTGACTGATGCATCCACGAGTGACTGCATTCCACCGTACAGCGCCCTGCATACGCATGCGGAGGAGGGGGGCGCGTGCAGTGCAAAGCGCATGCTGAATCATTCAAACGCAGGTGCGCCTTGGAAGTGGACGCCCTCACAGGGCAGCCGCACACTGTGGCAGGACGCCAGAAGCGGCCTAGCAGAGCGCGCGGGCCAGCGCGCCTTCGCAGCTCGGCGGCATCCGGAGCAGGCACCCAGTGGCGCGAGCGGGCATGTGGACGTAGCTGGGCGCCTGCGCCCGGCAGCAGCAGAGTCGGTATCGCGCCGGAGCTGCTGCCGCTCGCGCAGCACCGGTCGCGTTCATGGCTTGTCTGCCTCGGCTCAGCCTGGCGGCCACGCTGCGCAGAACGCCGTCCACGCCACGGCGCGCAGCCGCACTGCTGCCGCCCGCCGCTCACGCAGCGCTGCACCCGCACTGCTGCGGCTCAGCACCAGGCTCCCATACGTTCCCAGTGCTGCGGCAAGCTCCCAAGCAGCCAGGCCAGGTCAGGGGCATGGCATCCTGGTATCATACCCTAGCAGAAACCTATTTTACCATACACCCCACAGCCGCCAGGCGCGCGCGTCATAGCTCAGGTCGGCGGCGATGTACAGCGCGCCGTCGTCGGGCGCGGCTGCCATGCCCCACGGCACGAGCAACTGGACGCCGTCATCGAGGAAGACATGTGTCTGGTCGTGGCTGGCCCGGTCCGGCACGGCGCTGTGCACAGTCCGCCGCGAGCGCACCACCACGTTGCGGCTGACCCTGCGCGGCGCGCCCCGCCGCGTCACGGGTGCCGGCGGGCGGCACCGAGCTTGCGCCGGACGCCCGGGCAGCACCCGCCATGCTGGCTCTGCGCGTCCCGCCGCTCCAGTGACCGATGGCGCTGTTCAGTGGACCTTGCGCAGAAGCGCATGCTGCCAGGCAGCTCTGGAAGCTCGCGCCCCATACGGCTTGGCTCCAAAACCCGCTGGTGGGCCACCCCAGGACTCGGCAGCGGCGGGTGCGGAGTGCGCGGGCGCGCTCTGGGGCGCGTGGGGCGAGGCGCGCGCACCCCGCGACGTAGACGTAGCCATTAGCGAACGCGATGCCCTCCGGCTCCGCCAGCAGGTCGCCGAAGGCCATGACGCGCACGGGGCGCAGCGTCTCGCCGTGCAGCACCAGCACGCCCGCGACCTGGGCGCACGGCGCATGCGGTGAGCCCGGCGCAGGCTGGCCGTGCTGCCCACAGTGGAGCAGCCCCAGTGGCCTCTCGAGCTCGAGCAGCCGGCGCAGCTTACGCCGCTCTGCAGCGGTGAGCCTGCTGTGCGCGACCGCTAGCCAGCCGCGCGCCCCCAGGCGCCAAGCTGCGCCCCTCGCACGGCACGGGCAGCGTCGCATGCGGCAGCTGCTGGCCGGAGGTGCGCCTCTGGTCGCGACGCACACCGTCCCTCGGGCGCACCCGCCGCGGCTCGCGCGCGCAAAGCCCGGCGAGCCAGCGTCGCGGCCGCCCATGAGAACGCGCAAGGCCTGCGCCTAGCAGCGGCGTCTGCAGATGTGCACGTGCTGACACCACACCCGCCGCACGGCGGCAGAGACACCGGAGGCCGTGCACCCGAGCGCCGCCGCGCCGCGCCGCGCGCCTTGTACTGGCTGACGTACACGTGGCCGTCGTAGGGCGAGATGGCGATGCAGGTTGGCCAGCACGCGCGCTTGCTGTCCTGCGCCGCGGCGGCGCGCTCCTCCGCCGTCACAGGGCCGCCGGGCGCGCCGCGCCGCCGCCGCGGCCGCGTCAGGCGCACACTGCGCACGACGGCGCCTGCCGCGCGCGCAGCACACTCGCGTTTGGCGGCCGCGTCGCCGACCTGAGTGCGCTGGGCGTTGGGGCGGCTTGTGTGCGGCGCATGCATGCAGCCCACGCCTGCCTTGCCGCTGGCTCCGGGAGCAGGCTGTGCTCAGTTCTGGCAGTGCGCCACAGTCACTTACGGATGCTCGACATGTAACAATGAAGCCCTATTGTGCCCATCCAGACCAGCACACGGGGGTGTGTGCACTGCCAGGCCTGGGCAGCACATGACAGCAGTAAGCAGCCGGGCCTGCTTCATGCAAAGCAAGCACTTTTTGACACAGCCATGAAAATGCCAGGCACTAGGGGGCCATGGCCGGCTTGAGCAGCAGCAGCGTTCTGCCAAGCGCAAAAAAAAAAGAGGCGCGTGCGCCGTGTGCGGCCACCGCCGGCAGCGTGACGTGTAGCGCGTCGGGGTCTAGGGACAGCGCCCGCGCGGTCGCACACCTGTGGCCAGATCCAGCTCCAGCAGCGTGTTGCTCGCAGAGCACACGACCAGCAGGCGCGTGCGGCAGGCGCCGCGCGCGACCGCTGGCCCGACCCGCCGCTGCAGCGCTCCGCACGTTGCGCCCAGCTGCGCGGCGTGACAAAGCTGCTGGGCTCCAGCTCAGCCTGGTGCGCGTCATTCAAGAGCTCCCCTGCAGGGCAACGCTCGCACAAAACTTTACACCTGTGGCTGCCCGTGGTGCTGTGGACATACAATTGTATGTTTGGACTGTGAACAGTACACTATGTAGCAGCTCTGCAAGCCAGTGTGCCTGTGCAAGACTTGTTTCAGGAGAACGAGCTCTCACACGCCTCTGTGAGCAAGCAGGCCTTGAGCGCCATGGGCCTGTATGGGCAAGCAGACCTTGAGCGCCTGCCGTCTGGTCAGGAGCGGGAGCAGGTGGAGCTCGAGCGCGTCCAGGAGCGCGGGGCAGCCCAGCGCCGCCCCCATGCGTTACGCTCGAGCGCAGCGAGGCTGCTTCAGAGCAGGCAAGACTTTCTCCGCCGCCTCTTTCAGCAGGCTGCAGCTGCGCAGACACGCTGCTGCCCCTCTTGGAAAGTCCAGGCCGGACGGCACGCAGCGGGCACCTCGTGAGTGCTCGGGTGCATAACAGTTGAGCACTTGGGAGTTGCTCACGTGCACACGTAAGCAAAGCAGGGCGCGTGCATTGGCCAGACGGCGGCTATTGCAGGAAACAGAGTACCAGCACGTGCAGCTCGTCCTTACAAAGAGCGCAGACCTGTGCGCTTTCGCCGCAGCTCACGGCAGAGGTTGGGTAGGGCTGAGTGACTACAGTTGCAAGCAGGCTAGTGCCCCTTTCTTCCAGTGAGCACAATTTGGGCACCAGCATCCCAGTCATGCATGCAAGCCCTGAAGCCTACCCGAGACTTTGCCACCAGACCCGAAAGCTCTCCTGCTGAAGGAGAGGATGCTCGAGTCGCAGTAGCATCCCCCACAGCTCACTCCACTCTCCTCAGCGTGATGAAGCGCTCTGTACAGAGCGTCCACCGGGAGAGCTTGGAGCAAACCAGCGCACAGTGCCAGCGCACAGTGCCAGCGCGCTGCTAGCAGCGCCGCCCCTGGAACTGTGGTGGCGGGGGATGGACTTCCTCAAGAAGGTCAAGCGCTATGTGCTGGGAGAGGTGCGCGTGCCACTGTTCAGACGTGTGCCTGCAGGCAGCCAGCGGCCTCGCCACTGAGCTGATGTTGCATGTCAAGCATGCAGCGCGCTTGCTCCAACAGTCTCATGTGTGCCAGATGACTGTTCTATGTTAACGACGTCCCCGATGCTCAAGTCGGCAGCTTACTCCATGCCTCACTGCTCGTGGTTGAAGCGCTTGCAGAGGTGCCAGGGAGGTCTGCTTGTGCACCGCTCGCTGCAGCGGTTACCTTTGCCTGTGAGCGCACCTGCGCAAGGTGCCATATTGCGCTGTCGCGCCCGCCGCCCGCCGCCGAAAGCGCTCGGGCGGGCACCTCCAGTGCGCTTGCGCACTGGGCGCCACATACGCGCACCGGCACTCGAGGCCTGAGCGGCCACTTCCAGCGCTGGGTGCAGCGCCGTCGTGAAGCAGAGCCTCTGCTCGCCTGGGCAGGATGCAATGGAGGCGCAGCCGCGCCAGCAGCCCGGAGCGAGCCCGTCCAGCGCCCGGCCGGACGTCGCCGAGCGGGCGCGGCGGCCTGCGGCGGCGGCCGCGGCGCGGCGGCAGCAGGCGCCGCCGCCTGCGCAGGAGCCGGTGCTGCAGAGCGCCGGCTATGGCGCGTCCGGCGGCATACAGGTGGGAGCGCTGCCCTATGCCTTGGACCCTGTGGAGCTGTGGAGCTGCAGGCTCCAACGCCGCAGTGAACCGCCCGTGGAGGTGGTGCCACCTGCAGCGCGCTGTCTGGCGCTCTTGACAGCCAGCAGGGCGGGCGGTGCCCTATGCTTGTTGGGGCGGCGGTGAGTGCGCACAAGCGTAGCTGAGCTCCTTCAGGTTCCGCAACGCACGGTTTGTACTGGCTAGTCGGTGGACATTTTCACGGTCGCGTGTGGAGCAGGACGCCAACGCGCTTGTCAGAGACTGTTCCACCGGCTGCTGCCACTGTCTATACCACTGTCTTCATGCAGCCGTGCATGGCCGCTGCAGAATTCACCCTGAATCATGTATTTAACTACAGCCGTGCATCAGCCAATTTGGGCTGCTGACGCCCCTGCGCAGGGACGTCACTGCGTCCTGGCGAGCAGGTAGGGTCTGCTGTGGTTGCACCACACTTACTGTAGATGGTGAAGTGCACGGGCGTGGGGTTGTGCCGCAGGGTCTCAACTGGTACAGAGAGCGGCTGCGGGAAGACCGCGACGGCGACACCGCCGACGAGTTCCTGGTAGAGCCGAGCGTGGCACCCGCGCAGCCGGCGGCGCCGGCCGCGGCGCAGCGCGCGAGCGCATGCGCCGGCGCCGCTGACGTCGCCGCGGCCCCGGCCCAGACATCTGCCTCCGCGCTCAAGGTGTGCATGGGTGTCCTTTTCATGAAGCACATGAAACACTACTGATCGCGGTCATGCAAGCTGTTGTGATTTGGGGCCTGTCAAGGAGCTAGCAAGCGCGCGCCTGTGCACCGGTTTTCGTGATGGGGCACGCACACCGTGATGGTGTAGGGTTTGGGGAGGCTTGCATGTGGGCTGTTGCGGGTCTGCTTAATAAGTTGCCACACAGGGCAGATGTTGACAGCCCAGCAGTGAAAAACTGCCCTACAGCGTGGCTGCCGCGCAGCCTGCCGTTCCTTTCGCTGTATGCGGGCATGCGCCCCGCTGCAAGGGGCGTGCTGCGTGCCCCGTGCAGGTGCAGCGCAGGAATCTCAAGGCTGCACGCCGAGGTGACGTGGTCGTGCTGGAGGGCAACGTCCACATCGTGCCCCCAGCTTGATGGCACAGCTGGGGCGCTGTCACCATTCCATGCTGTCCTCATGGCCTGCATGGGGGCTACGGACCGAAGGTTTCATAGTGAAATGAAATTCATAGCTAGATGCCAAACAGGAAGCTGGGGAACTCTGGGAGAAACCTACCCATGTGGGTCGGGGTTGAAGACTCACAGAGGCGATATCGATGACCAGAAGTCTATCCAAGCCAACAGCCACTCACAAGCCAACCCAGCACCCAGCAAAGCTCTCAGGTGCGGCTGAACCCGTGCACAGTGCCCATCGTTGTAGATTGACATCGCCATGGTGTGACACGGCTTCTGACTTTGTCGTACCTGTGATAAACCGGTTGTGAGTGTCTAGGAACGCGGTTATGCCTTCGCTGGATGCCTGTCAGTTTACCTGTCAGCGGTATCTTTCTGTTGTGCACAAATGCACCCAATGAGCACAATGTTCCGCGTCAGCACGCACAGTGTGGGGTTGGAGTATGGTTGTTGCCAGACTCTTCGGCACGCTGTGCCTCTGCATTGTGTTTGCGAGCCCATGGGTCCCGGCTCGCCTGCAGCTGCATTTAAAACGCGGCAGCTGTCGAGTCACCTTGCCTGGGGCTGGCAAGCGGGGCAGCAGTCTGGGTGGGTTTGTGCGAGTAGCCTGTGCCGCTTACGAAGCACATCGGACATCCTTGCAGGCATCGGGCGCCTGCGCGGGTAGTTAGGGCAATAAGCCGACTGCAAGGCACGAGGGGAGTGAAGCTGGCGTTTGCTGCGCAGCTGCCTCTGCTCGGCTTTGCTCGTGTGCTGGTCAGGCAGCTGATGTGCGTTCATGCTGGGAGCTGGACAGCATGAGCTGCTTGATGCTGGCATGGACAAGGGCACTGCAGGTCTGTGTACCTGGGGATTGAGACGGTGGTGGTCACCTGACGTATACACTATGATACATGCTTCAGCCAGTGCTGAAGCAGTGCTGAGTAGGCTTTGCAGCGCGCAGGCTAACACTCAGCAAGCTTCATCAACCATGGGCCTCTTTGACAAGATCGCTGACAAGTTCGACGGCAGTAAGTTCCCGTCATGTATGGTGGCTCTGGAGGATTGCGCTTAGCCTGTGGGCTGACCAGACGCTTGGCGTGGGACATGTGACCTGCTGTGTCTGCGATGTCAGCGTGTTCGGCCAGTGGCGGGTTTCTTTCTGACAAATTGCTCAGCTAAGAGTAGTGGGCGTGATTTTGAGCCTGCTAAGAGGCTGACACCCACGCTGCGTGTGCGTGTGCAGACAAGGGCGGCGACATGACCGGCCAGGGGTGCGTCCATGTTTCCCGCGCATTACTTTGCTATGACAGACCTTGTTGCTAAAGTGGCTCCCTGAAGGTATACTTTGCCTGCACCGCAGTGCGTCGTGTGCTGTCTGACCAGCAGGCTTTCAGAACGCTATCAGAGAACGCGGTCACACACATTGCTAAGTAGTACTCTGAAGTGTTTCAGTGCTCAACTGGGTGCACACTGTACATTGTGACGGGCTCTCAGGTGACCTCCTCTACAACTTTCTATACCTCATGGTTCATACTGACGTTTTCCGGATTGCTGCTGTGCAGGCAGGGCGGTGGCATGATGGGCGGTGACCAGTCGGGCGGCGGCATGATGGGTGGTCAGCAGGTGCGGTGCTCAACTTGTTGGCCTGCTCCTGTGTGGGTGTGGCTTCACGTTGCAGCCACACCAATATGCCATGCCTCACAAAGAAGCCCCAACATCCAAAGAAGCCCCAACATCCATTATGCCATGTCTTACCAAAAAAACAGGCAGGGCGTGCTGTATATAACAGGCAGGGCGTGCTGTATACGATGATGTGGTTTGGATTTACACCTTGCTTGTGGCAACATGGGCAAATGTTGCCCACATGCAGCATACCTATGTTGAATAGGTGCATGTGCACTGAGTAGATGTTGGTGTACGCGCAGGGCGGCATGGGCGGCGGCAGCGGCATGGGCGGCGGCAGCGGCATGGGCGGCGGCCAGGACTACGGCGGCGGCGGCGACTACAGCGGCGGCGGCCAGGGCGGCATGGGCGGCCAGAGCGGCATGGGCGGCCAGAGTGGTATGGGCGGGCAGGGCGGCGGCATCATGGGCGCGGCCAAGGACGCGATGGGCATGGGTGGCCAGGGCGGCCAGGGCGGCGGCATGGGCGGCGGCATGGGCGGCGGCATGGGCGGTGGCATGGGCGGCGGCCAGCAGGGCGGCCAGGGTGGCATGATGGGCGCTGCTGAGAACGTGATGGGCATGGGCGGAGGCCAGCAGGGCGGCGGCCAGGGCGGCATGATGGGCGCCGCCGAGAACGCGATGGGCATGGGCGGCGGCCAGCAGGGCGGCGGCCAGGGCGGCATGATGGGCGCTGCCGAGAACGCGATGGGCATGGGCGGCCAGCAGGGCGGCCGCGGCGGCATGGGCGGCATGGGCGGCGGCCAGGGCACTGACAACTTCTAGAGTGCGCCGGCGTGCCAGCACATGCCCCACGCGAGGCTGCCTTCGTGAGCGAGCGACGCCTTTGGCACGTTTCTCCCTTCTGTTTGGTTGACCCTTTGCAAACCCACTGAGCGCTCTGCGTTCTGCTTGAGCGAGCATGATAACGTGACATCGATGCAAGGGAGTGAGCTTTTGTGTGTGCTGTTGCTGGGGGTGCTAGCACAGCATCACAGTACATAAGCAGCATGCTGGGCCTGCTGCATCACAGTATCTATTGTTGTGGTGTGCTGACGGCCATCACTGTAGGTAGTTGTGCTGTCAAGCATGCGAGTGTGATAGCACGAGCTGCAGTTTTGCATGGGTTTGCCACCAGCTTGCTTTCATGTTCAGTTCTAACGCGGTACACTTTCTGTAAGATCAATTACTACTCGCCTATCTTACAATGTGGCACTTATCAAGTGCTCCTGGCACAAACATGGCTCTTGACCCTGGCTATGCACAGTGCGGCACCAACATGAAAGACATCCTGCACACGACCCCATCATCATTGTGTGCAGCCTCTTGAACAAAGGCAGTGCTGGGCAGCCATAATTGCCCTGTTCTTCGTGGCCGCTTTCGGGTCGAGCCTGGACGTGGCGGCCATACAGGCTGAGTCGCCCGAGCCGCTCGACTTCAACCACGAGCTGCAGACGGTTGGTGAGCGCACTGTCCTGTATGACAGCAAGACGTGGTTCTGTGCTTCCATGCGCTTCTTCATCGCGATGAGCGTGGTGGCAGGTCACATCTTTCAAAGCTGATGCTCTGTTTGCAGCCGCTGTCAAGCTCACCTAGCCACCAGCACTGGTTGCTGCTACTGCGTCCGGTCTCCCGTACATAGCCCTCTGCTTCACCTTATAGCATGCCATCACTGCACCGCCTGGCAAGCCTGACACGGGTGCCCCTGTGTGCGCGCCAGGGCTGTCCAACATTGTCACGGCGCTGAGCGGCGCGGGCCTGACCGGCTCCTACATCTTCTCGCAGACCATCTTCAGCATGCGCGCCGGCGTGCACATGCGCCTGCATGGCTGGATCATCTCATGTGTGCTCCCATGCCCGCTCATCATCTGCATATGCAGGCTCTGTGCGCCATGTGCTCACAGTGCAGATTGCAGGTAATCATCATTCCGCTAGATGCCATGCTATGTGATGCCGAAGGATCTCAATACCTTGTTGCAGAGCAGCCACTGCTCAGCCAGTGCTGGCATGAGAGCCGAGCTACGTGAAGCAGTGTCGTCATGACTATCTTGTTACCACGCAGCTGCTAGCATGCGAGCTGGGTTGCGCGGCGGGCAGTCGTGGAGCTGGCGGTGTTCCTGGCGCCGTTCGGCATCGTGCAGTACATGCCCAACCTGTTCTACGGCGCGCTCCTGGCGCTGTTCGGCATCGAGATCACGCTGGACTGGCTGTTCCACAGCTACCGCAAGGCGCGCGCGCCCCGAGAGCCGCGACGTCGGCCCTGGCAGCCGCGCGCAGTCGAGCGACCGCGCGCAAAAGCGACGACACCAGGGCTACAGAAAGTTCTCTTCTCTTCTCTTCCCTTCCACGCCATGAGCGACCGACGTGCATGTTCTCCGTCCCCATTTTCTGTCTTCATCTCAATCTCCCTCTCTGTGATGGTCAGCAACATGACCTCGCTCTTCAACATGCTTTGACATGCTGTGACAACGGCGCAGGTGGCGCGCGCGGAGTTCGTGCTGCTGTGGATGACATTTCTGGCGATCATCTATACCGACCTGGAGCGCGGCATCGCAGCCGGCGTCATCTTCTCCGTCTTCTACTTTGCGTTCTCGTATGCCAAGGCGCGCGGCGGCGATGCGTGCGAGCGGGGGGTGCCACACACCCTAGCCGTGACCAAGTGTCATTCTGTTATTATTCTGTTATTCTGTTTTGTTCCGCGGTCTGTAACATTCATTCTCCTGCGCCGAGTGCGCTGCAATGATGCGTGCCACAAGAAGTGTCTGTGACACTTGACCGCACAGGCATCCAAGCCCCACATCATTTCGTCTGCTCATGGCCCAGGCCGCAACCCGTTTGCCACGAGATACAGGATGCAAGTACTTAGTCACTTTCAGGCGCTGTGTTCCAGAGGCGGCTGTGCCTTGTAACCCACATATTCACAACCTTCATCGTATGCCTGTCACCTGTGTGGTTGGGACGAGTCAGCATGACAGTGTGCATGCAGCGGGCAGTGAGTATCTATTGGCAAAGCTTTGCATGACGCGGCCCGGCCCGCGCGCAGGTCACGGTGCGCGCCTCGGCGGTCATCCCGGCGCGCTCGGCGGTGCTGCGCGGGCCGACCGAGCGCGCGGTGCTGGACCTGCTGACCGCGCGCCTGGCCGCCGTGTCACTGTCCGGCTACATCTTCTTCGGCTCCTCCGTCAAGATCAGCGACCAGGCGACGCCCGCGCGCTCCCCCACAGCATGGGAGAGCATTCAGCTGCCCATGCAGCTCAGTGCATGGGACGGGTATGCGTTGACGTGACTCAAGTGCACAGGTTTTAAACAGATACGGCAATTCTTTTGCACCGGAAAGCATGTGACATGCCT
>JAABUY010004420.1_pt1 | contig 14748 bp, 9 predicted proteins | sample 5560271 | NCBI WGS metagenome assembly JAABUY01 (sample SAMN10711886, study PRJNA513374) | rock metagenome | isolation source: Antarctica rocks | place: Antarctica: Victoria Land, University Valley
CTGCTACAGCAAGAAATGGCAGGCTAAAGCCCGCCACCAACCGGGAAACAGAGGCTCAGGCGCTAGAAAAGCGCTCTAATGCAGTTCAACAGCGCCGTCAATCGCCTTTGCGTGCTGCATTTCGTGCAGGGCCGGGATGGCGGCCAGGGCGTCGTCGGCGCCGGTGATGAAGACCTGGCCGTCGTCGCCTGCCGTCGTCACCCGCTCGATGACGTAGGCGCGATGTACCGGGTCGAGTTCGGAGAGGATGTCGTCGAGCAGCGCGATCGGTGGGTCGCCCGTCTCCTCGGTCATCACGGCGACTTCGCCGAGTTTGAGGGCGAGGACGGCGAGGCGTTGCTGGCCGCGCGAGCCATAGGCCGCGATCGGCATGCCGCCGTGCAGGATCGTCATGTCGTCCCGATGCGGGCCGACGACGGAGACGGCGCGGCGATGTTCCTCTGTGCGGCGCTCCTGCAAGGCGTGGGCAAAATCCCGCGCCGCGATGCTCTCGGTCTCGTCGAGCGATGCGGCGGTCTGGCCGATGGGGATGCTCGGTGCGTAGGCGACGGTCAGCGGCCGGTCGCCTTCGGTCAGGGCGAGGAAGGCCGCTTCGGCGTGCGCGGAGAGGCGGCGTACCGTCGTCTGGCGGCGGGCGAAGACGTACGCGCCGCTGGCGATCAGCGCTTCATCCCAATAGGTCAGTTCCGCGTGGACTTCGGGGTCACTGGCGCGCCGACCCTCGCTGGCGAATCGCTTGAGGAGGGCGTTGCGTTGCACGAGTGTTGCCGCGTACTTCGCGAGCGCGCGGATGTAGCGGCGATCCACCTGCGAGAGCATCACATCGAGGTAGCGCCGCCGGATGCTGGGCGACCCGGAGATCAGTTCGAGATCGGTGGGCGCGAAGACGACGGCGCGGAGATTGCCGACCGCGTCCACTGCCCGCCGGGCGATGCCGTTCACCTTCACTTGCTTGCGCGTCATCGCGGCGGCTTCGGCGGTGCCGCGCTCCACTTGTAGCGCGATGTCCAGCGATACCGCGCCACTTGCGCCGAGCACGTCGCCATGCACGCGCGTGTAGGGGGCGGAGGCAAGGTCCGTCCCGCTCTCCCAGCGGATCATCTCGCGATCCAGCCCGGCGCGCGGCGAGCGGGTCGTCGAGAGAAAGGCGACCGCCTCCAGAATCGTGGATTTGCCGCTGCCGTTCGCACCCGTAATGACGAGACCGCGCGCCGGAATGTCCAGCGCGAGGTGGCGATAGCAGCGAAACTCTTCGAGCAGCAGTGCGGTGAGATGCATAGTTCCCCGGTCGTTCCCGCACACTCACAAATGCTGAACCACCAAGGCGTCAAGGAGAGGGATAAAGCACAGAAACCACAGAGGACGCAGAGAACACAGAGAAGATAAAACAAAAAGGTCTCTCTGTGGTCTCCGTGTCCTCTGTGCTCAGTCTTTCTTGGCGTTCGTGGTGGTTCGTCTCCCGACTTGTTTATTGCGCGAGGTGCATCGGCATGATGACGTAGACGGCGTCGTTCGTGCCGACCGGCCGCAGGACACCGGCGTTGTTCGGCCCCTGCATCTCCAGCGCCATCTGCTGCGATTTAGTCGCATTTATGACATCGGAGAGGTAGCGGACGTTGAAGGCGATTACGCCCGCCGGGCCTTCGACACTGGCGTCTACATCGCTGAGGTTGTCGCCCACTTCGGCGGCATTGGCGCTCACTTGCAAGGTGCCCGTGCTGAACTCTTCCTCGCCCTTCAGCACGGAGACCTTGACAACATCGTTGTTCTCGCGCGCGAAGATATTGGCGCGACGGATCGCGCCAAGAAAGCCCTCGCGGCTGGCGACGGCGCGCGTATTGTAGGATTTCGGCACCAGTTGGCGCACTTCGGGGAAGGTCCCGTCAATCAGTCGCGAGACGAACTCGACGCTGCCGGAGCGGCACATCAGTTGATTGCGATTAGTTGTCACGGTCATCTCGACCGGCTCGTCACTGTCGCCGAGCACGCGCGCGAGTTCGGTCATCGCGCGTGCCGGCACGATCACCGAGATAGGCTCGGTGACGGGGGCGACGAGTTCGCCATCGCGGACGCCGAGGCGGAAGCCGTCGGTCGCGGCGAGGGAGATCGTCTGGCCCTCGACTTTGACATGGATACCAGCGAGCACGGGGCGGCTGTCGTCGGTCGCCGCCGCGAAGGAAATCTGCGCGATCATGTCCTTGAGCAAGGTGCCGTCAATCGTGATTGTCGGTCCGTTGCCGTCACCAATCGAGGGGATCGCCGGGAAGTCTTCGGCGTCAATGCCGCGAATCGTTGAACGGTTGCGGCCGCAGTTGAGGGTCAGCGCGAGGCGGCTGTCCACCGAGAGCGAAATCGTCTCCGACGGGAGCGTGTTGACCCACTCGGTGAGCGACTTGGCCGGGATCGTCACTGCGCCATCCTGCGCGACGGTGCAAGAGATCCATGACGTGATCGCCAGTTCCAGATTCGTCGCGGCGAGTTTCAGTTTGCCGTTTTCCGTCACAAGGAGGATGTTGTTCAAGACCGGCAATGTCGTTTTCGATGCCACCGCGCGCATTACCTGCCCAAGCGCGCGATGCAGATTCTCTTGCGAAACCGAAACTTTCATGCCGCTACTGCCACCGGTGGGAATGTCGTTCTCAACCGCCGCCACTGCAACCTCCGTTGCCTCGAACAAATCAACCATCTTCACTATCCCCTACGCTGCGCGAAAATCCCCGTCCGTATTGTACGTACACTGTACATGACATTGGGCGCGTATGCAAGGGGGTATGCACGTCGAAATGATACAATCCGCCGGGCGGACGGTCAAAGCGAAGGGCACTGCATGGCAACAGACACAGAGCGGCACGGCGCACGGGGCATTCCGAGTGTGAGTGCGATCCTCAACAATCCCGCTGTGCGTGCGGCTGCGACTGGCATCGCGGAACCGTACCTCGTTGACACGATCCGCACGGTTGTCGAAGCGGAGCGCGCCCGGATACGCGCGGGTAGCACTGCGGATCGCGCGCGGATCATTGACAGCGTGTGCGCGACGATGGCGCGATTGTCGCAACCCCGTCTCATTCCGGTAATCAATGCGACCGGCGTCATCCTCCACACGAATCTTGGACGTGCGCCGGTGAGCCACGCGGCCGCCGCCGCAATGCAGGCAGTTGCGGCGTCCTACGTTCCGCTTGAAATGGAGCGAGAGACAGCGGCGCGCGGTGGCCGGATGGCGGAACTGGACGTGCTCGTGCATGCGCTCACGGGCTGTGAGGCGGCGCTCGTCGTCAACAATAATGCCGCAGCGACGATGCTCGTGCTTGCTGCCGTTTTGACACCGGAGCGTGTGGAAGTCCTTGTCTCGCGCGCCGAAGCAGTCGAGATCGGCGGTTCATTTCGCATCCCGGATATTTTGCGGCAGAGCGGCGCGACGCTGGTTGATGTCGGCACGACGAATCGCACCTATTTCAGTGATTACGAGCGGGCGCTGTCGCCGCGAACGGCGGCAATTCTGAAGGTTCACACCAGCAATTTCCGCGTCCAGGGGTTCGTCTATGCGACGGCGGCGGGTGAACTCGTGCCACTGGCGGAGGCGCGCGGTATTCCCGTCATTGATGATCTCGGCAGCGGCGCGCTCGTGGATACAACAGCATTCGGCCTCGCCGCCGAGCCGACGTTGCAGGTGAGTATCGCGTCCGGCGCGCACCTCATCTGCGCGAGTGGTGACAAGTTGCTCGGTGGGCCGCAAGCGGGCATCATCCTCGGTCGGCGCGCGTGGGTCGCCAAATGCGCCGCACACCCCTTCGCGCGCGCGGTGCGGGCGGACAAAACGACGCTTGCCGGTCTCAGCGAAACATTGCGCCACTACCTGCGCGATGAGCACCTCGCCCAGATTCCGGTCTGGCGGATGATCGCGACGGAGGCGGAATCGCTGTATAACCGATGCGAGGATCTGCGTGTTCGGCTTGTCGGCGCGGGCATGCCGGTTGCGGTGCGTCCGTCGGTTGCCACCATCGGCGGCGGCTCCGTGCCCGGCGCGGCATTGCCATCCTTCGCGCTCACGCTCGATGCGGACACCGCACGCGCACGCGGCCTGTCGCTTGACGCGGCCGCGCGCGCGTTCCGCCTCGGCACGCCGCCGGTGATCCCGCGTGTCGGACACGATGCGGTCTGGCTCGACCTGCGCACCGTCTTCCCGGAGGACGATGACGCGCTGTTTCAGGCGATTTCCGCACAGCTCGACGGATTCGCGGATGACTCCCACAGGATGTAAAGGACTGCCATGCCTTCACCTGATCGTTCCATCGCACCGGTCGGACCGACCCCGTTCGACGAACTCAACACGCTTCTCAAAGATTTCGTCCACCGCGTCACGGACATTCTCGGTGACAACTTCCTCGGCACCTACTTGCAGGGCTCATTCGCCGTCGGCGATGCCGACATGTACAGCGACTGCGATTTCCTCGTCGTCACCCACGGACCGCTCACGCCAGCGCACGAAGCAAGCCTCCGGCAACTCCATGACGAAATCCCCACCCGGCCGGGCCACTGGACCCGTCATCTCGAGGGCTCCTACCCCCCGAAGGGCGAACTGCGAACGCTCGACGGTCTTGGGAGGAGGTGGCTGTACATCGACCATGGCTGGCGGGAGATGCAGTGGTCAACCCACTGCAACACCGAGGTGGTGCGATGGTCGCTGCGCGAGTACGGCGTCACGCTGGCCGGTCCTGATCCCCGGAATCTAGTCGACGCGATCAGACCGGAGGTATTCCGTGCCAAAATGCGCCAGTACGCAGTGACCTTCCTGCCCGACCTGTTTACCTGGCTCGACTTCGACACCGCCTGGGCCCAGCGGTATGCGGTGGCGACCTTCTGTCGCATCCTTCACACGATCGACTCGGGCCAGGTGGGATCGAAGAAGGCCGCGATGCTCTGGGCGATCAATAACCTCGATCCCACCTGGCGGGCCTTGATCCAGCAGAGTCTCGACGACCGCCCACTCGGATGGGATCCAGACGCGCCCCCACGACCAGGCTCCGCCGAAGTGACGCTCGCCTTCGTCGCCTACGCCGAGAAGCGAGCGACAACAAACTGAGTGACGGGCTCGGCCCGACAAATCTGGCCAGAGCATACCCAACGTCCATTTGCAGTAGCAAAAGACTCAGCACAAAGGACGCAAAGACACAGAGATCATAGTAAGACCCTTTGTTTCATTTCCTCCATGTCCTCTGTGCTCGTGTCATTCCCTGGCGCTGCGGCGGTCTTTAGGCGCGGGGTGATCGCAGATCCCTGAATATACTGCTGCGGGGCGGGTAGAGTTTCAGAAGTTCGGTGAGGCGCGTCATTTCGGCGGCGTAGTACCGCATCATTTCTGGATCGCCATTCGCTTGCGCGTCTTCGAGCAACCCGCGTGACTCCTCGATGCGGACTTTTGCGTAGTCGTGCAGCACGTTGCGCAGCAGTGCCTCGGCTTCCGCGACGATCTGGCCGACATACCAGGTCTCCTGTTTTTCCGTATACACAAGCAACTGTTCGACATTTTCCGCGAGTATGTCAGGAAGGTTTTCGCGCACGGCATCGGTGTCCAGGTAGGCGGTCTCATCCTTCGCAAGCATGACGAGGGTGTCCCAGATCGCCCGATGGAAGGCGTCGGTGAAAACATCAGCTGCTTCGTCGGGTGCGGAGGCGAGCAGATCAGGCATCGCCTTCGGGTGGCGTACCAGTAACGAGAGCAAATATTCCTCGCGTGTTGGTCCGATCCGCCGCGGGGCCGTTGCAGCGCCGGTCGCGCGTGCAGCCGGGCGCGCTGCCTGGCGGAGGGCGCTAGCGATAAACATCTCACTGACGCCAAGCGCACGGGCGAGGATGCTGACATAGACATCGCGCTCGACGCGATCCGCGAGTTCGGGAATCAGTGGCGCGATCTGGTTGATGATCGCGGTCTTGCCATGGCCGGTGCGGGTGTCGCCCGCCGCGATCGCTGCGCGGATGACGTAATCGAGGACGGGTTCAGCGGCGGCGATCAAGGGTGGCCAGGCGCTCGGATCGGTGCGAATGAACTCGTCCGGATCCTTGCCGGATGGCACCGTCAGGACATTGATTTGCACCGAGAGCCGCCGCTGCGTCCGCACGAGACCGCGCGCATCCACAACATATTCCGCGTCATCGCCAACGGCATTCCGTAGCGTATCCACCGCGCGCAGCATCGCCAGTTGACCGGCGGCATCGGCGTCGAGGGCGAGGACGATGCGCGGCGCCAGTCGCTTGACGAGCCCAACCTGCTGCTCGGTCAGCGCCGTGCCCATCGTCGCAACGACGTTGCGATAGCCGAACTGATGCGCCGTTAGCGCATCAACATACCCCTCGACAATCACTACTTCCTGTTGCTTGCGGATGTGCTCGGTGGCGCGGTCAATCCCATAGAGCAGATGGCTTTTATCGAAGAGCGGCGATTGCGGCGTGTTGAGGTACTTCGGCTGCTGCTCATCGGAGAGCGCTCGGCCGCCGAAACCGACAACATGCCCTTGCCGGTCGCGGATCGGAAAGAGAAACCGCCCGCGAAAACGATCGTACGGGCCATTGCCGCCGTCGCGCTGCGAGAGCAGGCCGATTTCCAGTGCATCATCGAGATTGTATTCGCGGCCGCGCAGGTAGCGGGTGAGGACTTCCCATTCGTCCGGTGCGTAGCCAAGTTGGAACTCCTCGGCAACTTCCGGCGAGATGCCGCGCTTTTCGAGATAGGTGCGGCCCGGTTTGCCCTGTGGATGGACCGTGAGGATGTGCTGATAAAAGAGTGCGGCCGCTTCGTTCAGGGCGAGCAGGTGTTCCCGCCGCTCCTCCTGTTCGGTGCTCGTCTTCTTTTCCGGCGAGCGGGTGAGGGCGACACCGGCACGCTCGGCGAGCAGTGTCAGGGCGTCCTTGAAGTCGAGATTCTCGACCTTCTGAATGAAACCAAAGATGTCGCCGCCTTCGTTACTACCGAAGTCGCGCCATGTCTGCGTCTCCGGCCAGACAATAAAGGATGGCGTCCGCTCGGTGCGGAACGGAGAGTTCCCTTTATACGTCTTTCCCGTCTTCTTAAGGGGCGTGTATTGGCTGATAACCTCGACGACATCGAGGCGTTCACGGATCTGCCGGATCGCGTCGTCGCTTGCCATACTGTTCCTCACAACCGGACATCAAGGGCAACGAGAAGCGACAACTCATTTTGTGGGCTATCGCTTCCGTACCAGTATACGGCATTGTACGTACATTGCGAAGAGCAGCGAGCTATTTGTCGCTGTCGCTCGCTGTGATAACGGCCTGGGCAGCGGCGAGACGTGCGATTGGCACGCGAAAGGGCGAGCAGGAGACGTAATCAAGCCCGATCCGCTCGCAGAACGCGACCGATGATGGTTCGCCGCCGTGCTCGCCGCAAATGCCGACTTTGAGACCCGGTTTCGTCTGGCGGCCCAGTTGGGTACCCATCGCAACAAGTTTCCCGACGCCCTCCTGGTCGAGCACCTGAAACGGATCGGCGGGCAGGATACCCCGATCAACGTACAGCGGCAGGAACCGCCCCGCGTCGTCACGGCTGAGGCCGAAGGTCGTCTGCGTCAGGTCATTGGTGCCAAAAGAGAAGAAGTCCGCCTGCGCGGCGATCTCGTCCGCAATGAGCGCGGCACGCGGCAATTCGATCATCGTGCCGATCGTGTAGGGGACGCGCGTGCCTGCGTCCGCGAAGAGCGCCTCAATCGTTTCGGTGATCAACGCGCGCTGCCGTTTCAGTTCCTCCACGGTGCTGACCAGCGGGATCATGATCTCCGGTTCGACATGGATACCTTCCTGTGTCGCGGCAAGCGCGGCCTGGATGATCGCGCGCGCCTGCATCCGGGTGATTTCGGGATACTGAATACCGAGGCGGCAGCCACGGAAGCCGAGCATCGGGTTCGCTTCGTGGAGCGCGTTGACCTTGTCCCGCACCGTCTGCACGGGAATGCCCAACTTGGTTGCCAGATCCGCCTGCTCTTCCGGCGTGTTGGGCAGGAACTCATGAAGGGGCGGATCGAGCGTGCGGATCGTCACGGGGTAGCCATCCATCGCGCGGAAGATGCCGAGAAAGTCCTCGCGCTGGAGGGGCTCGATCTCGGCCAGCGCCTTTTCGCGCTCTTCAAGCGAGGTGGCAAGGATCATCGCGCGCATCGCGTCAATGCGGTTCCCCTGGAAAAACATGTGCTCGGTGCGGCAGAGGCCAATCCCTTCGGCGCCGAACTCGCGCGCGGCCGTGGCATCCTGCGGCGTGTCAGCATTGGCGCGCACCTTCAGGCGCCGTTCCGTGTCGGCCCACCCCATTAACGTCGCGAGGTCGCCACCGACGCTCGGCTCAACCGTCGGTACCTTGCCGAGTAGTACATTCCCAGTCGCGCCGTCAATCGTGATGAAGTCACCGATTCGAAAGGTGAATTCCGCGACATGCACCTCGCCTTTGCCGTAATCAATTTGCAGCGCGGCGCAGCCGGAGACACACGGTTTGCCCATCCCCCGCGCGACGACCGCCGCGTGCGAGGTCATACCGCCGCGCGCCGTCAGGACACCCTGCGCCGCGACCATGCCGTGGAAATCCTCAGGGCTTGTCTCGATCCGCACAAGGATGATGGGTTCGCCCGCCTGGCCGCGTCGCTGCGCTTCGTCGGGATCGAAGATAACCTTACCCGTCGCCGCGCCGGGTGATGCGGGCAAGCCTGTGGCAAGCACCTGTACCCGTGCGCCGGGGTCAATCGTTGGGTGCAGCATTTGGTCAAGTTGCGCGGGTTCGACGCGGCTGACGGCCTCACGCTTGCTGACCAGTCCCTCGTTCGCCAAATCCACGGCGATCTTGACCGCCGCCGCGCCCGTGCGCTTGCCACTGCGAGTTTGCAACATAAAAAGTTCATGGTGCTGGATCGTGAATTCAAGGTCCTGCATGTCGCGATAGTGCCGTTCAAGGCGCTCGGCGATGCCGACCAGTTGTGTGTATGCCTCACTCAAAGCTGGGTCGTCGCCCATTTCGCGTACAGGCTTCGGCGTACGTACGCCCGCAACGACATCCTCACCCTGCGCGTTCGGCAGGTATTCGCCGAATAACCCCGGCTCGCCGGTGTTCGGGTTCCGGGTGAAGCAGACGCCCGTCGCGCAGTCGTCGCCGAGGTTGCCGTAGACCATGGACTGCACGTTTACCGCCGTGCCGAGATTGTCCGGGATGGTGTTCTGACGGCGGTAGCGGATTGCACGTTGGTTGTTCCACGAGCGGAAGACGGCCTCGATCGCCATTTTCAGTTGTTCGAGCGGATCGTCGGGGAAATCCACGCCGCTCTCTTGCCGGACGATGGCGCGGAACTCGTCGGCAAGTGTCTTGAGCGCATCCGCCGGGATTTCCGTGTCGCTCGACACATTGAGCTGCCGCTTGACGCGATCGATTGCATCCTCGAATAGCTCGCTGTTCACATCGAGCACGACCTTACCGAACATCTGGATGAGCCGCCGCATGCAATCGTACGCGAAGCGTGGGTCACCCGTTTCGGCAATCAGACCAGCAAGCGAGGTCGGCGACAAGCCGAGGTTGAGGATCGTATCCATCATGCCCGGCATCGAGAATTTCGCGCCGCTACGGACAGAGACGAGCAGCGGGTTTGTCTTCCCGCCGAACGTCCGCCCCATCTGCCGCTCGACTTCCTTTAGGCCGTCTAGTGTTTGCTCCCACAGCCCATCCGGGAGCGTGCCGCCGACATTGAAGTAGGCATTGCATGCTTCGGTCGTGATTGTGAAGCCGGGCGGGACAGGCAGTCCCGCATTGGTCATCTCGGCGAGGTTCGCGCCCTTACCGCCCAGAAGATCGCGCTGACCGGCATCGCCATCCCGGAAGAGATACACCCAGCGTGTCGCCGTCGTTGCCATGCGTGCTCTGCCTTTCTCTGCGTACGTGCCCGATGCGCGGCGGTTCTATCAGCGTTTCTCGATCCGCGCCAGCGAGGCCATTAACTTTTTTACGCCCGCGCCGACGAAGGCAATCGTTACTTCCTGGTCATCGCCGAGATCGCGGACCGTGACCACTGCGCCATCGCCGAACTTCGGATGCGACACGCGATCACCGGCATGGAAAGCCATTCCCTTGCCCCCTCCCGCGTCGGGAGGCTGAACGCGCGCGTGACCATTACTCCCCTCCGTGCGCTCTCTGGGCAGTATCGGGAAGGGCTGCGGAGGGGTTTCCCAGCGTGTCGCATGCACCTGGGGCGGGGATGCAGCGGGCAAGCGGCGCGCGGAGGAACCCGTCTCCTCGATAATATCCGGCGGAATCGAATCCACGAAGCGCGACCGGGTCGCGTACTGCTCATTGCCCCAGACGGTGCGCTTGAAGACATGGGAAATATAGAGCCGTTCCTTGGCGCGGGTGATGCCGACGAAAAAGAGTCGTCGCTCCTCCTCCAGTTCGGCGGCGCTCTCCTGCGACCGGGAGTGCGGCAGGATATTCTCCTCCGTACCGACAATGAAGACGACGGGAAATTCCAACCCCTTCGCGGCGTGGAGCGTGATCAGCGTCGCCTTCTCGGTATCGTCCGCTGTTCGGTTGTACATGTCCTGATCAGAGACGAGCGCCGCTTCTTCGAGGAAGGTTGCGAGCGCCTGCGGCGGTTCGAGTGTCTCATAATCGGCGACAACGGTGCGGAGTTCGTTGACATTTTCCACGCGGTCAGCCTCATCAATGCCCGCTTCGTCGAGCACGCGCAGGTAGCCGGATCGCTCCATCAGCACATCGTAGAAGGTAACGATACTCGCGTCGAACATCGTCGCGCGCATCCCGGCGACGAAGCGCGCAATGTCGCCGAGGCCGACGGCGGGTCGTCCGCTGACCGGCGGTAGCGGTTCCATCCCTTCGACGAGCGCGCGACAGCCGGCAACGGCGGAGGTGTTATGCGCGCGGGCCCAGGCGTTGAGGGCGGCCACCGATTGCTTGCCGATTCCACGGCCAAGCGGTGTGTTGTCAATGATCCGTTCGAATGCCGCGCCGTCCGAGGGGTTATGCACGAGCCGCATCAGCGCGAGGACATCCTTGACCTCTTTCCGCTCGTAGAACCGCGTGCCGCCGATCAATTGGTACGGCAGCCCGAAGCGGATGCACGCTTCCTCCATGATCCGGCTCTGCGCATTCGTCCGGTACATCACCGCGCAGTCATTCGTGTGGTAGCGCCCCACCGTCACGAGCCGCTGGATCTCCTGCACGACGAACTGCGCCTCCTGCCCCTCGTCATAATGCTCGCGGATCGAGATCGCGGCGCCCTCGTCGTTCTCAGTGATCAGTTGCTTCTGTATGCGCTGCGTATTCATACTGATGACGGCGTGTGCCGCGTCCACAATCCGTTTCGTGGAGCGGTAATTCTGTTCGAGTAGGATGGTCTTCGCCTTTGGGAAGTCGCGTTTGAAGTCGAGAAGATTGCCGATATCCGCGTGACGCCAGCCATAAATGCTCTGATCGGGGTCGCCGACGACGCAGAGGTTCTGGTGCTTCGCCGCGAGTTCCTTCACTAAACGATACTGGACATGATTCGTATCCTGATATTCGTCAACGTGGATGTACCGATAGCGATGTTGATAGCGGTCGAGGACATCCTGCTGCGTGGTGAGGAGTCGGAAGGTCATTAGGAGTAAGTCATCGAAATCAAGCGCGTTGTGGAGCCGCAGCAGCCGTTGATAGACCGGATAGACGCGCCCGGCGACTTCCTCCCAATAGGATGAGGCAAGCCCCGCGAACTCATCCGCCGTCACGCCATTGCTTTTGGCCGCTGAGATCGTACTGAGGATCGTGCGCGGGCCATACTGCTTGGGATCGAGATTTAGATCACGGAGCGCGTTCTTCATCACACTGATCTGATCGGCGTCGTCGTAGATCGTAAAGTCCTGGCCGATCCCGATCCGCTCGCCGTCCCGGCGCAGAACGCGCGCGCAAAAGGCGTGGAACGTGCCGACCGTGAGGCCGTTGATCTGCAGGCCGACGAGCCGTTCGAGCCGGTCACGCATCTCCTTTGCCGCTTTATTCGTGAAGGTGACGGCAAGGATATGATGCGGATCAATATGGCGCGCGGAAAGGAGATAGGCGATGCGATGTGTCAGCACGCGTGTCTTGCCGCTACCCGGCCCGGCAACAATCAGGACCGGACCGTCGGTTGTCGTGACGGCCTCGCGTTGTTGCGCGTTGAGGCCGGAAAGAATCGTTTCTTCGATTGACATCGCGTGGAAATCCCCTGGCGAAAGTCGGTCGCGGCGGTACCTGTACAAACACCCATGCTCTCGCCAGTGTACACGCTGCTCGGTCGTCACGGAAGTAGTGTTGCCGCTGGCCGCTAACGGGTAAGTTTGATGCCGTATTTATCGAGGTTGTTGAGAAGGTAGATTAGGAAGGCGGCCGAGGCCACAATGCCGACCACCGCGCACGCGATACCGATGATTGCCTGCCGATAGCCAAACCGCACACGGTTTTCTCCCGTTGCCGCAGCGATGCGCCGTGCCTCACTCAGACCGAGCAGGCCGAAGATCAAACCGAGTATGCCGATAATGACGCCGATCCAACTCAAGAGAAAACAGGGAATGCTGACAATGCCGAGCCAGAACCCGGCCACTGCTTTGCCGCTTCTCGTCGGCACCGCACCATAGCCCGGTACGGCCGGAAGAGGCGTTGGATAGATGGGCGGCGCATAGCCATACGGGGGCATGACGATAGGGGAATGCAGTGGCTGCGCTAGCGCGGAGTCTGTTTGCGCGGGCACCATCCCCGTCGTGGATGTCAGTTCCGCCCCGCAATTCTGGCAAAACCGCGCACCTTCCGGCACTTCGGCGCCACACGCATTGCAAAAGGTTATCGTGTTCGTTCGCTCCGACATCGCGCATCACCCGCTGAGAAAGGACAAGAGGGGCAAACAAAACCAGCGGACGCCGAAACGTCCGCTGGAGTATGCCACCTTACGGTGCAGAGGGGAAGGGGAGAGGGGGGATGCGGGGGACTCAACTGCGCGTGCAGGAGCGCGGTGCACCCTACCCGGCGAAGGCCCTCCTCGGCGCCTCCTCCGCTTTGCCTGCGCGTACTCGCCGCAGACCGGTGCTGTCTCCATACTCTCGCACAGTGTCGTCGTCCCTCCGCTTGACCTAGGATTTGCTTCACGGGTTGCCCCGCTCGCTGCTCCCTAGAAAGGAGGTGATCCAGCCGCAGCTTCCGCTACGGCTACCTTGTTACGACTTCGTCCCAGTCACCAGCCCCACCCTCGACGGCTCCGCCCCTTGCGGGTTCGGGCACCGGCTTCAAGTGTTGCCAGCTTCCATGACGTGACGGGCGGTGTGTACAAGGCCCGGGAACACATTCACCGCGGTATGGCTGACCCACGGTTACTAGCAACTCCACCTTCATGGGGGCGAGTTGCAGCCCCCAATCTGAACTGAGACCGGGTTTGTGGGATTGGCTCCCCCTTGCGGGTTGGCAACCCTCTGTCCCGGCCATTGTAGCGTGTGTGTCGCCCAGGGCGTAAGAGCCATGCTGACTTGACGTCATCCCCGCCTTCCTCCGCATTAACAGCGGCAGTCTGAGCAGAAACGTGCAACTGCTCACAGGGGTTGCGCTCGTTGCGGGACTTAACCCAACATCTCACGACACGAGCTGACGACAGCCATGCAGCATCTGTGCGGTTCGCCTTGCGGCCATGAGCTTTCACCCACTGAACACCGCATGTCAAGCCCTGGTAAGGTTCTGCGCGTTGCGTCGAATTAAACCACACGCTCCGCTGCTTGTGCGGGCCCCCGTCAATTCCTTTGAGTTTTAGCCTTGCGGCCGTACTCCCCAGGCGGTCGACTTGTCGCGTTAGCTGTGGCGCGGACGGGGTCAAGACCGCCCACACCGAGTCGACATCGTTTACTGCGTGGACTACCGGGGTATCTAATCCCGTTCGCTCCCCACGCCTTCGTGCCTCAGCGTCAGTACCGGCCCAGTGGGCCGCCTTCGCCACGGGTGTTCTTCCTGATCTCTACGCATTTCACCACTCCACCAGGAGTTCCACCCACCTCTACCGGCCTCAAGTCTCCCAGTTCGCCACGACCCTCCCGGGTTGAGCCCGGGGCTTTCACGTGGCGCTTGGAAGGCCGCCTGCGCACGCTTTACGCCCAGTAATTCCGGACAACGCTCGGACCCTACGTATTACCGCGGCTGCTGGCACGTAGTTAGCCGGTCCTTATTCGCCGAGTACCGTCCATTCTCTCCCTCGGCAAAAGACGTTTACACCCCAAGAGGCGTCATCCGTCACGCGGCGTTGCTCCGTCAGGGTTGCCCCCATTGCGGAAAATTCCTTGCTGCTGCCTCCCGTAGGAGTCGGGGCCGTGTCTCAGTCCCCGTGTGGCTGATCATCCTCTCAGACCAGCTACCGATCATCGCCTTGGTGGGCCGTTACCCCGCCAACTAGCTAATCGGCCGCAGACCCCTCCCAGCGCGCATCGCTGCTTTCTTTCTCCAGCCTGATGCCGGAGAACCGTACGCGGTATTAGCCGCCATTTCTGGCGGGTATCCCCCACGCCGGGGTAGGTTGTCCACGCGTTCCTCACCCGTTCGCCACTCAGCACCCCCGAAAGAGCGCTCCGTTCGACTTGCATGCATTAGGCACGCCGCCAGCGTTTATCCTGAGCCAGGATCAAACTCTCAAACCAATATGTGCAAACAGACCATAGCCTGTCTACGAGACTCTGCTGCCTCTCTCCCTTCCCCTCTGCTGGTAA
>JAABUY010004427.1_pt1 | contig 14732 bp, 22 predicted proteins | sample 5560271 | NCBI WGS metagenome assembly JAABUY01 (sample SAMN10711886, study PRJNA513374) | rock metagenome | isolation source: Antarctica rocks | place: Antarctica: Victoria Land, University Valley
GGACGCTCACCGAAGCCCGGCGGCTTGCGCGCCACCCACACACTTCTGATCGTACCAAACCTTATGAACTCATCCTGCGCGCAGCCCCCTTCCTCGCTGAGCCTCAGCTGCTTTCCGACGAGGCAGGCGCACGGGCACAACAGGAGGCCGCACGGAGGCCCGGCACCTCCAAGTCGCGCTCGCTGATCCCTGGCGGCAGGTTCCCTGCGCCGCAAAGCGGGTCAGTCGCACACATGACGCACAAAGGTGTGACAATGGTCGACACCGCGGCGCAAACAGGCACCCACCAACATAGATCTTACGCGAATCCATCTCTGCCAAGCACTGATCCCCTGTGTATCAGCTTGGGCCTGCGCTTTGAACAGGCAGTCTCCTTCGGCCGTCTGCAATCAGGGTGTAAGCGGGCAGGGGTCAGGTTGCCTGAGCCACCCCCTGCGAGCTGGAGGGTGGCTGGGTGGCCAGCGGGAGCATACCGCTACCTCGACCGCTCCCAGGGCCCAACAGAGGCCGGGCAATGGTGGCACCAGTGGCCGCCGCTGCGCCGCCTTGCGCGCTGTTTGCGCGCTGCTCCTTGCACCAGCCGGCGGCGCAGCTGCTCCCGAGCAGGCCAGCGCCGCTGGGGCTGGCTGCCGCGCGCGGCAGGCCGCAGGTGGGTTTGCAAGTAGGCCTGGGACGCGGCTGTCCTCCGTCGCAGGGCGTGCGTGGTCATGCGCGCACTGCGCTGCAGCACTGGCTGCCAGTTGCTGTATGTGGACCAATACTGCGTGCACACTGTGTTACTTGCACAAGCTCGGCTGCAAGCTCTGGTGGGTGCGGTGCAGGCGCGGGCGCTCGTGCAGCGGGTGAGCGCTGCGGCTGTGCCCTCGGCGAGGGCGGCTGCTGTGGAGGAGGCCGAGAGCCTGGACGCGGAGAGCCCGGAGGCCGCGGCGCGCCTGAATTTCCAGCGCGGCTCAGTGCACAAGGTGTGCGCCGTGCGTCGTCTCTCGAGAGTCGAACATGGCAGTGTTCAGAGGCTTCACTCGGCCCCAAAGCTTGCAGAGCTGCACGTGCAAGCGGCTTATCAAGGGACGCGGGGCTGTCGCAGCTGCGCCGGGTGCTGGACGTCATCCGCGGCCGGACGTATGAAGATGCGCTCATGATGCTGGAGTACATGCCGTACCGCGCGTGCGAGCCAATTCTCAAGACGCTGATATCGGTGCGCTGCCTGCGCTGCCGCGCGTCGCCTCAAGCAGCCGCCAGCCTGCCTCGTAAGCTGTGCTTTGCACATCAGTGCGAAGCCGGTACAGTGCGCCTCTGTGCCCGTTTGTCCGGGCTGTGCTCGCACGTGCTGACTCTCGACAGCAACTTTGCTGCGCAAAGTCCTACTGAGATTTTCCAACAGTAACTGTGCTGCGCAAAGTCCTACAGCAACTTTGCTGCGCTTTGCGAGCAGCCCCGAAGCGTGGCCTCACGTGCAGCTCCGCCACTGCATTCCGTGCAGCCTTCCTGCTATGCCCTTGAGCGGCCTGGGCTGCGGCGCAGGCCGCGTCCAACGCAAAGGAGAACCAGGTCATGAGCAAGGTTAAGCTGTACGTGAGCGAGTGCTACGCGAACGGCGCTGGCAACCTGAAGCGCATGAAGACGCGGGCAAAGGGCAGGCACGGCCTGCTCAGCGTGTTGCAGCTGCCCCACGATGTGTGAGTCTTTCATGGCGGCGACTCCGCTGGGCTCAGCTTGACATACGTTGGTTGTGCGTGCAGGGGGAACCGGATTCTGAAGCCAATTTCTCACTTGGTCATCAAGGTAACGCGCGCCCCCGCCACGTCACGTGCTAATAGCGCTGTCTACCGCTCTGTGCACGCATCACGAGTGGCCTGGTGTGCAGGTGAAGGAGAAGGAGCGGTCAAAGTGAGGCGTTGGAGAAGGGTTGCCGTCTTGTCTCTCTGGCAACGCCTGCTGGCCCAGATGCACTGGGTGTTGCGACGTGTGCAAGCGGGTGGCAGAGCGGACTGTGCCATACAGGTGCATGTAACGCATGCGAGCGTCTGATTGAGCATCAGCATTATTTCAAGAAGCTGTGCAGACTTGAGCGTCCCGCAGCTGAGCAACACATGCCATAGAATGCGTAAAACATATGTGATAACAAACGCCAAACAGGGGAACAAAGGAGCAGGCGCGCTGTGTAAGAGTGCACACAAGGAAGCCGGGCAGGAGCAAGCCAAAGGAGCCCACTGTAAGTAGGCCATGCAGCAGAGATGCAGAGATTATGCAATCCTACAGAGTTGGGAGACTTCAGCAACTGGCTGATGAGACAGAGCGTCAGCAGATAGGCAGTGCTACCATGTTTGCACCCACAAGCCTGGTGGCACCAGATGCTGCGTCAACATCCGCCTGCAGAGCGCAGCCGGTGCCATGGCGGCAGCCGCCCCCGACTTGCACATGCGTGCACACCGCGCGGCCGCAGCGGCCCGCGCACGGCTGCAGGATAAGGAAACACGCTCAGAGGTGCGCGGCAGGCTGGGGATGGTGCGTGCAGTGCGAGCTTATTGCGGCAGGCAGTAAGTTTAGTGAAGCGCCTGCAGGTTACCTCGCCTTGGCGCCCGGCGGCGGGACCCACTGGTCGCGCCCTTCATTGTCACAGGAGTGAATGAGGAGGTGCTTGTACCCACCCTCCTTTCCATCATATGCGCTGGCTTTGCTTGCTACAAAGTGTGGTGCACAGCACGCAAGTGCTTGCCGCGGGTCTCACGGCGGCGCTCACAGGCCTTCGGTGCTCGCGTCAGGGCGAGATGGAGGGGTCCGACCTGATGGGCTACCTGCTGCGGAACCGCATCATATACATCGGGAGCCGCATCAATGACGAGGTGCGCAGCCGTGCACGCCTCCAGGTGCCTGCACGTGGCTGGAGGACCGGGCGTGTTTGCCGCAAAGGGGCGCCTGCCAGCCCGTGCGCGCGCAGGTAGCCACGAAGGTGGTGGCGAGCATGCTGGCCTTGGAGAGCTTGGACGACACGGCAGATATAAAACTGTACATCAACTCGCAAGGTGCGCTGCGTCCACGGCGCGCCGCGCGAAGCCGCCGCGCTGCGGTCCGGACCCAGCACCTGCGCCTGCCGGGTGCCTGGCGTCAGGGCACACTGGAGCTTGTTGTCTGCGCCGGCAGGCGGGCAAGCGTACTCTATCAACGCCATCCTGGACACCATCGAAGCCGTGCAGCCCGATGTGAGCACCATAGCCATCGGGCTGTGCGCCAGCACCGCCACGCTGCTGCTGGTGCGCTCCCCTGCCGCCGCCTGCCGGCACAGCGCATGCAATAGATTCCGTGCGGGGCGGCACGGCCATGCGCGGCCCGTGCAAGACGCTTGGTCCTGAGAGGGCGGGACCGCGCTGCAGGCGGCCGGCAAGAAGGGCAAGCGCTTCAGCATGCCCAACGCGCGCATCATGATGCACCAGCCGGCGGGTGCGGCCCCTGCGGCGCTCGCCCGCCACCCCGGTTCGGGCAGCGGCGCGCCTGTGTCGTTCTGCGTGCGGCGCGGCGCTGCAGCGGGACTCTGCACGGGCGCTGTGCTGGCACACCGCACGGGCCTGACCAGGCGCGGCGGCAGGCGGCGCCATGGGCTCAGCGGATGAGGTTAATATCCAGGCGGCCGAGCTAAACCGCACGATGAAGGTGCGCCGGCCGCTGCGCGCAGCGCAGGGTTGTGTAGGGGTGGGCCGCAACCGCGGGCGGCGAGGCCAGGCGCGCGGGCGCTGGCAGGAGGCGGCGCCTGCTGCTGCAGGCATGTGCGAGCGCTCTATGGGGGTCGCTGCGCGGCATGCAGCGCGCAGTGTGAGCTGCCAGCCGCCTGGTGCCTTGACATTCAGCTCCCTAGGCCACTCCCTTCTCCCATGGTCTCATAGGTTATGCACCAGGTGCACATGCGGCACCATGCAGCTGAAGCGCGAGTGCGCGCAGAGGAGTGCGCGCGGAGGACCGCACTGAGGCCGTTACTCGCTCTCCGACTGGTTTTCCAGTACAAGCCCCATGCGCCGAGCGCCGCGCGGCGCGGCCGCCGCGCGCAGGTCATGCACCAGTTCTACATGCGCTACACGGGCCTGGAGCGCGAGCGCGTGGAGGAGGAGTGCGACCGCGACAACTTCATGAGCCCGCAGCGCGCGGCGGAGCTGGGCGTGATCGATGGCCTGATCTCCGCGCCGCCCAGCGCCACCATGGACAACCGGCAGTTCCGGGCTGTGATGGCGTAATAGCGCTCTTGTTGTCATCCTTTGGTGTGTACGCAAATTTGCGGTCGTAGAACACATCAGGCATGTGAAGAGCACTTGTAATGAGGAGTCGGTGACTTTCATACAGTGCACAGCTCATCTATGCTTGCCTCTCGATTGCACGAGGAAAAGCACACACACACACACCCACACACACACCAATGCCGACCCCGATGTTGAGGCACCAGCTCTCAGCCTATAGAAGCACGTCATGCCTGTGCTCAGATGTGAGATGATGCCTCGGCCTGCTGAGCTTGTAGAGGCGTCATATGAATGTCCGGAGGCACCCGTGGTGCTGTCAGCACTGGTGCTGCTACATCGGACAAGCTGGGTAAGCTCAGATTGTCTGAATTATCTGTTGAGTCCGTCCATGGTGCGTTAGAATTGCCATGAGGTTGAAGGCAGAATTATGTGAGCACCTTCACCACCTCTGACGTTATACCAGGCAAAAGGCCTTCAGACTAGGCGTTGCTGCTCTCAGACACGGACAGTAACAAAGGCTGCCGTTGGCAAGCCAGCTCGTACAGTGCAGCAGAGACACAGGCTGCCTCTGCGTCCAAGCAGGTATGGTACACAACGCTCCCGCGCCGCACGAGGCGCTCACTTGGCGTGCTCGTCCTCGTCGCCTGCGGCAGGCCAAGCAGACGTGGGGCATCAGCATGCATTGCACTCGCGCTGCTCTATCCGCGGCATGCACAGGGCAGGCCAATACCTTGAGAGTAATGATAACAATAACATGCGTGATTATCTGTGTGCCATGCATGACCATCTCTGTGCCATGCTCACATCAGCGGCGCACCCAGGGTGAAAATCTTTTCTGCGGCGGGCATCGGCGCTGGCGGCGTCGGCGCTGCAAGCGGCGCCGCAGGCGCGGGCACGGGCGCGGGCACGGGCGCCGGCGCCGGCAGGGAGCCCACCGGCGCCTTGGCTGCCGGCTGCGGGGGCGCCGCTGCATGGGACAGCCTGCAGCATTTGCGGACAAGCTGATGCGTGCGAGTAGCTGCGTCTCCTGCCTCAGCAGCCGGCAGCTCTGTAGCCGCAACAGGAGAGCTAATGGCGTTCGCTTATAAAGCGGCAACAGCTGCCACAAGCGCAGCCTGCAGCTTTGTGCGTCGGTATGCATGGAGCGGCATACTCGTGGCGCTCACTTGCCCGACTGAGCGTAGAGCGGGCGGCCTCGGGCACTGGGACAAGCGGGCGCATAAAGAGCTGCCACTAGCAGAAGGGCGACTCACACAGGCAGCGGCGCCTCGCTGCGCCTGGCGCCGGCTGCGCTGGGCGAGGGCGCGGTGGCGCTGGGGCCCGGGGCGTACGCCGCTGCCACGCCGCCGTCCTCGCTCGTGGCGCCGGTCGGCTTGCCGCGCCACCAGAGCTTGTTCAGCGAGGTGGCCGCGGCGGACACCTGCGCGGGGCGCGCACCCTGGCAAAGCTGTGACCGCAGGCTTGGAGTGGGTGCCAGCTTGGGCGCCAGCGCCCACTGGCGGGCCCCGTATGCTGGAAGCCGCCACCATCACACTCGACCCAACCTCACAGGCAGATGCATAGCGACGCCCACAGCGGCCCTGCGCGCAAGTGCGCAGGCACGCCAGTGACGCGCTCTACCCTGGCAGCCCATGCCCGGGGGTACGCCTGCTTACTGTTGCGCGTGGGCGCCCACCTGCTCGTTGCCCAGCGCCCTGGAGGAGATCAGGCGCGCGCTGTTGCCCAGCGCGGTTGCCGTGCGCGAGGCCGCCTGGCCCGCCACCTGCGCGGCAGGCGGCGCGCTGGTCCGGCACCTGATGCATCCCTGCAAAAATCCCCACTCGACGCCCTAACCCTGCATGCCGCCACTCGCGCGGCAGGTGGCGCGCTGGCCCGGCGTCCACCGCACCAGCGAGGCCCTGCAACACGCTGTGCAGGCACCCGGCGCATCCCTGTAAGCTTACCGTAGACCCTATAGATTACCCTAGACCCTAAATCAGCCTGGCAGGGAAGAGCCCGTGTGGACCTGCGCCCTCTAAGCACACAGTGATGGAGGACCGCTGGTGGCGCCACCTTAGGTAGACGCCTGTGGTCATGCAGGCGGGGCGGCGGCCGCCTCCGGCATGCAGTGGAGGCCAGCGGACTCTAGCGTGCCAACAAGTCCCGGTCGCACATCAGCCCCAGCGCCGAGGCGGGCCGGCGCACCCGCATTGCGGCAGACGCCTGCTCGCTGACGCGGTACTTGGCGTCCAGCTCGCTCATCTGCGCGCGCGCGCGCGCGCTCACACCTGCCCCCGCCGTCAAATCCGACCCCACCGGGGCCGCTCTGACACACGCAGGATATATGTTACCACAGACGCTCCGTCAGACATGCATGCAAGGCGTCCAGCTCGGTCTCGGCGGGCACGTTCGCACGCTTACGCTTGTCACCGACAGGAGGGCTTAGGGTGACGCGGCGCACAGGAACTATGCCCTGAGTCAACTTGATGCTTGGGGCGCATGCAAGAGCTCTGTCACCGCCTCAGTGTCCGGCACTGAGGGAAACGGGGCATACCTGTGCGCTTGCAACAGCCGCTGCGCTCTTCGTGCGCTCCTGAACGGCCGCCGCAGTCGCGCGCGTGTTTGCGGACACCTGCGGCAGGCCCTTCGAGCACTGGTCTGGTATGCACTGCACACGGTGCCATTCTTGGCACAATGTGCCACTGCATCAGCTGATGCAAGAGCGGGACACCGCGGCCTGCTTCGCATGCTTCACACCTTCTCTGCTGTCCGCAGGCGCGTCAGCTCGGCGCTGATCCCATAGGCAAAAGCCTCCTGCACCTGCAGCGCGCGACACCCAGGTTTGCAGATGCGCGTGGCGCCTGCACCACAGCACTGCTGCACGCGCGGAGACGCACCTCAAACACCTCGTTCGTCGTGGACTCGTCCATGTGCTCGTCAAGCCACTCCACCAGGTGCGGGATGCTGGCCACGTCCCACAGGCTCGAGCTGCGCCCGCCCGAAGTCGGGAATACCTGCAACGCATCACCTGCTTTGAGAAGCGTCGCCTGGCTGCGCTTCAGCCTGAGACCGGCATTGGCCACACACAACGCAAACACAGAGCAGGACGCAGAGCAAGGCAGGCGCTCGCGCTTGTGCTCGGCACTGGGGTGCAAGCTGCAAGCGCTGCCTGACCTGGCGGCACTTCAGCTCCGGCGGCAGGTCCTTGCGGCGGATGTGGTCCACCAGCGCGACCATCGAGAAGGGCACCTTGGCTGTCACTGTGCTCACAGAGTGGATCGCCAGCACAAGCACCATCATGCACGTAGGGCGGACGTGTTGCCCGCAAACACGCTGGCGGGCTGGCTGCACAGAGGTGACCTGGCCACGCGCACACTCCTCTCTCGGTTGGCAGCACCTTTCAAGTGCAGAGCAAGTGCAGAGTACAGTGTACACCCCTGTCTATTCAGCGGGTAGCCACATATGGCACTAATGTGTACGGGATCCAAGTATTTGGATCCTGGTGCCAGCACTGTGCTAGCATTTGCTGGCGGACTCCCAAGGTCTGTGCAGCGCTTTGGACAGAACGTTGCGACGCGCTGTAATCGCGCACAGCATCAGGCAAACACACCCCCGGCAACCGCTCGCTCGCCCAGGGCTGTGAGGAAAACGGAGCCGCACCCCTTCAGGCACACCACGCATGCAAGCTCTGCGCACGCGGCCTGTGGTGCCGGCGTGCCGCGCTGCACGCCTGCATGTGCGAGCGATGGCAGCGGCCAGCTCCGTGAGCGCCCCGGGCCAGCGCTACTTTGAGACGGACAAGCGCCCGGTGGTGCTCTTCGACGGCGTGTGCAACTGTGCGCCCCCTCCTGCCCAGCAGTGTTATAGTTCACCGAATATATATACTCGAGACTGACACGTGCCGTGTGCGCTCGCGCAGTATGCAACGGCGGCGTCAACACCATGCTCAAGTATGACAAGAAGGCGCGCCGACCGAGCGTGCAACATATGTACATCTTGGCTTGCTTCTATTGTGGTCCTTAGAACGGCGCCTTGTAGGCACGCCCGTAGACGCAGGTGACGCGCGCGGCGTGCAGGGCGAGCTGCGGCTGGCCGCGCTGCAGAGCGAGGCGGGCAGGGAGCTGCTGCAGCGCGTCGGCCGCGCGCCGGACGACCTGTCCTCCATCGTGCTGGTGCGCGCCCGGGGCCCCGCGCTCAGCCACGCAAATGCCGTGCTCACGCCTGACCAGGCCGCGAGCGGCGCCCACAGGTCGCGGAGGACGGCTCGTGGATAAAGAGCGACGCGATCCTGAGGTGCGGCCCGCGCGCCGCCGCCGGGTGGCTGCCGTCGCGTCGCTGCGGGACCACGACTGAGCCGCTGCGCGCACGCCAGGATCGGGCGCATGCTCAACATCCCGTACTACGTGCTGAGCAGCCTGGCGCTGCCGCTGCCGCGCTTCCTCCGCGACGGCGTGTACGACCAGGTGGGCGCCGGGCCCGCGCTCCCGCGCCGGCCCCTGACAGCCTCCCTCCGCACGCAAGTTGCGAAGCACAGGGGGCGCGGCGCTGAGCCAGGGCGCGGGGCTGCGCAGGTCGCCAGCAACCGGTACGCCCTCTTTGGCAAGTCGGACACTCTGCGGATGTCCGACGCAGACCAGGCGACAAGGTTCCTTTGATGATGGGTGTGTGAGTCATCGCTTGGCGGCACTTGGCCCTGTATGGACGATGTACGGTCCGCGAGTATGTATATCACGTGTTTGACCGCGGTGTGTGCTGAGGCATGTGCCACTGGGCCGTCTGAAAGTCCTTGATAGACTTTGGACGATTTTGTGAGAGAAGCGAGAGTGCTGATAAAGTAGGAGTGCTATGTGACGCAGACAACTGGGGTACAGCAGCCTGCACTGAAAGCCAGGCATGGTGCTATACATTGTAAACCCAGGTTTTCAATGTACCAATACATCGAAAACGGATTGCAGCTGTTACACGCGATGATTGTGTGTTCCTGAGCGCGAGGTTCGCACCACACGCATGCCCAACCCCCAGCAGTGCGCCACAGACCGCAGCACTCCTGCTGACAGCCCACCTTCGTCGCCAAGCAGACACTCGGGAAGGCGCTCGCGACCAGGTACCACTCTGATCACGCAGCAGGGCTAATGCTGACGGCACACCCATGCCGCAGACTGGTGCCAGGCCACGGCATGCGAGCAGGATGTCCCAACCAGGCTCTTGCGCAGGCATGCCGGCTATACAAAGTCGACGGTGTAGTGCAGGTGGCTGCCCCAGCGCAGCACGCCCTGCTGCCCCGGCTGCACCGGCCCCACGCCCGCCGGCGTGCCTGCGTGCCAAGTAAACGTGAGCAGACGCCACGGGCCACGCGCAGCCACGCTGATGCGTGAAAAGGCTCAAGCATACAATGCAGCCGGCTGGCCTCAGCGCGCATGGCAACACGATGCGGGCATGGCAACTCGACGCGGGCATGGCAACATGATGCGGGTATGGCGACATGATGCGGGCATGGCAACATAACATATGCAGGACTCGTCGGCGCGTGTGCATGGGTGCCTGCGGGCCCTACTGCGCACGCAATACTTGCAGTCTCCTCACATTCTTCTCACAGTGCCCGCACCCGTCATGACCACGTCGCCAGGCACCACAGGGAAGACGCTGCGGATGTACTCGAGCGCGGGCTCGGGCGCCGTCATCTGCTGCGTGGCCCGGCCGCGCTGCACGACGCGGCCGTCCAGCTCGAACGTGAACTCCTCGGCCATCCAGTCGAAGCCGTCCTGCGGCAGCCACGGCCCCAGGACGGCCGCGTCCGGGAAGACCTGCGCGCCCCGCGCTCACCGCACTGGGCGCGGTGCATGGCCGCCACAGCAGGCACGTGTGACACCCGTGTATGCAGCAAACCACGCATCCGCAGCGGCTCGTCTGAGAGCGCCGCACCGAGCGGCCTGGCGGCCTGTCGGGCGCCGGGCGCAGGCGGCTGCGCCGTGCGTGCAGGCGCGCTCAGCAGGCAGGATGTTCCATGCTAGGGTCCAGGCTAGGGTCCAGGCTAGGGTCGCGGGGCCTGCGCGGGGCGCGCCTTGCCCAGCTCCCACGCGTGCCCGGCCTTCTTCAGCTGCGCCTGCACGTCGCGGAGCGTCATGTCCAGGCCAAGCGTCACGGCGGTCACCTCCGTCCGCTGCCCCAGGCGCAGGCAGATCTCGCACTCGTAGTGCACGCTGCCGCGGCCGCGCGGCAGCCGCACGGCGCCGCGGCCGCCACGCTCGCCCACGATCACCGCCGCGCTGGGCGGCTTGAGGAAGAGCACTGCCGCGCCATGCGGCCGACACGTTCGCACGGTGCTAAGTTCGCTGCACGCCTACCTTCACGCCCTGCTCACTGCCTTATACTTGAGCCTCTGCAACACAGGCAGCCGTGGGCGCCTCCAACACCAGGCACGCCTTTAAGCGATAGCGGGGCACAAGCACTACAGAGCACAAAACAAGCACGTGCCGCGGGCGTGCACGTGCCAGCCCGCCAAACACGACCTTGCGGCATGCGCACCTGGCTTATCTGGCACCGCATCGCCCAGCTCCTTTGCGTGTTCGAGGTAGTTCTTGCCAATGCATATGAGTTTGTCAAACACTGGCGCCGCGGGCTTTGCGGCGGCCTGCATTGCGCGTTGCTGGCGTAGGTGCGCCAGCAGCGCCGCAGAACACGACATACGCGTGCACCGACTTGCCCTGCTGGTGGTTGCACAACGGTCCAGCTGGTGTCAGCAACGTACACACGCTAGGAGAGCAGACCGGGTGCAGAGGCCGCGCCGGTGCAGTCGTCCTGTTTCTCTCTTGAATAAAATTTCGTACCGTGCCCGAGAGGGTCTGGCAACCCGGCAAGGGTCCTGGCCTAGTACTACTCTGCGCAAGGCAGCGCACGGGCAGGCGGGGCCTGTATGGCCCTGGAAGCACAGCGATGTGGAAGTTCCTGCAGAGCCCGCTGGCGGCGGGCGAGCGCGCTGGCTCCGGGAGCCCAGCTGGACGTAAGGCCGCCCCCGCCTCGCGCGTTGGGGAGGCCTCGGCGGAGAACAGTCTGGTGCAGCTGACGGACCGCATCTCGGCCTTCGTCTTTGGTGCGTCCCCGCCCAGAAAGGGTTACTAGCTTGGTACGCGGCCCGCTCCTGCAGCATTGCGCAGGCTCCGTGTGGGCAAGGCTTGTTTTATGTTGTTGAATTTAGTGGTGCGGCTGCCGTGCGGCCCCCGCGCTTGTCGCGCTGCCGCCCGGCGAGCTAGATTTTGTTGTGTGCGCGGGCGCCGCGAGTCTGACGCTGGTCCTGGCGCGCAGAGGAGGACCAGGAGACGTGGAAGGAGGCGTTCCACCTGGCCGCGCTCTCAGACAAGTGCGCCTGCGGCGCTCCAGCCCGTCCCAGCACGAGCGCAATGCACCTGGCGGCCCCGCATCCCGCATTCCGGGGGACGTCCGCCCACATGCTGCTGCGTTGCGTTGCGCAGGTACAAGGCCGTGCTGCGCGCTGCGGCTGCCTGCACGGCGCGCGCGCATGAGAGCACCAACCCGGCGCTCGTGCTCAACCTGGGACCCGCATGGCTGAGCGCGGAGGCGTACGTGCTGTTCGACAACAACGTGATCGAGATCCCGTTCAAGGACTGGGAGAGCCCGCCGGGCCTGGGCATCTGCCCGCTCGGCATCATCTTCACCGTCTGCTCGTCCATCTCGTCATGGCTCGCGCTCAACGACGAGCACGTGGTGGTGCGGCCCGCCCCCCGGCGCTCGCTCCCGGTCCAGCGGCCGCAGCCCCGTAGCCGCGCGGTGGACGCGCCCGCCGCAGGGCCTGCCCCAATTAGGTTTTGGCTGGGACGGGCTTAAGGCAAAGGGCGCCCGGCGCACGCCAACGCGGGCCAGGTCGCTCGCGCGCTATGCGCCCGGCGCCGCCGCGGGGCCGGGCGGCCTGACGGCGGCGCGGCGCGCGCGCCAGGTGCTGCACACGCGCAGCTGCACCGGCCTGGGCATGCAGTTCGTGCGCTTCCTGGCGGCGTGCTACCTGGCGTTCAACATGGACTTCGGCACAGTCACGTCGGCGCTCGCGTCGCTGCCGCCGCTGCGCTCGGAGCGCCGCCTGTCCTCGTTCGCCGGCGGTGCGGCCCGCGCGCGCGCACGGGGCGCTTTCGAGGCCCTGCTGGCGAGCGAGCCGCTGCATTGGGCGCTCAGCAAAAGCGTGCCACGGCTGCGGCAACTTGCCGCAGCTCATGGGTGCCAGGGCGGCGCTCGCTTGCACCCCACTTGCACCCCTTTCAATGAATAAATCAGCTCCGTCGCGGCCACCACTGCCGATACCAGGTTTTATACCTGCCTCCTTGATAACTGCCCCGCGCGGGGGCCGCAGGCGCGATCTTGAGCGACGGCACGGTCGCGCGGCCGGGCGGCGCGGGCGACCGCGGCGCGGCCGCGCGCGCGGTCGTGCCGCAGACGCACGGCCTGCATGTCGGCCCCGCGCAGCAGCGCTACGGCGACTACTTCGCGGACGTGCTGTACGCGCCGGCGGGCGCGGCGCGCTCGCAGCAGGCGGTGGTGCTCAGCCAGGTCGTGTTCAACGGCTTCGAGCTGCTGAACACGGCGGCCGCCGCGCCGGCCGGCGAGGCGTGGCTGGACGACGAGCGCCCGTTCCTGGTCGTGTTCCAGGCCGGCCGGCGCGTGTGGGCGGGCTTCCCGGAGACGCTGGTGCGGCACCTGCTGCGGGGCAGGGAGGAACCCTATAGTGTTAGGGTTAGGGGCATCACCGGACCACAGCGCCCGGTGCCAGGTGCAGGGCTAGGCAGGCGCGTGGGGGCGGGGCCTGCGCTGGTGTGGGGCCCATGCGCGGTGTGCGCAAAGGTAGCGGAGCCGCCGCCGGATGCCACCGCTCCCGGGTCTTTGCAGGCCGGCCGGCGACTGGCAGTGCTGGCAATGCGCTCACCCCCCTGCCGCCTCAGGTCGGACCGCCTAGCGCAAGTGTCGGCCACACTGCGCCGGGGCTCGGCTGTCTTGACCAGTGTCTTTACAGCCGCGTCGGCGCCGAGCGCGCGGGCGCGGCGCAGGAGGGGCTGGTGCCGTACAACATCGGCACGATTGTGCGCGGCGACGTTGCGCTCGCGCTCTGGTTCGGCTCCTACCGCCTGGGCGAGCGCCTGCACACGCGCCCGGCCGCCGCGTATGCCTTCCACACCGCGTTCGTGGAGGCGGGCGGCGTGGAGCGCATCGCGGTGCAGCAGCTGGACGTCGCCGACGCGGCGCTCTTCCCGCCCGCAGCCGCACGGAACTTTTTCATCGACATTAAGCTGGACGTGGCCGGGCCGGACGCGCCGGCGCCGGCGGCGCCGGCCGGCGCGGCCACGCCGGGCGGCGCCTCCGATGCGGGCGGCGAGGGCGAGCTGGAGGTGGGCTGGCCCTTGTGTGCGCCGCCGCGGGCGCCGTCCCTGCGTGCGTCTGCTGACTTGCGTGCCCCAGGTGCCCCGCCTGCATCGCACCGGGCAACTTTCCATGGTTGTCATATTCCGGATGTGGTCAGTCAGCAGTCTCCTGCCGACTGCCGGGTCAGCCTGCTGTCACCCAAGCACACGCACGCGTCCGGCCTGCAACCAGCGGCGCCGGCCAATGCCGCCGGGCGCGCGGCGCAGGCGCTGGCCGGCGACGTGCAGTGGATGCGCGACAAGTGGCGCGAGACCATGGCGCGCATGTACGGCGCCGAGCGCCGCGCGCGCGACGCGGCCGAGCCGCCCGACGCCGCCGCCGCGCAGCGCATGGGCGGCGTCGTCGCCGAGCTGCGCCAGCTGCAGGCTGCGGGCGGCCTGCGGCCATCGCCGCGGCGCTCGCCGCGGTCCCCCCGCGCCCGGCCCGGCGCGCCCGCCCCGGCGCTACCCGCGCCGGTGCCGGCCGCCGGCGCGGGCGACGGCGCTGCAGCCGCCGCGGCCGCTGAGGGCGTTGATGAGGCCGGCCCCTCGACGCCCGCGTCCGGCGCGCGCGGCGCGGATGACGGGGCCGGAGCGGCGTCCGAGGCGGAGCTCGCCGCGGCGGCGGCAGCCGGCGCGCGCGGCGGGGAGGGCCGCGATGATGCAAACGGCGCGGCGTCCGAGGCAGGGTCTGCTGGGCGCGTTGAGCCTGTGGAGCCTCCTACCAGCAGCGAGCCCGCCGCCGAGGCACGAGGCGAGGAGGAGGGCGCAGCGGGCGAGCGCTCCAGCGAGGCCGCGTTGCCCGCAGACGGCGGCGAGGGGCTGGGGTCTGGCGACGGGGCCGCAGCTGGCGAGCGCGCCGCGGCGCAGTCGGGCGGCGCGGCCGAGGCGGAGGCTGCGGCCAGGCCGGCGCCTGCAATTGCTGCCGCCGCGCAGGGGGCGGACGGCGAGCCCTGCAGCCCACCAAGCGCGGATGGCGAGGGCGCGGGCGCGGGCGCGGCGCCCGACGCGGAGCCTGCGTCGCCGCACGCGCGCGCCGCGGCCGGCCCCGCCGGGCCCGGGCCAGGGTCGGCGGAGGCCGCCGCCGCGGCGCGCGCAGCGTCGCCGCGCGGCTCGCCGCGCGTGCGCG
>JAABUY010004428.1_pt1 | contig 14731 bp, 15 predicted proteins | sample 5560271 | NCBI WGS metagenome assembly JAABUY01 (sample SAMN10711886, study PRJNA513374) | rock metagenome | isolation source: Antarctica rocks | place: Antarctica: Victoria Land, University Valley
GCGTCTCTAGCGCCAGCTTCCATACCACGTCATCGCCGAAGAACCTCTCCACGGGAACGCCAAGCGCCTCTGCCGCCAATCTCAATGTCGTAGCTGGGATGCGGGACTTGCCGACTTCGTACTTCTGTAACCGCTGATATGAGATCCCGATTGAGAAAGCAAGAAGCTGAAGCTCCGTGCCGGCCGCGATCCTAGCCTCACGAAGGGCAGCCCCTACAAGGGCATTCAAATGGCTCGCCTTGTTCATCCTTCAGCCCTTGTCTTTTTGCCACAAGGGTGGAGCATACTCGATGGTCCGCGGCTGCCTAAAGCAAGAGATTAAGATGCGGTTAATCGGTCGGCAGCGAGGGGATCAGGAACAGGGTGAGGGTGTACTTACGCAGAGCTGGCGCTTAAACCGTCGCCCTCCGCCAGCTCGGGCCGCTAGGGTGGCAACATTCCGAAGCGGTCCGGGCCACCGCGAGAAAGAGGCTTCTGGAAATGGCTACTCACGCCAATAGTATAGCCGCGCCGCTCGACAACTGGGCCCTGTTACGATTCGACGACAGCGCCGCGCCGATCGCGACTGACCTCGATGCCGCGCTGATCGACCTGGCCGGCCGGGTCGAGCGTCTGTCCCGCCGGTGCCGGACCGTCGCTGACCGGCGAGCCACGCTCGAGGATCGGTTGATGGTTGATGGTCCGAAACGGCCGGTGCCGCCGCCGACGCCTTCGACCGATCAGAGGATCGCGGACACGTCGACCGCGACGGGTGACCACCCTGACTGTCACCGGCCCGAAGAGCCGTGACCCGGCCTGGGTCGAGTGGGAGCGTGTCCGCGACGCCGCCGCCGCAATCTATGAACGCGACCGCACGGCCATGGAGGAGCGGCTCGGCTTATCTGAGGTGTGCAGCCGGCATAACCGCATGTGGTGTCGCCTGCGTCGCTGGACCGAGGACCTTGCGGAAATGCGGCCCACGACCCCTGCCGGCCTCGCTGCGAAAGCCTCGGCGATGCTGTCGCTGATCGGTCCGGGCTGCTGGGCCGCCGCGGAAGCGCTTACCGAACATAACGACCTGGCCTTATCGATCCTGCGGGATGCGGTGGCGATTGATCAACCGGGAGCGCTGGCGTGAGCACGCCCGCGACCCGTGACGGTGTGGTCTGCGCCCGGACGGTCCACGCCACCATCCCGGTGCCGGTTCCTCCGGTGGAGTGGGCCCCTGGGGGCGGACACGGTCAGGCTCCGTGATTGACCCCCTGACCGGGCTTCCGAAAGATGGAGCCCATGGCCAAGCACCGAACCTACAGCGCCGAGTTCAAGCGGCAGGTCGTCCAGGAGTACCTCGGGGGCGAAACCCTGCACGGGCTCTCGAAGCGACACGACATGTCCCGCAACCTCATCCGGATCTGGGTCGACAAGTTCCAGGCCGGCGCTCTCGACGAAGAGGTCATCGCGGCCGACCTGCTACAGACCTATGAGGCGCGCATCGCCGCCCTTGAGCGGCTTGTCGGCAAGCAGGCCCTCGAGCTGGAATTTTTAAAGGGGGCTCCGCGTGCAGCACCCCCGCCGCGAAACGCGCCCATGTCCGCCATGGCCGGCCCCGCGGCCTGTCCGCCGCAGAAGGATGCCGGCTGATGAACGTCGCGCGTTCCACGCTCTATGACCCGGAGCCCGTCACTTGTGACGACACCGCTGTCGTCGAGGCGATGTCCAGGATCTGCGAGGCGTTCGAGCGGTATGGGTGGCGCCGTGTCAGAGCGGCCCTTCGCCAGCAGGGGATGGTGGTCAACCACAAGAAGGTGCGCCGCCTCATGCGCGAGCACGACCTTCAACCCAGGATGGGCCGACGGCATACAACGACGACGGACAGCGACCACGACCAGCCGATGTTCCCCAACCTGGCCAAGGACCTGAAGCCCGACGGTCCCGACCAGATTTGGGTTGGCAACATCACCTACGTTCCCGTCATCGGTGGTTTCGTTTACGTCGCCATCGTGCTGGATGCCTGGTCTCGACGGGTCGTCGGTTACGCCCTGAGCCGTTCGATCGATGTCCGGCTCACCCTCGCAGCCCTCGGCGCTGCCGTCACCGGGCGCAAGCCGGCGCCGGGCTGCGTGCATCACTCCGATCGCGGGTCGCAATATGCCGCCAAGGCTTACCGCGATGAGCTCGCAGCCAAAGGGCTGAAGGGATCCATGGGGCGGCGCGGAACTCGTATGATAATGCCAAGGCCGAAAGCTTCATGAAGACGTTGAAGGTCGAGGCGGTTTACCCGATGGCCTTCGAAACCTTCGACGACGTGGCCGAGCACCTTCCCCGGTTCATCGAACACACCTACAACACCCGACGTCTTCACTCCTCCCTCGGCTATCTCAGCCCCACCCAGTTCGAGGACCAACTCCCCCGGCAGACTGTAAATCAACGGCCTGACCGTGTCCGCCCCCAGGGGCCCACTCCAGCGAGTGGCGGTACCTGTACCGGGCCATCGACAAGCATGGCGAGGCGGTCGACTTCCTGCTGACCGCCAAGCGCGATCTCGAGGCTGCCAAACGCTTCTTCCGCAAGATGCTCAAGGACGGGCCGCTGCTGTCGCCCGACCGGATCGGCACGGACAGCGCCGGCACGTACCCGCCCGCCATTAAGGCGGCGAAAAAGCAGGGACAGCTGGCACGCGATCCCGTCCATCACCTGACCAAGCACCTCCAGCAAGGGATCGAGAGCGACCACTTCAGGCTGAAGAAAAACATGCCGCGGGTCGGCGGCTTTCGGAGTTTCAACACCGCCCGGCGATCCATCCAGGGATTCGAGGCCATGCTGTGGCTGCGCAAGGGCTTCGGCTTCGCTGGCGCCTGGACGGTGCACGAGCAGAACCGGCTGCTCGGGTTCCGCTTCGGACTTTCGGAGGTTAACGAAGGGTAAAAATAGGCCAGTCCGAGCCCGATCTACAATCTAACCAGGAATTTGCGACAGGCCCGAAAACCGTCAACGCCGGAGATTTGCGATAGGCCCCTTCAGAGCCGCCATTCCGCTTTCGTGAACTTCGGACTGACCTGGGCGGGGGTACCTGGGTTGGTCAACTCGGGGCATCCGGCGGCAAGTCACGACGGGTGCCTGCTACGTCGTTTTTGCGGCCCGTGCGACCTTCCGACTGGACTGTCGGGTCGAACGGAGCATTGCTGTCGGTCGCCGCCGGCCTCGGGCGGTGAGCCTCCGAACCCCCGCTGGCGTGAGCCGCTCGCGGGGTCGCGTCAGTGACGGCGAGAGGCCGTCCTGACGGAGGTTCACATGTCCAAGTCGAAGAGCCACGGTGCCGGCATGACGGCCGGAGATCATTCCCCTGACGCGAGCCCGGAGGCCCAAACCCGTGACCGGCCTCGGGTTGCCGAGGTGCCGCGTCCGCGCCAGGGCTCGAAACAGGCGCTCGTCGTCGATCTGCTCAGCCGGTCGGAAGGCGTGTCGCTGACCGACCTCGTCGCGGCCACGGGATGGTTGCCGCACACGGCGCGTGCGGCGCTGACCGGCTTGCGCAAGCGCGGCTTCGCGATCGACCGGGGGACGGGGCACGAGGGCGTATCCGTGTACCGGATCGCCACGCCCGAGCCTGAGGGGAAGCCGAAACGCCGGACGGCCCGGCGACGGTCGGCCGCGGCGGTCGCGGCCCCGAGCGGGGCCTAATCACATGGCCGGAGCCGTACCCGCGACGGCGCGGTCGTCCGCGACCGCGCCAGGCTCGCGCGAAGCGGGCCTCGAAGCGGACCTGGTCCGCTTGGCCTCGGCCGATCGCAACGGCTTGGCCCGGCGCTGGCGGTTGCTGTTCGGCAGGACCGCCCCTGATCTGCCGAACACGCTGCTGCACCGGATCCTGGCCTATCGCGTGCAGGCCGATCCCTTGGGCGATCTGGAGCCTGCGACGATCAAGCGGCTCGGCCAGCTCGGCCGGGGCGAGATCGACGCGATCCCGCGTCCGGACGCGCGGGGCACCAAGCCGGGCACGCTGCTCGTGCGCGAATGGGACGGCACGCTCCAGCGCGTCATGGTGCTGGACAAGGGCTTCGCCTGGAACGGGGCGACTTTCGACAGCCTGTCGGCGGTCGCCCGCGCCATCACCGGCACGAACTGGAACGGACCGCGCTTTTTCGGACTGAGGGACAAGGATCAGCCCGATGCCCGAAAACCGCGGGCCCGCGAGGTCGGCGCGGTCACGGCCGAGCGCAACAACGCCGGTGTCCCCCGCACGCGTGCGGCTCAGCCTCGGGAGGTCACGCTTGGTGGGTATCCGTCCATCGCGGGGCCGACGCCGTGAAGAGCCCGGCCCCGACGCTCCGCTGCGCCATCTACACCCGGGTGTCGACCGACCATGGGCTCGACCAGGAGTTCAACTCGCTCGACAACCAGCGCGAGGCGGCCGAGGCCTATGTCAAAAGCCAGGCGCACGAAGGCTGGCGCTGCCTGCCGGACCGCTACGACGACGGGGGTTTCTCGGGCGGCTCGATGGAGCGCCCGGCCTTGCGGGCGCTGCTCGAAGAGATCCGGGCCAAGCGAATCGACGTGGTGGTGGTCTACAAGGTCGATCGGCTCACCCGCTCGCTCGCCGACTTCGCCAAGCTCGTGGAGGCATTCGACGCCCATGGCGTGTCGTTCGTGTCCGTCACCCAGGCCTTCAACACGACGACCAGCATGGGGCGGCTCACGCTGAACGTGCTGCTCAGCTTCGCCCAGTTCGAGCGGGAGGTCACGGGCGAGCGCATCCGCGACAAGATCGCCGCCTCGAAGCGCAAGGGCTTATGGATGGGCGGGGTTGTGCCGCTCGGCTACAAGGTGAAAGATCGCAAGCTCGTCGTCGATGTGACCGAGGCGCAGACGGTTCGGCTGGTGTTCGAGCGCTATCTCGCCCTCGGCTCCTTGCCGGCACTGCAGCGGGAGTTGCGCGAGCAGGGCATCGTCACGCGTTCCCGGACGCTGTCGTCCGGTCGCGTCGTAGGGGGCGTGGCGCTGACCAACGGACCGCTCGCCCACCTGCTGCGCAATCGCGTCTACCTGGGCAAGATCAACCATCGCGGCCAAAGCCATCCGGGCGAACACGACGCCATCGTCACGACGGACCTGTTCGATGCCGTCCAGCGACGGCTGACCGAGAACCTCGGGGCGCGCCGGCGCGCCTACACGCACTCGGACGCGCTGCTGATCGGGCGGGTGTTCGACGACCGTGGCAATCCCATGACGCCGAGCTACGCGGTGAAGCAGGGAAAGCGCTACCGCTACTACACATCGAGCGCGCTCATCCAAGGTCGGCGCGAGGCGGCGGGCTCCATTCCGCGGGTTGGCGCGAACGAGATCGAAGCCGCCGTGATCGCGGCGTTGCGCGCCCGCGATGCCGATCCGGAGACGAGCGACCGCGATCTCGTGCACCGGTCGGTGGCGCGGATCACCATCGGCAAGGACCGGCTCGAGATTCACTTGGCGGAAGAGGAACAAAGCACGGTTCTCGTCCCGTGGTCGCCGCAGCCGTTCCGTCGCAAGCGCGAGTTGATCGTTCCCGACCGCAGCGAGACGGATCAACCGATCCGTCCCATGAAGGCCCAGGGTCGCGCCCGGCTGCTGAAGGCGATCGCGCAAGGCCGCGCCTGGCTTGCCGATCTCACGTCGGGGACGATCGTCGGCACCGATGCGCTCGCGCTTCGCGAGCGCTGCGCCGAGCGCTCGATACGTCGGACCCTCTCGCTGGCGTTCCTTTCACCGACGATCGTGCAGGCCATCATCGCCGGCCAACTTCCGCGTAACATCGGCGTCCAGCACCTTGCCGACCTGCCTCCATCCTGGCGCGATCAGCAAGCGACACTCGGGTTCTGAAAAGATCGAGGCACGACCACAGCCTAGCCGACGCGGGCCCAAGTGAACCCACCTGCCGAGGATGCGGCGCGCAACACCGACACGCGTCGACTGGGGTGGTCGTGTACCCCGCTGCTCCACAAACCTTTGAGGTCAGCTATCCCGTCTTCGCGCCTAACGCACGACGGCATATCCATCGTGGGATGCGCCGAAAGCATCGAGCCCTGCATCCGCGGACACCGAATTCAGGTCTCGAGAGACGACGACGATTCCACGCCTCGAAAGGTCACAATAACTGCGACAGAGACAGGGAAAGCCCGATCTGACCTTGTAAGTGCCGGTCTTATCGACGTTTTCGGCAAATCCTATCCGAGCCGACAAAGGGCGGGACTGGGTGGTGGGCCGGATCCACCTCGCATTCGAATACGGAGTTCTGCACCCGCTGGCCCCAATCCAGGCAGACGCGCGCCACCCGGCGCAGCCGGCGCTTGCCTCCGGGCGCCTCCGTGCTGACGTCGTAGGCCACCAGCATCAGCACGGTGCGCCGCTCAGGGTTCCCGCGGGAATGACCGCTTCATGTCGTGTCGCCATCGCCTCGTCGGATACCATAAGTCCGAGCCATCATTCCCCTGGGTGCCCTCACTTCCATACGAAGGCGGGATAGCCGTCGAGGTCGCCGCGAAGGTGGCGGGCCAGCAGCTGTGCCTGGAGGAACGGTACGAGGCCGAGCATTACGGTCTCGCCCAGGAAGGGGTGGCGCAGCTCATCGCGCTTTCGCTCCTGCCAGGCTACCAGCACCCGCTTGCGGGCCTCGTCGGTCAGGCGCACGCCCCCTGCCTCCTCCATCACGAAATCCCCCGCCGCGACCTGGCGGCGGTTGACGAGGCTCAAGGCGAGCCGGTCGGCCAGCACCGGGCGAAGCTCCTCCATCAGGTCGAGGGCCAGGCTGGCGCGCCCCGGTCTGTCGGCGTGGAGGAAGCCGACCTGCGGGTCGAGACCGTGCGCTTCGAGCGCCGAGCGGCAGTCGTGGCCCAGCATGGCGTAGAGGAAGGACAGGAGTGCATTGATCCGGTCGAGCGGCGGGCGGCGGGAGCGGGTGCCGAAGCGGAACGCCGGGTCCTCGACGCGGATGAGGCTGCCGAAACAGGCGAAATACACCTGCGCGGCTTCGCCTTCGAGCCCGCGCAGCACGTCGACCTCCGCCGTCGCCACCGTGCGCCGGGCCACGTCGGTCAGCCGACGCTCGGCCGCGGCGAGCGCCTCCCCGGCCGGCGCCGGCATGCTGTCGCCGTGGTCGCGCAGGGCGCGCCGCACTACGGCACGCTGGTTGGCGGCCTTGGCGGCCACGATGCCGCGCACGATGGGGACCTGCCGCGCGGGATCGTCGGCGACTCGGTACTGCGTGCGCCGCAGCAGGACGTTGCCGGTGCGGCGGCCCTCGACGCGGGCGAGGAAGCGGCCGTTCGGCTCGAGGTAGGACAGGGCGATGCCGGCCTCGGCGCAGGCCGCCAGCAGCGCCGGGGACGCGCCGGCGCGGCCGAACCCCACGACGCCCTCCAGCATGTGGAGGGGCGCGCGGCCCCGCTCCGCGCCGTCCACCTCGACCACGAGGTTGGCGCCGTCCTTGCGCAGCCACGCGTCCTCGCTGGTGACGTAGATGGTGTTGAGCATGCGGCGCATGGGCGACCCGTTCCTCAATCCTCGATCTGCGCCGCGAGCCAGCGGGCCACGGCGCGCGGGCGCTCGAGCTGGGCCGGCCAGCACAGGCGCTCCATCGAGCAGCGCCGGCAGCCGGGGATGCGGACCGGCGCCGGCGTCCGGCCCGCCGCGATGGTGGCCCGCGCCTCCACCGCGACCGCGGCCGTGAGGGCGCGAAGCTCCGCGTCGAAGCGCACGGGCATGCGGCGGCGCGTTTCCCCGTAGAACAGCGCGCCCTCGGCCACCGCGCAGCTGAGCATCTCCTCGAGGCAGATCGCCTGGGCGCAGAGCTGCACCTCGTCGGCCCGGTGGGCTTTCGGCTTGCCCCGCTTGTATTCGACCGGGAACAGCCGCGGCGGCCCTCCGTTCGCTTCCCCAGGATTCTTCGGATCCCGTGAGCCCAAGCTCCCTTCGCCCGAGAACTCGACCGCGTCGGCCCTGCCCGATACGCCGAGCGCGAGGGAGCGCAGGGCGATGCCGCGCGCCACCCGCACCCCGGGCCGCGTCTCGCCCGCCCCCGCGTCGACCCGCTCGTGCAGGATCCGCCCCTCCGCCGTGGCGCCATCCTCGGCCCAAAGCTGCTCGACGTGGATCAGCGCGCATTGCCGCGGACAGAACAGCTGATGCTGCAGCGCCGAAAGCGGGATGAGGGCGTCTTCGGCGGCGGGGTCGAGTGGGGCGGACATGGGCACACTATCGTTCGATGATCTCGACTCCTTCGGGCGTGTTCTCGCGACTGACCGTGATCGCGTAATCCGAGAACGATCGGGCCGGCGGCCAGTTGTGAGTCTCACGGGCATCGATCGCATGCTCCGAGCCCTGGTGGACGCGCCACGTCCGAACCCGATCGAAAAGCTCGTGCGCAGGTGCGTTGCCGAGTGCGGTGGCGTGGCGAAACACGACGACCTTGCGCTTGTTCATCTCGCCGCGTGCGGCGGAATGGTCATGCTCGAACATGTTGTCGAGCGCGTCCCACAGGAGGTCGAGGTCGGCATTGGTGAAACCCGTACCCTTCTTCTCATGAGAAGCGAGCGGCGCCGACACGAAGCCGTGCGCGCGGTAAAGCCCGTAAGGCACGATGTGTTTGCGGCCCATGGTGCGGTTGTCGCCCCGCTTCTCTTCCTTTTCGTCCGAACCTTCTTGCCGCTGCTTCTTCTCGGCCTCGTTAGTGGCGGCCATGCGGGTGATCGAGATTTCGAGCGGCAGGATCGGCTCGACCGAGCGCGCGAAGGCGATCTGCACGGGGCCTCGCACCTGGCCGGCGTTGATGCCGGTCGACAGCACGCCGCCAAAGGCGCGGATGTCGAAGAAGTTGTCGCACATGAACTGCCGGATACGCCGCGCCTCCTCGTCCGAGTTCGGCGTGAGCTTCTTCGCGCCTTTCACGCCGGCGTCGTTCGGGCGCTCGGCGAAGTAGGCTTCGCGGTGCTTCTCGTTCAGAATCGCGCCCTCGGTGACGTAGATGCGGTTGCGCCTCTCGTCTCCTTTGAAGTCCTCGACGAAGTTGCGGACCTTGCGCTTCAGGCACACGTCGCTGACGAGGCCATGCGCCGTTTCGGGGTCCATGCGCGGCATGTTGCCGGCGTCGGGGTCGCCGTTGGGATTGCCATTCGTCACGTCGAAATAAAGGACGAACTCGTGCCGTCGGGTGAGCGCGCCGTTGCCGTTCATTCTCCGTCTCCCTTCTCGCCAGCCTCAGCCGTTTCAACCTCTTTGGTGGGCCGGGTGCCCCGCTCGTGGTAATAGCCGACCGCGAACCGGCCCTGGTCCTCGAGGCTCAGGGTCTTGGGCAGGTCGGGCGGCAGGTGGGACATGATCTCGGCCACGCGCGGCTCGATCCAGCCCCCGAAGTTACGCTTGCGCGCATCCGACACATGGTTGCGCAAGCCGCGCAACAGCGGGCCGAACACCCGCGCTGGCGTCGAGGAGGCAGCGCCGTAATAGCGGTCCGCGATGCTGGCGTTGACGCGCCCGAGGGCAGCCCGCTGGGCCGCTTCGAGCACGTAGAACAGACGGCCGAGTTGGTAGGCCTCACTCTTGTTATCGGGGTCGCGCGCCACGGGCAGGGGCTCCTCTGATGAGCGAAGGGAACGGTTGATACAGGCCTTGATGACGGCCGCGTGCCAGCCCCAGCCGGGGTCGTCGCCGGCCCGCAGGCGGATGATGGCGGCCGCGAGCAGCGTGCGGGGATAGGCTGAGCCGGTGAGCACGGCGCGCGCGACTTCGCCGGCCAGCAGCGGCGGGATGTTGTCGAACTTCTGTTGCAGCGCCGTCGTCCGCACGAGAAGGCGCTGGACGGAGGGCGGCGTCTTCCAGGGCGCGGGCTCGATCTCAAGATCGCGGTAATGACTGGCGAGGCGTTCGGCAAAAGCTTCGAAATCGTCCGTCAGCCAGAAGCGGACCGACAGGCGTGCGGCATTGGGCGCGAGGCCGAGCACGTGGAAGCGCGTGCCGGGCACGAGTTGCGGGTCTAGCGTGAGAGCGGGCCTCCCTTTCTCGACAACTTCGAGAATGTCTCGGAGTTTGGCGGCCTGCGACTCGTCGCTGGGCGGATCCATCATGGCCGCGAAAACGTCTTCGGCCGCTGCCGCCGCATCCTCGCCCACACCCGACGCGTCGGCCCAGAACGTGACCGTCGCGTCGCCGATCTTGATCCGGTTGCGCGATGCCCCGCGGTCGAGCAGCCGATTCAGGGCCGCGCCATAGCGCGCGGCCGCCGCTTTCGATGTCGGAGCGTTGGTTGCGTCTTTCGGCTTACCGTATGACGTGTAGGCGTCAGCATTGATTGCGACCAGATAAGCGCCAGCTGTCTGCGCGCCATCTACTCCTTTGATGACCGGGTGCCCGGCCTCAATTGAACCAAATCTACCACTGACAAGACAAAAGCCGGATGTCGATGTTTGATCCCCTAGAGAAGAGAGCCATTTTTCACGCAAGAGCGGAACTTGGTGAAAACAAAGATGCTCATCATCGAATCGAAAGACAAAGGACTCGTCAAGCATTTCCGGTTTGAAGAAAGGCGGCGAGAACATAGCAGGGATCCAGGCTACAATGAATTTGACCAGGGCCTTTGCGTGTTCATCATCAACTTCGGAAAGCATCTCCAAATGAAAGTCGACAAAAGCTCTATGCTCATCAACAAGCCTTTTGCTTTTTCCACTATCTACCCCAAACGCGTAAGCAGTTTTGTCCCACAGGAAATTCGACTGAATGTTGGACGTCCGCTTAGGCCGAGGCACGCTCATCGGTAACGGTCTCAGCTTGCCGCGCAAGTTCTGCCGCAAGTCGATCACGTCTCGGAGAGAGCCCTCCCGGCCGAGCACGATTGAGTAGCCGATGTTCTCGCGGGTAAACCCTAGGTCATCAGCCTCCCCACGCTCGGCCATGCGGCCGTAATACGAATCGAGCGCCTGCAAGATGGTCATGCGGCGACCCCCTCGGCGAGGCAGCGGTTCACATCGAGCACGCCACCGACGAGCCGGGCTCGGAAGAAGCGGGATGTGCGGTCGTTGGCGAAATCGATTTCGTGCAGCATCCAGCCGAGATCGCGCTCGCGCTGATCGGGCGGCAAATCGGTGTGCGGGAGCGGCGCGCCTTCGGGCAGAAGGAAGAAGCGCGCCGGGAATTCGCGCGTGCCGAGGCACGGCTGGTGGAAGCACTGGCCCGATTCGGCCCGGCGGTTGAACATCGAAATATGTTTCGCGGGCGTATCTTCGTACTTGGCTTTGTCCGTCAGCTCGAAATGCGCCTCCATGAGATAATCGACATCCCGGAGCAGGGTCGAGGCCCGCTGCTGGCGGTTGTCCTCGACCACGAGCGCGAGCCCGGCGAGCGAGCCGGCTTTCATCGCGCTCTTCGCCTTGTCGGCGCTGATCTTGGCCCCGACCTCGTTACGGCGGAACGATTGAAAGCGGATCGGCTTCAGCACGTGGATGCGGTCCACGACCCAGCGGATCGCCGGCTTCCAATGGATGGCTTCCAGGATGCCGCGCGCCGCCGAGGGGGTTATCACGTCATAGGAGACGCGTTCCACCTTCATCTCCGGCCGGGTGAAACAGGCATAGTCACCCGATACACGCAGCCGCACGCCGTAGGACATCGCTTCCCCTCCCCCCATTACCAGAGCGGAACGTTTCATGAACAGTTGCACGAGGTGAGGCTGCCTGCAACTGGATTTTTGTGCTGCTTTCGGAGCTTTTGGCTCATATTCCTGACGGCGCCCGCACGGCGACCAGGACGCGCCGTCCTTGCAGGCAGCACCCTGGATCCCGGGTCTTCGCTGCGCTTCGGCCGGGATGACCGGGAAAACCCCAGAGCAGCGGCTGGATTCAAAGCTTCACATCACGTTCGCCTCTGCCGTCCGATAGCTCGGATCGTCGAGGCGGATGCCGGTATTTGCGTCGTAGTGCGACAGGTCCTCGAAGCGCAGGATGGCGTCTCCGAGCGTCGGATGGACCGGGCGCAGCACGCCCTTGGCGAGCCAGTCCTCCCGCGCCTTGGGCGGGATCGAGACTGTGTAAAGCTGCAGCCGGCGCAGATCCGTGGTCAGCGGCTTGGGCGACGCCTCGATCTTGGCGAGGAGCTTGCCGCCATCCTCTTCGTTGGAGGCTCCACGCCACGGCACCACGACCGGCTCCATGTTGTCGTCGATCATTCGGAACGCGCGGGCAATGCTCTCGAACGGGAACTTCCACGTGTCTGCGCGTTCGGCAATGGCTGGAAGAACCGGCCAAATCTTTTTGCCGAGCCGAGCGGCGTCGAACGCCTTTTCGCCCTTCTGCCAGTAAAGCTCCTTGAAGAAGCGCTGCACGGCTGCGAGCGAGAGCGGGTCGTCCTCATTGCGCAGCACGCCTCGGGCGGCTTGCCAGAACTCCTCGATCGATCGCGGCGGTTTCGCTTCTGCCGGCTCGAAGACCACGACCCGGCCGAGCACCGGCCCGCCTTCGCGGTTACACCTGCCCGCGGCCTGCGCGATGCTGTCCACGCCCGCCGCCGCGCGCCAGACTTCGGGGAACGAGATATCCACCCCGGCCTCGATCAGCGAGGTACTGACGAGGCGCACCGGCTGGCCGTCCTTGAGCTTCCGCCGGAGTTCCGCCAGCACCGTGCGCCGATGCAGCGGGCACATCAGCGTCGTCAGATGCACCGCGCCGGGAAGTTTCTCGATCTTCGCGAACAGGTCTCGCGCGTGCCTGCGGCTGTTGACGATGCAGAGCATCTGGGGTTGCTCAACGAAGCGGGCCACGATCTCATCGTCGGCCACCTTCTCGCGCAGCCATTCAACCTGGACCCGCTTCAGGCGCCCGTAGAGTGACGGCGGGTCGGGCGCGAGTTCGCGATAATCGTCGATCTCGAAGCCGCGCTCGAAACCGTCCATCTTGCGTAGCGCGGGCTGCGTTGCAGTGCAGAGCACGACGCTGCTGCCGTAGTTGCGCGCCAGTTCCTCCAACGCTGCCATGCAGGGGCGCAGCAGCGGCAGGGGCAGGGTCTGCGCCTCGTCGAGCACGACGACCGCGTCTGCGAGGTTGTGCAGCTTGCGGCAGCGCGAACGGCTGGCCGCGAACAGGCTCTCGAAGAACTGCACGGCCGTGGTGACCACGACCGGCACGTCCCAGTTCTCGGCCGCGCGGTGCAGACGGGCCGCGGGGTCGCCGCCCTCGTCGTCGCGGTCGCGCCCTTTGTTGAGGCGCCGGGCTGCCGCCTCCCAATCGAAGCCGGCATGATGTTCGAGCACGTCCTCGTCCGTGCCGAGCGCGTCGCGGAACACCTCCGCAGTCTGCTCGATGATGGAGGTGAACGGGATGACATACACGATCCTGCGCAGCCCGTGCCGGACCGCGTGGTCGAGCGTGAAGGACAGCGAGGTCAACGTTTTGCCGCCGCCCGTCGGCACCGTCAGGGTGAACAGGCCGGGAGGGAGCGCGGCGCGGGCCCTAGCGTGAACCAGCACCTCGGCCCGCAGCGCGTTGAGGGCGGTCGGGCGCGCGCCTTCTGCGACGGCCGCCATATGGGTGTCGAGGCGGCCGCGCAGCGTCGCGAGGTCCCGGAAACCGCCGCGGTCCACCGTCCCGCGCCCGTCTCCGGCATAGAACAGCTCGGTCTCGAGCGAATCGGCGTCGACGAGGCACGAGAACAGCATCCGGGTCAGGACGGCGCCGGAGAAGCCCGGGTCGGGTGACTTTGTGAAGGGGCGCGTCGGGGTGAGCGCGGCGGCGGGCGGCACCGCGCCGCTGTGGTGCTCCCAACCCGCATAGGCCGGCACCAGGCCCCGCAATCGCTCGTCGAGCTCGAGCCCGTCCGCCAGCCCCGCGTGGTGGCCCGCGACGATCGCGGCCAGTACCTGCCCGACCGGCTTCGGGCAGGCTTTCAGGGCTTCCCGGGCGCCGGCGCCGGAGTGGTCGCCGCCGCTCGACCGCTCCTTGCGAATGTAAGCTTGGAATTCGGCTGAGGCCTTGCCGATGTCGTGAAGCCGGCTGGACAGGTCGGCCACGGCGCTCCAACCGAACACTTCGGCGAACGCCGCCGCGCGGCGGCCTACGGCGGCGAGATGGTCGGGCAAGGCCTCCCAACGCCGACGATCGGGATCGGGCGTGGAATGGGCATAGATGCTCATAGGCGTCTTTCGAGCACTTCGTGCTTGTTTCAATAGCTGAGTCCGCGAGGTGGCGGAGAGCTTTCTGTAGCAGCTCGCCAGTGCTCGCAGCCGAAACTCTCAAGTGCAGCTTCTTTGTCGCGATCGCATCGCCGTCATCGCCGTTCCATATCCACTCGTAGATCCTAGAAGGGTCAACAGTTCGGGTCCACCGCCGGTCGGAAAGGTCCGCAAAGGGCGGGCGCGAATCCGACCTCGAGTGAACGCACGCCCGCATCTGTTGGCGATGCCTATCGGTGCCGGATCAGGGTTGAATTCGCATAAGGTCTGGTACGGAAGGCTTACCTGCAGCGCGTCTGATTAGAGGAAGAGGGCTGCGGCTGTCGCTGTGACGCGTCGAGGTCGAGAGAGAGGCTCCCGGCCGGCCCGTCCGGAGATCTCCGATGCTTCAGCAAAACACCCCCGCCCGCGCCGCTTCCGGCGCGCCTCCCGTGTCCGGTGCCTACAAGGTCGACATCTCGCGCGGCGAGCGGATCGGCCGTGTGTCGTCCGAGTGGTTCTCCCGACCAGACGACGAGCGCTACCTGTCGCTGACCGGGCTCTACGCGGCAGTGCGCGCCCGCGCTG
>JAABUY010004429.1_pt1 | contig 14730 bp, 13 predicted proteins | sample 5560271 | NCBI WGS metagenome assembly JAABUY01 (sample SAMN10711886, study PRJNA513374) | rock metagenome | isolation source: Antarctica rocks | place: Antarctica: Victoria Land, University Valley
AAAACTTGAAATATCTGAATGATAGAATTGTGACTGAATCGACGTTCTTACTTTATCAATAAACTTCAAGATCTTCTTGTGTCGTGAATGCAGTCAATTGAAATTTCTTTTTCATTTAATGAAGATTCAAATGATAATTCTTATCATATGTACTGTCTTGAGAACGAGACAAGAACTGAGCAAGAGTTGAGATGTTTTTTGAACAGATAATCAAAGTTGCATGATGCAATTTTGACTCATCAGAATCTAGATTAAAAGATGAGATTAATTCAAGATTCAAGAAGACATCGATTTTCTTTAAAATGACGTTAAACACTTCAATGTTTTTGACATGAGCAGCATGATCAAAGCTTCAAGCTTTTAACTTGACTATGTTAAGTTGTATAAAAGATCGATTGAATTGATTTGCTCAAAGAACAACAAAAGTTCTAAAAAAGAAAGAATTTCAACACTTGATTTTTAATGAGTATTCTTTTTGAATGATTTGAAGAATACAACTAAAAGCTTCTTGTTTCAGATGAAAGACAAGACTGAATAAGATTTGTTTCTTGTAAATGAACTGAGTATTAGTTGACTTCTCATGAGCGAACGAAAAGTTATATTGCTTCTTGTAAGCAAATGAAAAACTGAGTTACTTCTTTCAAATGAATGAGAAACTAAATTGCTTTTTGCAAGCGAATTGAAAACTGAGTTGCTTCTTTCAAGTGAATGAGAAACTAGATTGCTTCTTATGAACGAACTGAAAACTGAGTTGCTTCTTTCAAGTGAATGAGAAATTAAATTACTTCTTGCAAGCAAATTGAGTGCTGAATTGCTTCTTGTGAGCAATTCATGAACTGAGTTACTTCTTATGAATGAATTGAAGACGAGACTGAAGAAAAGCTACTTTGTTAACTTTAAGCGAGAAATTTTCTTCTTGTTGATTAAAATCATAAATCTTGATGAGAATTTGATAACAATAATTAAGACAAAAGAAGAAAGACAAAATGAGAATATTATGTTCAAAATTAACATCAATGATGTGATGATGAAGTCATGATAAATTCATGATGATGAAGTATTGATTTAATTCAATGACATAAAAGAATAGTTTTTTGATGTATTTATCAAGAATTATTGTGATTTTGATGACATAAGTAATATTATTGATTAAAGTGATTTGATCATCAAATTCTTGAAGTCTGTGAGAATGAGTTAATTGATGCAAGAAAAGATGATGTTGTTGCGCGAAGAATTTATTCATAAAGACATAAGTGAAGATTTCACTATCAATCAGAACGAGAGTGAAAACTTTAGATTGAGCTTGATGTAAAATACAGAATACTATCATGTGACTATCTTTGAATGTCAAATCAAATTCAAAGAGTTGCAAGACAGATTTAGCAGAAAACTTTCTATATGATTAAAGTGAGAGTGAGAAGATTGAGACTAGTAGACAAGATGATATGTATACAAATTTCTGAGCGTAACTTAGCTCAAAAACTAAACTTTTTTTGCAGACAGCGAGACTTCTTCATCTATACTGATGATGTTACTGTCATAGATGTTCATGATATGCAGAGTGAAGAGCTTCTTATTTGAGCATTCTTTAGTGATTTTGCTTGAATGTTGCAACTTGCAGTAGTAGCACAGCTTTCACTTGTTGCAGATTTTCTTGATTTTAAAAATGATCAGAATCTTATCTTGAATGATGATAATGATGAAACTTAAATTCATTGACTCATTGAAAGATGAGAAAGAAAGAGATGAAGATACTGTTGAAACAACAGTCACAGAAATGATGATCTTTGAATTCAAAGAATTACTGATCAACACAGAGATGTTCTTGACTTTGATGAACAAAATAATGATGAAGATGAAGCGAGATTAATGATGCTTAAGCTGCTGAAGCTCTTCATTAATGTCAGAGAATGTTTAAACTCATTGATGAAAGATGAATGATTGAATTTCATCGAGATTTCATCAGAAAAAAATGATGACTTGAGTGAAATAATTGACATTGCGCTTCAGACAGTCAATCAATGAAAAATCTTTCATCAAAGAATGTTCTTTCTTTTGATAAAAGAGATTGTAATAGTCAACAAAGTTATCTGTATCTTACTTTAAAGTTTCACGAAGATATAAATGAGCATCTTCTGTCGCAAAAAAGTTGTCGCAGTAATGACATAATTTATGTCATCAATCTGTAAAGATAAAAATGATACAGAAATCATTAACTCAATATTGACTTATTAGATTGTGAATCTTCTTATTTATGATGAATCATGACTCAACATAAATGATCTTGACTTGATGAAAGAAATAATGATCATCGTTCATGTTCATGCGCTGTATCAGACTCTGCTTTCATGCATTCAATCAATCTTTGTTCTTCTCATACTCAGATATGTCAAGAAGCTTCTTGAATCCAAAAGTAATGATGACAGCGACAAAATTTGCAAAAAGATGAATGATGAAAAAAGATTGATTGTTCAAGATTTGTGCAATGATCTGAATTATTATTGCAAGAGACTGAAAATTCAATTTTATATAAATTGAAGAACTGAAAATGATGAATGAGAATGAAATGATAACATCATGTTGTCGAACTTGATTTTGAAGCTCTTACATTACGCGAAAGATCTTAACTAAATTTTCAATCATACTTTGAGTGAACTATTCAACAGCACGCTCATCGTTGATCAAGAAATTGTGAGACAACTTCATTTAAGCAAAAGAATAATTAAATAAGATTTCAACGTATGAAAACGTTGCAAAAAGTGTAGATCTTTTATAATGTCAGAAACTGAGCTAAACTAAAGATACTATCAATATAGATGATTGATATTATTATTACTTTGATAGAATTTAAATACAAGACAATACATCAAATAATGTATAAGATGAAAGATAAAGAGTGAAAGAAAAGAATGAAAGTTCAACTTTTATATACATGAATCGAGCAGAATCAAGACTAGACAGTAGTTTTATGACTTAAGATTGCAAAGATTCGCGCACATGATTGAGATGATCAAAACAAAATTGCTGAAACTAAATTAAGATGATGATGATTAAATTGATGACTTGATTCATTGAACTGCGAAACAGATTCAATGAATCGAGATTATTTAAGATATTGACAATTTATGTTTTAAATTAAGTTGATGATCTGACATCATGACATCAAATGATTTGAACAAAATGAATATTTTACTTCATACTGCAAAAGCACTTCTGTCACATATGTTTACATGAGAAAACATGATATTGATAATGATGCAAGCGCACTGATTGAACACTTCAAACATCTTGCTCAAGAATGCGCAAGCGCTTATGTTGCAGATGCTGTCATGAAAGAACATAGTATTAAAAGTGATGTGAATGCACAATAAGAAAAGAGTGACAATATTGAGAAGAATGATCAAGACATTTATGAGAACATTAATTATTAAAGAACAAAAGATACATTGAACACTTTAAGCAGTCTGTGTGACATTAAAGCTATGTTTGCAATGTATGATAATTGCGCAGTTAACAGCTTGATCGTTGATGATGATTTTAACGAAGAAAAATCATGCAAAGATAACAGTGAATTACATGCTTTAATGATATTATTCAACATTACGATTCTAATTGCTACAAATGTCAAAATCGTATTTGTTGAATCAAATGATAAATAGACATACTGCGCTTTTAGAAGTTCTAGAAATGTTGATGCTTTTATGAATATGCATCAGCTAAAAGTAACGCAAATCTGAAACATGAGATTAAATGAATATTTGAAATATTGATCATTAAAAGCACTAAAATCTGTCTCTGTCATTCTTTACAAATTGCAGATTCAGTAGAAAGATCAGTAGAAAGATCAGTAGAAAGATCAGTAGAAAGTTTGATCAAAAGATCAGTAGAAAGCTCAGTAGAAAGCTCAGCAGAAAGATCAGTAGAAAGTTTGATATTGAGTCATGAAGAGTGCATTTTATTGAGTCAGTTAGCATTATTTCATACGAAATAGAAAGTAGAAACTGTTCTATGAAGAAAGAAAGAAGTGAGAAAAAGTAAATACTCTGAATCTTCTGAATTTTCTAGCGTCAATCTTCGACTGAGAGCGAAGATTACTAATCACAGAAGTAACAGTACTATTTTCAAGTCATGTAGAAAGCATTGTTTGAAGCACTGTTTGACGTGTTTTATGTATTCAATCAACGCGTTTAATAAAGCGTTTGATAGAGAGTTTGATAGAGCATTTGATAAAGAGTTTGGTAGAAAGTTTGATAGAGTGTTTGACAGAGCGTTTGATAAAGAATTTGGCAGAGAATTTGATAGAGCGTTTGATAGGAAATTTAATAGAGCGTTTGGTAGGGAATTTAGCAGGAAATTCGATAGAGTGTTTGGTAGGAAATTTGATATAGCGTTTGATAGAGAGATTGATAGAGCGTTTGATAGAAAGTTTGGTAGAGCGTTTGGTAGGGAATTTGGCAGAGCGTTTAATAGGGAATTTGGCAGGAAATTCGATAGAGCGTTTGGTAGGGAATTTGGTAGGGCGTTTGGTAGAGAGATTGATAGAGCGAGTAGATGAGCGAGTAGATGAACGAGTAAATGAGCGAGTAGATGAGCGAGTAGATGAGCGAGTAAATGAGCGAGTAAATGAACGTTTCTTTTTCAACAGCATGCGAATATCTTCATCATTTACCTCAGCAAAGATCAAAGATCAGTGTTTATCTATTTCAAAGACTCTTGATTCTTCAGCATACTTTTCATTTCTTAGTGTTGACAGTACTATCTTCTCACGTTCTCAATTTCAATCATGAAGTCTCTCTTATTCTCTACGAGTATCATCACTCTTGCGATTCTCGCGATCTTCTTCTTCATCATCTTCAGCGTCGTTCTTTCAACCATCGCAGCTTTCGCAACTCGGAACTCAGATCTTGCAGCTCACGACTATGCAACAGATGCTTGCGACATGCACGTCACTTTATACACACAGTCGACACTTACGTACAACAATCAATTTGTCGTGAAAATAACTCTGAAAGATGTCAAAGAAGTTCAGATCAAGCACTTGAACAGAATCGATCTTACTTTCTTCGTCAGCGTTGATAGTCAGCTATCGCTTACAATGAAAGTCATCGCTTATATAGACATACAATCAACGAGCACAATACACATCATCTTTGCGTATGAGATCGATAAGTGAGCGAATATTGATACTTTCAGATGCATCGTTGAAGATACTGCTTGAACGTCTGAGACTTTGATTAATGACATGAACTGTGAGTTTGCCTGCTAGAGAGACATTCACACGACAAGACGATAGTGATGTTAATATACAGTGAAATCTGAGAAAGAAAGAAACAAGTCAGAAGAGCAACGAGTTGATCATCGCTCTTGTACCTACCTTATGCATGCTCAGACTGAGAGCGTGCACGATTTTCGTAATAAAGCTTGCGTGACTATTTCCTCAATGTGGCAGCTCAAGCACTGCAGTCGACTGACTGAAATGATGTGCGTTTTCTATGAAGAGAAGTAGTATGCAAATGTTTGATTTTATTTCTTGCGTAGTATTATACAGGTTTGTTTATCAGTCGCGTCTCACATATCTTTTCTGCGTCGTGAACTAGCAAAGAGAATTCGACTTAGAGCGCAGTTGAACGCACTGTACTCGTACGTGCCTCGGAGAATCTGAGGCAACCAACCTATTCAACATCATCTGAGATATCAATTCTTCAAAATCTGCCTGTTATCTTCTAATCTTCATCTCATTCTTATCATAAATACTTGAGCTTGAGCTCTTCTCACTTTTCTCTTTCAACGATTCATGATATGATGATTCTTTGAATGTCTCTGCGTGATAGTTTTGCTCTGACCTCAAAAACGTCATCTTGCGAGTGAAGTTCAACAAGTGCATACTCAGCTTGATAGACACATTCTGTAGATGTTGACAACTGATCTTCGTATTCTGAGAGCTTAGATCATGAAGTCTGACATGAGAGTCTCGTGAATGTGTGCGAATGAGAGACGATAGTTCTTCGCGATTCTCGATGCTAGAATTCTGAAATGAAGAGAGAAACTTTCTCGATTTCTTTTTGTTGAAAGATGATCTCATTTAAATTAAAGACGACGCATGATCTATAATACTTGCATATCAATCGAGTTCTAAAAACAAATCAAGACTTGAAATTCGAGAAATTTCATTCAATTAAGAAGATCTTCATCTGCATTGAAGATGAAACTGAAATCGAAGTCACGTATCTCGACAGAAAAAGCATAGACTCTCAGATCAACTTTTTCTATCATATTTAAAGCGACGAACATCAAGATTTATCAACTCGTCGTTCATGACATTCTTAAACCGCAAAACTTTACAACATGAAGATGAATATATAAGAAATTCGAATTCAATTGAACTCAAACACAAAATCAAAAAACCTCAAACGACTCATCTTCGCAGACGCAAGCAAAACTCTCTCACTTCAGCTTCTCAAGATGCTAAAATAAAACTAGGTTCGTTGACTGTTTAAGCAAGTCTGTTATCAATGAAAAGCAACGCAGTTTTCAGCTATTGCTGACTCAGAACTTATTGATTATTGCGATCGTATAATAAATTAATTACTAATTAATTTGACTAACTAAATAATAGCTATTTACACAATTTAATATATGCGCTGAAAAAGTTAATGAGAAAGTCAACGAGAAAGTTAATGAGAAAGTTAATGAGTAAACTAATGAGGTAGAAAGTCATGAAGAAAGTCATGAAAGAAATCATGAAGACTGTTCAATAAAGAGTCATGTAAAATGTTTGATAGAAAGTCATGTAGAATGTTCAATAGAGAATCATGTAGAATGTTCAATAAAGATTCATGTAAAATGTATGATAAAGTTCATATTTAATGCTCAATAAAGATCAAATTTGATTCTTGATTGCAAAGTAATTTGAAGCTTGATAGAGAATCATGTAGAGAGTCATGTAAAAAGTCATGTAGAAAATCATGTAGAGAGTCATGTAGAAATCATGAAGACTGTTTAATAAAGTCATATTTGATGCTTGATAGAAAACAAATTTGATTCTTGAATGATGAGTAAAATGATGAGTAAAGTGATGAGTAGAATGATGAGTAAAGTGATCAGTAAAATGATCAATAGAATGATCAGTCAAAAGATCAATAGAAAGATCAGTAAATAACTCAGTAGAAAGCTCAATTGAAAAATCAGTAGAAAGATCAGTAAAAAGATCAGTAAAAAGATCAGTAGAAAGATCAGTAGAAAGAACAGTAGAAAGATCAGTAAATAACTCAGTAGAAAGCTCAGTCGATAGCTCAGTAGAAAGTTCAGTAGAAAGCTCAGTTGAAAGCTTGATAAAAAGCTCAGTAGAAAGCTCAGTCAATAGCTCAGTAGAAAGCTCAGTAGAAAGTTTAGTTAAAAGCTTGATGAAAAGCTCAGTAGAGAATTCAGTCGATAGCTCAATAGAAAGCTCAGTCAATAGCTCAGTAAAAAGCTCAGTAGAAAGCTCAGTTAAAAGCTTGATGAAAAGCTCAGTAGAAAGCTCAGTAGAAAGCTTGATTGAAAGATCAGTAGAAAAATCAGTAGAAAGATCAATAGAAAGATCAGTAGAAAGAACAGTAGAAAGATCAGTAAATAACTCAGTAGAAAGAACAGTAGAAAGCTCAGTTGATAACTTAGTAGAAAGTTCAGTTTGATAAAGAGTTTAATAAAGTATCATGATGAATTGACTCATAGAAATTAGATCTGAGTTAGCTTTAAAACTCTATGACTTTGTCAAAACATCATTTAAACTACATCATATCTTCAATTTAATATATCATGAGTTATGTTATGTTCAACTTGACAATGCTTGACAAACTCTTTATAGTTGATCGATTTTCTCAAGTTATTGAGAACTTCTTAATAATTAGCTCTATCATAATATATATTCATTCTGTGTCTGCTTAGAATATCACATTGTCATATCATTCTTATAGATCTCGTCTATTTATTTAATAAACTTAATCATCACAGTTTTAATTATTTTAAACTCTTTTTAGAAGTGATGATTTAATATTCAAGCATAATAACAGCAATGCAATCACAACAAAGTTGAAATGATGACATCTCAATCTCACAAGACATTATATCAGAAAATAAACGTTGCATAACAAAATTAGAAAGTAAAGAAGCAGAAAATGAACTTTCTTTTGATATTGATGAACAGCTGACACAAGCAATGCTTCAACATGATGAACTGCAAAAGAAACAGAAGCTAACAGTTATTCAATCAAAGATTGAGACTCTGCAAGTTGTTGAAACAACAAAAAGAAGTTATTGAGTCTTCACTCAAGTTCTCATGAAGAACTTAAATGATCTACGCATCGTCTTCATAATGTCGACGATGATAAAACGAAGTCATCACAAGATCATTTTACAGAAGCGAAGATTTTCAATGTCTTTGAAGAAGTATCATGACAAAATCATAAGAGAACATAAAGAGTGAATTCGTGATGTTGAAATCTCATTTCAAAATATCTCTTGATATTTTGAAAGTGATGAGAAAAAGATTTTGTACTGCATGATTTATTTGAAGAATGAATCAAAGAAACTTTGATTTGATCATGAAGAGACTATGTTTGCAGCTCAGCAGATGTGATTTGATTTTATCAACTTTCTTCTGAATCTAATCAAGAATTCGATGAAACAAAGCATAAATGTGACTCAGCAGTATACGAATGCATCGCAACATTTAAATCAGATGATATGAACGTTTGCAGCTCATCTGAGCATTCTGAAACATCAACTTTCGTTGTATAGTGATGAGCATAAGTGAACTCATTTATTCATTAAGTTGAGATCTGAGCTGCACGTGATCATTACTAATGTGCAGTTGATTTCTATTACATGAGATGCATTAATCGATCTTGTCGCTTGATTGAAAACAAATCTGCGAAAAGAACATGTCTTGTCGTCGAAATGATCTCAAGACGAGAACTTGCATGATCAAGATAAAATCAACAAGAAGACTCATTCAAAGCGAAAGAAATCTCATCGATCAACTAAATTCAACTCTTCGTCAAAGACAAGCTCACACGCTTCGTCATATTATAGCAAGAATTTGTTCAACATAATGTGTTACACATGCAATCAAAAGAATTATTATTTTACTGATTGTAAAGATGAAAAGATCAAGAATAGATTAAAAGAATCTGATGTAAATCAAGTATTCATCGATTTGATGTTGTATATAAGTCGTTTCAAGATTTCAAGAAAAGATAAGCTTTTGATGAACACTTCAAATCATCGAGAAAAAAACAAGAAGTTCTCTTCGTAAAAACTCTTATATATAGAGAGCATTTAATTCAAGAAGATCAGAAGACAGAAACAAAGATTCATATGAATATTGATGTTGAAATGAATGTGATTAGTTAACATTTTGCTGTTGAACAGAGTATGCTCTTGTTGAACGTTGATCTTTCAAGATCTATCTGAATGAATGATCAGAATGTTTATTGTTATGACGTCTATAAGATGTGTTATCGACTAAGAAACAGCTGAAACATAGAGAAAAAAGGTATAAGTATCTTTTATGCTATCAACAAGAAGAAATCTTCTCTGGTTCTGAATATATCACGTATGCAATTCAAGCGTATTTGAATAAACATGATTGCAAGAACATGATGTTTCAACGTGAATGAGTACGCATTTGAGTTGTTCTGCACACAAGCATTTGCGAAAGCTCTACAAGATGAGTCTACTGTGTATGCTCTTGTCATAATCAACGTTGTCAAAGAGTCGATCGTTGAACATTAAGTGAAAGCAATGAATAATGTGATGAGTCGTATCACAAACGCGTTTGAAACACAGACTTTATTCATTGAATTGAAAGAGTATGAAGATGTATTCTTGACAGAAAGTGCAAACAAACTGTCTTTGCATGAAGATCATGATCATGCAATCGAAATCACTGCAGAGTCATTGTATGAATCATTGTATAATCTGTTAAACACAAAGTTAGCAACTCTGAGACAGTATTTAAATGATGTCTTAGCAAAAGAATGAATTAAGCACTTCGTCAACTCAATTGACGTGTCTATTCTATTCATTCTCAAAAAGAATGATAATCTTCATTTATGCATGAACTATCGAGATCTGAATAAGATCACTGTCAAAAATCATCATTCACTGTCTTTAATTAATGAAACTTTAGACAGACTCAATAAAGTCAAACAGTTCATTAAGTTAAATCTGAAGAATGTTTATCATCATCTCAGAATTTAATGTGAAGATGAGTGAAAGACGACATTTTGTACTCGTTATGATCACTTCAAATATATGATCATGTTGTTTAATTTAATTAATACATCTGTCATCTTTCAGACTTATACTAATAAGATTTTGACAAAGCTTTTAAATGACTTTTGTGTTGTTTATCTGAATGACATTCTAATCTTCTTCATAGAGAAGACTGATCACGTAGATCACATGAAACAGATTCTTGAAAGATTAAGAAAGTTCAAGCTATATGCTAGCTTGAAGAAGTGTGAATTCTTCATCACTAAAGTAAACTTTCTAGAATTTATTATATTCATCAAGAATGTTTCGATGAATTCAAGTAGAATAAACATCATCAAAACGTGATTCAGATTAAAGATGTATTGAGAAATATAAGTTTTTTTGAGATTCATCAATTTCTATCAACGTTTTATACATCACTACTTTCAGATAGCAGAGTCTTTAACAGAATTGCTGAGAGATAGTGTAAATGATGTAAAAATGAGTTCATTCATATGATTAAGTGAAGCGAAAAAAGCTTTTAATTAGCTTCGCGACATTTTTATAAAAGCATCTATACTAAGACACTTTGACTCAGCGTGACATATATGTATCATGATGTCAGATCATTATCTTGATTTAAAACATAAATCGTCGATATTTTAAATAATTTCAATTCATTGAATCTGTTTTGCAATTCAATGAATCAAGTTATCAATCTAATCATCATCATCTTAATTTAGTTTTAACAATTCTGTTTCAATCATTTCAGTCGTGTGCGTGAATCTTTGCAATCTTAAGTCATAAAACTATTGTCTAGTCTTGATTCTGCTCGATTCATGTATATAGAAGTTGAGCTCTCATTCTTTTCTTTCACTCTTTGTCTTTCGTCTTATACATTATCTGATGTATTGTTTTGTATTTAGATTCTATCAAAGTAATAATAATATCAGTCTTTTATATTGATAGTATCTTTAATTTAGCTCAGTTTTTAACATTATGAAAGATCTACACTTCTTGCAACGTTTTCATACATTGAAATCTCGTTTAGTTACTCTTTCGCTTAAATAAAGTTGTTTTACAATTTCTTGATCAATGATGAGCGTATTGCAAAACAGTTCACTCAAAGTATGATTGAAAATTCAGTTGAGATCTTTCGCGCAATGCAAGAGCTTCAAAATCAAGTTCAACAACATGATATTATCATCTTATTTTCGTTCATCATTTTCAGTTCTTCAATTTATATAAAATTGAATTCTCAGTTTCTTGCAATGATAGTTCAGATCATTGCATAAATCTTGAACAATCAATCTTTCTTCATCATTCATCTTTTTGCAAACTCTGTCGCTGTCATCATCGCTTTTAAATTCAAGAAACTTCTCAACATATTTGAATATGAAAGAGACAAATATTGATTGAATGCATGAAAGTAAAGTCTGATATAGCGCATGAATGTGAACAATGATCATTACTTCTTTCATCAAGTCAAGATCATTTATGTCAAGTCATGACTCATCATAAATAAGAAGATTCACAATCTAATGAGTCAATATCGAGTCAATGATCTTTATATCATTTTCATCTTCACATATTAATGACACAAATTGCATCATTGCTGTGATAATTCTTTCAAGACAGAAGATGCTCATTTATATTTTCGCGAAATTCTGAAGTAAGACATGAATAGCTTTGTTGACTATTACAATTTCTTTTATCAAAAGAAAGAATATTCTTTGATGAAAGATTTCTTGTTGATTGACTGTCTGAAGCGCAATGTTAATTATTTCACTCAAGTCATCATTTTCTTCTGACGAAACTTCAATGAAACTCGATCATTCATCTTTCATTAATGAGTTCAAGCATTCTTTGACATTGATGAAGAGTTTCAGCAGCTTAAGTATCATCAATCTCACTTCATCTTCGTCATTATTTCATTCGTCAAAGTCAAGAATGTCTTTGCATTGATCAGTAATTCTTTAAGTTCAAAAATCATCACTTTTGTGACTGTTGTTTCAACAGTATCTTCATTTCTTTCTCTTTCATTTCTTAATGAGTCAATGAATTTAAGCTTTGTCATTATCATCATTCAAGATAAAACTCTGATTGTTTCTGAGATCAAGAAAATTTGCAACAAGTGAAAGCTGTGCTACTATTGCAAGTTGCAACATTCAAGCAAAATCATTAAAGAATGCTTAAATAAGACGCTTTTCACTTTGCATATCATGAACATTTATGACAGTAACATCATCAGTATAAATGAAGAAGTCTCACTGTCTGCGAGAAAAGTTTAGTCTTTGAGCTAAGTCACGTTCAGAGATCTGTATATATATCATCTTGTCTACTAGTCTCAATCTTCTCATTCTCACTTCAATCATATAGAAAGTTTTCTGCTAAATCTGTCTTGAAACTCTTTGAATTTAATTTGACATTCAAAAATAATTACATGATAGTATTTTATATTCTACGTCAAGCTCAATCTAAAGTTCTTACTCTTGCTCTGATTGATAGTGAAGTCTTCACTTATGTCTTTATGAATAAATTCTTCGCGTAACAACATCATTTTTTCTTGCATCAATTAATTCATTCTTGCAGACTTCAAGAATTTGATGATCAAGTCGCTTTAATCGATGACATTACTCATGTCATCGAAATCACAATGATTCTTGATGAACACATCAAGAAACTATTCTTCTATGTCACTGAATTAAATCAATATCTCACCATCATGAGTTTATCATGACTTCATCATCACGTCATTGATATCAATTTTGAACACAATATTCTCATTTTATCTTTCTTCTTTTGTTTTAATCATTATTGTCAATTTCTCGTCAAGATCTATGATCTTAATCAACAAGAAGAAAATTTCTCGCTTAAAGTTAACAAAGTAGCTTCTCTTCAGCCTCACTCTCAATTAAACTGATCATTGAGTTGAGTTTCAAATTGACATTTTGAACTTGAATCGAGATTGAATCGAGTTGCTCACATTTTTAACTCAACTCGAGTTGAGTTGCTCATATTTTCAACTTGACGCGACTCGATTCAACTGAGAATTGAGTCAATTCAACTCGATTCGTCAAGAACTCAAGCTTGATGTCAAGAGAATTAAATATAGAAAATTTTCCGGTTTTTGACTTTTGCATTATCTTTTTGCATTATCTTTTGATAGAGAGTCATGAAGAAAAACATGAAGATCGTTTGATAGAGAGTCATGATGAGAAACATGAAGAAAAACATGAAGAAATTAATGAAGAGAAACATGAAGGGAAAACATGAAGGTTGTTTGACTTTGATAGAGAGTCATGACGGGAAAACATGGTAGAAAGTCATGAAGAAAATCATGAAGACTGTTCAATTAAGCTATTTACATCTATCTAATATCTTGTTGAATCGAGTCGAGTTTTTGAGTCGAGTTATCGAGTCAAGCTTCTCAACTCGACTCGAGTTCTCGAATTCAACTTCTCAATTCAACTCGACACTTTTTCAAAAAAATTTCAATTCAATTCAACACTTTTCGAGTCAAGTACTTGATTCGAACTCGAATACTCGACTCGACGCAATCAGTCTACTCTCAATTCGCTCACAAGAAGCAACTCAGTTCATGAATTGCTCACAAGAAGCAATTCAATCTACAGATCGCTCACAAGAAGCAATTCAGTCTACAGATCATTCACAAGAAGCAATTCAGCACTCAGTTCGCTTGCAAGAAGTAATTTAGTTTCTCATTTGCTTGAAAGAAGTAATTCAGTTTTCAGTTCGCTTGCAAGAAGTAATTTAATTTCTCATTCACTTGAAAGAAGTAACTCAATTTTCAGTTCACTCACAAGAAGCAATTCAGTTCTCAATTCGCTTGCAAGAAGTAACTTAGTTTCTCATTTGCTCACAAGAAGCAATATAACTTCTCGTTTGCTTATGAAAAGTTAATTAATACTCAGCTCGTTCACAAGAAATAAATCTCATTCAATCTTGTCTTTCATTTGAAACAAGAAGCTTTTAGTTGTATTCTTCAAGTCATTCAAAAAGAATACTCATCAAAAATTAAGTGTCAAAATTCTTTCTTCTTTAGAACTTCTGTTGTCTTTCAAGCAGATCAATTCAATCAATCTTTTATACAACTTAACATAGTTGAGTTGAGAGTTCAAAGCTTTGATCATGCTGCTCATGTCAAAAACATTGAAGTGTTTAGCATCACTTTAAAGAAAATTGATGTTTTCTTGAATCTTGAGTTAATCTCGTCTTCTAGTTTAGATTCTGACAGGTCAAAATCGCGTCGCGCGACTTTAACTGTCTGTTCAAAGAACAGCTCAACTCTTGCTCAGTTCTCATCTCGCTCTTAAAACAGTATGTATGATAAGAATCATCATTTGAATCTTCATCAAATGAAAAAGAAATTTCATTTAACTGCATTCACGATACAAGAAGATCTTGAAGTCTATCAACAAAGTAAGAATGTCGATTCAGTCACAATTCTATCGTTTAAATATTTTGAGTTTC
>JAABUY010004432.1_pt1 | contig 14724 bp, 27 predicted proteins | sample 5560271 | NCBI WGS metagenome assembly JAABUY01 (sample SAMN10711886, study PRJNA513374) | rock metagenome | isolation source: Antarctica rocks | place: Antarctica: Victoria Land, University Valley
GAGCTCAAGAAGAAGGCGCCAGCGAAGAAGCCTAAGGCGCCGAAGGCGGAGAAGGTGGGCCGGGGAGAAATAATCCGCCTGTGCCTCCGGGGCCCTGGGCTCCGGGGAGGCCCTGGGCAGCGTTGGTTCCTGGCCACGCCCCACTCGCGGCCTGCCCTTGCTGCTGCCTGCGCGGCGCGCCGGCAGGCGCTTGCTTCCAGCGCCCGCAGCAGCTGTTGTTAGGTGGCCTGGCAGGGGTCTCACAGCGCGGCCCGCCGCGCGCAGCCGGTCGGCGAGAAGAAGCCCCGGGCGGCCAAGCCGAAGACGCCCAAGGCGAAGGTGCGTGCGCGCGCGCCGCCACCACCCCGCGCCGGTCCTGCGCCGCGGCATCCCATGGCCCCGTGCTGACCGGGCCCTGCTGCGCGCCGCAGAAGCCGGCGGGCGAGAAGAAGACCACCGCGACCAAGGTGCGCCGCTGCCGGCTGCAGCCTGGGGGTGCGGCGCGGGGGTGGCGCGCCGGGGCGCCCGGGCGACATCTGCGTGTTGTGCCGCGTTTGACCCGGGGCCGTGCGGCGCTCCGCAGGCAGCCAAGCCCAAGGCGGCGGCCAAGCCGAAGGCGGTGAAGCCCAAGGCGGAGAAGGTGCGCCCGCGTGGCCTGGGTTTGCGCCGCGAGCGCGCGCGGCATCTCGCGACGTCGCCCGCGGGGGGGCCCAAGGGTTCTGACGCCCGTGCGCCGCACGCGCGCGCAGCCCAAGGCCCCGGCCAAGCCCAAGGCGGAGAAGAAGGTGCGCCGACCCCGCCGCGCGCGCGCGGCCGGGGGTTTGTGCGGCGCCGCGGGGCATCCTGGCGCGCCGGGCGCCCTGCCAGCTGGCGCCCCCCTCGGGGCCCCCGCGCCTCGCGGCCTGCAGGGCAGCGCAGCGCTGCGGGCGGCCTGTTGTCATGCGAGACCAAGCACGCGGCCGCCGCGCCTGCTCTGACACTGGGTGCTGCGCGCAGCCGAAGGCGCCCAAGGCCAAGGCGCCCGCAAAGCCCAAGGCCGCGGCGAAGACCTCGGTCAAGAAGGCGCCGACCAAGAAGGCGCGCGCGCCGCCCGACGCCTCGCAGCCACGTGCCTGCAGGCAGCTGCGCGAGTCAGTCCGTGTCACAAGCTCCTGTCGAGGGGCACTCTCACCAAATGCGTATCGACAGCTGCTGCAACCGTGGCTGTCGCCCCAACGCATAGGCAGCAGCGGCTCGTTGGACACGTTGGTGACGCAGGAGGCGCGGGCGCGCGCGCAGGCGGCGCCGAAGAAGGCCGCCGCGCCGAAGAAGGCCCCGAAGAAGCCCAAGGCGCCTAAAAAGGCGAAGGCGGCCGCGCCTGCTGCGGCTGCGCCCGCGCCTGCGGCAGCCACCTAGGGTGGCTCCGCGGCGCGAGCGCAGGGGTGGGTGGGCGTGCGGCTGTAGGGGTGTGGCATGGGGGTTGCATGCGGGCTGCCAGCTGGGGCGCTCGGGCCTGCCATCGGGTCCAGGGCAGAGCTGGCGGCCCGGCGCCCGCAGCAGCGCGCTGCAGGCGCGCCGCCACTGGGAGGCCGTGCGCAGGGGATGCTTGCCCTACATACGAGGGGTGCGTCTCGGGGCAGACGCGAACGCATGTGCAGGCACGCAGGCTCGCGGCTGCGCGGCCTGTCGCTGGGAAACCGTGCGAACCGTTGGGAACAAATGGAACACACTGACTTGAGCGCGCCGGCCGGCAAGGGTTTGGCCGAGGCCCGCGCGCCGCCACTTGCGCGCCGCGCGCGGGCCCTTTTGTACGTTTGTCGCTGCTGTCCCTGCTGCGGTCCCCGCTCCCTGCTTTGCACCTGCTTTTGAGCGCCAATATTTGGCTCCGCATCGGCGCCCAGGGCGCGCGGGCGCCGCAAGTCCAGCCGGGCGGGGGCTCTGTACACTGTGTGCTGGCACTGACCGCTTTCGTCTGCGCGCCGGCTGGCCGCGCAGCGCCGCACGCGCTGCGGTGCTGCGCCGGCCCGCGGCCTGGCATCGACCCTGGGGTGGGCGCGCGTGCACACTGGTTTACACACATGCTAAGGTACTGTACATGTAATGCACGCGGTCTCGCTTCTCCTTGTCCTCCCGTCAGCCCCAACAGCACGCGCAGGCTTGCTCACACAGCAGGTCCACCCGCACTCTGCACAGCACGTCCTCTGCAGCCTGTTCCAGAAAAGGCACGAGCCAGCTCACTGCCAGCCCACTCTGCCATCGCATGCAGTCGTTCATCAATGCATATGTTCCACAAGTCTGTACTCGTTGCACTGCCACATCGCGCAGCGCGGTGACAAAACAAAATGCAGCACAACTAAAACAGGAGCGCATGCTGAAGCCACTGAGTCATAGAAGCAGTGCAGATCAAAATGGAGAACCCGCGGCAGGTTCTCGAAGTCGCTCTCCGCAGTCACACTGCGGCTGCATGCCCCTGCGCTAGGCGGCCTTGGTGCTAAGCAGGCGGAAGTTGTTTTTCAAGTCGCGCGACACCTCCACCTGCCGAAACACCAGCCCTGCGTCAGCGCTGACAAGACGGCAGGGGCGGCGCCCCTGGAGCGCCCTCTGTTATCAAAGCACACGCATAACACCGTTGTGTCCAAGTCTTGGACTCCAACACCGTGCAGGGCAAGAGCGCGCAAGAGCAACGCAGACTGGGCCGGTCAGCCGGTTTGACCAGCCGACCTTCTAGACTGCCGTCTCAGCAGCCTCCCTTACATGCCCACAGACATGTGAGCAGGCACTTGCAGGAGAAAGTCCAGGCAAGTACTGCGAGCGTCGAGCGAGGCAGCAGCGCATGGAGGTGCGTAACAAGAGTGCAAAGGTTGCCAGCTGCCAGGCGCGGCGACAAACGCACATGAACGAGCTGCACATGCTGGCCTGCCTGTCTCTGTCCGGCCCTGCAGGAGCAGGGGCTTCCCGCAGGTCAGGGCGCACACAGGGGGGCCGCGCATGCTGATCCCCGTGGCCCAGCACGGCCCTGCCGCGTGCCCGGGGACCCATGCGGCGCGGGGGCGCACCCGGAAGAGCTGCACGCGCTGGCCCCCCTGGCCCAGCTTTAGCGTCAGCTCGAACACCATGCCATTCTCCACCCGCGTGCGCGCGGTGACCACCTGCGTCCGTGCCGCGTCAGCACTACCCAGCATACCCTACCCCTATCCCAGCATGCCCTGCGCTATCCAAGAGCGGCGGCGCCCTGGCGCAAAGTGCGCCCAGGGTCCGTGAAGGCCCACGGCTGGTGCTGTGACACGCATGCATCCCCGCCCTTCGCGCGCCCATGTTGGCCACTGTGGCTCGGCTGCCACTCTGCCCGGCATGCGTGCAAGGACCACAGCATACCAGGCTTACCAGTGGACGATTACCTAAATTGCTTGCCTACAGACACACCATGCTTCGACGCTCCTGCGTGCCTCGCCAATGCATGCACTCCAGCATGCAGCAAGCGACATGCAGCGACGACGCGGAGAGCACGCGCCGCTGCTGCAGCACATAATCAGGCTCGGCCGGGCCCCACCTCCTTCACCGCAAACGGCTGCAGCGAGTTGCTCTGCTCCGACAGCTGCTGCGCGGCAAAGTCAGCCGCGGCCGCCACATCCTTATCATCTGAAGCCACCTCGGTGTAGCCGCCCAGCAGCCCGCCGGTCCGGCGCTCCGAGGAGGCCTCCTGCGCATGCTCTACCTGCGCGGCCAGGGGCCGCACCTCAGCATCTGTCTGCGTGGCAGCTTTGCGCGCAGCGCGCGGCTGTTGTGGTGTTGCATCTTCCAGCCTGGTGTATGTGCCTCTCCGGGAAAGGGCTGTATACGCAGTCATAATTGCCTTCGACACATCAACATCTCTGTCTGTCCCAATAGTAAAGGGCACGTCGCTTGAAGAGCCTGTCCAGGATCAGCCTGGTTGAAGGGCAATCCACGTCAGGCGGCATGATTGATTTACAGGCGCCTGTGCCAACGCAAGCAACACCCAAGCCAGTGGTTCCAAGAGCGGTGGTTCCAAGAGCCGATGCATGCCCTGGGGATCATCACGCCCACACGCACAGCACTCCACAGCGGCGCTAGCCCCTCAGTGTCCTGTCCATACCCATCGTAAAATGGCTACCGTAAAAAGTGCCACTGGCTCAGGCGCAGCGAGGCTACACCTCCTCGCGGCTGGGCTCCCTGTGCTCCGTCAGCTGCATGCCCTTGCCGCCCAGCGGCTCTGCGCAGCCACGACCCACAGTCAGTCCTGGCGCTCTTGTAGTGTTAGACTCAGTCCGGGCGCTCTCCTGGTGCTGGGGTCGGTCCTGGCACGCTGCTGGTGCTGGACACAGGCTTGTCCATGCGAGCGTGTCTGCGTGGGGCGCGCAGAGGGCTGGCGCATGCAGGCAGACGGGCACAGTGCAGCCTGTTGTTCGCTGGCAGGACGCAGGAACGCGCGGGAGCGGCGTGGCGCGCACCGTACACCGTCACTTCGAGGTCCTTCTTCGTGTTCTTGGCGTCCGCCACGGACAGGAGCAGCTTGTAGTTGGTCCCCGCCACCACCTGACCACGCACACCAGTGTGAGCGCTTGCAGGAAAAGCTTGGTCGGATGATACGTTTGCAACCTTTGTCGTGAGTACCCACTGAGCTGGCTAGCCTGTCCCAGCTGCTGCTGCGTGCGCCCCACTCGCAGAGGCGGGAAGCACCTGCGTGTGCGCGCTCAGGACCTTGAGCAGCTCCAGCTTGCCCCCGTCCTTCTCGCCCACCTGCGCGTTTGCCGGCGTATCACAAAACCTCTCGAGACGCAGGCTCCGGCCACAGACAGAATCGCCGCGCGAGTCCGAAATGCTGCCACACCTGCTTCACCGCAAACTGCGCGACCTCTTTGACGTGCGCATCGTTCTCGTGGTCGTCGTGCTGCTTGTACCCTCCTGCAAGCGCACACGCGATAGAGTCTCAGCGCAAAAGCCAGTGCCCTTCAGCAGCTGTGCACCTACGCACGCAGGCACAGCCGCAACAGGCACGCGTGCTAGTCAAAGTTTCCAGTCCAGCTTCTTTCAGGCCGTGAGGCCAGTACTCCTATGTTTGGGGGTTTGCCATGGCTGACCCGCGCGCGGAAGCTGACCAGCACAAAAGCCAACCTAAAGCCAGACCGGCTCACACATCCCTGCACAGTGCGGCCGTGGGCGCACCCAGCATTTGAGCAGATGCCACGCACAACACTAAGCTAAGGGCGATGACCACTGTTCCGCAGCGCATACAGGTCTCGTGACTGCTCAGCTAGTGAGAGGTGTGTAGTTGGGTAGGTGGAGGGATGATAGCAGCTGCTGCCTCAATAGCTGTTTGCAGGAGCGCCTGTTTAGGATCCACCGGCGTGGCTTTGAGCCTCCTCGCACCAGCAGGAGGACTTGTCGAAGCCGCTCATTTGCCACAGCAGCTTACAGCCTTTTTGAACCTGTTTCATAGGCTGCTGTGCACCACCACACCAAGCATGGCGCTCGCTTGCTCGTGCAGCACTTCTGCGCCGAGGCCTGTTACACACACAGCATTGAGTGGACGGAGGTGCGTTGTCCTTGCTGGAAGGCGCTGGGTTGAGCCTACTGGAAGCTGGGGGCTGAATTAACGCAAACGCAATGTGCTCGCGCAGGATTGCACCTGCAAAGCATGCCGTCAGGCAAGTGTCGCGCCGGTTGTGCGCAGTCACACGCGCAGAGGTTAGCTTTCCAACGCCAAAGGCGCCGGAGGTGTGTGCCCTCTGCATTGGCTCTGTGCTACGCTGCCTTTGCTGCCGCCAGGCCCAGGTTGCGACGCCAAAGATGCCGTCCGTGCAGGGGGTGACTGTGCCGCAGAGGCAGCCGGAGGTTGCGCCGGCGCGTTTTGGCTTCGTGGACAACGCAGAGCGCATCAACAGCCGCGCATGCATGGTGAGCAGCTACAGCACAGTGCTGTCAGCACTGCCACTCCAATGCTGAGGCTGTCACACGTCACAGTTGGTTATGAGGTTTAGGAAGTGCACCCGACACATATGAGCAGGCGCTGCCTGTATGCAACGCTTTCTCTCAGACTGTGGCTTGCTGGTGTGCAGATTGGCTTCTTCGCGCTGCTGGCCGTGGAGTTTGCGGCGCACAGAGGGCTGCTGGAGCTGGTGGGCATCAGGACTGGCTCTGGTCTCGGGTTTGAGTTCTGACGTCCGCCGTGGAGGGTGGCGCACGTAGCTGTGCGAGTCGCGCTGCCCTTAGAGAGTGCTGCCAGGGCGTGTGTGCGTGCAGCGCAGGCGTAGCCTGTCTCTTGTGTGACTATTTGTGACACACGGGGAGCACGCTGGCTGGTTACACAATGTCGCAAAAAAAATGCTGAAGGACCACTCATGCTAGAATACAGTCCTCTGCAACGAAAGAGAGCAGTGGCAGGCCGGCGCACGCAGCAGGCAGCGAGTTCGGCGCGCAACCAGCTGGGAGGCTGTCCCAGCTTTAGGCGGCGCGCGTCATATCTGTGCCACTGCATATCACCAAGACCGCCACGGTCACAGCGCTGGGCGCGGCTACTCCAGGTGCACGTCCTGCAGGCTGCCCCTGAAGTTGGTGCGCAGCGCGTCCAACACAGCGTCAGCGCTCGGCGCCGGGCTGCCCTCGCCGCCGAGCACCACGTCGTCGCAGCACACGGTGATGGCCGCGCCCTTGTCCGGCACCTCTGTGCCCTCCACCATCAGCTGCGGGAAGGCCTCCTCGACCGCGTCCGCGATCTCGATGAAAGTGTCCACGCTCTCGGGGCCGTACTCCACCACCACCTGCCCCCGGGTGCGCGTGCTTGGAACGCTGAGACGTTTTAAGGCGGGAAGGAGGGCAGGCTGTGAGCCGCAGGAAAGTGTACGCCGCGCCACAGCCGGGCCAGGGGTTTCCAGTGTGCAGGCAGCGCACCAGCTTTGGCGGCGGTCGGAGCAGGTTGGACGCTCAGGCGAAGCGCCGCAGCTGGTCCATGCGCAGCCCCGACATGCCTGTGCTCCGCCCCGTGCCCGCTCACCACCCACGCCCGTGCTCACTCTCACATGAAGTGCTGGAGCGAGGGCGCTGTGCAGCTCACCTGGAACAGGAGGTGCTGCAGCAGAGCTGCCGACCACGCCCTTGGGAGGCTGCCACCCCTGGCAGCAGGTGGCCAGGCGCAGCCCCGCCACGCGCCTTGCTCCGCGCATGCTAGCCCGTACAGCCAGCATTGTACAACGCAGCGGGCAGCTCAAGCAGTCGGTTCTGCCCGGAGCCTTGCTCAGCCCCTTGGTTACTGCAGGCGGGAAAGAAAAGCCAACCACCTACCCGGGTCAGCAGAGAGTTTACACCCACATGTGCACAAGCACAGCTGCGAACTGACGCAAGTCCCCATAGCGAGATTGGAAGTGTGGATGATCGGCTACAGACTTGCGGACGCAAGGTGCTGGAGAGGCTATGCGGCAGGCAGCCTGGATGTGAGGGCGTGCACTGCGCCCGGTCTGGAAAGCCCACAGCGCAGCAGGAACTGCCCGGGCTGCAGGCGCGCGGAGCCTGAGCTGGTGCCTGTGCTCACTGTCGATGCCAGCCTTTCTTTGTGCCTGTGTTTACTACGGCTGTCAATGCAGTCGCCCGCGGCGCGTCTGCCTGTGCTCCACCCTGCCGGCGAGCCCGCTCTGCACAGCAGGGCACGTGATAGTGCTTCAGCACCCGCTGGAGCTCAAGTGCGCCGCACCAGCTTGCAGCACGGAGTGGCTTACTGCAGAAACTCAGCTCGCTGTCACAATTGCCTTGCTATTTGCCGGACTCTCACGGTGAGGACATGGTCACTGCAGGAAGCCCTTGGCGACTGTGCCGCTCCTGCAGCAGTGCCTGCAGCGCTGCACGGTCCTGACCGGCAGGCAGTTCTGGGTGAGCAGCGCGCCCGCGCTCGTGGCAGTGCTCGCCCGTGTGTGCAGTCTGCAGGCGTGCTGCAAGCTGCATAAACGCCCGCCCAGGAGGGCCGGCACCCGGAGCTCGATGCGGCGCTCGTTGCAGCCCGCGCGACGGGCGCGCCCGTGTATGTGCTGTTCCCGGGCGCGGGCGCTGCGGATGTTGGCGCGGTCGCGCTCGAGCGCCGCCGCCGCCTGGCAGCCGCGCGCCCTGAGGCATCGCTCGGTGCGGCAGGCGCCCTCCCACTTGCCAGTTCTATCGAGCCGAGCTACTTTGGCACTCCTGTGGGCACTGCTTGTGTGGCTCGTCAAGGCATGAACAGAGGTTTTTTCAAACACACAAAGACCACTCGGGCTCATAAACTGCATGCAGACCAGCCGCTTGCGTAGCGCTGTGACCAATAACCTTCTCAGCATTCTTGTCACAGGGGGTGCAGCGGCCTTGGCGAGCGTCAGTGTGGAGCAGCCGGGCGCCTACCTGCTCATAGCCGTGGACGGGACCTGGCAGCAGGCGAACGAGATGTTCAAGGTGCGGGCCCTGCGTTCCAGGGCCTCAGAGATGCAAGTGGGATGTCAGGCAAGACGTCGCCGCCACTCTTTGCCTCCACCGCCTCTCCTCCACAGGCGGGTTGTGAGTGTCACGGTTCGCCTTTGAGGGTCGTGGAAAGCACAGTTGCTACAGTATGCTTTTCACTCTCCGGCTTCAACTCTGCAATGTGCGAGGCCCAGGAATGCATGCAGGTGAATGATGGCAAGAAGAAGGAAGCATGCTTGCTGTGCGAAGCAGCTCCTGCACACCCGCAGGACCACGGAATGCAAGCGCGGCTGCGGCGCTTCGCGCAGGCAGCCGCGCCATGGCTCCTGGCGCACGGCGTGCGCATTGAGCTCCCGCACGAGCGCAGCGCCGTGCCCCTGCCAGCGCTCGACGCTGCCCGCGGCGCCGCGCCGTGGATGCCTCTCCGGGAGGCACGCGCGGCGCCGGCAGCCACTATGCCGCTGGATGCAGTCCCTGCCGCCGCGCGTGCAGCGGCGCACGCCGGCGCCTGCAGCCCTGGGGCGGCCGCTGCGGAGGCGTACAGGGATACGCGCAGCGCTGCCAGGGTGCAAGCCGACCCTGCCGCCAGCCCTGTTCGCACGGCCGGGGCCACAGCGCCCGATGCACCGCTCCGGTCCGAGCCAATGATGGGGTGCATGACCACCCTGGAGGCCATCGTGCGGTGCGCGCCACAGCTGCCCCTGTAGGCGCTCGCACGCTTGGCGCGCTTTGCCTACTCGCACGCTTGGCGCGCTTTGCCTATGAGTTGCCCCGTGCATGGACGACTGGCGCAGAGGGCGCCTGCTCCGATGGAGGGCAGATGGCACTCAGGTCACCGGCTACAAGGGCGTGCTGACAGGGCGCTCCGTGTGGGGACCAGGGCGTTGGCGGCGCTGGAGGGCAGCCCGGCGCTGCAGGAGGCGCTGCTAGCGCCGCTGCGGCGCATGACCGAGCTGCAGGCGCGCCCCGCCGACCCTGGCTGCAGGGCCGCCCCTGCTTGGGTCACAGAGCTGACAAGCGCGCAGGCCTCGCTTTAGAGGCACTTTTTATAGAAGCGAAATGGAATGATTCTCTGTCTCACGTTTCACTACATTGGCTCGTGTTGCATTGTGCTTGCGTGTCTGAAAAGGGGCATGCAGGGTGTCTGTGCACATATTCTACATCTTGATGCTGCAATACATAGCTGTCAATACAGCCTGCAAGCGGACGAGCAGGCAGCAGCCAGTGCCTCAAGCGCAAGCCTTGCAGCAGCTCGTGCCTTGTGCTCAAAGGGCGGTCAGCAGCTAGTGTCTCAGGCCCCTACCGCACTGCAACCTCTGCAAACTTTGGGCCGATCTCACAATCATGGCGCGCTGGCCTGCGCAGGCGCAGTTTGACCCCGCGGTGCGCGCGCGGCTGGCCGGCAAGGTGACCGCCAGGAAGGTGGGCAAGCGCTGCCTGGGCTTCATGCGCGCCTAGCAGCAGCGCGCGGCGGGGCTGCCCGTGCCGATGGCCTCCTGGGCTGTGAGGGCGACGCCGAAGTGTAGTGCCTTGTAACATGGGGCGCTCACCATGGCCCTGCACTCCCGTCCACTGCAATCGCTGGCGCGTCCGTGCTGACACCTCAAAACACGCAGGCCGACAAAGCCGTCGCGCCTTCAGACCAGAGCCGCTGCCCGCACGAATGGTAACTAAGACGGAGCGGCATGCCACTCCCTCGCCGATCATTGCGTTTTGTCCGGCGCTGCCGGCGCCGCCGGCGCCGCGGCTGCCTTGGTCGGCTTGACCGCCAGCGCGACGTGCTGCGCGCCGGGCGGCTCGTCCCTGCAGGCACAGGGCCCGTGGTTCACCACGACAAGAACACGTGGCATGCAGCCGGCGCGAAGCGCGCCCATGTGAACCTGCAAACAAGCATGCTCATGATGTACGGCAGCCAGCGCAGAGGACCATGGTTGTTGGCAGTGATTCCCCTTCCAGCTCGTGCATGCCCTGCCGCACACAGCGTGACGAGGTGCCGAGACCGTCCTGCAGCTGGCATCGCGGGCGTGCCGCAGGCCGCCGCCGTGCAGGATGGCAGGCCGGCAGTGCATCAGGCGCATGGTCCCGGGGCGTCCTTGACATGCATTTTGCTCCGAGGGCGGCTGGGGTCGACGTGCATGCTGGGGACATGTGGCCAGGCTCCCAGGACACGTCCCACATGGCACGGTCACCCTAACCTAAACCTAACCCTATGGCCCCAGGTATCCTGCACAGGCGGGCCCCAGGGGGCCGCGGCGCGCACGCGATGGGCTCGTCCAGCTCCATCGGCTCGGCGAACAGCCGCGCCAGCAGCGACTTGCCCAGCAGCAGGAACAGGAAGGTCGCCTGGAAGCAGCCGGCCAGCAGCCAGGCCATCCAGTAGCACGCGCGGAAGTGCTGCGTCTTGGCGGCCGTCCAATTCACGTCCAGCAGCTCCCACGAGCTCACCTGCGCGGCCCGCAGTGCGCTTGTGAAAGCTGGGTGGGGCGGCCGCGCGCTGCGGGCCCGCTTTCGCCAGCGTACGCCGCAACAGCGGCCGCCCGGCGACCGCACGGGTGCGCTGGCGCTCCAAGCGTGCTGCTCGGGCGCGGGCTGAGTAAGTGCAGCATGCGCAGGATGCACAGCAGCACTGCAGATGGCTGAGCATGGCGGCTGCCAGGTGTGCCCAAAAAACAAACATTCGCACATAAGCATGTCATCACATGAGCGCATTGTATGGACAGCGCGGCACCGCAGCGCCGCGCCAGAAAACCTGGGCAGACTGGCTGTGGAGGCCCGGCGCAGAGGCGGGTGGGCAGGGCGCACCAAGGGATAGCTGCCGCTGAGGACCATGCCCACGAAGAGCAGGAAGATGAACATCTGCATGGAGTAGCAGGTCACCACGCCATACCTGGGCTCGTCGCGCACACCCGTCAGAGGCGCACGTCCTTGGCAGCAGTGGGAGGCAGCTTCTTCAGCTGCGCAGGCGAGCAGGCGCACCCAAAGAGCTGCTTTTTGAAGCCCTTGAAGTTGCCGCGCCTGCAAGGCGGCGCCGCCAGCCTCAGCGCTCGCTTGCCTCACAAACCAGGCGCGGCGGGGAGCGGCGGGTGCGGGCGGTGCTGCGCGCGGCCCTGGGCGCACTTTGTGAGCATCATCCACAGGAAGAGCACCAGGTTGGGCGGCATGGAGAAGCTCATGCTCAGCGCGGTGGCCAGGCCCTTGGTGGCGTCGCGCCCGTACGAGGGCACCTTCACCAGGTTGACCTGGGCGGGCGGCGCGGCACAGCAGTCAGGCTGAGGCACTGGGAAGCAGCATGAGCAGACGCCGCGGCCTCTTAGCGCAGCGAGCTGCGGCGCGCACCTTGAACAGCTCGACAAACGTGAATATGGCTAGGACGGTGTAGGCCAGCGTGAGGCCCTGCGTCCATCAGTGGACGCTTAGAGCTGCAAGACGGTTCAGTGTTACAAGTGAGCAAGTAGGTTGTGCTCAGTAGGAGAGGCTCAGACGAGGCGCGCACTGCGAGTATGCTCCACAGCGTCCACACCGTGCGCCGCCAGGACCACCAGATACGGGTGGCGCAGCCCATCAGGCCTGGCCGTGTCTACCTTGTTCTTTCCAAGCAGTGCGCATATCTGCTAGTACACTGCCTGAGCACCTTTTGGCAACCAATGTGAGCGCAAGCTCGACACACACAAAAAAAGCAGCGCAGGTATAATTGGAGAAGTGCTTAGAGGTTCGGATCGACACGGAGGTTGAGATCGACGTGCAGGTTGAGATCGACCCGGACTTCGCGTTGAAGTTCGTGTCGAAACTAGGTTCAGGGTAGGTGATACATATACAAATACGAACGAACTGACTCGCCCTGGTGTACATGAGCAGCCACCGCCTAGTATACTCATCTAGTCACCGCATGCCCGGCTGTGCGGGCGATCGGTACTCCTCCAGTGTGACTGCCTGCACGCGCCGGTCGCCGGCGTACCGCACGCGGCAGCGCAGCAGCAGGTCGCCGGCCAACACCGCGCCCGCCTCCAGCTCCAGCGGCTTGCCGGCGGGCGGCAGGCGCGCAGGGTACAGCGCGAATATGCCGCCGGGGTACCTGGGCCAAAGCCGCCCCGCTCAGGGGCCAGCTCTTATTCACGGCGACCTGGACACAAAACAAGGACAGGCTCTATAGACAAGCAGACAAAGAATACTCAAAGTCGACCTGAATGGACACAGTCCTCGAGGTTTACGACTGCAGCATGGTGCTGTGAAACTGGAGCCCACATGCGCATCATCACCAGCGAAGAGGCACGCGCGCGCGCCTGTACAGCGCGCTGCCCTGCGCCTCGGCATAGCCACCTTACCCTACCCTCCCCTACCCTAGACATCATCATCAGCAGGCAGGCACGCGTGCGCGCCTGTACAGCGTGCTGCCCTCGACCTCAACGGGCGGCGTCCACGACACGGGCGTCGGCGGGCCGCGCTCCCAGGCGCGCGCCGACGCGTCGAACGCCAGCTGCGTGGCCTCGCCCTGCCAGTTGCCGTGCAGCCACTCGGCCGTGTCCGCCGGCAGCTCCGGGCCTGGCTGGGCGTCCTGGGCGCGCGGCGCCACCTAGCGGTCAGTCAACCACCCCTGACGTGACATATTCCAACTCTGGTTCGTCACTTGGCGCCGCAAGGCTTTGTGGAACTACTCAAGATGAGAGTGCTGCAGCATATGCAAATACTGCCCTGGAGTACGCAGAAATACTGTTGCATCGAACGTGCTCTCACAAGAAGCCTGACCAGACATATATGTTTCTGCCCCTTGTCGACAGGGCATCAGTCAGGCACCACGCTCAATCAGATGCGTGACATGCAGTGCCAAGCCCATTATGCTTCAGCAGCTGCAGCTCAAGCCCACATCAGAGCAGTGGATGATGACAGATGTGGCATGCGCCGGCAGACCTTCAACAGTGCATCGATGTCGAAGGGCTCACTAGGGTCCACGTCCTCAACAAACACCTGCGCATCAGTGCGCGGGGAGCTTGCGTGGATGACTAGTGCTGACACTCCAGATGCATAGAAGGACCTAGGACCCGGGATCAAGCCTGCATGTGCTTGTAGGAGCGTGGCTGCTCAAGGATGCTTGCTTGAGTGTGTCTGCAACAGGGCAGTGTGCCACATGGTCAGTATGACTTAATTGCTGCACACCTTACTTGCCCCGCCCAACACACAGTGAATAGCCAATGAGTCTTGCTTCAGCGTCATTTAGGAGTACCTGAAGTACAAGGTGCACTCGGTCAAGCCACAACCAGTAGGAAGACAGAAAACAACAAGGTTAGGAATACAAGAACGATCACGCGCACCGGGTCCCAGCCGGTCTGGTGGAAGAGCATCGCGCCGTCGCCGCCGGCGCGGTACGCCACGCCCAGCGTCACGCGCAGGCGGCCGTGGAACAGCGTGACCTCGCTCCCGCCGAGGAAGTCAAAGCCCTGCGCGCCGCGCCGCGGGTTAGGTATAGGGTATACCCTAACCTAACGCTTGCGGACGCCATGAGCCTTCCCCGTCTGGATGCACTTTTTTGATGCACAGTGGGCGCTCCATCACCATATTTATTATGTATCGCACAAAGCCGGACTTGGACGCCGCGCAGTCGCGTCGCTGGCCTCGCTCACATGCGCCCGGCCGGTCTACGCTCCGAAAGCGCAGCTGCTGACCAGACCATAGGCGCATGCTGTGGATGCCTGCCGTTTGACCAGCCTATACAGTCCGCCGGAGCGGCGTGGCGCGCTCTGCGGCAGGCGCACCTGCTTCGACCTGGCCTCCTCCTCGCTGGGCATCTGCAGGGTCACCTGGGCGCGCGCAGCGGGCGCGGACTGCTTGCGGGCCATGCATCCCTGCACGAGGTTCCTTGGCATTGCGCAAGGCTATGCTCAGGATGTGACAGGGGCAAAAGTGCTAGGCGACAGGGCGCTGCGCGCACACAACTGGCCAATGTGACACGTCACAGAGTGGCAGCGCCATGTGGCCATTCCTTACTGGAGACCGGCAGAGTATTTATCAATCTCATTGGTGATCGCCGTACTATGCATGTGCATGGATGCTCAATGCCATGCATATGATCAGCCAAGCAGAGACAGGCATCTCCACATGTGCAACGAGGGCAGCAGCTGGGCTGGCGATCGCTCTTCCAACAGTAACGACAAAGGCTTCATGCAGGGCGGCACCTGCTACGGCTTCATGCAGGGCGGCACCTGCTATAGGCGTCATGCAGGGCGGCACCTGCTAGGGCTACATGCAGGGCGGCACCTGCGCGAGCGCGTCAGGGCCGAGCGCCACGACGCGCGCAGGCGGCACGCTGCCGCGGCCGTACGGGTGCTCGAACCCGGC
>JAABUY010004433.1_pt1 | contig 14724 bp, 16 predicted proteins | sample 5560271 | NCBI WGS metagenome assembly JAABUY01 (sample SAMN10711886, study PRJNA513374) | rock metagenome | isolation source: Antarctica rocks | place: Antarctica: Victoria Land, University Valley
ATGTGCTGCTGCGCTTTCCCGGCGAGGCGGCGCCGGGGGGCCCGGACGCTGAGGGCGGCGGCGGCGGCGGCGGCGGCGGCGGCGGCGGCGGCGGCGGCGGCGCTGGGGGCGCGGGTAGCGCCCCAGGCATGCCCCCTCGCGCTCATGCGTGCTGGCGGTGGGGGGTGTGCACAGTCCCTCTGCCACCTTTGCAGCGCGCCGGCCTGGCGTACTGCAGAGCGCTGAGGTGCAGGTCTGTGCTTGTTGGTGCCCCGCCGCCATGCAGTACGAGTTATTGTAAGTGCTTCGCTTGGGAGGTGGCTGATCAGGGTCACTGTCAGGCTGGGTGGCAGCATCTGCGCTTCAGGGAAATCCAGGCATAGAGGCCGTGACAGACCGGAGACTGCGGGCCGTGACGGCTGCGCACCTGTGCAGCAGGCGCCTCCTCGGCGATGGACACGGATGCACCCGCGGCTGCGCCAGCGGCGGCGGGCGATGCGCAGCCAGCAGCGGCGCAGGCTGCGCGTGAGGATGCTGGGGGCGCGGGCGCTCAGCCGACGCCTGAGCAGGCGCGGACGATGCCCGCATTCACTCGTGTGCACAGCCGGCCAGCACACTGTCAATGCGCCTTTGCGCCTGGGCGCTCGTCCTCGAGGCAGGGCCCGGCCCTGAACAGCGCGCTAGTGTGGGGGTCCTGTGAACCGCAGTCAGGGTCGCGGCTGCCTGGCCTGGCAGCGGGCGCCGGCCGCAGCAGCAGGGTGGCAGCTGGCGCGACTGGACCACACGCCGCACAGGCTGCACGAGCGCAGGCGGCGGCGCAGCGGCCGCAGCACCGCCGATGCTGCCGCTTCCTGCGCCGCCGCCCACCAAGGCTGACAGATGGACGAATGCGAGCAGTGTCCGCACCAGCCGCCCGGCCGTCAGACTGCCGATGTATCAACCGGAAAATAAAGGTACCCTTGAGGAAGCTAGCAGCAAACTGAAAATGTAAGTTTGAGGGGGCTGCGGCGCGGCAGGCGCGCGAGGTGCTGGTGCAGTGCATGGCGCTGAAGATGCTGACTGCGTTTACGCTGCGCTACGGCGCGTGCACGGGCGTGCTGCTGCGGCGGGACGCGGAGGGCGGCAGCCGCGGCTGCAGCCCCACGCCGCGCACGCCCGGCGCGCGCGGCGGCGCCGAGCCGCCCGCCGGCGCCGGCGCGCTGTTCCGGTGCGGCCGCCGCGCGCGTACTCGTAACTCCGCGCGCACTTGCTCAGTGCGCATCATGCAAGCGTGGCAGTGTCCGTCGGGGTGTCAGGTCCGCCAGGCGTCTGCCATCGCACGCCGCAGCGGCACCCCGCGGATGCGGCTGGCAGGGCAGGGCCTCCTGCGGCATGTGCCGCGACGCCATGGAGTGCTCGCGCCAGCGTGAGCGCACGAGCAGATTCGCGCCTGCCCAACCATCACCGGGCGCCCGCCAGCCTGAACTCCACAGGCGGGCGCGGGCCACTGCGGCGTGCCCGCGGCGGCGCGCCGCTTGCGCCCGCCGGCAGCGCGCCGCGCTGAGGCCGCCGCGCCCGGCGCGCGCAGGCACATCATGCACGCGCACCTGCCTGGGCGCGGTGACGATGGCGCCTCGTCAGCAGCCAGGCCGGGGCTGTGCGAACAGACCGCGTTCCTGCTGCTCGCGATCTGCATCCGGTGCGTTTTACCCTAACCCTAACCCGCGCAGGGAGCTGTGCGCCCGCCGGCTGCGCCCCTGAGCTCCTACGCCTCCCCTGGTGCTGTCCCAGCCCCCGGCGCGCGCAGGCAGGGCAACTGTGTGAGCGGGCCGGCGACGCGGTCTTGACGCACTGCGCACGGCGGCTTAGGGCCTGCTGGCACAGCGCGTTGATGCCCCAGGGGGCATGTGCGCCATGCCAGCTCACAAAAGGCAACACACAGGGTTTGCTAAAGCGCGAGGCCGCGCACCATGGTTGTGCCACATGCAGCCGCGGGCCTCTGGGGTCTTCTGCGTGTGATGATTCACATCATTGGCACTGGTGCTCACAGGCAAGAAATACATGCATGTCGCAGGTCAGCGGAGGGCCGCCGGCGCATCGTCGCAGAGATCGTGCGCGTGCTGAAGGGCGAGCACGGGCCTGGCGGCCCGGCGCCGCGCGCCGCCGGCGCGCCGCCAGCATCGTCGGGCGCGCCGTTCCTGCCGCGCCCGGGCGCCGCCCCGCCAGCCAAGGCGCGCGCCAGCCCTCCCCGGGCGTCTGCTCGGGCCCTCACGCTTATGCACAGCCCGAGATGGGACGCGCGTGCGGCTTGTACGGTGGCGGTGCAGCACGCGCTCCGAATGCGCCGTGCATGCTTGATGCACGCGTGCACAGAGCTGGCGGGAACCCCGGCGCCCCCGCGCGCCGACGCGCCGCGCGGCCGTCTGAGCAGGGCGCGCGTCTGCACGGCAGGTCCGCGCTTTTGTGGACCTGGTGGGCTCGCTGCTGCATGCGACCGAGCGCGGCGCGGCGGGCCGCGGCGGCCGCGGCGCCGGCGCGCCCGGGCTGAGCGGCGAGGTGGTGCGCGCCATGCGCGAGGCCGGCGTGGTCGGCGCGCTCACCGCCGCGCTCAAGCTGGTCGACCTGGACCACCCCAAGGCGCGCGGCTGCTATACCCTACCCTACACCCTGCCTGCCAGCCCGTATGCTCTCGGCCGGGCGGCGCAGCCGGACGGGCCCCGCAGCTGCGCCTGAGCTGGCCGGCCCTGCCTGACCCAGGGCACGGCCGCACCCTGCATGGCAGCGAGCGCGCCGTCACTCGGACCGCCGCATTTGTGCTTTGCATCGGGCGGGGCTGCGAGCCAGGAGTGAGGGCCGGCAGACGCTCGCGGCATGTGCGGCGCGCCGCGTCAAGACACGTGCGAGCAAGCCTGTGGGTACAACTGCGCGGTCAGGAACAAGATTGCGCCAGGAACAAAGACTGGCGCCTGACACGGCGCCGGGCATGCCATCCACTGGGTTGTCCGGCGGCGCTGCACTCACCTGGCAGCTGACGGCCGCCGCCGCGACGCCGCAGGCGCCCAAGAGCATCAACGCCATCCTGAAGCCGCTGGAGATCCTGACGCAGCCGCTGCCGCCGCGGAGCGCGGCGCCCGCGGCCGATGGGGCGGCGCGCGCGGGCGGGCCGGGAGCCGCGCGGGGTGACGCGGCGCCCGCGGGCGCCGCGCGCGCCGGCGGCGACGGGCGGGCGGGCGGGCCGGGCGATGCGGGCGCCGGGCAGGCGCGCGCACGAAGAGCGCATGCTCAGTACGGGCTGCCTGGTGCACAAGTTTGCAGCACTTGCTTCAGTCGAGTGCAGCCGATGAGCATCCTGGGTGCGGCTGCCACTTTGGAGGCCAGTGTTGGTCAGGCGTACGGGGGGAGTCTTGAGCCAATGAATCGTCATCTGACCCTCAACTGCCGTGACAAGTGCTTGAATAAGTCATAACTTAGGTTCCATGGCAAGGCACATGCAGTCGTCCGGCACCGGCCGGCCCGTTCACTTCAGTCTCGGCGACCGGCTACAATGCGCGACATAGGGCCGGGCGGGCGACGCGCGCGCGGGCGGGCCGGGCGACGAACTGCCGCGCGAGTCGGCGGCGGGGCCGGAGGCCGTTGCGGCGGCCGAGCGCGCAATGGGCAACCTTGGCGGCGCCGGCGATGGCCGCGGCGTGCGCAGCGTGGAGCACATGATGGAGCGCTTCATCGAGCGCGCGTACGCCAACGAGCTCAACGGCATGGAGGCGCGGCGCCGGTCCCAGCCCCCGCGTGTGCCTGCCGCCTGCTCCTTTGGTGTCCGCAGTGCAACCATTCCTCCATCCGCGATCGTGCAGCGCATGGGCATGCCATGCCGCAGTGCCAGCTGCAACTCAGGTCCGATGCTCTGAGTCAGCATTTGTGAGCGCAGCGTCTGCCCACTGGAGGACAGAGGCAGAGGCGTGCGTTGTCGAGCTGTGGTGACCGGGCCGGTGGCCCGCGGCGGCGCCAGGGGCAGGAGTACATGTCAGAGGAGGAGGGCTCGGAGGACGACGACGAGCTGGAGGGCGAGGAGGACGAGGAGGGCGACTCGGACGAGGACGAGGACATGATCGGCGAGGTGTGCGCGCGCAGCGTGGACAGGGTCCCCGCCCTGCCCTGTGCAGGGCACCGCGGCTCGCCGTGCGAAGTCTGTGAAGTCAAAGGACGTTGCCAGGGGCGCCGCACGTACCCATCGAGCAGGCCCCGTGTCCCAGCCGCACTCACAGCACCAGCCACGGTGGTCTGCGCAGGAGCCCATGCCGGACCTGTCGGACGAGGAGAGCGAGGAGGAGGAGGCGGCCGAGGCGGGCGGCGGCGACGGCGGCGGCGGCGGCGGCAACGGCGCCGACGCGCCCGCGTCGCCCATGTACAGTGACGAGGAGAGCAGCGAGAACGTCGAGAACGAGGACGAGGACGTGCGCGCCCCGCCACCTTCTGCCTTTTACCCCTGCAATACCCTGTTCCTGCTGCTTGGGCAGGGTAGGCGTAGGGCGATGGCGCGCATGCGCCGCTGCCCGCAGCCTCTGCAGGGCCCCCGCTGCAGCTCACCGCGGCCTGCAACAGTGGCCAACGCGCCCGTGCTTGTGCAGCGTCCACATGGCAGCGGGGCCCCCGGTGTATGCCTGCGCTGCACTGGAGCGCCAGAGCGGCCGGGTGCGCGCGCTGCTGCGCACCTGTGCGCGTGCGCTGCGCGTCACACCGCGCGCGGGCGGCGCGCGAGGTACGCCTGGCGCTCGTCCACGATCGAGCGTGGTGACGGAGCAGAGTAGAAGCGCGGGGTACGGAACGAGCGGCCCATGGTATCTGCCGACGAGGCGCGCGCGCGCGCAGGCGGTGCACGTCGTGCTGCACGCGGACGGCGCCGACGGCGGCGCGCTGGACGAGGAGCTGGAGGCCGACATGGCCATGGACTTTGGCGCGGCCGAGTTGGGCGGCGAGCTGGGCGCGGACGGGCGGCACCTGGCCGGCGGCGTGGAGATGAGCGACGAGGACGGGGAAGGCGGCGGCGGCGACGGCGCCGGCGGCGACGGCGACGGCGACGGCGAGTTTGACACCGACGCCGACGAGGACGTCGACGGCGGCTCCGAGGGCATCGACTTTGAGGCGAGCGCTGAGCTTCGCCTTAAGACCATTTGCACGTATTTGCATTGATGGTCGCTGCTTGTGGCCTCCCAAAGGTCCACCATTTGGCTTATCAGCGGAGCTGATCAGGCGGTGCGGCGCTGTAGCTTTGTCGCTGGACCAGATGGCGGGGCCGGTCGTGACTGGTGCGCCCCAGGGACAGTACAGTGCCCCGTCTCATTTTCATAAGAAAGCGCATTTGAGTGCGGCCGTGTAGCTCGGCGTTCATCAACGTGTGAGTCTGCATCTGCGACCTAGCCAGGCCGCAGCACTTGCGCCCTGCAAGGCACCGCACGGCCGCCAGCATGGCCCCAGGGCGCTCACGCAGCGCGGTGCGCGCGCGGCAGGTGGCCGATGACGACGAGGAGCTGTGGGGCGTGGACCGGGGCGACCTGGAGGATACCGAGGAGGAGGGCGCGGGCACGCCGCGCTGGGTCAACGTGCCCGGCGCGCGCGTGAACGGCGCGCCGCAGCTGCACGGCGTCCCGCCGGCCGCGATGCAGGCGCGCCCGCGGCGCCCGCGGGGCGCTTGTGCCGCGGTCGCGCGGCAGCGCAGCCGCGCCCCGTGGGTGCGGGGGCTTGGTGTCGTAAGCTGGGTCATGGCGGAAGCAGCGCCAGCGGTTGGCTGTGGCTGCGCTCGCTGGCAGTCTGATGGCAGCTGGTCGGTCGCGCGGATGCGTGGACGCTGTAGCTTGAGCCGCCGCAACGCAGATATGGCGGGCGGTGCAGATGATGATGATGAATGACCCTGACCCTGACCCTCTGCATGCGGGCGGCGCAGATGATGATGAACGAGCTGGTGAACATGACGAACGCGGCCGGCGGCGGCCACGCCGGGCGCGTGGACCTGCGCCAGCGCGTGCGGCGGCTGGCGGCCGGCGGCGGGCGCGCGGGCGGGATCGGGCCGCTGGCTGTGGGGCCGCCGTTCGTGCTGGCGTCCGCGGGCGGCGTGCCGCAGCACAGGTGCGGCGCGGCGGTCACGCCGCAATGGCGCCGGGGCAGGGGTGGGGACATGCTGGGGTGTTGGCAACAGGTCAGCAGACCACTGAGCCAGAGTCAGCAGAGCACTGCTGCCGGCTGGATGGTGTGACCCCAGCTCACTTGCGCCCTATCATTGCAGCAAACGAGTCTTTCAGTGTGTGAACAACCGTCAATGGTGGGTTGCACTATCTCGTGCGGCCGGCAGGCCTGTTGAGGCAAGTGGAGTGTCCAGCAGGTGCGCAGTGCAGCCAAGTTGCTTGCATGCGGGAGTGTGCGCCCGAGCCGGGGCGAGCAGGGATGCCCACTCACACCCGGTCCGTGCGGGGCCGCCAGGCTGCTGCAGCGCCCTAGCGGCGCGGACGGCGCGGCGGGGCACGGGCAGGCCGGCGCGGGCGCAGCCACGCCCATCATCCCGTGGACGCGCGACGGCCAGCAGCCGCTGCTGCATGACGGGGTGCGGGCCCTCGGCGCTCCAGGGAGCCGCTGCTGCTCAGCGCCCTGAACAAGCGCATCCGCGGCCATGCTGTACTGTGCACGGCTTCGCTTCTGCTGTTTGGAGCACGCTGTTTGTACTGGCTGTGCAGGCAGAGAGCATACCGCCGTGGTTGTGTTGACAGGTAGTTGGGGCTCTAGGCGTTGAGGTTCACGGCATACAGGGCTGCTGGGAGGGACGTGCTGCAGTGTTTACAGCACATGTCCTCGTGCGCTTGAGGGCAACTTGAGAAGGGCAGCTATCCTAGACTCTGCTTCTGGCTCATGGCGCTCGCTCCGTCCGCCCTGCCCGCAGCTCGCCTGCGAGCTGCACGGCACGCAAGCGACGCAGTAGATGCCCATGCGCGAGAGGTGGTGCGCCGCGCACCGGCAGGCCGGCGGCGGCTACCTGGTCATCCCCACGGCCGAGGACGTGCGCGCGCTGGCGGGCGCGGATGCGCGGCTGCCGACGGCGGCCGCCGGCGCGCACGCGGGCCTGCCCAGCTCCATGGTCAATCTCAGCATTGACATGCTGCTGGGCGGCGGCGCGGGCGGGCCGGGCGCGGGGGCGGGCCTGGCCGAGGCGCGCATGGGCGACTGGGCGCCCGACGGCCAGGGCCTCGACGCCGCGACGGCGGACAGCTTTGCGGGTGCGCCATCCATGCGCGGCACTGTGTGCTGACACTGTGTGCTGAGGGCGCACCATGCTCACCTGTGCCGCGATGCTGTCACCCGCTTGCAAGAGCGTGGCAGAGGCGGCCGCATGGGCGGCTGCATGGTGCCTGCCGGGCGTTAGACCCTGCACAAAAAATTGACTTCGATAGTCGTCCTCTGATCCATGATCTTCGTCATCCTCTGATCCATGATTTCCTTGTACCTCCACCTGCAGGCCAGCTGGAGCAACCACTGCTGGCCGCGCTGCGCGCGGCCATGCCCCCTCCGCCGCCGCCAGAGCCCGACGACGCCGCCCCTGCGGAGCCGCCCGGCGGCGCGCCTGCTGCGCACGAGGCGGGGGCCCAGCCCGCGGCTCTGCCCAGCGGGCCCCCGGCCGCAGACGCCCGTGCGCCTCCCGGACCCGCGGCTCCGGCAGCCGCGCCGCCGCCCGCCGACCAGGCTCCCGCCGTGTCGCTGCAGCCGCCGGGTCCGGCGGCGCCCGCGCCCGCGCCGGCCGCGCCCGCACCGGCGGCCGCGGCGCCCGCTGGCGCCCCCGCGGTCATCGACATGCCGCACATCGCGGCCGCGCTGGAGACCGCCATGGCGAACATCGCGCAGAGCCTGCGCAACGCGGGCGCGGCTGGGCCGGCGAGCGCCGCCGCGCCCGACGGCGCGGCTGCGGGCGGCGCTGGCGACGGCGACGAGGAGATGCCGGATGCGCCGGACTCGGCGGCCGGCACAGAGGCCGCGGCCGCGGGCGCCGGTCTGGCGGCGGCGCCGGCGCCGGCGCAGGCGCCGGGCGGCGGGGACGTGGAGATGGCCGCCGCGCCCGCGCCCGGCAGCAGCCTGGGCGCGGAGCTGTCGCGGGTCGCGCAGGCGCGCTGCCTGCACTAGCCGCCAGCACATCCCCGCGCTCTGGTGGCGGCGGCGTGAAAGGGCTGGGTGGCTGCATGCGCCCCCAGCTTTCGCACCTGCTACCGCGTCGGGGCTCTGGGTTGCAGAGCTTGGCTGCACCGGGCGGGCCTGCGCATGGGTGCAGTCATGCTGAGCCTGCAGCCCTCTGGCCCATCACAAGGAGCGCGCCGCGGGCCAGGGCGCCGGCATTGACCTCGCCTTCCTGGAGGCGCTGCCGCCCGAGCTGCGCGCGGAGGTGCTGCACGCGCACGGCGCCGAGCTGCCCGCTGCAGAGCCCGCGCCGGCGGCGGCGGCGCCGGCGCCGGGCGCGGACGCGCCTGCAGCGGCTGCGCCTGCCGCCGCCGAAGACCCCGGGGCGCCGGCTGCAGGTGTGGCGCCCCTGCCCGGCCCAGAGCTGTGTGCGGCCGTGCTCTGCGCCGGGCTGCTGCTGCAGGCGGCGGGCAAGGCGGAGGGGGACGGGCTTGCGCCGCCCCAGTGTGCTTTCGCGACCTGCTGGGCCGCTGTCGTGAGGCGCGCACCTCGGCCGGCGGCAGGGGCGGACGCTCGAGAGGCGGCGGCCGGCGCAGCGCCGGCGGCAGCGCCGGCGCCGGCCGTGGCGGCGGACCCGGGCGGGGCCGAGGAGATGGACGGCATCGACCCGGAGTTTCTGGCCGCGCTGCCGCCGGAGATGCAGGCAGAGGTGCTGGAGCAGCAGCGCCTGGACCGCCGCCGCCGCGCGGCCGCCGCGCGGCGCGAGGCCGCGCTCGCGGTGCGGCGGGGCCTGGTCAGGGCATGTGAGGGCTGCTCGGCCTGCTCTGGCGAGGGAGCCCTCCTCTCCCGGCGCATGGGTCGGTCAGGCGCAGTGGAGTCATAGGCGGCTGGGGAGCTCGCGCCGTGCTTCGCACCGCGGCGTCCTTCTGGGGTGATGCACGAGAGCCAGGCTAGCAGCCCGCCGTGGACGGCGGCCAGCGCGCCTCGGACAGCAGCCTGACGCGCGCGCGGCCGCGCGCAGCAGCAGCAGGCGGCGGCGGCGGGCGGCGGCGCCGGCGCCGGCGCGGCGGCGGCCGAGCCGGACCTGGCCACCACGCTGGCGGGCTTCCCGCCGGACGTGCGCGAGGAGGTGCTGCTGACCGCCGACGAGGCAGTGCTGCGGCAGCTGCCGCCGGCGCTGCTGGCCGAGGCCTCGGTGCGGCCGGCGGGCGCTGCCCATCCCCTCCTGCTCTGCTCTGCCGTGCTGCGCCCGGCCTGGCGCGCGCCGCCAAGGCTTCACCGCGCCGCGCGCGCGCGCAGGCGCTCCGCGAGCGCCTGAACGCGCGCGGCGGCTTCCGTGCGGCGGACGCGCTCGGCGGCGGCGGCGGCGCCGGCGGCGCCGGCGCGGCCTTCGGCTTTGCCGCCGCGCCCGGCGAGGGCCACCTCAGCCGCACCGTGCGCCGCATCTTCCAGCAGGGCTTCCCGGAGGGCCGCCTGGGCCGCGCGCTCGGCCGCGCCGGCAGCCCCGACGGCGGCGGCGGTGCCGGCGACGCGCTGCGCCTGCTGCCGGGCATGGCCGCCGCGGGGCTGGGCGCCGGCCGCGGCTACGCGCGCCGCAGCGGCTGGGACGAGCTCAGCCAGCTGGCCGCGCGCCACTGCGCCGACGAGGACATGGAGCGGCCGCCCGAGGCGCGCGCCGCGGCCCTGCCTTACCCCAACCCTATCGCGGCCCTACCCTGACCTCATCCACGCCCTGGTGCCCGCCCCCGGCGTCAAATCTCAGGGCGCGGGCGCGCGGCTCACTCCGCGCGCCGCGCGCGCAGGTGGACGATGAGGCGCTCGCGACGCTGGTGTCGCTGCTGCGCTTGGCGCAGCCGCTGGCCAAGAACCAGCTGCAGCGCCTGTTCCTCAACCTGTGCTGGGACGCGGGCACGCGCGGCGCCACGCTGCGCATCCTGCTTTCGCTGCTGCGCGCGCCGGCGGCGGCCGAGGGCGCGGCCGCCGCGGCCGCCGCCGCCGCAGCCGCCGCCGGCGGGGAGCCCGGCGCGGCGGCGCCCCGGTCGCTTGCGGACGCGCTGCAGGCGCGCCTGCCCGCGCCGCGCGCCGCGCCGTGCATGCGGGAGCGGGGACCCATCGGCTGGTCCAGGCCCCAGCGCATGCTGCAATGTGGCAGACCTGGTGACTCTGCATAATTTCTGCTTGCATGCAGAAGCTCCCTTTATCTGCGGCGGCGTGCGCCTGCTTCTGCTTGGCGCGTTCTTGTGGGTCCTGCTTTCGTGGGCCGCTCAATGCGTACTCAGATGAACGCCCGTCTCTGTCTGCACGGAGCTCGCGGTTGCTGCACAGTCACTTGAGCTGACGGGCAGGTTATAAATAAACCTGCAGACAGGATTGACCTTGCCGAGTGTACATCTGGTGAGACCGCAGCCTGGCTGTGCGCAGGACGAGCGCGAGGCCATGGACACAGACGCCGGCGCGCCGGCGCCCGCGGCGGCGGCGCTGTTTGCGGCGGCGCGCGGCGGCGGCGGCGGCGGCGGCGAAGGCGGCGGCCGAGCGAGCGCGCTGGAGGTGGCGCCCGCAGCCCCCGCGCCCGGCCCGCGCGCGCAGCCTGCCACGCTGCGGCTGCAGGGCGCTGCGCCGCTGCAGGCTGCCGCGCCATGAGCAGCCAGGGGTGTCCTGCCTTGCTTCCCAGCCTGGGTGCAGCAGCGGGCGTGCCGCATGCTGAGAGCGCCGCGCTGTCCAGAAAGGCGGCAGGCGGCCGGCTCGGGAAGCGAGACAGTTGAGGCGGCGCTGGAGGGCAGCAAAAGAGGCATGAGCAGGACCCTTGTCTGTTGGACCGGCGACAGGATGCATGCGGTGTCCGCCTGGGCCTGCGGCCAGCTGCACTGCAGTACTGCTGAGCAGTGCTGCGGCCATGGGCGCAGGTGGCGCCGATGGTGTCGCGGCGCGTGCTGGACCTGGCCACGTACCTGGCGCGGCACCAGGCGCCGGTCGGGCGCGAGCTGGTGCTGCTGCGCGTGCCGACCGCCGCGCAGCAGGCGCGCGCGCTGGCCGCCGCGCAGGCGCGCGCCCCGCGCCCCTCCGCGCCCCGGGCCCCTCGCGGCGGGCAGCCCGACGAACCGATGTTCGTACCCCTTGCCGCACGCTGCCTTCGGGGCGCGCGCTGGTCAGCAGCACTGCCCGGGCGAGCAGCAGCCTCTGCTGGGGGCGCTGTGATGACGTCCGCCGGGGCCCGGGCCTGTGTGCTTTCTTGTGACTGCAGACTCGGGGTAGCCAACAGCGAGATCGTGAGGCGCGGCGCCGCGGGCATCGCGCGCGCGGCGCCGCGGCGGCCGCGCGCGCCCGGCCGGCGCCGACGCGCCGGCGCGGCCGCGGCGCGCAGGACCGCAAGGTCAAGGGCAAGGCCGCGGAGGCGCGCGCCCCGCCGGAGGCTGAGGGCGAGCGCGCGCTGGAGCTGCTGCTGGAGCTGCTGGGCGGCACGCTGTGCCGGCGCTCCAGCAGCCACCTGGAGCAGGCGCGACACTCGCGACCGCGTGCGCTTGCCGCGCCGCAGCGTGTCTGTTAGGTCCTGCATGCGAGGTCCTGCATGCGATCTGAGCGCGGTGTGGGTGTCTGTCAGTATCCAGGATCCGACCCGCACGCGAGTTGGGCAGTTGTCCCCAGACGCCCCGAGGCGGGGGGTTGTCGTTCCTTAGTGCGTCTCCGAGCTTTGAGCGCATGCCCCTTCCCTCGCCAGAGTGCCCCCCATGGCAAGGTGTGAGGGGCGTGCCTGCTCTGCCAGAGAATGCAAGGCCCCGGCCGCTGGGTGGTCCTCTACTGTGCCCGCCGGCGCGCGCCAGACAGCGCCCGCCCTCCGCCGGCCGCGCGCCGCAAGCATAAAGCGGCGCCGCCTGGCGCGCCGAGTGCTGCGCCGCCGCGCCGCGTGCGTGCGGGCGCCGGCGCGCTGCGGGGCGGCAGCACAGCTGGGCGGCGCCGCGGGCGGGCTGAGCGCGCGGCGGCGCGGCGCGCGCAGGTGCTGCACCTGCTGGAGGCCGTGCTGTCGAGCGTGGTGGCGATGGCGGCGGTGGAGGCGCAGCGCGCGGCCGCGCTGCACGCCGACCTGGCCGGCCGGCGCCTGGCCGCGTGCGAGCATGTGGCGAGCGTGCAGGCGCGCCCGCTGCGCTCGCGCATGAGTACGGTAGTGTATGGTAGGGTAGCCCAACTCATGAAAAGTACATCGCGCTGAGAGAGTAAGATCTGAAAGCGACGGCCCCCGCGGCGCGCCCTGTGGGATGCTGCTGCGCGACCGGCCCTGGGCCTGGTGCCGCGCGTCACTGCGCTGCACGGCCACCCGCGCGCGCGCTCAAGCGATGCGGTGGCGCGCGCAGAAAGCCGTGCTCGAAGCGCGGCGCGCCGTTGCGGGCGGCGACGCGGCGGGCGGCAACGCGGCGGGCGGCGCGGAGGGCGGCGGCGCGCGGGCCGCGGCCGCCGCGGACGCGCCGCTGCGCGCAGCGCTGACGGGCATCCTGCAGCTGTGCGATGCAGCCGTGGAGGCGCGCCTCGCCCCCCCGCCGCCGCCCGCGGGCCTCGCGCTGAGCCGGGCGATGCAGAGTCGCCTGCTGCTGACAGTGCTCCCTGCGAGTCGCGGCGGCGCAGCACTGACTAAGCCTCTGCAGATCCGCGGTCGTGCTTCCTGCTTAGGGGTGGGACATGACCCGGAACCGGCGCTGCGCAGCTCAGCGCGGGCGGGTCAGGGTCCCTGCTGACAGGCGGCGCCTGCCGGAAGGTCGCAGAGCCCACTCCCGCATGCGCGCGGCGCCGGCCCCGGCAGAATGGCCAGGGGTTTTGCTACCCTGAACCTTGCCGGCGCCCCGAGCGCTCACCGCGCGTCGCGCGGCGCGCAGGACCTGGACTACGCCGGCGAGCCGCTGCGGCTGCCCACGCTGTTCCCGCCGGCGGGGGCGCCGGGGCGCGCGCCGGCGCTGCCGGCGGGCCTGGCGCCGCTGCTGGCCGGCGCCAATGCGCGCCTGCTGCAGGTCTGGCGCGGCGTCCTGCGCGACGACCAGGCGCTCATGGAGCGCGCGCTGTGCAACACGCAGGCGCAGGCGCGCCGGCCCCCGCCTCGGGACGCGCCCCGTCGCGGCGCTCATTGCGGGGGCCGGGGCGCCTCGCAGCACCACAGACACGCGCATGGCCAAGCGCACCTGCGCGGCGCCTGCCGCTGCGCTGGTGGCAGCCGCGACGAGGCGCGCAGCCGCTCCGCGCAGCTAGCGCGCGCCCGCTCACGCTCGGCGCCCGAGGCGATGGTGCGCGCTTAACCTACCCTTTACCTGCGCCAGGCGACGGCCCTGCATGCGGAGCTGGCGGCGCGCGAGCCTGGCACGCCCAGCCTGGAGGCGACCGTGGCGGAGGCGGCGGCCGAGATGTGCGCCATGCCGTCCAGCCGCGCCGCCCTGCGCGACCTGGCAGGCGCGGCGCCGCCGGCCGACGCGCCGGCCGAGGGCGGCGGGTCCGCCGCCGGCGCGCTGCGCGCGGGCGAGCGTGTGACGCCCGCGGCGCTCATGTCCAGCATCGCGCCCGGCATCGCGCCGTCCGGCACCTACGACGCGCTGGCGTGCCTGTCCACCCTGGAAAGGCGCCTGGCCGCGCGCTGCCGGGCGGCCGCCGGCGCGGCCGCTGGCGCCGGCGCGGCCGCCGGCGCCGGCGCGGGCGCCGGCGGCAGCGGCGCACCCAGCGGCAGCACCGCCGGCCGCAGCTCCGGCGCGGGGCCGGGCGCGGGGCCGACGCCGCGCGGCGGCGCCGGCGAGGCGCGCGGCACCGGCGGCGGCCCGCCGTCGCTGGAGGCCGTGCGCGGCGCGCTGGAGGCGCTGCCGGGCGGCCTGCTGGCGCAGCTGCCGGCGCTGCTGGGCGCGGCGGGCCTGTCGGCGACCGCGGCCGACCGCGTGGCCGCCTGCCTGCGCGCGCTGGTCGCCGTCGCGCCGGTGCACCAGCCGCTGCTGCTCCGCGAGCTGGAGGCCGAGCTGGGCCGGTGCGGCCTGCACGCCATGCACGGGCGCTGGCGCAGCGCGCCCTCGGGGACGGGAGCGGCAGGTTGAGCTCTCAAGGCGGGGTGTCTGCCTGGCGGCCTGGTAGAGGCCAACGCATAGGTTGACCTCCTCTGCACCTGCTGCCAGCGGTGAGTACGGAGGTGGGAATCCTGCCCGTGCTGACACGCGTGGGCATGCCCGCGCTCCCCAGGCGCCTCCGCAGCGCGAGCTGACGCCGGGGCCTCTGCGCGCGCGTGCGCGCAGGCTAACGGCGCGCGCGGTCGGCGAGCTGCGCGCGCTCGTCGACAGCGGCCTGAGCTCCAGCGCGGCTGTGGCGGCGGGCGCGGGTGCCGTGGGCGGCCAGGTGCTGCGCGTCCTGCAGGCCGTCGCCAGCCTGGCGCGGCCGATCGTGCTGGGCGCCGAGCGGTCGGGCGCGGACGAGCCCGCGGCCGCTGCGGCCGCCGCCGCCGCTGGCGCCGCCGGCGTGCCGCGCGCCGGCGGGGACACGTCCCAGGCGCACTTCCGGCGGCGGGCGCAGGCCTACATGCGGGAGGCGGCGGGCGATGCGCGCGGCGCCGATGTCGGCGCGGGCGCCGAGCGCGCAGGCGGCGCGGGCGCGGGCGGCGCGGGCCGC
>JAABUY010004435.1_pt1 | contig 14718 bp, 15 predicted proteins | sample 5560271 | NCBI WGS metagenome assembly JAABUY01 (sample SAMN10711886, study PRJNA513374) | rock metagenome | isolation source: Antarctica rocks | place: Antarctica: Victoria Land, University Valley
GAAGGGATCGGAACAGTACAAATCCCGGTAATTGTCGATAACAAGGTCAGCGAATTCTTACTGACCGATGTTCGTCACGTACCAAACATCGAATACAACCTCCTGTCTGTCACGCAGCTAGACCTACTCGACTACGACGCCGCAGAGCCGATGGCCAGAACGGGAAAGTCCTAGGTGCCTTATTGGCTAGGAACAATGGGAATAAGAGGAATAAGCGGAAGCGCACCGGAGCCCTCTTAATAGGGTATCCTACATCTACAGAGGAAGGAAACAAGGGCCACGACACTCTAAAAGAGAAGGAAATAGGAGCAACGACACCTCACATTATAGGGGAAGGAAATAAGGGTAACGACACCTTACATTAATACCGTCCACAGCACTCTTCCCGATTTCCCTCTACGCCAGAACGAGCGAATCAAGCGGAGGTTTACGGGTTTAATGAGGCTTCAAAGCAGGACAAGAAGCATGGTTTCAGGGGAGCTACGCCGTCAATAAGGTAGCTAAACCAACTGAGCTACAAGGAGCTGTATACACGCCCTCAGGGGGCCCTCAGGGGAGCATATAAGGTCTTTCCACTGAAGGGGAGTGTTGGAAATCAGTATCAGCCCTATATGCTTGGCATGGACTACCAATAGCCAACGTGTCCATAGCTAGACAATCAACCGTTCCATCAACTATTCATCAGTTTACTTGGCATTCTCGAAAACCCGTTAAGTACGTTATTTTTGAACAAATACATGTATGGTGTATGACATTGCCTAGTCTATGAATCTTTGTATATGTAAAAAAAGGTGGAATCTTTCTTGTCTTCCTCTGAAAGCCATGCTATTGATGGAGGTTGCTGAAGAGCATGAATCATGGCGGTAATCGCATGTTATTGATTTCATCCAGCATCTGCTCCAAAGCCCCAATTACCTGCCCATAGATATGCGGAGTCCGACTAGGATCAGCAGTGTGCACAGCCACGAAGGGAGCCGCAGCCCGGTAGAGGGCCGCTCGGGCCCATAAAACGACCTCCACAACCTTTCTGTAAATCACCCTGCCTCCAGCTCTCACACACTTGCGCAAGCCGTTCGACTTCTCCGAAAAAATCGTTTGTGAACGCATTCCACCACGCCACCAGGTTTGGCACGTTCAAGTCTCGCTCGATGTAGCCGAACTGGGTACGGAGCTGGTCACGGACCATGTTCCATCGTGAGGTCGCTTTGGGGTGTTCTGAGATATTCGAATGTAGCAAAACCCTGGTATGCAAATCAGCCATCTCATGGTGGATTCAGGAGGCAATTCACCGTCTGGGAACTCACTACTCGGATTGCTTGAAGCAACTCATCCGCGTCCCCCTGAGTATCTCTCTGTACTGCTCTATTTGCCAAAGTAGTGATAAGGTCGAGTCCAGTAGGTTCCTTGTAGTACATATCAGAGTCAGCGTTCACCACTCGAAGTCATTTCTGGCCTTCGAAACCTTCTTAAGGCATCTAAAAAGATACAAGATAAAAGTAACGCTAGCGAAAAGTTGGACTCGCCTAAGCGCTATTATTCGACCTTTGGCCCCATTGATCATTGCATCGACGGCCATGAGGGGATCAGGATAGCTGTCGGATCAGAAGCTCTCCATGACACGTTCGTTTGGGTTGTCCGGTCTGAGGCCGTTAGGACCTCCAATTGCAGGCTCCCCTGCCAGAGTAGCATCGGAAGCAAGCCATTGATTCCTCCAGAAAGGCCGCGGGATGACTGGAATATTTGCATGTTGCCCAGACGGTAGGGTGCCACTCGTACTTGCTTTCGCGAAATGAGTCATGATCTGTCGCTAAACACTGGTGAGCAACTTGGCTTAAAACACAAAAATGGTCACTCACGCCAATGGGTTGTTCGGCCTGGAATCCCGTCACGTCCGGTCTGTTGCCTGGGGGAACATTCCCGACTTCGATCGCGGGACCGACACAGTATCCAGGTCTAAGCCGGAAAAACCGGCGGAGAATATTTATACCATTTTGCAGGCCAAATAGCTCTCCTATTGCTGGATATGCAGCTGCTATTATTCGTATGCCGACGTTAACCCCAATATCGACGTAGTAGGTTTGGGGTTGGCCACGTTTTTGGAGCGCATGTCTTTTCAAATCCTGTGAAGCTGGAGTCGAATCTCGCTTCGTAAAGTTGTTGCGCTTTCATCGTCGTCATCCTTGGGGCAGTAACCGGTCAGGGATTTGCACAAATTTGCAGTGCAGCTTGCGGGTTTGGGAGGAACCTTTTTGACGGTACAGCAAGCTGCTTTGGTTCGGGCCCCTATATCGAAAAAGTTTAGTCTTGATCCCAGGCGTTCCTATGCTGTAAAGGACGGACAAACTCACAAGAACATCCTCCAATCTGCGAGCCCCCGTATGGATCTCTGTCCACTTCCACCTCATTTTCTTTACACTTAGCGTTTGCGCACTCGTTATTTCCCTTATCCCCTTGCTCCCACGGCATCAAAGACTACGGCCGGAAGCACTCACACAACTCTTCTTGCCGCACCCAGCATCATCCCAGCCTACTGGAGTGAATCCAGAGCCGCACGCTTTCGCCATTGCATCGTTGTCGTTCAGGTCGACGCACTTTTCTACGGTAAGTTCTCGAGTCAGCATTAATTCCTGAGATTGTTCAACATGTTTTTAGGATAGTAAAACAACCTCTGGCCAATTGGGTTTTGTCCAATGAACCCAGTACGGCACAAAGGTGGTATTGAAGCTCTAGGATCCACTTACCCTTGTAGGCGAAACAATTCTGTCCATTAGATCCAGCCAGGTCTTGTATGACTGTCTGCGGACTTGATAGAGCTTTATATACGTCCTCGAGTGCAGATGTAGACTGGATCTCCCGACCAAGCAACGCGGCATGAGCTGAGTTATTATCGTCGTCTGCGCTCTCGGTCAGCTATGAGCCTTCAACTAAGAAAACGAGACTTCGATTGCATATACTCCGTCAATAATTGGCTAGAGTGTCCATCTCCAAGTCGAGATTGTCCGTGCTATAATTTCCTCCGAGTTGCTGGCCCTTTGGGTGTAGCCTCTATCACCCAATGAAGTAATGAAAGATTGCTTTCCTTTTTCAACGCGTCACTGAAATGATGCGATGCGGTAATCATAGACACTCCAATATTGCACGAAATAGCACGCTATAGGGACGAAATGCGCTCACCTTGATCTGATGCCAGACAAGCCCACCACCCAATCCAACCTCATTTGCCCAATCGACTTTCTGCTTGAAAGTCACTTTGTCATCATAAGACACCCACTAGTCGTTACCAAAGATTAAGTAATTGACAGCACTCTCTTTATCCATTGTCGGTTTATTTATCGCTCTCTATATCAACCCCTTCCTATTCAAGATGTTCATGATCTTGTAATACGCAAGGTAGCCACTAGTGGCGGTGTAAGGTCCAGGGTCAGAAGCGCCCTTCAATTTACAACTAGGCTTCGTACAACCAGGGTCAGCGAATGTAAATGCTCTACTATAGAAACTAAAACCCATAATAATTTTGGCGGGTGGATTATTGACTCGCCAAAAGAGTTCTACAGCCAGTTTTATCTCCCTGAGATTCGTGTGGCCTTAGACAATATTTCCAACAGGATTATTCGCATCCCACTGTAGGGAATAGCCGAACCAGCATCATCATCCTAGGATTTTTTTTGTCTCTGAAACCTCCTTCAAAACCACAAACTCGTCGCCGCATAGGCTTTTCTGTTTGCCAAAACAATATTTGGACGAAACCATAGATGCACTCTAGGGGCAACAGAAGCTCAAAACTATACTCACAATACCATGAAGGTCGTAGGTCATAAGATTGACCCAATTGGCATACTTGACCAAATTTGGCAAGTCAAACCATCGTAGATACCAGTACGATGATGGTGCTGTGAAAGTAAGACAATAATTTTTCCCACTCCCATCAAAGACCGTTCGTAATGTTTTGAGGAGTTTAACGGAATTATCAGTGTCCTCGGGCTTTCCCCCACGATTAGGGGCGCCAGGGTACTCCCAGTCAATATCTAGACCGTCAAATCCTACTGTTGTCAGTTTCTGCACCTGAATACAGCAGCATATATTAAACACCGTACTGCTTCATGAACCACACGACATTATCCGCAAACCTTTGCTTTTTGGGCATACTGGCGGCAATATCGCCAAACACTGACTGTGTCGCTGTACCGTTATCTGAAAAGGTCCTAGATCACCGTAAGTACGAGAAATATGGCTTTACGACATATAGGATTAAATATATACCAGCCACCAATACTGACCCAGACTTTAAGATCCTGTTTGATAGCTTTCACGTTGGTCGTATCTTTGAAAAGCCCTTCTGGTGTCTGTCCGTCCATGGTCACTATCTGCAGGGACCTCGGGTCGATATACGCAAAGGCATACTTAAGGCTAGACCTTTTTAGCCTCCTTACGGCATCATCTGCCCAATGATGAGACCACTCACTGTGTCAGTGCGTCTAATGGCAGATCTGTTGGAGCAACCTTATGGCAATTTAATCGATCAGCCCAGGACTCGTAGTAACCGATGACCTTCTTTTGGAGAATGGATTCCGAAGATCCACCACCACCGGGCGGCTTCGGGTTTAGAACGCAATTGCTCTGGCATTTCTCTGTTGGTGCCACTTAGCAGATGAGGAATGACGAATCAGACGGAACGCACCCTCACAAAACTCTTTCGTCGTACCACACTATGATAAATCAGTAGCTGCTCCGGTATGTATAATGATTGAAGTTTGTCTTTCAACCGGGTACCCACGAAGCCGAATTCGCTGCAGCAAGTGTTCAGTGGACACATTTTTCCCGCACTCCGCGACAGCGCCGCAGTTGGAAGCACACCCACCGCCACAGTACGTTGGACCGTAGCCACAGTAATCGCTCTTTCCGTAACAAGCTCCATTCTTGCATGGTTTATGAGCGCCGCAAGAGTACTCATCTCGACGTACCAAGCTAGTGTTTGAATTTATAGGAAAAGCCCGTCATATTCAGAAGTCCAGAGCTTTCAACATATTGCTGGAAAACTGGTCCTTCTGAAGACTGGGCGTCATAAAGGACAAAATAGAGAAAGGACAGCAGGATTGAAAAGCAGATCCATAGCCTCGAAAAATGAGTAGGCAAGCTCAGAATGGACGATTTATGAGTGGTCATTGACGGGTACAGAAGTGACGAAGACATTCTACGTCCATGACAGGACAACACGGAAGGAGCGTCCACCTAGATATGGAGTCTTGCAGACCTAGCACCGCTACCGCTTGACTCAGCTTTGATATTCCTCGGAATAGTGCCATAACAAGACAATCTCATTTCCGCACTTCGAGGCGTATTAGCGCCAGGATTCGAGGTTCTTCTGGCACAGAGGCTCAATGAAACATGTGGGTCAATATTAGATGTATACAAGAAATGGAGATTGCTCATGAGAGGCAAGGCTGCGGCGCGAGATCCATCATCTCCCTCAATTGTGTCGTTGCTGTAGAACTAATTAACAGGATTGGGGATTGCCGTTCCGGATCGGGAAAGGGAGCAGGGCTGTTTTGGATGGAGCAGCGAGGGAGCAAAGGGGCGCAGCACAAGGGAGCCTAGATTGGCAGCCTCGTAGCCGGCTCAAGCTTCTTGCTTTGAGATTAATGACATCTAGTCGACGCTGCCGCCTAATCACGCCTCCAATAGCTTCAAGAGAAGCCATCAAAATCAAATCAAACAATTACCGCAGCTTGATCACCTCCAATGAAGGTGTCCAACAGGATAATGGTGAGGTCGGTGCTTCCAATTTCAGCTTCAAAGCGATAATCGAAATTATCGAGCGTAGAGAAGAGTCCATTTTATCCACCGTAGGAAAGAACTTGTGTAGTTTTTTATAAGCATTCAGAGCATGCGAAGAAATTGAGTATAATAAGTTCACTGTTGCTGCTAGTCAAAGTTGCTGATCTGGTCGATAACCTCACCAACATGTCTGTCCGGTGCATCCCTCCCAGCCAACGGCCGGCGCATTATCGAAATGACAAGTGGAATACACATTTGGGTCTGCACTGGCTGCATCATCAAGAGTCGAAATTATTACTGGACGGATATCGAATGCTCGAATACCAAGTTTCAGCTGACTGCTGATATCACAAGATTGTGTAACCGGCGTCATTAGCATTCGCCCAAGTCGTACTACTCATCATTTGACTCATGGCGTGAGTCATGGGACATAGGTATGCACATGTGACGGAGGGTCCGTTCCGCAAAGATTGTTTAGGTTTAAACACATCCATGGGCGAACGTTGTCCGGGGAAGAGCAAATAATTACACCATCTACGCCAGCAAGTATCATGGGTGTCCCGTTTCACGTAGCGTAAGGGGCGGAGTTTTGAATGGAACCGAGATTGGTCGTTGTCTGGCTGGGTCATTAAGGGTTGACATGCCATCAAGTACAATCGGGAAGGCTCCAACTCCCATTCTGGAACTTGGCGCACGTCTTGAATGCTGGGTTATTTGCTGGAGATTCAATCTAGTATCTCACTCAAGCTTCATCTTTAGACTAGTGGATGAATGCAGCCTGGGAGAACTCGATGTAGACCGTAACGATCTTGACTATCTCAATCATCAGACTCCGATTATTATGGAATGAAGAAACAGGGAATTAGCCTACAAGCTGCGATTGAATCCGGGGAATCCTAATTGTCTGGGCTCTTTTGGTAACACTAGTCCTTGATCCTCGACACTGTGTAAGGAGTGGCGTTGCAGAGGTTGAGATTTGCACCTGCACCTATTTGAGAGAAGAGAAGTGCTCTGCTGAGTGCGTTCGACACTCGCTTCAGAATCTCACACCTTCGCTTCCTTCACCAACCATCGTTTCTTGACGCATTTTCCTCTATCTCCTTTCTATGCCTATCATCCGTCCATCTTCAGGTCTTTGCTGTTGTAAGCTGGAAGCCCATACATTAGGGGCAAGGTCATGCGCTCACACGTCAAAAACGCTAGGCGGCTTCTATCTAGTGCACTTTATCCCTTTGATTGACACCTCGTGGGGGAAAATTGAGCAATACGTTGAGATGTGGAGCAGGTGCCGCAAGATCTGGATTAAGGCCAAAGCATCAAACAAGCCTTGCGGCATCATTTGCGAATAGTACCCAGCAGCTTCTCATCAGTCTAGCTACTTTTGAGCGGCAATCTTGTTGCGCAGTCTCGAAGCCAGACTCCGCGATCAAAAGGCTGTGAGGCAGGCGGAATCTTGAGCTCCATGCCAACACTTTTCAAGTACTGTACGATCTCATAAGCACCTCGCACAGCAGTTGACATCGACGATAGGATGATGGCTGTAAAGAGACGGGGGTCTAAACTCAACCGTACTTAGAGGACTTGCGGATGGAGGAGTACTCCACACAAGGCTAACAGACCCCTGAGATTAAAGTTCTGCCAGGACGGGGGATACGCCACGAATGGATCGGTTTAGTAGCTCCTTCGAATGATTTGGTAAATTACGGTAGTATATCAGTTGCCTGTAGCGTAGTTAGAGGTGGGTAAGAACATTAAATTCCAACTGAGGAGGCCTGTAAATGAAACGAAGAGCTGCTTTCGAATCTTCAGCCTCGCTATCAGGAGGGACATTCTATTTAAAGATCAAGCCACTTTGCTGATTAGTGCGAAGCCTGCTGACAGTAACAGTTGTTTGAGTATAGGAACCTACAGGTGATTGGCTTTTACAGAGCTGCAAAAGTAGTACGTACCTCGTATAACCATGGACGGTGCAAGGCAGTACAGACACCCAGCGCGTCCGTAGGATCAGCTCCAGTATTATCTAGGGTCTTCTGGAATTTCTGATCAATCAGCTCTTTGAAAACATGAAGGTCTAGGCCGTCAAAATTGGAGTGGTGTGTTTCCAGCCTATGAGGTTAGTTGTACGTAGTCTTCCTCGACCCCCGCGCTTAGGTAGGGTGATGGGAAGGGTGCGGCTCAGGAGAGACCCCGCGTGGCTAACAAGAGACCCCCAACGAAAGACCCCTTGCGAAGTACACCCAATAAAGGCTCTAACAAATAAGTCTTCAGTACGAAAGTTGTAGATGGTATTCCAAAAAGTAAGTTACTTCGCGAAAGTAAGTCCTGAAACCTCGTTATTGCCGAGTTATTACGCTGCGAAAGAAGAGTTGTTATGGTACCGTGCTAAGACCTCGCATTAATAGTAGTAATTGCGATACTTATTTAACTCGACAACGACGAGGTATAATAGGGAGCTTATATGGAAGAAGCTGTAGGGAAATACTACCCCTATATATCTATCATAGCTTATTAGTCCGTGGACTCGACTTTAACGAAGTTATTTAAGGATATGCGAAGGGGTCTTTCGTTGGGGGTCTCTTATTAGCCACGCGGGGTCTCTCCTGAGCCGCACCCGATGGGAAGGGGGACAAAAGATATGACTATTTCACGCCACCTCCTTCAGGTCCATGTTTCGCAATTGATGTAGTATCAACGCTGGAGTCGTAGAGGTAATGCGACGGATATATATGAGAGGGTCCTTCGATCATGATGAAGTCGAAGGAAGTGCCTATCAGTACAGCAGCGAGAAGAACTAATGGCGGCAACGGCCCCTAAACAACCCGGCTCTCCGACCGCGGCCCCCTACCCTAACCCTAAGAGTATTTCCAGCCCCCAAGGCACCAAACGAAGAAGGACGTTGAGACTGTTGCTCCCCTGGGCTTTTACCACCCTTTTCGCCGGCGCGGTCTACGCCTTGGTGAAAGTGTACCATACCAAAGGCGTCCTGACACCATCGCAGAAGAATGCATATAATGTTCTATCAACAGGGTTATTCATAATCCTCGGTGCAAGCCTGCTGGTTCGCTACAGCTGGAGGGGGTTATGTATCAATGGATTTTCACTAACACTCTGGCAGGAGACCCTCAAAAAAATCGCTAAAAGTCTTCCTCACTACATCGATCACTGGTTCAAGCCTTCTCCAAAAAATCAGACTCTAATTGAGGGGCTTGACAGCCTGTTGAACGTCTTGCGGCTCGTGCCTTTTGCGAGCACGCAAATGCTACGACTGGTCTGTATATTGTGGGTAAGTCATCTTTTTCGGCCCGCGATCGAAACATTCTCTCCCCCTAGATCATTCAATTACTTCTCAAACTTAGTACGATACCGGCCTAGAGTAGACTTGGAACCTCACAGCCCTTTTCTTTTACTCTTACAAATTACAAGCAATCGTGAAGAAGATGCTAACGTAGTAATACAATAGCTTTTGATTAATATTGTGAGTTGTTCTCGACCCCTTCGCGGCTTTCAAGCTCACTCTCGGCAGATTGCTTTGATCGCTCCGGCCATCCTAAGTCTAATATGTACGCTGGAAGATGGACGAGATTACAATGGCACATACTTCCAAGATGGCCTACCCATGGTACCAGACACCAAGTGCTACTATCATGGTAGTGATTGTACAACAGATCAAGTCCCAATGGATCAGCTAGCCCATGCATATGGCGAGACAACCTTAGGGGCCGAGTCAACCGATCCAGACAACTGCGGCAATTTCACCGACATCCAAAGCATCATAGATTCGAAGAGAGACTATCGGTACTATTGTCGCCGTACTACCACCATTCAAGAGTTCGGCATCCGCTTCAACGAATATAATATCGCCGACACTGGGAGGACTTACCCCCATTTCACCGATCGCGTCATCACCGCCTCGTCCGGACCATGCAACGAGTATCCCCAGGTTGGCAACCCGAAACCAACCACCGTGGGAGACCCGAACAGGGATGGTACGGACTTCATTAGCGCTTTCAATTACACCTACGCCATTAACACTACGAGTAACGGCAGTATCAACATCCCCACCTCTGCCCTTGGCATGTATGGTACTACCTACATCTACCGCGGCGTTAACGTTACCCAGAATGAAAACCAATACGGCTACGGTCCTCGAGGCCTTTGGATGTGGGTATTCCGCAGCGGGGGCCCGAACCTAACCCCACTGTTCTATGAGTGCCCCATCACTGTTCACCCCGTCACCCACATCGTCAACCCTGCGCACAACATCTCGAATAGCATGGCTCGCGAAGCTGCCGCGTCCATTGCCCTACAAGGTCAATACAAGTTCGGGAAGCAGCAACTGGTGTTCACGCAATGGCAGTGGTACGCGGATCGGTAAGTGAAGCCAAGCTCATGGTGTTTTCTCCCAAGATCGGTTTCCACCACTAATCGGTTCCTGACTACTCAGACATACCTGGAATATTCAAAACGACACCACCAACAGCGGCGTAGGCGCCAATATCGCTGAACACGCCATCGTATCGCTGGCGGAGATGCTAGCGAATAATCCGAAGATCCAGACGCCAGGAACGGTGCCGTATCTCGGCAGCAAGCTCATCGTGGACTGGCGGTCCTTTGCCATCCTCATGGTGGGCATTATCGTGTGCGACAGCTTGGCGAGTGTACTGGGATTAATGGCTATATGGAAGGGTCCTAAGTCTGAGTGTGGCCAGTAGATAAAATTACAATGCGAGGATAGCGAGTGTGGTGGGGAGGATGAGAGATTGTAGGGAATAGCTCGGACCGGTCGAGACGAATCTCTGAGTGTATGATACGCACAAGCAAGATTGAGAATTGGCCGTCGCAGCATCCGTCGCGCAAAGAAAGGAGGTCTAAGCCTGCTCTGAAGAGCGTCAAGAGTATTTGGAAGGGGGGGAAAGGGGAAAAGTCACAGTACGACCTACTTCAGCGTGAGCTGAAACTATATGACTGTCCTGACATTACCAATTTCTACCAGTACTTAGGACGGTTTTTGATGTCCGACACTTAGTCCTAATTCGGCTAGCATTCTCGGAGTATAGTGTTAGATATTAAAAACCGTCCTGAGTACTTCCTTAGCGCTAACTCCTACTCCCCTATACACCTCCGTACTCTCTTACTACTCTTTGACTACGCCCCTTCACTCCCTTATTACTCCCTTTCCTAATCGAAAACGGTAATATTAAATCCTGAGTTCGTGGTATATATATACATCCGCTTTGGAGGGAGCAGCGAGGAAGCAATGGGGAGCTATGGGATTCGGTAGGATTCGGTAGGATTCTTACGTGGCAAATCAGATCAATCTCAACGAGGCTAAAGAGACCATGAAAGCCGAAGCGAGGAAGACGCGCCGAACAGAGTAAGGAAGGATATCTTTGGCGGCAATGAGTCCTTTAATCACGATGCTGATCGTTGTATCTCTCAGACTGCCCAATGCAGTGCCCGTGTCATGTTGCCGTTTCAGGTTCTGCAGACATGACTCGGTCCAGCCATGAAGGATTCAAAGTCATCCAGCGTCATGGTATTTGCCTCTGTGACCACCCCGGGACAACTTTCTCCTATGCATGGTGTACTCTCACGGGTAAAACCCCTCATCAAGGTCTAGCACTCGTGCGCCTCGCTCTTCGCGTTCTCACTACACATCGCTCCTCATTCTCGAGACATTGTCACCAGTCGGCTTTCGTTATTCCTGAACCTGTAAAGGTGGACCCCTTTAGCTTAAATATTTTCTCACTCAAGGCTGCACGATGGCAAACTTTCGAAGCCTGAATGCTATCCTGGCATTCTACTTTAGCTTCACGTGGGCACAACATTTAGACGGAACGCAGATGTACATAGGATCTCCGGGGTTGAGCGAGTCTTGCACAACGGCTTTGAACACCAACGTTTCCTGCCCAGGCGCTCTTGCCATCCTATCCACAAGGTAAGCATTCCCATCACTACATCTGTTTCAAGCGCCTTGAGTCGTGGCGTTTGAAGTGTCCCGGCGTATAGCTTTGGCTCACTCTCTGGCTAGGAACACGATTCTAGACGTCGAGCAGGTCGATGCACTATGTGTTGACACTTGTCATACTTCTCTAGAGAACGCAAGAAGTGCCATTAAAGGAGCATGCACTGCTAGTACCGATGTCGTTCTATATAGCGATGCAGAATATCCAGGTCAGCGTCCGTCTCCCAGAGCTAACACTATATTTGATCGCCATTGCTGACGAATTTCCCAGCCACCTATATTGTTGACAATCTCCTTTTCACCTACAACGTTTCGTGCAGAAAGGATAGGTGTGTCTGCATCGTCGAGTAATCCCCGTTCAATACTTCGACTGACATAATGCCAGTAAAATTGGCGCTTTCTGCGATCCACAATTCTTTGCTTGGTCAAATCAAACAAACCTCACTTCAGCACAGAAGTAATGCTCGGACTGTTGGCTGGGGGTCCAAGCACTTCAATTGAGCAAGCCACTTGGTTACGATGAAGGACTTGCCAGCAAGCTAGCCTCACTGACTTCCAGCTGCAGTGCTACTCGCTACGGGTTCACAACTCCTACGGCCTTTGCGTCTCCGTCAGCCGCGGGTTCCGCCACATCAGCGTCATCAATGGAGACCGGAACGGCGGCTGCGCCATCATCAACTTGCCAAGCTTCATATACAGTCACCACGACAGATGACTGCAATGCCGTCGCCAAGGCGCACAATGTTTCGACATATGACCTCTTGCGAGTCAACAATCTAGACCTTTACTGCTCCAATTTCGGAAGTGTTGTGGGCAAAACGCTTTGCATCCCAGCGACATGCGATACGTACACTTGGCAAGCGCAGGACTCGTGCGACGGGCTTGTGTAACAGTTCCCTGATATCACCGTAACGCAGTTCCTGTCTTGGAATCCCATTTTCAACCTGCTGTGTCAAGATAGCCTCAACTTTATTAATTATGAGGTGTGTGTCAGGTAAGCCGGCCATGAGTATTCATACTGAACCTCAAAAATCATTAAATTGCTAATTCGGGCTAAATATAGCCCTCCTAGTGGTTATCTTCCTACCAAGCCTACCGGAAAACCCAGCGACGGCAATCCTACAGTGAGTGCTGTGCCTGCGCCGACGAATGCTCTGAACGGGTCAAGCAAAGCCTGTGGCAAATGGTACACGGTAAGTTGAGAACTCTCCTCCTAGTAACTGCAAACCTTAACAGCGATCTCGTACATTGTCATTTATATTTAGATATCAGAGCGAGATACGTGTTCGATCGTCTCCATCGCAAAATCTCTTCCCTTATCCGAATTCGATACTCTAAATCCGGAGCTTGACAAAGGTTGTACAAATTTACTCCTTGGGTTAGCTTATTGCGTAAAATCTGCTAGGTAGCACTGTGACGGTGTCACCGTCATCAATTTAAAATGGTTCGCAAGGAGTGCGGCGGAAGGCCTTCTAGCAATGATACATTGATACTTGTACTATCATCCCATCTCAGCCACTTTGGCATCCGTGTCGGCTGTAACTCGGTATGAATCCCTGAGACGTGTTGACAACGTGTTCCTCATGGCTTTTCGTAAATAGAGTACCTAAGGGTAAGAAGATAATTATCGCCTCTAAAAATTTGGCAAAGATTGAAGTTGTGGACGCACCCGGAATCGCACCGGGGACTAGTTGCTTTGCGAAAGGTGTATTATACCACTAAACCATGCGCCCAGGGAAGGTTTTGATGCGTTCATCGTAGATTATATATTCAAATAATCCTCTTGAGAACAACACGTGTCAATTGTACAATTCTGGTGAGCTACCCCATGTCCGTCCTAGCGAGGGTGCGCTCTTTACTCTATCAAATTCCATGTCATCTCCAATCACCCTTATCACTCATATCACTCATGAGTCCAATCCACATTCCCCTCCATCCAGCCTCAGATCGAAGTACCTTCGGTATCTATAAACCATGATAGAAGAACTTATCTCAACTAATCTATCCACATCTACCCTTCCAATATGATCAATATTGATAATGCTAAAATAATTGCTCCTTATCAATGACAATTCCTCTATCAGAAAACTATGCAGCTACTGCTACTACTACTATTTAGACCTTACCGTCAAACCAAGCCGAAAAACTAAGCTTCCGCATCGGTTTGATATATAGTAGCACCCACCGTTACCGTTCGTCAGCGTGTCTTGGGGACGATCAATGTACGTTACTTTCAGGTATTGCTAACTTGCCTGAGTGGCAAGATGCGTCGAAAGTGCATGGAGCGATTCAGGTAGTCCGGAAAGGAAGCAGGCTAGAAAGCAAAAGCTGAGCCAAGTAAGCAATATTATAAGGTAGTGTTGGGAAACGAGACAAGCTGCCCCCTTTGCTCCATTCTTTGCTCCACTCTTGCTCCCTCAAACTCCCCCCTACTCCCCCGTCCACCCTCGTTCACAAAAAGTACAACAATCTTCCATACTAAGTTTAGGATGTACATACATACATACATACATACATACTATATCCCTCCACCTCTATATCCAACCCAAAACCCCTTTTCCCCTATGAACTCATAAACTCACAAAACAACCTACACAACACCATCCCAATAACCCCAACTTCACCAAATCAAATCACAGCCACGCCATATTACGCATACTTCATACCATACCACCACCAACACTAACACCAAAATCCATCTCCTAATAACAGAATAACCCCATAAAACCAAAACAATCCACAATCTTAACTCTCACTCTCAATCTCCGCGCAATGAAAACTCATATACGGAGATATCAGTAAGCAGCGTAATACCCCACCAAAAGCCCATGAAATCTACTATCTTTTTCACCCCTATATCCGGGGGGGGGGGGGGGGGGGGGGGGGGGGGGGGGGGGGGGGGGGGGGGGGGGGGGGGGGGGGGGGGGGGGGGGGAGGGGGGGGGGGGGGGGGGGGGGGGGGGGCGGGGGGGGGCGGGG
>JAABUY010004436.1_pt1 | contig 14718 bp, 21 predicted proteins | sample 5560271 | NCBI WGS metagenome assembly JAABUY01 (sample SAMN10711886, study PRJNA513374) | rock metagenome | isolation source: Antarctica rocks | place: Antarctica: Victoria Land, University Valley
CTGGTTTGTGGGCCGGTTGAGACGCACTCCGGAGACCGCCGCTGCGCTCGGATCGCCCAGCTACAAGCAACCACCGGTCACGGCCACGCCTGTGTGAACGCGTGGACGGAATCCTTGCCATCGTCCGGACGGCGCAGCTCGACCGGGACACCGCCGGGCGTCCACTCCCGCCCTTCCCGGCCGGCGCGCACCAAGTCCAGCCGGGCCAGGTGTGGCTGCTGGCCGGCCTCATGCGCAACTCCTTCGACAGCCGCTACTACGGCCCGGTCCCAGTTGGGAGCGTGCAATCGGTGGCGCAGCCGGTGTGGGTCCGGTGATCCCGGCGGCGCTCCTGGCGTGCGCGCTGAACGTCTCGCCCGTCACCCTAGAAGCCGTCGCTCGCGTCGAGAGCGATGGCAACCCCCTCGCCCTGAACGTCAACCGGCTGCCGGGTCCGCAGCCGCGTCCGGCCAGTGTCGCGGAAGCCGTGCGGATCGCGGAAAGCTACATCGCGAGGGGCTACAGCGTGGACATCGGCTTGATGCAGGTGAACAACCGGAACCTGCCGGCGCTCGGCTACACGATTGAGCAGGTGCTTGATCCCTGCACGAACATTGCGGCCGGCGGCCGCATCCTGACGGCCAATTACGCCGATGCGGCGCGGCGGATGGGCGAAGGCCAGCCGGCGCTCCAGGCCGCGCTGTCGGGCTACAACACGGGCAACTTCTCCTCCGGCTTCCGCAACGGGTATGTCGCCAAGTACATCGGTCCTGGCGGCGTTCCGGCGCTTGCCGGCGGGGTGCGCCAGGCCGCCGCCAGCACGACGGCGGCGGGCAAGCCCGTGGCGTCCAAGACCCGGCCCAGTCCCTACACGGCAGACATCGCCATCGACTTCAAGGAGGCATCCAGTGTCCAATTCGTCCAGTGAACAGCGGGCCGTCCTGCCTGGCAGGCCAATCACCGATGCCGTGCTGTCCGACGATCTCGCGGATTTCGGCACCCCCGGCGTCGTGGTGGTGCTGGATGCCAGCGAGGCCGAGCAGTTGGGCGCGTTCGAGGAAACGGCGCTCACCGAGGCCGATGCCTGGGATTCAAACCTCGATCTGGAGACCGACGAGGCCAGCCATGGCGGCTGACTACGTCGATCAGGTCGCCAACGGCATCATCGACCAGCTCCGCAAGGGGACGGCGCCATGGGTGAAGCCGTGGGAGCCGGGCGAGCGGTTCATGCCCTACAACCCGACCACCGGGAACGAATACCACGGCGGCAACGCCCTGTGGCTGATGAGCCGGGCGGAGAGCCGCGGCTATGACGACGCCAGGTGGATGACCTACCGGCAAGCCCAGGAACAGGGCGCGCAGGTCCGCAAGGGTGAGAAGGGCACCCCGATCCAGTTCTGGAAATGGCAGGGGCTGGAGCCCGTCCGCGATGGCCAGGGGAAGCCCATGCTTGACGAGGAGGGCAACCCGGTGCGCGAGCTGGTGCGCTACGAGCGCCCCCGCGTTCTGTCTGCCGTGGTGTTCAACGCCCAGCAAATCGAAGGTCTGCCGCCGGCCCCGGATCGGCCCGCAGTGCCCCAGTGGGAGCGGCACGAGCAGGTCGAGCGCATCCTGGCCGGGTCGGGCGTGAGCCTTCGCCATGTTCAGGGTGATCGGGCCTTCTATCGCTTGTCCGAGGATCGGATCATGCTGCCTGAACGCGGGCAGTTCGCGACCGGCGACCGCTACTATGCGACGGCCCTGCACGAGCTGGGGCACGCCACCGGCCATCCGTCGCGCCTCAACCGCGACATGGCGCACCCGTTCGGGTCCGAGGGCTACGCACGGGAGGAACTGCGGGCCGAGATCGGGTCGCTGATGCTTGGTGGCCAGCTCGGCATCGGTCACGATCCAAGCCAGCACGTTGCCTACATTGGAAGCTGGATCAAAGTGCTGGAGCAGGAGCCGCGCGAAGTGTTCCGCGCGGCGGCTGATGCCGAGAAAATCGTCAAGATGGTCCGCTCTTTCGAGCTGGAGCAGGAACAGCGGAACGAGCGCCAAACAGGACAGGTGCAACAGCCGGGGATGGTGCCGCGGGCTGGCGCATCGCAGACTGCGGAGCACTACGAGCGGATGATTTCTGCTCGCGTGGCGGAGTTGCCCCCCACCATCCAGCGCGAGGCGCTGGCGCGCATGGTGGATGCCGCCGCCCCCGATGTCGTCCAGGCTGCGGCGCCCGAATCCCTGAAATCGTATCAGCGCAGCGTTGCCGTGAGGGAGCATGGGCAGGTGACGCAGCAGAGCGTCGCCCACCTCTACTCCCAGCACCGGATCACCCCGGCCGAGGTCGAGCGGTCTATGGACAACGCCGTCATCCTGGCTGATTGGGCGCATGGACGCGCACTGGGCGCCGGGCTGTCCTCATTCGATGCCGAACAGGCCCGCAGCCTTGCCGACACCCTGCGCGTGGTCCCATGGGGCGCAGGGCACGCGGACGCCAACGACGGGCGGCGCATCGACACCGAGGGTCGTGCCGCAGCCTCGGAGGCGGCGATAGCCTTCGCGGTGAAGGGGTCGGTGCACGCCTCGCTCGCATCGCTCATACGAGACGTGGAAGTGCCGATTGGGCTGGATGGGCGTTTCTCGATGGGCACCCTCTACGTCCGCGACGATCAGCGCGTGGCGGAGCTGCATACGGGGGGGATCGACCGGGACAATCCAGGTCGCAACCTTCTCCCGCCTGTGCCGCCAAACCCTGAACAGGAATTGCCGCAGCCGCCCGTGATGATCCGGGAGAACCACCCCGCCATGACCCCACGCGATGAACGCACCTATCTTGCCGTGCCCTACGCGGAGAAAGACGCGGCAAAGCAAGCCGGCGCCCGCTGGGACAAGACCGAAAAGGCGTGGTTCGTCCCGGCCGGGGTGTCCGTTGACGCCTTCGCGCAATGGATGCCGGCAAAAGGGTCCGTGCACATCGACGCGGGGCTGCATTCGCGTGAGGCATTCGCCGACGCGCTGCATACCGCGGGGCTGCGCGTTGGCCGTCCGCCTTTGATGGATGGGCAGCTTCACCGCGTGCCGGTGGAAGGGGACCGCGGCCGGGAGCGCAGCGGCGCCTACAAGGGGCATCTCGATGGGAGGCCGGCGGGCTTCTACCAGAATTTCAAGACTGGCGGTGAAAAGGTCTATTGGAAGGCGAACAGCCAGGCGGCGGCGCTCACCGCCCAAGAGCGTGCGCAGCAGGCGGCGGAGGCCGCGAAAAGCCGGCATGACCGGGCGCAGCAGCGCGAGCAGATGTACGAACGCGCGGCGGGAATGGCCGACGCGATCTGGGAAGCGGCGGCGCCAGTCTCACAGTCGGCATACCTGCAAAGCAAGGACGTGGCAGCGGCAGGGTTGCGCGAAGGTCGCCATGGCCAGCACATCACGGTGCGGGGCGAGGACGGGAACGAGCGGCAGAAAAGCATTGCCGGGATGCTGATCGTCCCTGTGCGTGGCGCGGATGGCGAGATGGCAAGCCTGCAACTGATCCAGCCGGACGGCGCCAAGATGTTCCTGCCGAATGGCCGGATGGACGCCGGGCATTTCGCGGTTGGCGACGTGAACAGACCCGGCCCGCTGCTCATTGCGGAAGGCTACGCGACCGCGGCGACTGTCCATGAGCTGACCGGGCACCCCGTGCTTGTCGCCTTCAACGCCGGCAATCTGGGCAAGGTGGCGGAACTCTACCGGGCACAGTATCCCGAGCGCGCAATCTACGTCGCTGGTGATACTGACCGGGAAAAGCCGTCGAACGTCGGTCGGACCAAGGCGGAGGAAGCCGCGGCGGCAATCGGCGGCAAAGCGTTATTCCCGGTGTTCCCCGATGGCGTGAAGGGGACCGATTGGAACGACCTGGCCAAAGCCGTTGGGCGCGACACGACGCAGATTCTCTTGCAGGCGGCAGTTCGTGTCGCCGATCGCCAGCTACAGGCTGAGAGAAGCGTGCAAGGGGCCATGCCGGGTCGCCCTGGTGAACGCAGCATGGCGCCGACCATTCAGCAGGTGCCACCAAAGCAGCCGGCGCGCGAAACTGCTGACCTTGAACGGTAGGAGGACAGTATGCGCGTCGTTCGGGATCTGATCGCGACCTTCTTCTCAGAGCTATTCCTGTTCGTGATGATGATCGTTGGCGGAATCTGCGCGGTCATCCTGTTCGGATTCTATCTTGCGTCGGGGCTGCTCTTTTTCATGTCCCTCAGCTCCGGCGTTATGTACCTGTTTGACCACAAGCCTCACATGCTGATGATGGCGGAGGTTTACTTTGGATACTCTGCGGTTGCCTTCGCAGTCCCAAAGGTGCTCGCCCGCATCGCACATCTGATTGGCGCCTCGGCCAAGCAACGGCGTCAGGAGAAGATGTCGCTTGATCGGATCGGCGCGCTGCGGATCGCATCGGACGCCTCATTCCATGACAACGGGCGTTGGTCTTAGTCCCATGTTCCCGGATGAACTTTGCCTGATGCCCACTGGTAGGCATCGTCGTCGAGAGTACTACCGCCAAAATCCGCGCGGATGCTGCCGGTGGGTCATGTTCCCTTTTCTTGTCATGTTCCTGCCTTCGGACGACGAGACACAATCCATTCAGCTATGGCCATCGAGAAACGTGCGGCTGCCGTGGAGCACACGGTTATGAAAACTAAAGACAGCCAGCCCGGGCTGAGCGTTTTCAGATGCGCCTCAAGTTTTGCGATGTCTCCACCGATTGTTCCAATTGAGACAAAAAGAAGCCCTACTCCGATGAAGGACCACAAGTTCCAGGCCGCATCCAGACCAAGCTTTACTGCTTTACGCTGGTTGTCAGTAACTGATGGTCTGATCAAAAGGAGGCAGAGCGCAAAAGCTACAAGAGCCAGAGCTAAAAGCGGTCCATACATGGGTGAAGCTCGCCGGAGTATGGCCATCAACGCGAACACACCGCCTGGCAGGAGAGGGCCGACCAGGCCCAGAAATAGAAAAATTACAGGCGCGGAAGTAGGGCCGTTCGGGTTAGAATCTATGCTCACGGTGAGATCCAGGTCAGTTGCGGAAAACTGCCTACCCGCCCGTAGTGTTCTGCACCAGTGGAGCCCAAAGACGAGCGGTTACACCTACCGCTCCAAATCTTGATTTGTGCTGTGCACGGGCTTGCGGGTCGGCTCTTTGGTTTGTGTAGGCAACGGATGAATGTCCTGCCGTGGCACTTGGGGCTGGCGGGCGCGCAAGGCCGTTGTCGCCTCTGCGTTTCCGCTTGCTGCCTCTGCCTCCAGCCATGCCTGCCAGTTGGGCGCACGGTGCGCCTCACGGACCTCGCGCCGTTCCTCCGCCTCGCGCTTGATGCAGGCCGCGTGATCCTGCCGGCGCTGGTCGGCGACGTGCTGGAAGCTGTCACGCCGGAGATGTCCGCGGAGGCCGGTCATGCGTTCCGCCTTCATACGCGCCTGATAGTAAGCCGCAAGCTCGGCTGCATAGGTCCGGTGCCGCTCGCGCAAGTCCTGCATCGCTGCCGTCCTGGCCCGCTCCGTGGTCTCACGTTCCCGCTTGAATGCCTCATAAAGCGCGCCGCGCGTGTAGGATGCGCCAGCCGGTTGCATCCCTGCTGCCTGGCCCGCCGCCTCGAAGGCGCCCAGCGCGTCAGTCAACGACTTCAACGACAGCCGGCGGTCCACGTCGCTCGCCTTCACATGCAGCCGTCCGTCCTTGGCGTGCCCGACCACCAGGCCGGCGCCCCGCAGCTTCAAGGCAAGCCCATGGGCCGCCGCCGCTCGGTGCAGCTCCTGCCATCCCTGGCCGGTGTCGCGCGCCGCCAGCAGCGTGGGCGCCGCCTCCTGGCGCACCCACGCGAGGAAGGACGGAACACCCTCGCGAGCTGCGGCATCGGCAGCGCGGCCATTCTGACGCTCCTTGGCCGCGTCGCGCTGCGTGGTGTGGTTGTCCACGATCAGCCCGTGCTTGAGCTCCAGCTCGGCACACGCCTCTTGCAGCCGGAAATGATCGCGGAACGGCGCCACGTTGCGAAACGTCACCGGGTCCACCGTGCTGATCGCGACATGCAGGTGCCAGTTGTCCGTGTTCTGATGGACGGCGGACACGCGCTGGTGCCGGGCCAGGCCAACCGCCTCGCAAAGCCGGTCCTCGATGTCCCCCATCTGCTCGCGCGTCGGCCGCTCGCCTTCGGGGAAGCTGACGACGAGATGGTAGTCCTTGCCTTTGTGGCTTCGGGTGTTGCGGGCCTGGGTGGCGATGATCTCTTTCACGGCCCAGCCAGGATCGGTTGATGCGCAGTTCGTCACCCGTGCCCAGGCGACCTTCTCGCCTTCGTGGTCGGCGTCCAGGATGTAGGCGTTCAGCCGCTGCCAACTGGCCGGGTCCGCCCCCCTGTCCTTGTCCCGCACGTTCAGCACGTAGGCGCCAAGCCGTTGGAAGCCGCTGCTGCCCTTCGGGGCGGGGATGCGCTTGGCGATCACAGCTTGGCCGCAGCGTCGGCAAGGACGCCCTGCATCTCGCTGATCCGGTCGAGCAGAGCGCGCACGTCGCGGGCCGCAGCCCCTCGTCCTGGCCGCTCGGACAGCCACAGCTTGAGCAGCCCGCCAAGCCGGCCCTGATCGGCGTTCACCTTGGCCAAGGCCGCAACCTGCTCGTGGCTGGACGCCGCCGAACGGAAGGTCGCGCCCATGCCGGCTGCCCGCAGGTAGGCCGACACGGACAGGCTGGCCGCGGTGGCGCGGCGCTCGATCTCCAGGCGCTCGGCCACCGATACCACGACGCGCAACGGGCGCTGCCGCTCCCTGGCCTGGCGCTCGGAGTCCTTCTTCATGGCGTCTCCTATCCCTCTCCCACGTCGAGCCGCAGGCGAGTAAGCCACACGCATTGTTGGCCAACAATGCCTATCCTGTCATCTAAATCTCTGGCTGAACTATGCGAACCTTTGCGACTGTGATGCGCATAGCATTGGTTCGCAGCCCCGCGCTAAGATAGACTATAGAATCTCATAGATTCGCATAGTTTCTCCTAGCGCCGTTGATCGTCGGTTGGCTATGATTCGATGACGCGTGATCCGTATGGATGCGCTCCCATGCTGACACAACAGGCCCATTGATGACCGACGAGAAACCGAAGAAGAAAGCGTGGGGGAGCGGACGGATCGTCCTCATAGCCCGCCTTCAGACGATCAAGTCCGAGATGCGACAGGGCATCCCCCTGACCACGATCCATGCCCGGCACCAAGCGGCCCTCGGGATCGGATATCCATCGTTTTGTAAGCTCGTCACCCGCTACGCCAATGACGCCAAGCTGGTCTCCACCTACCCCGGTTTCCGCGACGCAGGCCCGCGCACCAAACGCGCACCCGCCCTGCCTCCCGCGCCTTCCCCGCTCCCTCCAGCAGCAAAGACCCCTCCCTATGCCCGATACGAACCTGACACCAGACCAACCTTCGTCCACGATGGACGCACCAAAGAAGGCGAGGCTGAAAAGCTTTTCGGCCCCGGATACCTCCCTGGAAGCCGCAAGTAGCTCGGCGCGCAAGGTCCATGCCGTCATGCAGGGCAAGGGTGGCGTCGAGAAAACCTACATCGCCAGCCTGATCGCCCAATACCTGCTTGAGCAGGGCGAGCCGGTGGTCTGCCTCGACACCGATATGGTCAACGCCTCGTTCCGCGACCTGAAGGCGCTGAATGTCGAGCCAGTGGACTTGTTCAAGCCGAACAGCGACGAGATCGACGTGAACAACATGGATGGCATGGTCGAGCGGTTCATCTCGGAAGACACCAACTTTGTCCTGGACAACGGGGCCACGTCGTTTGTTCCCCTTTCCCGCTACTTCGTGCAAGACGGCATTGCAGACACCCTGGAAGCCGCTGGCCGCAAGCTGGTCATCCATGCCGTGATCGCGGGCGGGCAGGAACAGCTCCAGACTGCGAAAGGCTTTGACAGCCTAGTCACTCAGTTCCCTGCCAGCGCCGACATCGTGCTGTGGCTCAATGAACATCATGGGTCGGTCAGTGGATTGGACGGCGCAGCGTTTGAGGCAACGCCACTCTACCAAGCTCACAAGGACCGTCTGCTCGGCATCGTGCGCCTGGCCCGCCTCCATCAACAGACCTTTGGCGCGAACGTGGCAGACATGCTCGCGCGCTGCCTGACCTTCGCCGAGGCCGACGCCAGCCCGGATTTCTTTGTCGTCGCCAAGCAGCGTCTTCGCCAGGTCAAGCGACCAATCTTTGAGCAACTTGCGCTGGTGCTGTGATGGACAAGGCTCGATTGATCGCGGATATCCACAAGGAAACCGGCATCCGGCTCGATGAGGCCGACCCGCTGATGGCAGCGGCCGTGATCAACGAGCGGCTACTTGATGCCTCATTGGCCGATCTGCGCAAGCTGGTGAGGGGATCGGCAGAACAGCTCGCCGCAGTGGGGGTGGCGAATGAAACCGCAGCAAAGCGGCTGGCATCCGATGTGGTGAACAGCGCTGCCGAATACCTGGGCACACAGTTCAAGGACGCGGCACGCGAGGCGGCAGCAGAAATGCTGGTCGAGATGCGGAAGGAGACCGCCAGGGCTGAAAAGGCCAGCCGGACCGCGGTCAGAGCGGCGTACGCGTCGGGGATCATCGGCGCTGGGGCGCTGTCGGCAATCCTCGGCTTTGGGTTGGCTGGGCTGTGACCAGGAGATGCTGTGGATCCGCAGGAAGATACTTGGGGCGAGCGCCAACTCGAATGCTCGTTTCACCTTCAACGTCGTGCAGGGCCAGATCGTCGGCGGCGGGCAGCTCAAGGGCTACATGAACCCGTTGGCCATGTCCGGGGGGCCGCAGGAGATCCCCATCATGGTGCACCCGAACATGCCGCCGGGCACCGTGCTGTTCCTCTCGGACACCGTCCCCTACGCGCTGAACAACATCACCAACGTGCTGCAGATCCGCACTCGCCGGGACTACTACCAGACGGAGTGGCCCCGCCGGACGCGCTCGTACGAGTGCGGCGTCTACACCGACCAGGTGCTGCAGAACTTCTTCATGCCCGGGATGTACGTGCTGACCAACCTGTCGGCGGCGTGAGCCGCAACCACGCCGAGTGGACCCGACGGGGCGGGAGGAGAAATCCTCCTGCCTCTTTGTTTAGGCTTCTTCGGGCGATCGCTGCTGCTCCACATGGCCTCTGACCTTGCCTAGAAGGCATGCCAGAGCTACTGTGACTACATTAGTCACGGTAGGGTCGCATGCACGAAATCCAGCTCCGCGACGCCAAGGCGACCCTCTCGGCGGTGATCGACCAAGCCCGGCAGGGGGAGCCCTCCATCATCACGCGGCACGGCCGGCGGGAAGCCGTGGTGCTCAGCTTCGAAGAATGGGAGCGCCTGTCCCGCGTGCCCTCCTTCGGGCGGCTGCTGATGGCCGCCCCGCTTGAGCTGGACGACCTCCCGGCCAGGGACGCGGGCTCCTTGCGAGGCCTGGACCTCTGAGGGCGTGTACTTGGTCGATACGAACGTCCTCTCGGCGGGTGCGCCCACCAAGGCCAGGCCGGCCACCGACCTGGTCAGCTGGATGGAACGCAACAGCGAGCGCCTCTATCTTTCGGTGATCACCGTCGCGGAGGTGGAGGACGGCATCGCCAAGGCGCGGCGCGAAGCGGCACACCGGAAGGCGGATCGTCTTGCCGAGTGGCTCAAGACGTTGCTGCACCTTTACAGTGCCAGGATCCTGCCGTTGGATGTTCCCGTCGCGCGCGTGCTGGGCGGCCTGTCCGACCAGGCGCGCGGCTCGGGACACGCCCCTGGCTTTGCCGACCTGGCGATCGCCGCGACGGCGCAAATCCGTGGCTACACGGTCCTGACCCGCAACCTGCGGCATTTCCGTTTGCTTGCTGTGCCGTCCCATGACCCCTTCGAGAGACTACCTGGGGTGTGAGGTGCCTCAGTCTGCCGGCGTTTTCCGACGCCGTCTCGGCAGCCCAGATGTAGTTGCCGGTGAGTTTTACGTGCTCCCAGCCGAGCGGCGAAGGGTGGGCCAGCAGGTGGTTGGGGGCGTGCTCGGCTTCGCGCAGGGTGGCGACCACGCGTTCGAGGTGTGTGGGCATGCTAGCCGACCTTGGCCAGCTGTTCAGGCAATCTTGCTTCGAACGCCACGGCGAACTCCTCGTCGGTCCACCTTCAATCGTAACGCGTTCAGTTAGTTAAGTAATCATGCGCGCCGTGCAACTCCCGCTCCTTGGCTGTAACGTCCTCTTCCCACCCCTCAATCTCGATGGCAACCGCTGCGACTGGATGCAGAAGCCATGGTATGCTGCTGTCTATCGTGCAGCTGATTCAGTACCTCGCCGTTGCCACGCGCCCGCAGGCGTCCGGCCCCGCGCTGCCGATGGCGGCCGCGATTGCGGACGTGCAGGAGTTGCAGGCCGCGTTCAACATCGCCGAGGACGGCCCGGGTGTCTTCGGCCGGCTGCTGCAGCTGCTCGCGACCCAGCCGGGCGGGGGCAAGCAGGTGCATGACGCGAACCTGGTCGCGACCATGCTGGAGCATCGCATCACCCGGCTGCTGACCTTCAACGACGCCGATTTCCGGCGCTTCGTCCCCCTTGATCGAGGTGATCGCGCCATGATGTCCATCCATGACGAGGCCGGCGGGCGCAAGTACCTCACCGGCGCCGAGCACACCCGTTTCCTGCAGGCGGCCGACCTCGCGCCGCGCGACGTGCGCGCCTTCTGCCACACCCTCGCCTGGAGCGGCTGCCGCATCAGCGAGGCCTTGGCGCTCACCGGCGAGCGGGTCGACGTGGCCGCCGGCACGATCACCTTCGAGACCTTGAAGAAGCGCTAGCGCGGGCTGTTCCGCACCGTGCCGATCCCGCCCGAGCTCGCCACCATGCTCGACCTGGTGTTCGGCCTGCGCGGCCTACGCGGCCCGGCGGCCCGGGTGCTGCTGTGGCCGTTCTCACGGGCGACCGCCTGGCGCCGGGTCAAGGAGGTGCTGGCCGCCGCCGGGATCGAGGGAGCGCAGGCCACAGCCCTAAGGGCCTGCGCCATGCCCTGGGGGTGGCTGCCGTCGGCCAGGGTATCCCGCTCAACATGGTGCAACGCTGGCTCGGCCACGCCCAGCTCACCACGACGGCGATCTACTCCGAGGCGGTCGGCGAGGAGGAACGCGCTATCGCCGCCCGCATGTGGACCCGATAAGGCAGGTTCGGCCAGGGCCGCTCCGGGTCGCCGACGCATGGGCGAGGGCAACGAGTACCATGATATCCCGACTTCTCAATACCGTAAACCTATCGGTTTGCAAGCCTACAAAGTCTATGCGAGCGGCATATCACCGACGTGTGGTGCCCTCATGACCACCTTGACCGCGGAATAAATGGTAGATATACCGATATTACGGTACGGGGAAGTTGTAACTTCATCGGATTGCAATGGCGCCAGACTGTAAGTTTACAAGGAGCTGATCGCATGGCGCTTCGCACACAGACGAAGGCCTTGGAGGCGCTGCGGGACATGGCCGCCGCCCCGCCGCCCGCGCCCGAGCGCCCTGCCCCGCCCGAACTGACCGCACCAGCCCGGCACCCCGGCCGCACCGGGCGCCCGCCGGCGATCGAGGAGACGCTGCAGATCAGTCTGAGGCTCCCGAAGGTCTGGCTCTCCGCGCTGCGGCGCAGGGCCGTCGAAGCCTCGGCAAAGGAGGAGAGGACGATCAGTCCCCAAGAGATCGTGCGGCGTCTGGTGGGGCAGGGACTCGGCATCGATGGCTAGGGTGATCGCCTTCGCCGGCTCGAAGGGAGGGACGGGAAAGAGCACCCTCAGCCACCTGGCCGCCCACGGGGCAGGGAGCCTTCCCAGGCCCATCCCCACGATTGTCGTGACCACGGACCCCGAGGACGCCGTCGCTGAGGGAGAGAGGCGCTACGTGGTCGTGGACGGGCGATCGCCCCCGCTCCTAGCGGACCAGCTCCAACGCCTCCTCGCTATTGATCGGCTGCTCGTCATCGTCGACGGCGTCGCCAACCGGTCCGACGTGGACCGCGTCCTGGGCGAGGTGGCCGACCTGGTGATCATACCCTACGGACCCTCCGCGCAGGACGGCGCGCGTGCGGCCGCCAACCTCGAGTCCCTGCCAGTTGCGGTGGGGATGCCCAATCGCTGGCCCACGCATCCCGGCGTGGCGAAGCGCGCCCGGAGGTGGCTGGAGGCCGTTCCATCCGGCCGAAGGCTGCCCGCATTCAAGGCCATCCCCAGGCTTGACGCCCTGCTGAGCCGGGACTCCTACGGAGAAATCGCCTATGATATTGCCGCGCCGGCACGCGGCCTCATTCTCGAGATCCTGGCCAGGGCCGGGATTGAGGCCGACGAATTCAACTAGTTTCGCGAGTGGCGAGTTCGCGAGTTCCCGGTACCAAAAACCGCGAGTCTCGGAAGCCGCATCAACTCTTGCCTTGGCACGGCCACATGGGAGCCTGTCTGAGCAGTTCATTCGCCAGGTAGGCTGGCACGTTGCCGGATCATCAACATGCTGACCAGGGCTGGGCGGAACCGCAACGGCTCACCTTCCTCCATACCGCCAGTTCATGAGTTCCTGGTACCAGAAACCCATCATTTGTGGACCGCATCTGTCTCCGAGTCGGCAGGGTGCATGGACGGCGTCCCGTGCGGTCATCCACAGGGCGGCCGAGATATCCCGTGGACTCTACCGGCGCCTGTGTGGACTCTGCCGCGGGGCTTCGCGCCGCGTCCGAATAGAATCAAGGACTTATGGAAGTTATCCCGTGGACTCTGCCGCACATACTATAAGACTCAAATAACTCTTCAATTAGTTCCTGCGCGGTAGAGTCCACGGCGACAACAGCGCGAGGAAACGCAACACTCGAAAACTACCGCGATTCACGGGGAAGGGGCTGACGAGTGGGCACGCTACATCAGCTGGTGTTGGATGTTGGGAGGGAAGAAGCGCTCAGAAGGGTGAATGCCGACGATCGTCACCTAGTCCGAATCGCTGCGGACGTGCTGACGGACGAAGCTAACGGCATCGGCATCACGTACAGCGGATTCTGCCAAGCCGCGCTCCCACACAAGAGGCTGGCGCTGGACGAACCATGGGTGAGGCGCAACGAGCAGATAACGCTTATGGTCGAGCCTGGGCGGCTTCTCAGACCGGGAGCTCTGGAACCTGACCTGCTCGGAGTACCCTATGGGTCGCGGGCGCGCCTGATCCTTCTGTACCTGCAAACCCGGGCACTCCGGTCGAGCTGTAGGGAGGTAGAGCTCGGCCGCTCAATGCGTGAGTGGCTGCAACGCATGGGGATCCCGCACGGGGGCAAATCCTACGCCGAGGTGAGAGACCAAGCCGGTCGCCTCAGCACCTGCAAGCTGACGTTCTACTACGCCGCGGCCAGAGGTCGGACCGGTTTCACGAACGAGAGGATCGTCGACGGCGGCCTGATGATGTTGGACGAAGAGGCGGGCAATGACCAGCAGGGCAGCCTGTTCGTAGAAGGCGTCCGATTGAGCGAATCGTTCTATTCCGCTCTCAGGAAGCATCCCGTCCCGATCTGGGAACCGGCCCTGCAGCACATCCAGAACAACAGCATGGCGCTGGACCTGTACGTGTGGCTCGCTTACCGGCTGCACATCCTCCAGAAGCCAACCCCGGTCCATTGGGGAGCCCTGCACGGGCAGTTCGGAGCCGGGTTCAAGGCGCAACGGCACTTCCGTCCGACCTTCATATCGAACCTGCGTCTCGCGCTGGCTACCTATCCAGACGCACGGGTCGACGAGCGGGAGAACGGGGTCATCCTGCATCCATCCCGTCCCCCGGTAGCGAAGCTAGCTTGACGATCAGTGTGGACTCTACCGCGCTCGCTGCGGGCCAATGCGCGGTAGAGTCCACACTTCCGCCAGAGAATTTTGGTGCGCCGCCGCTGTAGGCGGCGGCGCACCAATCGCAGTCCAGTGTCGGAATTACTGTGTGGACGTGCTCCAACCAAATGTGCGGCCACGGTCGGGTGGAAGTGTGGACTCTACCGCGCACCTGCTCGTCAGCAGCCCGGTCATGACGTGGGTGGGTGTTCATGGAGCGGCACCGGCCGCGTCCCAAGCCCGAACTGAGAAAATGGACACATGAAAGCCAAGGAATACGCGCTGCTCGAATTCATCCGCATCGCGAAGCAGTTCGTGATTCCCATTTACCAGCGCCCTTACCGATGGGAGGAGGACGGGGTGGGTTGAGCTCGACTTTCCGCATTTTGGGGGTTCGGCAGATACTCCCTGGTGGTCTCGTGCTGTCGGTGAGCATGGGAGCCGCGTTGGCATGTGATGGGCGTTGGTGCACTTCGATGGTCTGAATGATGGTAGGATGCTCCTCCCTCTCTTTGGTCCTGACCGCACCGATGCCGCACAAACACAACGCCGACCGCCGTCACCACATCCCGAAGATGTCGTTCAAGGTGCAGAACTGGCCGGAGTACGAAGCGGGGCTGCGTCGGCGTGGCAGCATGACTTTGTGGATCGAGGACGCCGCGCTGGAATGCTGGCAGACTTGTGGACCAGGCGGACAGGCTCGCTATACAGACGCGGCCATCCAGACCAGCCTGATGCTGCGCGCGGCGTTCAAGCTGGCGTTGCGGCAGACCGGGGCGGAAGGCCCATCTCTGCGAAAACGTACGTTAGCGTATTGCACGCAATGTTATGGGGTGTGTTAGCGGCGGCTGGGAAGCCGGCTGCCGAGGAGTGCCTGAAGGCCGAGTTCGACGTCGCTCA
>JAABUY010004437.1_pt1 | contig 14716 bp, 13 predicted proteins | sample 5560271 | NCBI WGS metagenome assembly JAABUY01 (sample SAMN10711886, study PRJNA513374) | rock metagenome | isolation source: Antarctica rocks | place: Antarctica: Victoria Land, University Valley
CTTGATAAGTAGTCACCGAGTCCATTTATGCTCACACATATCGCCATGTGTTTTGCCACAGGTAGGCAACATTGAGAACGAGTACAGAGTGTTTCAGATGGATGTGATTGCTGGCAAGCCAGTGCTGGAGACAGAGGTCAAGCAGCACAGCGCACGCTTCAAGCTTGACTACTCACAGGTACAATGTGCAACAAGCAGACCTTTTTACCTTTAGCTTGCACCTCTTGACCCTGTCAGGCATGTAAGTCACAGTCTTTCATGTACAGCATGTGATTCGACCACTATCATCATGTTTTGCACTGTGCATGACAAGCAATCCATACATGCTTTCCAGCCATGTAATGGTGGTTCAGCCCTCAAGTACTTCTGTAAATCTTGACACTGTGTGTCCGTATGCACTTCTACAGATGCTTTGCGACAGCAGTCCTGGGGCCAGCTTGTGTGGGCAGCAATCTGTCGCAGCGCAAGCTTGCATGAAAGTGGTTGGTGTGCAACAGGTGTACTGGAACTCTCGCCTGGAGACTGAGCACAAGCGGCTGGTAGACAGCTTCAAGCCCGGTGAGGTGGTGCTGGATATCATGGCAGGCATTGGGCCCTTTGCCATCCCTGCTGCACAAAGGGGCTGTACAGTAAGCCTTGCCTTCACTTGCCATGTACTGCCCGACCCAGTAAATCTACCAGAAAAACACAAGGCAGGCATGTTCATTGCCAGCATCCTGTTTATGCTGAGACCTGCTGCCTCTTGAGGTGCGCATGATGTCACACAGAGGACAAGTTGATAAACTGCATGCAAGTCAGCATTTTGTCCAAGTCATCTGCTCCTCCTGCTGGCTTAGCATTTAGTTCGCGTGACACAGGGCCAAGTAGTCATGAGTGTAGCTGAGTGTGCTGCTACAGGTCCTTGCCAATGATCTGAACCCTAACAGCTTCAAGTACCTTGAGCAGAACATCAAGCTGAACAAGGTGAGCAGCAAGGTGACTGCCTTCAACATGGATGGCAGGAGCTTCATCCGCCAGCAGTGCAGCCAATCACCACATGGAGTTCAACCTCAAGACAGGACCGGTATGCTGCAAGTCTGTACTTGTACAAGATGGCATGAAGATGATGAGCCTCAAGTCTGCCTGTTTGTAGCAACCTGTTCACCAATGATTAGCAACAGCAACAGATGTCCTGTGCATCTTGAGCATACATGCAAGGTTACAAGACCTGTTCTGTCATAGTCAACCTGTGGTTGAGAAGTGCCATGACAGCACATTCTTGCTGCTTGACAGGGCAAAGAGGGCAAGTGTCTTACAAGTTCAGTGCTTGGCTGAGCATGCTGTGATTACTGTGTCATGCAGATGCAGAGCCTGCCCAGCCGTCTGGAGCGGCAGATGCTTCACTACAACCAGCATTGGCTGCAGCCTTTGATCATGCCATCATGAATCTGCCCGCCTCAGCCATTGAGTTCTTGGATGCTTTTCACGGGGCTTTCAACAGCAGAGCGCACTTAGAAGAGCAATTGCCTTTGGTGCACTGCTACTGCTTCCAAAGAAAAGATGAGAGTCATGCAGGTAAAAGAAGCTTATTGCTCATGTGCTTGGCAACAGCAACTCTGATGATCATTTTACTAGGGTCTGCAAGATAGTGCATCCTTGGGAAAGTGTATGACTATCAAATTATGCTTTGTGTCAAACCTGATATGCGCGAGCTCTTGTCTGAGATCCAACCTTGCAAGGAATCAATGCTCCCAGCATCATAAATGTGCATGCATATCAACACGGCTGTGTCATGCAGATGTTCAGCGGCGGGTTGAAACAGCTTTGGGTGGAACCTTGGATGGTAATCTATCAATACATGATGTACGCCTGGTTGCACCCAACAAGAAAATGCTTTGTCTCACTTTCCGCATCCCAGCTGCAGTTGCTTTCGCAAAAAGACCGCCACCCAGTGAAAGTGTTGCTACTATTGGCAAGCCTTTTCTTGAAGACAAGTCAGTAGATGCTGCCGATTCAGGTGTTTCGCAGCACAGCAAACGGCGACGGACGTAATGTGTTGAGTTTGGAAGCTTGTCATAGACCATGTAGAAAGCTCAATGTACAAGCCTGCAAGCTACTAGTTGCTGATCACGATGACAGCAGTATGTGCAATTGACATCTGCCACTGTATGTGTATATGTATGTGCCTAACTGACCACTGACCATAGGGTTTTCTCTGTGTTTTGTCATGATTACAAAGCAAACATGTGGGGTAAGTGTGTGAGTAATGCATCGCAATCCGGATATAAGATAATGATCACCTTATGTCACGGGGTTCACACAATAAGGGTAGAAACAAAGCCAATTTAAGCAACAACAAACACTGCCAGGACAATGTGCAGGCAGAATGAATGGCAGAAGAATTTGCTCAGCAACATCCTCCAGGAGGCACATTGTACTTTCAGGAACTCAGGTTGAAACACTGCAGCATTGACCGTTGATTTACTCTACTAACAGCAAAGTTCCTGGTTGAGCTCAAGCTGAGCCTTGTGACAGTGATGACTGGTGTAAACGTTGAAAATTGGCAACTGATCAAAGCTATTGACTAGGCCTAGTTAGCTAAAGCCAACATTGCAACTACATTGAGGGTTAGAGATACTGAACCTTCTAACCGCCCTGTGCGCTGACGAGTAACTCTGACATAAGTGCATCACTTTCTGCTTTGGATGCATAGGTACACACCAGCTGCTCAATCACCCCTCCGATGTCCTTCCGATTGTGCAGCTGCAACAAAGTGTTCCTGAACCATGTAGCATCTGGATCCAGATCAAAACAACACAGCATCAAGGGTTGACACAGAAACTTTGCTTTGGACTGACAGGCCCTAGCCCAGTTGGCCTTCTTGGATTTGCCCTCTTCATACTGAAACTCTTGTTGTAAGTGAGCTGCCTCTGCCATGAGCTCAGCAATGTAAGCATCATATACTTTGTTTAAGGTTTGCAGCTTGCCAGCTAGATGCGGCATTGTCGCAACAACCTCACTTGTTTCCCCTTTCAAGACAACATTCTTCACGTACGCCGCCAGTCTCTTGCCTCCGGCATCGCCACGCTTGAAGGCATATGCAATGCCAACATATGCCGGGGACTTCACCTGCTCACACACACACCCTCCACTCTGTCTCGTAGTGTTACCGACATGCCTTTGCCTGTCAGACAGAAAGTCTGTAGCAACTTATGGCATTGAATCTGTGGTAGCAAAAGATATGCAGCTTCTCTTGACATTATCGTGCGTTGCCTCAGCAGGAGCAAACAGATACAACTTTGCTGCTCAATGATCAGCTCTGATGGATGCTCAACAACACAATACATCTTAATGCAAGCAGACACGTCTGTGGAACATTTGCTTGAGTGATGCATGAAGGCTGCAAACCAATGCACTCAAGTATTGCTGCACGCAGCACAAGCACCAGGCAAAGTTCAACTTCTTGTTGCAAGACGACTTGCCTTGACTCTGTTGAAGTTTGCATCTGAAACAACAATGCCCTCATGGAGAGAAGGGTTTGCCCAGTCGCCAGAAGCTAACATCCTTTGGCAAGCTTGTATGTCCTGAAGTGGTATTTGCCGTACTGCTGGGATGCCAGACACTGTTGCCTGCATACACTCATCCACATGTAATTGCATGAAACGTCCACTGCAATTCCCAGTCCTTCAGGATGGCTGCTGTGTTATTCACAGCAGTTATCTATGCTATACTCACATAGATAACACAGTTGCTATCTTCGCCTGCTTGTCTGACTGCCGTGCTTGCTATCTTTGCCTGCTTGTCTGACTGCTGTTCTGTATGACACCAACAACTTACATCCACACAGGACATGCAAGGTCATGCAACAGAGCACTGCCCTGCATCAAAACTTGTTTCGGTGTACATCTTCATCTTCATCATCCTTGTCTTTGTCTACATCTCTGTCTTTGTCTTCATCTGAGTCTCTCTGACACCATCAGTTTACATCCACACAGGACATGCGCGCTTGAGGTCCATGTCACATGATTGTTGCCGCCACCATCACCAATGCAATGCGTGCATGATGGTCAATGCAGCCAAATTGGCAGCAGCAGATCCGTATACAACAGAGAACCTGTGAAAGGGGCAGTGAAATATACCTGAACTTCAGGGTAAGTGAAGGCAGCTGCAGCTGCATCACTGAGTGGAGTTGACAGCTCTGCATCCTCATATAACAAAGTGTAGCGGGTGCCCAAATGCCTTAGCTTGGGTACAGAGTGCTGCACAACTATTCTCGCCTACACACAGCCAAGTGCCTGCATTTTGCTTTGTTCAGACAGCTGCAAATCTTTGAGAATAGGAGCACTTGTGTTGATCAAGAGGCATGACCATGGCCGTTGCTGGCAGTTGGTTGATTGCAGTCTGGGTTCACGAGTGGAGACTTGAGCAACCAGTGCTCATCACTGAATTCCAACATGTCCTTTGGCACTGGACTAGCTGTTAGCAGCAACAGAACAATGGTACCTTGGGATGGCAGAGCTCAAACAAATAGGTGTATCGCTTGTCAAGCTGATGAAATGGGAACTCAGGCCACGCTGGAGCTGGCTGCTTCAGTATGTCTGTTGAGTCCGTGATCGTGCAAGCTACAGCCTCTTGGAACATCGTATAGTACGATCTCTCGCTACCAAGCACCGGTGCTTCCCTGCACATGTGGCAGTTGATGAAAACACATATTTTGTATCTGTGATTTACATTTAGATGTATATGATTTATACAAGTTTAAATACACACAGTTTATAAGCACGATTGCATACCAGATTATCAACAGCGCTGCTAGCAGGGAAACAGCAAATTATACATTGTCTCAAATCGACCGGGAAAAGTGACCTGGCATCCATGGTGCTGTTGGTGGCAATCAGCCACTGATTTTCGGACTCAAGGAAATACAGCTTGATCAAGGACCCGTCAAGCTTTTCGGTGAAGACAGCTGTTTCCCAGTCCATTTGAGCGGTGTATTTCTCTCCAAAGTTGAAGAACTTGCTAAAAGGATAACACACTATTTTGTTGCTGTTCTTTTCCATGACGATACCTGCAGGGCTTGCAAACTTTACGACCTAGCCTGTTTTCCCGGCCACGTACTTGAGACGTGCTCACCTCTGCATTCTCGTATAAACGGGTCCGTCCAGTCGGCTGATACCATGTTATACGACAAGCAAAACAAATCAGGATGCAATTTGGACTCCCTACATCTGAGCTGCTTCATATATGTGGGCGATCTAAGCAGATCCAGCACTTCTTGCCAAGTCTTATTTCCGAGTTTCTTCATCGTAGCGTTCGGTTCCATCAGTGCGACAATAGCACGAAGAAAGTGTAGAAAGAATTCACTGATGGCCAGGCCAAGCGGATTGGCCGTCGTTTCACATCACTGCTTGGGGTCGGAAGCTGAAGGTCAGGGAAACGGTTGGTAACCATACACAAATATTTTTATAATGTATATGTGCCTGATGAGAGAAGCTGCAGCTGTGTGAAGAAGATGCTTGCTACCATGCTTGACAGCTGCTGACAAGTTGGGCCGTGGAGAGGCAGTGACTGCAGCTGCTGAGTTGACACACTGGATATTTGAGGCTGATAGAGCAGCTGCTGCCGCAGCTGCAGCTGAAGTTGCCAGAGATTGGAGCCATGCAGCACCCTGTAGTACAATGTTGCAACACTGTCAGGCAATCCTGCAGTCAGGCAAAGCATACAAAAGACACAAGTGACTGATCAAAGATATGAGCAAGTTCTGTGCTGAAGTACTAGTGCTGTCCAACCATATGAGGTGTTGCAGCTGCCAACATACATGATACACAGCACAGGCTCAGACAAGCATTTGCAAGGCTGAGGAATTACACGCGTGTGTGGGCGCCTGATATGGCAAGTCCACGAGGTCTGATCAGCCACAAAGGCAGCAAATGTCATTTGCATCAGTTGCGCTGATAGCTCCATTGGGGAAGATGGGCACATGCTTGACTATATGGTTACACCGATCTACACCTAAAAGTGTAGGCTTTGCAAAGAAGCACAGTACAACCCACCGTTGACCAGTTGCCAGGCAGCGGGGTCACCCCACCGTGGGGTCATCAGCTGTCTTCTGCTTGATGGTGCCGTGCTGTCAGCAAGCCTGGGGCTGGCAAAGTCCCTCTGACCTCTGGGACTGTCATCATGGCTGCTATCGTGTGTCAGATTGATGCTGCCTGCCTCTGTGAGAGTGCTTTTCTGCTCAGACTTGGGATCCTGATTGGCGTCGGCATTGTCTAGTGGGCTCGCAATCCTACGTTTGAGAACTGTACAGGTTTGGTATATACAGATTTGCTATACAGAATTTGATAAGTTGGCAGATGGAAAGTCATCTGAGCTGGGTCACACAATGCAACTTCAGTCTACAATGCAATGGAAGTCATGTCCACCCGTGAGAGAGACTGTCTGAAACTCACAAAAGTTTGAATCGTTGACCGCAGCGTGCAGGCATTGGCCATCGCCTGCACGATCATGCGCGACAGAACTTTCACAAAGGCCTCAGAACTGAGATGCAACCGTCAGGGAAATCTTTGCAACAAGGCAGGTAGCCATGAAAGGGGGTGCCGAGTATCCTCTCTGACCTAGCAAGCCTCCTTATTGCGTACGGCTTGAAACATTGATGTCGAAGCGCAAGGCAGATGTTCTGCAACAGAAAAGTCCTGCTGAGTTCTTCGCAGAGAACAAAAACATTGCTGGTTTTGACAACGTGAGCGGTTGGCCTGCAAATCGTTAAACGAACCCCTATTTTGCGTGCGCGTACGAATGCGACATGAGGCGTGTCCTGTAGCCGGGGAAATGCTTGTACACAAGCGTCAGAGAGCTTGTGGAAAACTCCCTGGATGCCGCAGAAAGCATTGGTCAGCTACCTGACGTTACGATCACTATGTGGGTAGTGCAACTACAGTCGCCTGCCTGATTCCAGTCTTGCTTGCCTGCTCAGTCCAAAGTCGCAGCAACAAACCAAGCTGATGTGTATTTCAGTTGTATGCAGAGAGGAGATAAGCCAAAAGCGCATGAACAGCATCAGAGGCATCGACAACCATGAAAGGCTTGATGAGGAACTATACCACGATTTTGAGACAGACGATGCTCGAAAGGTGCACTATTGCATTGTGCAAATATTTGTATAAGCCATCTACCAACTCGCCTCATCACCCCAACACCCCTTTTGCTTCTCCTTTGCAGAAACGTCTTGCTAGAGAGACAAAAGAGCTTGAGAAGCTGGAAAAAACTTTCAGTCAGGCAGGCTCCAACTTCAATGTGTAGGCATCATAGCACCTTGTTTTGTTGCTATATTGCTGGATATGCAGCTAGTCTGGTGTTATGTTCATCCATATCATTGATGTTTGCCTGCTGTCTTGTGCATGAACTGCTGGGTGTCATGCAGAAAGGTGACAATGCAGCTTTGCTTGAGACCAAAAAAAAGGAGATGGAGGTGAAGCGAGCAGCTGCTGCTTCAAAGGGAGCAAAGGTGTTTTACAAAGTCACTGTGAAGGTACGTTTCCAATGTGTCTGGAGAAGCCGCACAGAAACGCCTTATAACATCTGCGCAACTTTCAGTTTAGATGCGTGACTCCTACTTTCATTTAGTCTTGTCGACGTGTCTGGGTGCTACTTAGACTTTGCCTCGACGATGTCACCTGCTCTGTTGTCAAAGCCACCATGCACAATCCACATCAATGTTGAATCACACAATCAAGTCTGTATCTTAGGACAATGGAATGGGCATGCCAGACAAGGACATTCCTAACTTGCTGGGGCGAGTCCTGTCAGGAACAAAGTATGGCATCCAGCAGACGAGAGGCAAGTTTGGGCTGGGAGCCAAGATGGCACTCATCTGGTCCAAAATGAGCACAGGGCTGCCCATTGAGGTCCGCAGTGCCACCAGGAAGCAAACCTACATTGCCTACTACAAGCTGGACATTGACATTCATAAGTGAGCTTCTTGTGATCGTTCCAGCGGTCTGACAAGTATGGCCTGACACACACGTGTCGAAACAACATGTTGGTTGCTTTACATGCTGACAGAACGTACTGCAATGCACAGAGTGATGCTGACTCCCAGCTGCCTTGTCATCTGAGATGATGTTCTGTGCACGGTGCTGTGAACCACAGCAAGCCCTGCATGAAATCTGGACAGACCATGTGCTGTGCACAAGCAGAGTGACAATGACTCAGATTCAGTTGCTGAGGAGCACACTATATGCTGTGCAGAAATGAGCCTCATGTCCATGTGCACAAGGAGGAACCCAACCCACAGAAGTGGCATGGAGCAGAGCTGAGTGTGACCATCCTGGGTAACTGGCAGTACTACAGAGCCAAGGTGCTGCGCTACACGCGCCAGATTGCTGTCATCACTCCTTATGCCCAGTTCAGCTTTCACTACAAAGCAGAGGATGAGAGGAACAGCGTCAATATCACCTTTGTCAGACGGACTAAGAAGATGCCGCCGCCACCAAAGGTGCAGCACACCTGTGGCCCTCTTCTTCACTGTATGCATCACCCTCTACTGTTTGCAGAATTAACTGCGATGTGAAGAACTACACCTTGACGTCATTGGCCACATGCAAAACCAATCTGGTTTGATTTCGCTGTGGAGAAAACACCTGTGTTCCGTGCAATGACCTGTAATAGCAGTAAGTGCCAACAATTGGTATTGGGGAATGTCTCTGCTCAGGTGACGGCAGGCAGACCCTTGGCCTGTTTGTGTTCACCACTAGACCTGACTAGCAATGCTGACAGTGCATATGTGCTCCTGTCAGGAGGTGAAGCACCATCCAGCATCAGTGGATCTGGAGCTGGTCAAGCGCCTGGCTGCCACCACTGCCACCTCCAACCTGCAAAGCTTCCTGTTCAAGGAGTTCTCCTGCATCTCCAAGGAGTATGCAGGTTGCCTAACACCCTGAGACTTTACTTGCTGTGAGCTGTGCTGTTCAAGCACACTTTGGATGCACGACTGAGTTGAACATGGCCTTGATCAGCAGACATGCATACATGGATTTGTGGCTACAGCAGGCCCCAGCGCCTGAGTGCATGCATGCATTTCTATTCTCTGGGACAAGCATGACACTGCATTGTGCTGGGTAGATGGTCCATGGCTGGACTTGACAACTGGTTGCCTTCAGGGCGGCTGATTGATGAGATGCGCAGTGGAGCAGATGTGGAGACCCGCCCGGGGGAGTTGGACAACAAGCAGATCACCCGCCTGCACCAACTGCTGCATGAAGCCAAGTTCAAGGAGCCAGATGGGTCTCACCTCAGCCCAGCAGGTTGCCCACCTGTTTGCCAATGCTTCCTGTCTTGTATGCCAAGCCCTCTGCTCAGCCCACAGTCATACAGATGCCTGACTGCATGTTTCTCCGTTTCAACCATACAGTCACCGCCTTCTTCATGATGCATGGGCATTACGACGCTTCTGCTGTCACATAGAAGGGCCAAATGCGATCATCATACTGATTTCAGCTCATGTGACAGAGTGCACAAAGTCATGCCATAGCTACAATTCTGACGCCTGCCGTTGTACAGGTGAGTACAATCTGCGGCTAGGCATAATGAAAGAGCTGAACCCTGATATGGTTGCCACCCACCAAGGTACAGCCCCACCGTCTCAACGTGATTTCTAGCCTTGATCATCATGCTGCTCGACTACATACCATACTAGCGCAAGGCCAAACATGTGACCCTGACTGAATAGACATGCTGTCTGGCAGCGCTGCTTCATAGCATACTGCAAGCATGAACAGCAGAGAGGAGCAAGGTGTACATGGTGCAGGTGATGCTCGCGTTCTGGAGGGGCACTCCTTCATTGTGGGAGCAGCTGTGAGTATCGGAGGCCGCGACATCAAGCCTGGCATCAACGTCTACCGCTTTGCTAATCGCATCCCTCTGTTGTTTGAGGTGAGTTCCTGTTGATACATGTTGCTTTCACACCTGCTTTGGGCATCCAGCTTGAGTAAAAGTCAGCCTGGGTTGAGAATTCCAATTGCCTTCACTGCTCATTGCTGATCAATACCAGCTTATGCCATGACGCATATGATGGATTTCAGGGTGGCTCGGATGTCATCACCAAAACAGCCTTGAAGCGCATCAACTGGGCAGCCTACAAGATCAACCAAGGCAGCGACAAAATAGGTGTATTTGTGAGTATAGTCAGCACCAAGATACCTTACAAGGGTGCGGGCAAGGAGTACATTGGTACGCAACTTCTGCCAGTCACTTCTGCAATCCTGTCACTACTCAACTGCCAGTCCAGCTGGCACAATTTTAGCACACAACTGCTGAGGCATCTTTAGTCTCCTGAGCTGTTCTGGTTTGTGGGTGCAGCTGATGACATGGATGAGCTGGTGCATGCAGTCAAGCATGCCATTCAGCAGTGTGGCCTGCAGGTAACTATCCTTCTGCTGTGCGTTAAGGCTTCCTCCCATGTGGCTCATGATAGACCTGACAGTCAGTACTTGGGCTCAGGAAATAAGCAAATGACTGTACACACCTCCAAGTATGATGTCTGCTGATGTCCTTGCCTTCAAACAATGGTACAATGATTGAGTGTGAAAGATCACACGAGGAAAATGACCTTTGTCACATATGTTGGTGTTTGAGCGTGTGACAGACAGCACTCTCTATCAAAAGCGTCATGCTGGGTGTCCTGTGTCTTTTCAGAAATGCAGAAGGTGTTGTTTGGCGTGCAGTATGCATCAAAGCTCGCAGAGTACACAGCACACTTCAGTGACAGCTCCACCATGGTATAATAGATCATGGATGGATTGCAAGCTTGATGAAGGAACTAAAAGGTGGACAATGGAATGCATGAGCCATTATGAACAAATGAGTGAACAAATGAGTGTTGGTGGTGCAGCTGAAAGTAAAGATCACCCGGCAGCAGGCGGCACGTGAGCAGAAGCTACGGCGCAAAAACCTGACCAAGTACATCCCCAATGCAGCTGCCGCAGTCTTCAAGGTTCTGCAGAGTATGGCTCAGGCCCCAGCTGTGGGCGACAAGCGCCGCCGCCTAGAAGCTGAGGAGGACATTCTGAGTCCTGTGACTAGAGGAGAGACTGTGGAAGCAACTCTGGCTCAGCGACTCACTGAGTATGTGGAGAGAATAGACACTGACATGGTGAGTCCAATGTACTGCTGAAGGCTGCAACTAACAAACCAATGACACACCTGAATGATTTTCAATGTAAATGGCATCTCTGCCTGGCTCTTTGAAAAGTACTAATCTACATGTGGTCAGAGCGTCGCTGCTCTCTGTAAGGTCACGTCATTGTGCATCATCACGCAATACAATGCTACCAAAACAGCTGCAGGTCCCAACAGAGCAGGGCATATCCTGTCGATGGTCATGCAGCTAGCCAAGTATAACACAACTAGGTAAGCCATTGCTACAGGCAATGGCAGCTGCACGTGTGGCCAGTGTCAACACAAATGGGGTGATGCAGGCATTAGAGTACCAGATGCAGCAAGGAGTGGCAGAGGCTGCCCGACAAGATCTGTACCTGATGCCTCTGGGTGCACAGCATGAATATGGTGCAGAGCTGCACAGCAACGTTTGTGTCCTCAAGCTGTTGCAGCCAGCATGAAAGTGCAGAGTCAGGCTGGGACTCGCAGGACACATGACATTGTCCTCTGCTTTTGTCGCATATGTGTGTCTGGGGCAATACATTGTGCTATGTAGGCCCTCTTCGTCTGTGTCGGATGACCAACACACCAGCCAGCAAAGCATCTACTGTCTGCTGTATCTTTTGCTTGCTAACTTTTTGTATTTGATTGCAAGAACTGAGATGCTGTCAACAAAACTTTCAGGTGAACAATAACATAGCAAATCTCAGGCCCAACATAGGCATTGAAGTGATACTACTTGTCAGAAGCCAAGCCTTGATCTTATGATGGATTGTGAAAATGACAGCTGAATGTAACACCAACTTGCCATGCATCATATGTTCTATTACATTGCACCAGACAGGATAAACAAGCAGCTTTACCTTTCCTCTGTATTGTGCACATAAGAACACTATTTTCTCCCATAATCGTGTAATCTAGTCTGATTAACTTACTGAGAAGTCGAAGCAGTATTTCAAGGCAGCAATGATTAGAAGCTCAACAATAGTGTGTGGCTGACACATGTGTGGTCAGTGCATAACTAAACTAAGTACCCGTTAAAAATTGGGTGACTGTTTCAGGACAGCTCATACAACACTCTGTGCCCTCTCACATGAGCTGATGCAGCAGGCGACTAACGCTTGCCCCGGCCTCCCCTACTGCTACCCCCTCTGCTGCTGCCCCTGCTGCCGCCCCTACTGCTGCCGCCCCTGCTGCTCCCACCTCTCCCTCCCCTTCCAGATGACCTGCCCCTATCTCCCCTGCCACCCCTCATTGCAGATGCACCACCTCTGCCGCCTCTGCTTGCCCCTCTGTCACTGCGCCCCCCCCTGCCCCGATCAGGTCGCTGACTGTCGTCCCTGTCATCATCACCTCTTGCTTTGCTGCGCTTATCCCGCTTCTCAGTCTCAATCTTCCCAATAGCATGACGTACATCCAGCACATCATCTGCTCTTGCTCTGAGAATGCTGTCTGCCACTGCTGAGGTGTTGCTGCGCTCAGTACCTTTGTTGTCTGTCACCGGCATAAAGTGTTGGCGCTTGGTACCTGGCTGCCTTTCGCCTTCCTTTTCATTGGGAAGTCTCTTGTCAAATTTGCCCATGGATGCAGTTGACACACCAGCTTGATGTGATGCTGACTTGACCTGCATTGTACCGGACACTTCCTCAAACCGGTGTGCATACAGCATCTACTATTTGCAGCTGGGAGAAATACAGTACCACTTTGCCCAACTGCCATCATACACACACCTCGCTGTGATAGAGCTACGCAGTATGAGTGTCACACACATGACCCTTGATTGCAAGTGGTGCCAGCCTATGTCATGAGGAGGCTGCTGGTACTTACATCTGCTTTGAGCTCCCTCCTTTTTGTAGGGACGCCCTTGCCATGCTCAGGCAGTGACGCTGCCAGCTTCAGGGTAGGACAGGGCCAAGTAGTCATGAGTGTAGCTGAGTGTGCTGCTACAGGTCCTTGCCAATGATCTGAACCCTAACAGCTTCAAGAACCTTGAGCAGAACATCAAGCTGAGCAAGGTGACTGCCTTCAACATGGATGGCAGGAGCTTCATCCGCCAGCAGTGCAGCCAATCACCACATGGAGTTCAACCTCAAGACAGGACCGGTATGCTGCAAGTCTGTACTTGTACAAGATGGCATGAAGATGATGAGCCTCAAGTCTGCCTGTTTGTAGCAACCTGTTCACCAATGATTAGCAACAGCAACAGATGTCCTGTGCATCTTGAGCATACATGCAAGGTTACAAGACCTGTTCTGTCATAGTCAACCTGTGGTTGAGAAGTGCCATGACAGCACATTCTTGCTGCTTGACAGGGCAAAGAGGGCAAGTGTCTTACAAGTTCAGTGCTTGGCTGAGCATGCTGTGATTACTGTGTCATGCAGATGCAGAGCCTGCCCAGCCGTCTGGAGCGGCAGATGCTTCACTACAACCAGCATTGGCTGCAGCCTTTGATCATGCCATCATGAATCTGCCCGCCTCAGCCATTGAGTTCTTGGATGCTTTTCACGGGGCTTTCAACAGCAGAGCGCACTTAGAAGAGCAATTGCCTTTGGTGCACTGCTACTGCTTCCAAAGAAAAGATGAGAGTCATGCAGGTAAAAGAAGCTTATTGCTCATGTGCTTGGCAACAGCAACTCTGATGATCATTTTACTAGGGTCTGCAAGATAGTGCATCCTTGGGAAAGTGTATGACTATCAAATTATGCTTTGTGTCAAACCTGATATGCGCGAGCTCTTGTCTGAGATCCAACCTTGCAAGGAATCAATGCTCCCAGCATCATAAATGTGCATGCATATCAACACGGCTGTGTCATGCAGATGTTCAGCGGCGGGTTGAAACAGCTTTGGGTGGAACCTTGGATGGTAATCTATCAATACATGATGTACGCCTGGTTGCACCCAACAAGAAAATGCTTTGTCTCACTTTCCGCATCCCAGCTGCAGTTGCTTTCGCAAAAAGACCGCCACCCAGTGAAAGTGTTGCTACTATTGGCAAGCCTTTTCTTGAAGACAAGTCAGTAGATGCTGCCGATTCAGGTGTTTCGCAGCACAGCAAACGGCGACGGACGTAATGTGTTGAGTTTGGAAGCTTGTCATAGACCATGTAGAAAGCTCAATGTACAAGCCTGCAAGCTACTAGTTGCTGATCACGATGACAGCAGTATGTGCAATTGACATCTGCCACTGTATGTGTATATGTATGTGCCTAACTGACCACTGACCATAGGGTTTTCTCTGTGTTTTGTCATGATTACAAAGCAAACATGTGGGGTAAGTGTGTGAGTAATGCATCGCAATCCGGATATAAGATAATGATCACCTTATGTCACGGGGTTCACACAATAAGGGTAGAAACAAAGCCAATTTAAGCAACAACAAACACTGCCAGGACAATGTGCAGGCAGAATGAATGGCAGAAGAATTTGCTCAGCAACATCCTCCAGGAGGCACATTGTACTTTCAGGAACTCAGGTTGAAACACTGCAGCATTGACCGTTGATTCACTCTACTAACAGCAAAGTTCCTGGTTGAGCTCAAGCTGAGCCTTGTGACAGTGATGACTGGTGTAAACGTTGAAAAT
>JAABUY010004438.1_pt1 | contig 14712 bp, 19 predicted proteins | sample 5560271 | NCBI WGS metagenome assembly JAABUY01 (sample SAMN10711886, study PRJNA513374) | rock metagenome | isolation source: Antarctica rocks | place: Antarctica: Victoria Land, University Valley
AAGCTGTCCCTTACCAGAATTGTCTTGCCAGGTGTGATGATACCCTGCTCTTCTGCCTTATTGATCATGTTATAAGCAATTCTGTCTTTTACACTGCATGCCAAACATGAAAAAAGCAGTGTAAAACCGATTTGACAACGAATTTCCATGAAGGCCTGTTCCAAGCCTTGCTGGCACGGCTACCTTGTGCAAGGCTCCATAAGCTCCAGCTTACAAGCGATTCGAGCAAAACATCTTTCGTTCACCTTGTTCAGATAGACCTACATAGCGTACATCAAAAAGTATCAAGGACTCGAGACCACCGCAGCAAGGGTGCAGAACGTGCGTTAGGTCAACATGCGAACCATAGGTGTATCTCCAATAAGCTCTGTGGCATTGTTTTTTATGCCGCGACGCGTGTCTGCTGGCGCATCTGTAGATTTTTTGGTGACAACTGTTGCGGCACAAGTCGTCACGAACCTTCCGCTGGTGCTCGGCGTAGCTGTGCATTTCTGGTGGAGACGATCACGAAATAAAGGAAAATGAGGGACGCTTGCAATTGGTGCCGGACGCGAGCAAGGGACAGCACGAGCGCACTGACTGTGGCACATATGCATTTGACTTCACTGTGGTGGACAAATGACGTTGCGGAAGTTGGCACTAGCTCGGCTGTCGGAACCCCCGGAACCGCACATGTGCCTGAAATTGCAGTCAAGTTATAGGGATCCCAGACTAGATCCCAGTTGTACTGTGCACGAAGACAATTGCCCAAAATTGCCAGATAGGGTAACAGGCAAACAGTCAATTGCGCCGTGCATCTGTTGCAGATAGTACTTGCTACAAAGTGTATTGCTGGCGCAGCAACCTGAACTTCAGACTTTGACACTCAGCACATCAAGTATTCCAGGAACTCATTAAGCATTTCAGGAGCTCATACAGCTTCTTATAAGTAATTACGTAAACACACATGTGTATACACACATGTGGAGGCCAACAGTTTTTGCATGATATAAGTCGGGGTCTTGATGCTTGAAACTCACAAGCTTTACTGTTCATGCTAATATATATGAGCGAATGTACAAGATATGTTAACATCTAGGCCTAAACCCAAAAACCTAAACCTATATATGAGGGTCTGTTGCTTAGTAATGACCGCACACATGGCCTGAATTTTCCACACAGATACTGTGTACATGTGCTGCTCCTCTAAGTGCCAAAAGACAACTGCTCTTGACAGCCACATCAGTGTACATGTGGGGGTACGTCAGAGATACCAGAACGACACATCACATTATAAGTCTTGTAATCCTTAGGATACAACACTGTGAACAGCGAGGTAGCAACCGTCGGAACGGCCGAGCCTGCCATTGGGAAACCAAGGGAGTCATAATTAGCATTTGCCAGTTAGGGTATAGAGTAACATGGCAAACACAAGATGGGTCCTTTGAAAGTTGGTCAATATCTGTATAAGACCTCCCATTGAGTTTCCCAGTGGCAGGCCAGACAACAATGAGCCTGAGACCCCATTCTGTATCAGGCATAACACTGTTGGCCTGTGGAGGCCATAGCAAAGAGCACACACATGATTTTGGTGCTGCAGCGTCGTCATTTCCCTTGATAGAACCTATGTAATAAGACTTTGGCGCAACGTGCTCAATCATTGACAACAAAAATGAACAGAAATGACTCAGTGGCATAGTCACACTGGTCTCAGTTGCCAGAGCTTGGTATGCACTGCAAACAGAAATTCAGAGCAGTTGCATCACAAACAGAGAGCAAACAGCTGCACACGAGGCGTGATAACAGAGGATGTGCCCATATGACGATGTGCTGACAAGCCGCTTCCAGCACCAATACCCCTTGCAGGTCAGCTTGCCAGCAAGCACTTAACGCCAACATCAACAAGGGGCCCACAAGCTGAGGACCAAGCAAAAGCCAGTGTCACGGCTTCATGGCACATTCCTGTCCCACTTGACGAAACCTGCTCCTGTCTTGTCAATACGCGGACGTGCGTCTGCTGACTTCGAGCCTTACGCGTCCTCGACCACAGGTCACAAAGCAAGCTGGGCAACAGGAAAGCCAGATAGTATGGCACACACGTTCAGAATCTTGTGCATCTGCGGTCAGATCTGCGGTAGATTGCGATACATCTGCTTTGCGCGCCATTAGTTAGGGAAACAGCGCGGGCAAAAGCACATGTTACATGCCAAATCAGGCAATGATTTTCCTCCGCCCATTTTCCGGGTTTTGGGGACCTGGGTCGAAGCGTCAAAGCGCCGAAGACACTGAGGCTGCAGCGGACGATCGGTGTCTTGCTGCGCCATTGCAATTTTTCATTGCTGTAGTGAGCATTTTGTCACATCGGAACCACATAAAGAGCTTGACACTGTTCCTGGCACTGGCAATCAGTTGATGTTTCCTTCTTCTGATGTTGCTCACCCAGCCACTGGCCCACTTTCATGAAGCGCTGTAAAGTCTACTATTCCCTGCTTGCTATCTGCTACCTAGAGGTAAAATCTGATGGACCCCTTTCAGGCTCCTTTTCAAATTACCGCAACTATGTTATCAGCCTGGAGCTGTCATCTATTTGGCTAACAATAAGTCTGATGCAGGTGTTGCTGTGGACTACCTGCTTGCTTTCAAGCTGTGCTACTCTTTCAGCAAGAGTTGAGGACACAGGCTACTTGCAACGGGAAACGGTAGGTTGCAGCTTGGTTGTATTGTCCTTGTGATGGCTTCAAGATGCGGCATCACAAGCTGACTTGTTGAGTTTAACCTGCAGTGCAATCTCAAGCAGACTATCGGTGCCTTCGATAACCAGCAGCTCTTGCCTGGTTTTCTTGATCTTCGTGGCGGTGATCTTCATACACAGGAAGAGCTTCTCAGCCTTCAGCGGCTAAAGGAGTCTGTCGTAACTCCTGCCCTCAGTCAGCGACCTGTCATCACTCTAGCTAGCTTACTTCCGGTGGGTTGCACTTGCGGTCGCTTCAAGGCTGTCCACTACCACGATCACCGGTTTTTGTCGGTCTATGATCGTCACTGATTATACCGGTGGACTGTGCAGGTCGGCAAGGGAGTCCCGGCGCCCTACACAGGCGTCAAAGCAATTGTCAAACAGCTCCCGCTCGTAGAGTGTGAGAGCTAGGTAGTTTTGAGCTGATAGATCAGAGAGCTAGTGAGAGAATGTCAACAATAAAGCAGCCAGAGGTGTGGACACCACAAGTGAAGTTCGATTTTTTTGTAGACAACAGTTTAGCCAAAAGGAGACGTGGTGGCAGTATGCGCTTTGCATCTGCCACAGCTGCCCTTTCTGAGAGTGTATTAAACAGCCAGTCAGCATCCCTTTCAGCACCTCCCTCTCCTCCTCCACCACCTCCCAGGGTGGACACAAAGCCAGCAAGCGATGTTCTTGCTGGCGCTATGGCTAGAGCAGCCTCACAGGGCACTATTCACCCTTTGGACACTCTCAAAGTCAGGATGCAGTCTCAGGGCGGCACAGCTGCCAAGCGACCTCTTTCAAAGATAGCAAAGCTCATCCCTCCAGCTGGAGCAGATGCTGCTGCAACTGCAGCCAAAGCCCAGAAAGCAGTTTCCAAAGCCATTCCCAAAGTTGCCAGCTTGTACAAGGGCGTCATTGGTGCAGCCTCAGGAGCAGGGATCGCCATTGGTACCTACTTTGCCTTCTATGGAGCAGCGTCAAACATGCTCAGCACCTCTACCACACTGGCTCCAGGCCAGATTGCTTTTGTTGCTGGTGGCATGGCAGCAGCAGGAGGCAGCGTTGTCAAGGTTCCTCTAGCAGTGTGCATCAGATCAGTTCAAGCAGGGGTCTACCCCAATGTCTTCAAGGCAGCTGGTGCTATCACTGAAGCAGCTGGTGTCAGAGGCCTCTTCACTGGCTACCTGCCCACTTTGCTGGAAGATGTTCCTGACATGGCTTTCAAGTTTGCTGCTTATGAGACCCTAAGGCAGGTCCACCGCCGACTGAATGATGGCAGAAAGGCCAATGTGCAGGTAAGCGCCATTTGCTGTTTGTGCCGTGAGTTTTCCTGTTTGCTTTGCACTGCTGCACGATCTCAGATGTACTGCAGTTTGTCCTGCCTCCAGTGTCTGTGCCAACTCCAGGCTTCTGTCATCAGCTTGCTAGTGTGTTTTCATGGTTTCTATTGTGAGGTGGAAAGCTATTCCCTTGCTGATAGTGTGGAGCCTATGGCATGCACTCAGCACATCCAATTTTCATGAAGGCAATGTGCTGCAGGAAGACTTTGCTATGGGTGCTTGCGCTGGAGCCTTTGCAGCTGCAGCCACTACCCCACTGGATGTCATCAAGACAAACATGATGTGCACTGCTGCATCGCGCCCCACCATGATGAGTGCGTCTCGAGCAGTGCTTGCACAAGGAGGTCCCAAGTACTTCTTCAGGTATTGTAATGGCTTGTGTGGCAATACCTACCTTACTAGTATGAACTCATTGTAGTGCATTGCCAAGTCAGGTCAAATGGGAGCTCTGCCGTGTAAGCCCATTATTGGGCTTTGCCCATTCATTTGTGCGGTCATTGCTCTGCAGCTGCCCAAATTAGTTGTTTGTGAGGCTTACTGCTCTTGCAGTCTCTGCTGTTTTGTCCTCCCAACTCACAACCTGCCACCAACTTGATGAGACTGCCTTTCTGTGTCGATTTGTCAGTAAGCACATGCTTTGCACTGAAAGTCTTGACTGTATGTGCAGGGGAGTTGGGGCGCGTGCGTTGTCCAATGGCATCAACAGTGCAGTGTTTTTCTGCTTCTTTGAGGCTCTGCGTGCTACGTTTGCAAAGAAGAAAGAGCAGGTACAGGTTCATCCTCATCGTACACCTTGCTTTCTGAGCAACCAGATGTATTTTAGCAGAATACTGCAGATTATGCCACAGGGCAAGATACACTTGTTGCATCATCTGCATACGGTTGTAGGTCATTTGGCATGCTTGTATTTCATAAATGCAGAACCAGCACTCTGCACATGGGAATGCTGTCTGTCTGTTGTCCTCTCAGGTCCTGCGATATGCTCACAGCTGAACTTTGCTGATGTGATACAGGCACGCCGTAGAGCTGTAACTGCATCCAGAAGCCGCACTGGCAGGCCAATGCTGTCAACCCGTCAACAGGCAGGCTTGGGAGCTGATGTCAAGTTTGGCAAGACTGTGCAGCCAGCAACCGCTTCGCTATCATTTGCGACTGGGCCAGCTTTGGAGCTGTCTTGATAAACGGTGTTTTGGGGCATGTGGGTGCATCTCAAGTGTAACAACAGTTTCTAGACCTGATGTTGGGTATTGATGGTGACTGCAGATTTGATGTATCAGGAGATGTTTGACTGATACGGCCTTGTGTTCAAGGCATCTTGTGTTGTGATTTAGGGAAGGAATCAACTCTTGCAGCATCAGCATGTTTGTCTTGTGACTGAGATGCAAGTCGGAATGAATAGTTTGAGCAGAATGAGAATTGTGAGACAGCGCTTTGATGATCACATTTCAGTGCAAATGAATTTGTATAGATCCTGTAAGCAAACAGCATGTGGAACCTTAAGTTTGCAGTCGTTACATGCATCCAAGCATACATCTCCATAGGGTCTTGAGCATCAACTCAAGATGAGCTCAACGAAAGGCCTAACTTGTTGAGTGCCCAAGGCATCAGCGATACGCTGATATATCATATCCTGTATGGTGCATGAAAGCAGGTCCCCACTTGAAGATGTTCGTAATAAGCTGTGTCCACAAAGCCATCAATACAGTATACTGCTTCAATCGGGGCTGTATTGTTGCATGTCACAGCTTAAAGCTGTGCAAAGGTTCTAGTGAAAACATCAAAACATACAGCAGTTGTACACAAGATATGTCACTCAATCAGCGACTGTTGTCGGTTGAGCATAGTCATGACAACTAGGAAGCCTTTCTTAGCCTTTTGCGACCCTCGACAGCTTTGGTCTCAGCTACAGGCTTGACCGCCCTGGTGCTCCTAGCTAGAGATGAGTCTCTGGAGGAATGTCTTGACTCTGATGCTCTGTCTTTGGACCTCTTGACATGCTTTTCCTGTGCAGCACTGCTGTGATCAGACTCTGAGTCTGCTAGCATGGGATTCTCGTTGTCTCCTGCCTCATCAGAGTTGCTGCCGTCAACCTGCAAGAAGCACATGGCACTAGTGAATTGTGAGAGGAGAATCCTGCAACCTGACTTGAAATCGCTCAGGACACTCACATTGCAACACAGACAGAAGAAAAATTGCAGAGCTTTGGAACTTTGCAGACACCTCAACCAATTCTGCCATATGCTTCACACACCTGCAGATTTGCCTTCACAACAGAGGACGCTGGGCTGGAGTCATTAGTCTCAGAGTTGCCTGACCCAGATGCATCCTCTGCTTCCTCCTCTGAAGAGGAGGAGTAGGTTTCCTCCTGAGCACGGCTGCGAGTTGTACGCATGCCTGCAATGTAAATGATGTCAGTTGAGCTGTAATGCATGATAACTGTGATGCATAGGCGATATCTCAACCGCTGCCCAAAAGCAGCAGCAAAATACCTGGTGAGGTGCTTGCAGCTGCTGGTCATGTTGGCACATGTTCACTGCTGCCCAAAAGCAGCAGCTACATGTAAGGCAACTTCCGTCCAGCCTTACTGTGGTGGAGATGCCACTAGCCAAATTACGAAGCTGCAGTTGGGCAGGCTTGCTTGGCAGCATGCTTGTGCCCAAAAGGCTCAAGCATATTCTGCACACTACTGGACAGTATCACAGCCGCTATGTAACGACGTTGCTCAAATGGGTTTTGGGAGCACACCTGCTGAACCCCTAACCCTTGTTGTTGGACCTTCTTTGGGTTCTGCAGCCTGAGGCTTCAGCCGACTGCTGCTCCTAACTGCCCTAGACCCACTGCCCCTGATAGGGCCTTTCTGAGCAGCCAGCTTAGGCTTGAGGGTCACTCTGAGGGCTCCTCTGGCGGCCCTGCCCCGGGTGGCCAGGGCATCCTCCTGCTCTTGTAGCCGGCGAGCCAGTGCTTCATCATCGTCCAGCCCTTCTTCTTCATCTGCAAAACCACGCAAGTCTGCGCATGTGGATAAGCTGCAATGAAAACATTGTTCAAAAGTCATTGCATAAAAGAGGGAATGCCTTGTGTTGCCAAAGCCAAAATGACCCTGCACAGAACAGTTGCATAGGACCACAAGATGTGAGTCTTGCTGAGAACCTGCTCATTATCCAACGAGTTGGCATATGGCCTACCAGATGGTCAGCATTCACATACACCAGAGACTGCTGCAGCAGAAAACACATGCAATATGTACAAAACTTTCACAGCATTTTGATGCTCTGCATGTGTGTCTTAGGACAAGATGGTCACTGGCTCTGCTCAGCCTCTGCTGGCATATGATGTATGCATGTATGTATGTATGCTCGTATAAGTGCATACATATACACAATGATACAAGCTGTACAGTCTGTTTGCAGCAAAGTGGCACAAGCTGGCTCACCTGCATGCTTGGCTGCGGCCCGTGTACGCTTGACACCTGTACGGGGTGGCTTAACAGCTGCCGGCTCCTCTTCTGCACTGTCCTCTGCATCACCAGACAGCTGCTTACAACTGATGCACAGACTTTGATGAAACCACAGTTCCAACAGGTGCTGTCAGGTCTATGCAAGGCCCGGGAAACTGGCGTGCAAGGCAGACAGCAGACACTGGACAAAGACAGGACAACATCCTTGTGGCAACATGACCACAGGTGACAGTTACCAAAGGCCGGATGATTGCCACAAGACGTACATGGAGCTTGCTCAATCACAGAGCAGAAAAGGAGGGTACCCTCAAACATCTTAAAGCAGAAACAGCGCAGCCTGGCGCTGAAAAACAGGCATGCCATGCCCTCATGAGCAAGCACGTGGTGGCATGGCAGTACACCACCAGCACTTTTTGACTTGCAATGCTGCGCTGTGCTATACCGAGCCAATCTAGCATATGCTACTGTACACTTCTACTCTGTTTTCTAGTCCAGTCATGTATCAGCATGATGTTGCGCACTGTAACAGCGAATTTGGTGGTGTCTGACCTGCAGACGGCTCTGCAAGCGCTCCTGCAGCTTTACGCTGCCTGAAGGAGTAACCCCCCCCTGCATGTGCATACCCACCCACCTCCCTCGTAACTGCTGCAGCAGCTGCTGCAGCACCAACAGTCTTCTTCACAGCGGCCTTGAGAGCATGAAGGCGCAGCTTGACAGCAGCAAAAGATCCTGCGATGCAATGGCTCCTTGGTTGACCTGTCACCTGACATCAGGGATGAGTCTGATTGGCTCATCCAACAGCTGCTGCATTTCAGGCCGAACTCCAGAGATGCATGTCACCCAACAGCAGCTTCTGGGGCTCAAAACTTTAGCTGACATGTCTTGGAGGTCAACTACATGCAGGTGATCTCGACCACTGAACAGCAGCATTTTGCTAACGAGGTCAGGGATGACACTCAGAGACCCAGGTAGCCCCTCATAAACGTTATTAGCCCAGCTGCTGCTATTCAGCTGCAGTGGAGACATTTTCATTGCACGCTTCAGCCTGTCAAGGCAGATACCTCTGCATGTCTGTGACTACACGCTTAGGCTTGGTGTGTACCTGTACTGCTTGGGCTGGGAGCAGGCATGTTGCAGATGCGCCAGTGCGGTCTGAATCTCTCATTGCGCAGCATGTTCTCTAGCAGCAGTGTTGCTGCCATGAGCTCCTGTAAGGCACACCCAGACAGGTAAGTACTTTTGCGCCTTGTCCAGTTGACGATACTGAGACTCACAGCGTCTTGTGAGTCTGCAGGCAAGCACCCCTGTGGTTTGCTGGACCTGCGTGGCTGAAGAGGAGCGCATAACGAGCCACATGTCTGACGTGATCTGTTGCATGTGACGTCATGGCACAGCAAGTCTGCGATGTAGGTGACAGCCAAATCTGTGGGGCATGTGTGCCTCTACCTGTGTACTTAGCAGCCTGAATCTGCAATCAGGAAGTGAGCTGAGAGCGCATGGATGTCTTTACATTGCAAACGGAGAGTCACCTGAGAGCGCAGGGCTGTGGCCAGCAGAAGCTGCCACTGCTGCTGACGAGCCTCACTGCCCTTCACAGAATCATATGCTTCAGGGGCAAGGCCGCTGGCAAAAGCCCCTATCTCGCCTCTGCACCTGTACAGCCAAGTCACAGAATCAGCTTGGATAGCATACGGCTGATGATGGGAACAAGGCAGCCTAGATGGCATGGGCTCTACAACAGGCAGCTTCTGACCATTGTTGCGTGTGTGCTGTTGCACAGTGCTCAAGTGAGAGCGCCGGGAAGGCCCTGAGACACGTACAGTTATATACTACAACTATACGAGGCTTCTGTCATGCTCACCATGCTCAACTCATCAGTTCCCATGCTGATGGCCAATTGCATGGTTGTTTGAGAGCTTGACTGACCTTTCAAGCTCACTGGCTGGCAATTGTTCAACAGCCTGCTTGGATGTCTCAGCCTTCTGACCTTCCTCTGATTTTGCTACATCGGTTTGATGAGCTGCTGTCAGCCTCAAAGATTCAGGTTGCCCTGAGACTTGAGCACCTCTTGAATCCTGAGCTGGCGCTGTGTCAACATCCATTGGACTAGGGCCAGTAAGAGCAGGGGCTGGACCAGGGGCAGCTACAGAAGGCCCTGCTGGGGCAGTAGCAGTCATGTCCTCAGGGGCACTTGAAGCAGCCCCTGCTGGGGCAGCTTCTGCTTGGATGGTTGCAGAAGGCTGCTGTGACTCCTCTTCAATTTGTGTTGAAGTCGCTAATGAAGCTGATGAGGCTAGCTTGGGAAGGGCCCTTTGCAGAGCCTTCTGCTTTGCCGCCTCTGCAGCTGCAGTGGCAGCTGCCAAGGAAGCTGCTGAGGGCAACTTGGGACGGACCTTCTGCAAGGCTTTCTGCAGCTGGCCCTCTCTAGTGCCTGCACGCAATGTGCAGCTGCCAATCTCTGACAATGTCATTTGCACTGTAACACAACATGTTTCATGCAATGCAGCGTCTTCTTGCTTGAGAACTGTGATTACAACAGCTCATATCTGACAAGAAACTCATGTTAGACCTCTGCTAAGTAAATGGAGGATGTCGACACGGTGTGCTTGTACTCAACTCGATGCTGGCTTTCATGTGTGCGCCAATTGACGCTCCACTATGCATTGCAGACAAAACTATCAGCCACATTGACTAGTCCATCCATGGAATCAGTAGCTGTTGCATGAGCTGGACATGTTGCAATGCCTCACTCAACCCTGTCAGTAGACATACAGTACCTCTATAGTTCAAGAAGGTAATCAGCTCGCCAACATGCTCTGCCGTCTTGTAACAGCCCCAAGAGTGAGCCTCCCCTTGGTCGTCAGGGATCTGCACCTTCCTGCGCATTGCACGCTGACCTTCTGGGTCGTCACGCTGTGCCAGCTGTCCCAAAGGCAGCTCTTCGTCTTCAGAATTTGAGGAGCCCCTGGGACGCCCTTGGCCCTGCACTGGTGGTGCCAAACACCTCTCGACATACACCCATGCTGAAGCTGGTGTGTCATCAGATGTCACAGCTTCTGGGCAGCTTCCCTCCAGCAGCCAGTAGCGATTCCAGTGACGGTCATAGCCCAACATGTCTTTGCGCAAGGAACATTTCCTGTGGGGCAAGCATTGCAGGTCACGTTATTACTGTACAGTCAATCTTTCATCTTGAGTGAGCAATGCAGCGTGAACACAGCGCATAAGCGCAGTATAGAACCTTCCAAAGCTATGAGGGAATCAGGCACAGATCATACAGTCCTCTTTGGCACATAGTCCTGCAGTCCTATCAACCACCTTGAGCTGCCAAAGCAGAAGGGATACGCTTGATTAAACAGGACTTGCATGTAACAGGATCTGCAGTGGATATACCGAGGAGTGATCACACAACAAATTTGAACCATGCAGGACTGGTGCACATGTTGCGTGTGTGATTTGAGACATGCAAAGACTGTTGCACATGCCGCATTTGAGAATCTGAACCATGCAAAGCCTGGTACACATGCCGCAATTGGGAATCTGAATGTACAGCATGAGACTGACCTGATCTCAACTGTCAGCTCTTCAATACGCGCAAGGTCCCGCTGCAAATCGGCTGCAGCATCGGCCTCTTGCTTGGCCCTTGTCCTGCACCACAAAGCATCATGTGAGCCTTGCACAGTAACGCATCTGGGGAGATGAAGCAAACTGCATGCGTCAATGGTGCAGGCACAATGATGGAGGAGTTAGCCAATTGCTTGGCTCAAGCTCTACGCCACAAAGCATCATGTGAGCCTTGCACAGTCAGGCACTTTGGCAGATCAAGCAGACTGCACACACCAGTGATGCAGGCAAAGGGACAAGTTGACCTCTTGCTTGGCTCATGGCCTATCAGTGAGGACGCTTGGAAGATCAAAGCAAGCTGCACACGCTGGTGATGCAGACACATGAAAGGTAGTCACTTCACCAATGTGACATGGCAACAAGGCAATGACTGTTGAAGCAGGCACAAAAGCTGTTGCATATTATATTTACTTTGTGGTCAGAAAGAGAAGCTATATCTTTAAAGTAAATTCTCAAAAGGTGGTGTCATGGCATGCCTGTCAGTAAGCTACTGCTGACAATAGACTGCTTTTGGCCCAAAGAGTACACATGCAATGCAAGCTGTCCTACCTGGCATTGCCTTCAAGTTTCTTGGCTGCCTTCTCAGCTGCCTCCTTGCCTTGTACAGCAGGCGCTGACTGAGCCTCAGCTGCATCTGCAGCTGCTGCAGCAGCTCTTTCCTTCTCTTCCCTGCATGCAGCACTGATGCTCGACCACTGTGGAGACTTCCCTGATACACCTAAAGTAATTTGACAGAGGTGCTTTTGACTAGAACAATCGTTGCTATGGCAGGCTGTGCGTGCAAAATGCTTAGTTCTTATTCAGGCTTATGCCAACTCAAGAGGGATTGCATTCTGTTGCCTCTCACGCCAAAATCCAAGAAGGGCTATGTCTCTAGCAGCCATGGCAGGAGCCTCCTGAGGCGGTAGCAGCATAAACCTCTCTTACAGTCATCCAAGCAAGCCCAGCTGTGCTGGCAAACATGTAACCATGGATTTACCGTTTGAGCTTGGCCTTGAGAGCCAGCTGCTCCTTGCGCATCTCCTTCTTGCTGTCCTCTGCATCTGTCAGCTGGCTGCGTGTCACGGCAGCTGATGTGGCAAGGCTGCACAGAAGGACTGCAATCTGCACCCTCTGGCCTGCTGATAACTCATGATACTCCTGCTGCCCTGCAGAGAAACAATCATTTGCATGCATGTTTGTGTCTTGATACAACTCTGACTATAGGCCTTACGCAATCTGACCTGTCCCCAGCCCATAGGAGGGCCAACTACATGTAACATAGTTGCCACTGATATCAGACTTCTCTCTGGAGTACAGTACAGTACAGTACAGTACAGTACAGCACAGTACAGTACAGTACAGTACAGCACAGTACAGTACAGTACAGTACAGTACAGCACAGCTGATACAGTTTGATACAGTACTTGTGCAGTTTGCATAGCTCAGTGCAGTGCAGTCGTTGTGCACAGCAGACTGACTCTCTAAGTGCCACACAGGCCTGAACATGTCACAGCAATCTGACTGGGCAGGAGGCATACCGAGGGCTGCAGCCAGGCTTCTGTAGCAGTCCTCGTGGTTCATGAGGCGGGTGGGCACCAGGCTGCTGTGCATGGGCTCATTGCTGCTGTCCAACTCCAGCTCAGACCTGCATCTTGGACAGAACCACTCCCCTACAGTGCAGTTCAGAGTCTTCAGACACCTTCGAGGGGCAAGTCTGTCTGACAAACTGTGCATTTGGTCCTGTTCCGAAGTGTATGTCTGTCTGACACGCTGTGCGTTTGGTCCTGTTCAGAACTGCATGTCTGTCTGTCTGACACGCTGTGCGTTTGGTCCTGTTCAGAACTGCATGTCTGTCTGACACACTGTGCGTTTGGTCCTGTTCAGAGCTGCATGTCTGTCAGACACACTGTGCGTTTGGTCTTGTTCAGAAGTCGTATGTTAGGGAATAGGCACACAGCAAGGCGACATGAAGCTCCATGGCATTCAGCAGTCAGCATTTAGACATTCAGCAAAGGACAGGTCACCGAGAGGCTTTTGGCCTGTTGCCCCTCAGCAGCGCGCTGTAGTGTAGCACTCTGTGGGATTGTGAAAGCTACAATGCATGGGCAGACCTACGCGCTTCCAGTCCATGCTTTGCAAACAAATGAATTCCTTCTGCTTTGCAGAGCATGGGGCACAAGGGTGTACCTTCAGGCACATCCTCCAGAGGAGGGTCTAGGCAGTAGGTGTGGTACTCGGCATCGCACTTGTCGCACAGCAGGATGTGCTTCCGGTCTTCATCCTCCCAGCACACGCAGCACCCCTCCCAGGGCGCAAATGGCCTGCAGAGGCACACCACCTAGGAGTCAACAAGTTTTGTTGATGGTTGGAGATTTGAGCTGCGCGACACAAAAAAAGGTGAGCATGCAGACCCCCCCACAGGGAAGCCCAATATACCTCACCCTCGGGCTTTCTGTAATTATTGCCAAAAGGTCTTAACCTGTTCATTTCTTTCCAATGCAAAGACACGCCAGGCTCATTACAGTGATTCAAGAGCCATACAGCCACGTATCACAAACCCTGACCTGGTTTGGTGCTCTGGTTTGAGCAATGGGTTGCGGCTTAGGGCTGTCTTGAGCAGTATTGCAGATGAAGGGGTTTACAGTCACGAGTCAAGGTCTACTTGAGCTATGGCATCGAATCGGGTGGGGTCATGCAAGTTGCCAGATGCAGACTGGTTCTTAGCAGCGGTGTGATGCATGATTGTGACCAGGAGAAGTAGAGCAGTCTCATGGCTCGAGCAAACTGCAGGCTGTGTCATGCACATCTGATTTAAGTGTTTGAGCAAAGTTGCAGGCTGTGTCATGCAGAACAACTTGTAAGGTTTGAGCAAATTGCCGGCTGAATCATGCACAAATTCTCTCAGGACTTGAGCAAGCTGCAAGCTGTGTCATTCAAAACAACATGTGCATCGTAGGCAATAATGCAGCCGCCTGCTTTTATATGTGTGCTATACCTTGCCAAGTCTTCAACGATATTGACAGTTTTTTCATTAGAGCTTCCAGGCTCAGTTGACGTGCCAGGCGACGACTCAGCGCTGCTGCCCTTCTTCAGCTTCTTCCCAGGGGTGGGTGCCTGATCAGGCACTGCCAGCCCATGATGCTGGCTCAGCAGCTTCTCCATGCGTAGCGAAACCAGATCTGCCATTGCCGATGCGTTCTGGGTGTTCAGTTCGCCAGCAAAACTGCTGTTACTGCGCCTGCTGGCAGCTCGGAACAGATCACAGACAGACTGAACATCAGCTGCAAAGGCATCAACGCCTTGAATGCTGCTGGAGTACACACCTACATCACAAGAAGATGACCTCTCTTGCACATACCCTGCTTGAGCCATTTGAGATGGTATGCAACACAGCTTGGAACAGCAGTGACATGACATGACGACTACAGCCACTGAATGCCTCATGCATTTGCTCATATGCTTTCTGACATGTCACTGCTTGGCGAGCGGCCTCATACAAGCTGCCCACCTGCGTCAACTCTGGCAGCCACAGTCATGAGGTCAACTGGAACCCCGCTCTTGGCAGCTGCAGCAGCAGACTGCCCATCAAAAGATAGGCTGCGTGCAGAGGCATG
>JAABUY010004439.1_pt1 | contig 14705 bp, 10 predicted proteins | sample 5560271 | NCBI WGS metagenome assembly JAABUY01 (sample SAMN10711886, study PRJNA513374) | rock metagenome | isolation source: Antarctica rocks | place: Antarctica: Victoria Land, University Valley
TCCTCGACGGCTTGGACGATGCGCTGGCGGAGATCTTCAGAATATGCTTTCATGGCCTTAGCATCGCACCGTCTCTATATTTTTGCAAACCGCTCTAAATGCGAAGGTCGGCGAGAAGATTGCGGCGGCAACGGGCGCGGAGGCGGGCTACGTCACCTGCGGCTCGGCGGCGGGGATGCTGCTCGCGGCGGCGGCGTGCATCACGGGTACGGACATCGCGCGCATCCGTCGGTTGCCGGACACGACCGGCATGCCGAACGAGATCATCGTCCACCGCGCGCACCGGATCAACTACGACCAAATGTTCCGCGCGCCGGGTGCGAGACTGGTAGAGATCGGCATCCCGGCCGGTACTGCGCAGTGGGAGTACGAAGCCGCCTTCACGGAGCGTACCGCCGCCGTCGCCTTCGTGGACTCGCCCTCCATTGGCCCCGGCGCGCTCGATTTCGGTACGATCATCGCCGTTGCCCATGCCCGGAATGTGCCGGTGATCGTGGACGCCGCCTCGACGCTGCCGCCGGTCAGCCATCTGACGCGCTGGATCGCGGGCGGCGCGGATCTTGTCATCTACAGCGGTGGGAAGGGGATGCGTGGCCCGCAGGATTCGGGCTTGCTCGCCGGGCGCGCGGATTTGATCGCCGCCGCGAAGATGAATGGGAATCCGAACGCAGGCATCGGGCGGGCGGCGAAGGTCAGCAAGGAAGCAATGGTCGGTCTCGCCGTCGCCCTCGACCGTTTCATGGCACACGACCACGACGCCGACTTCGCCGCGCACCGCGCGCAGGCGGAACGGATCGCGCATGAACTGGCCGATTTCCCGAATGCGACATGCGAGGTGATTGCTGACCCAGAGCGCTATCCAATGCCCCTCGCGGTCATTCGTCCCGTCGGCGGCGCATGGTCCGCGCCTGCCCTCCGGGAGACGCTGGCGACCGGCGACCCCGGTATCTTCGTTAACGTCGAACACGGCGGCATCGGCATCAACACCCACTGCCTGCGGGATGGTGACGCGGAGCAGATCGCCACCCGCCTTCGCACGCTGCTACGGACGATGGTATGACGGGGAACCTTACCCCTCGGCCCCCTCTCTATTGCTGCCAAGCAATAGAGAGGGGGAGCGAGCCTCTGTGAGATCGGGGTTTGGGGCAGGTAACGGCGTTCCCCGCACGTTGACCATCGCCGGGTTCCAGCCCGATTCGCGTTCGGCGACGAGGGCGGAGCGACGGATCTTGCCCGCCTCATTGCGTGGCAGCTCGTCCACGATCTCGTAGGTTTTCGGCGTCTTATACGATGTGATCCGCGCGCGGGCCCAGGCGTCCAGGTCGGCCACTGCCGGCGGATGCGCCGCGTCGGTCGGCTGGATAATCGCATGGACGCGCTTCCCCCATTCCTCATCTGGCACGCCGATCACGGCGAGATCAGCGAGGGCCGGGTGATCGTGCAGCGCCGCCTCCACCTCGGCGGGATAGACATTCGCCCCGCCGCTGACGATCATGTCCACGCGCCGGTCGGCGATGAAGAGGTAGCCCTCGTCGTCCACCCAGCCGAGGTCGCCAACGCTGTAGAAGCCGTCCGGCGTTGCGTTCATCTGTGCGCCGCCAACGTAGGTAAAGGTCGGGCCATCACTCATCGTTGGCCGCGTGTAGATTTCGCCCACCTCGCCGGGCGGCACGTCCGTGCCGTCCGCATCGAGGATGCGCAGTTCACAGGCAGCGGGCCGACCAACGCTGCCGGGGTGCAGGAGCCACTCGTCGCCACGGATAATCGCCGCGCCGATTCCCTCGCTCGAGCCGTAGACTTCGTAGACCTTTTCCGCGCCGACCAGTGCAATCCATGCCCGCTTCAACCACGGCGGGCAGGGCGCCGCCAACGAGTGAACCGCCTCTATGCTCGAAAAATCGCGCTCGCGCACGCCGGGCAGCATGATAATCCGGCGCATGATGATCGGCGGCATGTAGGCGTAGTTGACGCGATGTCGCTCGATAGCGTCCACCGCCCGCGCCGCGTCAAAGCGCTCCATGAGCACAAGCGTGTGGTCGGCCGCGAGGCCGCTAAAGGCGTTCAGGAAGGGCGAGTTATGGTAGAGCGGCGCACATAGGAGTTGCACCTGCCCGTGCATTTCACCGAGCCGCGACGGTCGCGCGGCGGATTGGACGGGATGCGTCGTGCGATCCACGACGATCTTCGAGCGCCCGGTCGAGCCGCCGGAGGCGATCGCCTTGCCGGGGTGCGGCGGGTCATCCGGCAGTGGCGCGTCGTCATACGCATCGGCCAGCGACAGTTCCGCTGGACGCAGGACGGGGTACGGCACGCCCTCCCAGTCAGCGAAGACGAGCGCGGGCCGGGCAAGCTCCAGGATGCTGTCGCGCTCCGGGGCGGGCAGGATTGCCCGGAGCGGCAGCATCAGCGCGCCGACTTTCCACGCCGCTGCCGTCACCATCAAGTGCTCCGGCGAGTTCCAGACACCGACAACGATGGTCGAACCGTCGCGCACGCCGCGCGCTGCCAGTAGCCGCGCGATCCGATTCGTTGTCCGGTCGAATTCCCGCCAGGTGACCGTTCGCTCTGCGCCCTCGTGCGGTAGGAAGATGATCGCCGATTTCTCCGGGTGCTCCTCCGCCAGCGCCGCCACCCGCCGCCCAAAGGTGATTTCCCGCTCCTTCACCCCTATCCCCCTTCTTTTCTCACGCATCACCAAATCGGCCCTATTCTACAACGGGCCGCGACTGATAACCGTGCATAACCGGGCCACCGATTACCCTGGATGATTTACGGATGATCGCCGCTCGCGAGTGCGGCGATGGCGCGACGCACGAGCGTCCGAGCCAGCGGGATTTTGTAGGCGTTGTGCTGCAAGGGCGCGGCGTCGTCGAGCGCCGCGTCGGCAGCCCGGTCAAATAGACCGGCATCCGGTGCGGCGCCAATCAGCGTGCGCTCTGCATTCCGGCATCGCCACGGGATCGGCGCGACGCCGCCAAGCACGACCCGTGCGTCCGCAATCCGTCCGTCTTCTACACGGATTGCCGCCGCGACGGCGACAAGCGCGAACGCCCAGACCTTACGATCCATCGCCTTCAGATAGGTGCTGCGCATCCCGGCCATCCGTGCGGGTACCCGGACATCGAGCAGCACGTCATCGGGGTGGATGATCGTCTCGACCTGGTGGTCATCGGTCGGGAGGGTAAAGAAGTCCGCGAGCGGGACGGTGCGCTCACCCGCCGCCCCGCGCAGGCGCACGGATGCATCGAGCGCCAGAAGGGCGGTGGCGGGATCGGAGGGGTGAACGGCGACGCATGGCCCGCCGCCGAAGAGCGCGTGCAACCGGTTCTCGCCGTCATGCGCGGGGCATGTGTCGCCGCCCTTCAGCCAGCAGGGAATCGCTGCATTGCGGAAATACCAGCAGCGCGGACGTTGCAGGAGGTTGCCACCAAGCGTCGCCATATTGCGCAACTGTGGCGTCGCCGCGATTGCCGCCGCCTCGGCGAGGGCGGGATAGCGTTCCTTGATGCGCGGGTTCGTCTCGATTGCGGCGAGGGTGGCGAGCGCGCCCACAACCAACCCGTCCTTCGTTTCCTGGATGCTGTTATCCAGTCCGGTGGCGCGCTTGATGTCCACCAACCGCTCCGGGCTCGCGATCTCTCCCTTCATCAGCGTCAGGAGGTCCGTCCCACCGGCAAGGGGTCGAATCGTGCCGTCGCCGTCCGTACCGAGCAGACGGATCACCTCGTCAACTGCCCCCGCGCTGGTGTATGCGAATTCTCTCATCGTTGCGCCCCTTCCTGATCCTGTGTTTCCTGCTGTGCCGCGAGCGCCGCAAGCACCCGATCGCGCGTGAACGGTCCCTGGCGGAGGCGCACGCCGACGGCATCGAAAATCGCGTTGGCAATCGCGGGTGCGGTCGGAATCAGCGGCGGTTCGCCAATCCCTTTCGCTCCGGTCGGGTTCGCCTCGGGGTCAGGCAGGTTCACCTGGGCGTGCTCAATTGTCGGGTTGTCCGCGACGGTCGGCACTTTGTACTCCTCAAGGTTCGCGTTGAGCACGATCCCGGTGCGCGCGTCAATGATGCGTTCCTCGGTCAGTGCGAAGCCGAGACCCTGTGTCACGCCGCCGATCACCTGGCTATCCACCATCGTTGGGTTGATGATCCGCCCGCAGTCGTGCGACGCGACGACGTGCAGCACCGTTACCTCGCCGGTCTCCGTGTCAACGTCCACCTCGATGCACTGCGCGCCGAAGGTGCGCACCGATTTGTTCTCCGGGTTCGGCCCGCGCGCGCCCTGGCCAAGTATCATGTAGGGGGCAATCCGTCCCATAATCTCCTGGACGCTCGCGGCGGGCTGTTCCTCCCCCGCGACGTAGATCTGGCCGTCGCACACGCGTAGTCGTTCGGCTGGTTCTTCCAGAAATCGCCCGGCGGCGTCCAGTAATTGCCGCTTTACCTCAGCCGCCGCCGCGCGGATCGCCGGGCCAATCGTCGCCTGGGTCGCGCTGCCCGAACTGACTGGCGCGTACGGCCCGGTCGCCGTGTCGCCCAGTTGCAGGTTCACCTGCTCCATCGGCAGCTCCAGTTCTTCCGCCGCGACCTGCGCCAGGCCGGTCCGCGTGCCGGTACCGATGTCCTGCGTGCCGGTGATGACATCGGCCGTGCCGTCGCCATTCATCTTCACCCATGCATAACCGGGTGGATGCCCTGCTCCACCGACCCAGTTGTGCGCCGCGAAGCCGATGCCCCGCCGCTTCGGCCCCGTTACGGGCGGACGCTGCCATGTTTTCCAGCCGAACGCCGCCGTGGCATGGTCGTAACATTCCCGGAGGCTTTGCGGCATCGTGTACGGTTTCTCGCCCTGCTGGTCTACGTCGCTGTAGTTGCACAGCCGCAGTGCAACCGGGTCCAGCCCGAGTTGGCGAGCCAGTTCGTCCATCGCTTGTTCGAGTGCGAACGCGCCCTCGACGTAGCCCGGCGCGCGGAAGGCGACGGTGGGGCCGGTGTTGATGTACCAGCCGACCTGCCGCGTGCCGACATTCGGGCAGTGGTAGAGGGTCTGGTAGATGCCCGCGACATCGCTTGCCTCGCCGCCGGTCTGGTACGCGCCGGTTTCGAGCGCGATCTCGGCCTCGATCGCCGTGAGCGTGCCGTCCCGCCGCGCGCCGATTCGGACGTGCTGCTCGGTCGCGTTACGATTGCCGACGGCGAGATTTTCCGACTCACGGTCGAGCATCAGTTGGACGGGGCGACCGGATCGCTGGGAGAGCAGTGCGGCGATCACGTCCTGTTTCCAGGCAATTTGCTTGCTACCGAAGCCGCCGCCCATGTGCTGCTTGATGACACGCACATGGTTTTCGAGCAAGCCGAGTTTCTCTGCCACCTGCTCGCGCACCTCGAAGATGGATTGCGTCGAGTCCCAGAGCGTCAGTTGGTCGCCCTCCCAACTGGCGGTGCAGCCGTGCGGCTCCATGCAGTTGTGCAGGGCCGTTACCGTGCTATAGGTTGCCTCGATGATGGCATCCGCCGCGCGGAAACCGGCTGCTACGTCGCCGCGCGCATACTTCTGATCGCCGGAAACATTGCCGTCCGGCCGCAGGCGCGGCGCATCCGGTCGTCGTGCATCGTCGAGATTAACGACAAAGGGGAGCGGCTCGTACTCGACGGTAATCAGCCGCACGGCGTCCTCGGCCACTTCCTCTATCTCCGCCGCCACGGCTGCCACCTCATCGCCGACGAAGCGAACGGTGCGGTCGAAGAGGGCGCTGTCGGTATACCAACTGATTTCCGGCGCGTTGGCGACGCTGAGCACGGCGTGCACGCCCGGCAACGCCTCGGCGCGCGACGTGTCAATGTGCAGGACGCGGGCGTGCGGATGCGGGCTGCGCAGCACGCGCGCGTAGAGTTGACCCGGCAGGCGGATGTCGTAGGAGTAGCGGGCACGGCCCGTCACCTTCTCTACGCCTTCGACGCGTGGGTAGGCGCGCCCAACGACGGACAGGGCGGTATCGGCATCCCAGGTGGGCAGGGCGACCTCTTCCGAGACCTGGTATTCCTCCTTGCCGCCCTTCCCGCGCAGTTTCTCGATGTGCAGGATCGGCATCGCTCACTCCCCTTCCTGGTTCTGCATCGTGGCCGCCAGCCGACCGGCATGGAGGATGTTCAGGTATGCGCCGCAGCGGCAGATATTGCCGCTGACTGCCCGCCGGATGTCGTCGTCGCTCGGCGATGAGTTCTCATCCAGCAACCCGCGAATGCTCATGATCTGCCCTAGCGTGCAGAAGCCGCACTGGAAGGCGTCCGCCTCAATAAAGGCGCGCTGCACCGGATCGAGCGTTCCGCCCGTGCCGTCGTGACCGGCAAGCCCTTCGATCGTCGTGATCGCGCGCCCGGCGCAATCAACCGCGAGGAGCAAACAGGAATACATTGCGCGGCCATTCACCAAAACGGTGCAGGCGCCGCAGTCGCCCATGTCACAGACCTTTTTCGTCCCCGTTAACTGGAGGTCGTGGCGGAGCGCGTCGAGCAGTGTCCGTCGCGGCTCCACGGCGAGCGCCCGGTCGTTCCCGTTGATGTGTAAGGTGACGTCCATATCCATTGTCCTCTCCGTCCGTTGTGGCACATAGCGTCGTCTGCCGCACGAGCGGTGCCAGCGGATTGCAATCACAGTGGATGGGAGCAGTTTTCGGAGGAATGAGGCGATCAACATCTGGTGGCGGGCTTCAGCCTGCCGAACATCTCTGCGACAGGCTCAAGCTCGCCGCCATCAGTTATTTTCCAGATTCAACAGCACGGGAGTCTATGCTAATGCCAGCCGAATTGCCGGATCAGGAAGCCGCTACCGACGTGCAGGACAATCGGGGAGCCGTGCGGGCAGACCGTCGGGCTGTCGGTTGCGCCGAGGCGGCGGAGGAGGTCGTGCATCGCGCCCGGCGCGAGTGGCCGGCCGCGCCGGAGGGCGGAGCGGCAGGCGAGGGCAGTGCAGAGGCGATCGCGCCAGGCGTCCGTGCCGTCGTCGGCGTAGTCGTCCGCCTCGGCGAGCGCGTCGAGCAGGAGCGGGCCGAGGCTTGCCGCGCCGGAAAGTTCCGCAGGCACGGAGCGGAGCAGAAACGTGTTGCGCCCCCATGCTTCGCACGCGACGCCGACCGCCGCGAGATCGGGCATCCGTTCCGTCAGGCGGCGCGCGTCGGCGGTCGAGAGGGCGAGAACGAGCGGTTCGACGCTGTCCACCGCGACCGGCTCATGCCGACTGCGCGCGCGCAGGTGCTCGTAGATCACCCGCTCGTGCGCCCGGTGCTGATCCACGAGGTATAACCCGTCCGCTCCCTCCGCGAGGATCAAACGATCTTCCAACTGTCCGACAATTCGTAGCGCAGGCAGATTGCTTTTTGGCACCGTCGCTTCATTCGGCGTGGATGACGACAGATCGCGCATCCCACCGAGCGATAGCAAATCCCGCATTTCTCCCCCTTCCCGATTCGGGAAGGGGGATAGGGGGGTAGGGTCAAACGACCAATCCGCATCGTCCGGCGGCAACGCGGGCAGCCGCCCGAGGGTGGTGCGGCATGCTTCCGCCAGCGCGTGGGCGAGTGCGGCGGTGTGCAGGAGGCGTACTTCCGCCTTTGCGGGGTGGATATTGACATCGACGGTATCCGGCGGCACGGTAAGATGAAGCACGGCGAGCGGATGCCGACCACGCGGCAGGAGCGGTCGGTACGCTGTCTCGAATGCTGCCGCGAGCGGCGGGCACTTCACGCAGCGCCCGTTTACGATCAGCGTTACCGCCGCGCGGCTCGGGCGCGAAATAGCTCGATCCCCGAGCACCCCGGCAATCGTCCCTTCCGCGATGGTGGCGGCGAGGGGCAAAAGGTGCGCGACGACGGCAAGGCCATAGAGTGCGGTGGCCGTGTCCGCGAGTGTGCCATTCCCCGGCGTGCGGAAGGTAGTATGGCCGTCAAAGGCGAGTGTGAAGGCGACAGCGGGATGAGCGAGCGTGAAGCGGCGCACCGTTTGGCCGATCTGCTGCGCCTCGACACGCGGCGTGCGTAGGAAGCGGCGGCGGGCGGGAAAGGCGGCGAAGAGGTCGCGCACTGTCACTGTCGTGCCCCGGCTGCGCGCCCGTTTGCTCTGCTCGATCACGTCGCCATGCCGCAGATGCAGAACGATTCCGGCGGGCGCGCCGTCCGTCGCGGTGTGCAACACGACATCGGCAACTGCGGCGATGGAGGGGAGCGCCTCGCCCCGGAAGCCGAGTGTCCGCATGCGTAGGAGGTCGTCGAGCGCGCGCAATTTACTCGTCGCGTGGCGCTGAAAGGCGAGGGTGACTTCGTCCGCCGCGATGCCGTCGCCATCGTCCGTGACACGGATACTCTCCAGGCCGCCGCCGCGCACATCTATAATGATCCGGCGCGCCCCGGCATCGAGCGCGTTCTCGACCAGTTCCTTGACGACTGCGGCGGGCGTCTCGATCACTTCACCCGCCGCGATCCGCTCGGCAACGGCGGGCGGTAGGACGGCAATCGAGGGAAGGACTGCGGACTGGATATCCCTACAGGAACTGAGGAATGAGGATGGGAGGGTCTCTGCTGACCACTGCTCGTTATTCATGGCATGTCGCCCACTCGCGTCCGTTGTATGCGGTCTCCCCGTCGTGGTGCAGCGTTTCTCGCGCGCGATCTTGCAGACGACCGAGCACCGCAATTGCCTCCAGCGGCGTCATCCGCGCTAGATCGAGCGCCGTCAGATCGTCCAGCAGAACGGCGGACTCCGGGTGCCCTTTGGGCGGGATGAGGACTGAGGACTGAGCCCCTTTGTCGGCATCATGACTATTCCTATTACTCTTCCTTTGTGCCTGCTCTGCGTTCTCTGCGTCTCTGCGATTCAGTAGTTCTCGTGCCCGTTCGACGACGTGTGGCGGGAGACCGGCGAGGCGGGCGACGTGAATACCGTAACTCTTGCTCATCGCGCCGGGGGTAATACGGTGGAGGAAGGTAACCTCGCCGTCCTCTTCGGCGACGGCGACGGAAGCGACCTGCACGCCGGGGAGGCGGCCCGACTCCTCCGCGAGGTCGTGATAGTGAGTCGCGAAGAGCGTTCGTGCCTGCACGCGGCCAACGAGATCTTCCACAACGGCGCGGGCGATAGCGACGCCGTCATCCGTGCCCGTACCGCGTCCGACTTCATCGAGCACGATCAGCGAGCGCGGCGTCGCGTGGCGGAGGATTGCAGCAGTTTCCATCATCTCGACGAGAAACGTGCTCGCGCCCGCCGCGAGGTCGTCCTGCGCGCCGATGCGGGTGAAGATGCGATCCACGAGGCCGATGCGCGCCGACTCCGCCGGAACGAACGAGCCGACCTGCGCCATCAGGACGATCAGGGCGACCTGCCGGAGATAGGTGCTCTTGCCCGCCATATTCGGCCCGGTGAGCAGGAGGAGTTGATGCCCCTCGGTGTCGAGCATCGCGTCGTTTGGGATGAACGTGTCGCCCGTATTCGCCAGCGACGCCTCGACGACCGGATGCCGCCCCGCGACGATCCGTAGCGTCGTGTCGTCAGCGAGCGTCGGGCGGACGTAGCGATGCTGCACGGCGCGATCCGCGAGGGCGCAGAAAACGTCCACATGCGCGACCGCCCGCGCCGTCCCGAGCAGGACGGGTGCCGCCGCGCCGATGTCGCGCAGGACACCGCGATACAGCTCCTCCTCACGCGTCGTAATACGCTCCTCGGCATGGAGGATCGTCGCCTCCCATTCCTTCAATTCGGGCGTAACGAACCGCTCGGCGTGCGTTAGTGTCTGCGTGCGGCGGTAGTCGTCCGGGACGTGCAGCAGGTTGGGGCGCGAGACTTCGATGCCGTAGCCGAAGACGCTGTTGTATTTAATCTTCAAGGAGCGGATACCGGTGCGCTCGCGCTCCGCCGTCTCCATCGCCGCGATTGTCTCGCGGGCGTGCATCGCGGTGTGGACAAGAGTGTCAAAATCGTTGTCGTAGCCGGGACGGACGCGGCGGCACGCCTCCTTACCCTCTGGCGCGAGGACGGCGCGACCGATGAGGTCAGCAACCCGCACGCATGGATCGAGGCGGGCGGCGAGCGTATCCAGGGCGGGCGATGCCGCATCGTGCAGCATCTCAATCAGCGTCGGGACGGCGCACAGCGCGTCGCGGAGGGCGAGCAGTTCGCGAGGTATCGCGGCTTCCTGACGAGCGCGGGCAGTCAGCCGTTCCATATCCCCGAAGCCCGCGAGGAGCGCCAGGGTCTGCATACGGAGCGTCGTGCGGGTGACGAACGCCTCGACCGCGTCCAGCCGTTCCTCGATGGCAGCGCGGTTCGTGAGCGGCTGGGCGAGCATCCGGCGCAAGAGCCGCCCGCCCATCGCCGTCTTGGTACCGTCCAGCGTGCCGAGCAGGGAGTGCGCCGCCGTCTGTGTCCTGCCCGTCCAGTGCAACTCCAGATTGCGGCGCGTCGCGGCGTCGAGGTGCATCGTGCCGTCGGCCACATACGTTCTCAGTCCGGTGAGGAGGGGCAGAAGCATCGCATTCGTCTCGCCGAGATAGGCGAGGATCGCCCCGGCGGCGCGGATGGCGAGCGGGGAGTGCGCGCAACCGAACGCCTCCAACGAGACAACGCCGAAGTGACCGCGCAACGCGTCCGTCGCGGTCTCCAAACCGAAGTAGCGCGCGTCGTACGGCGTGATATGACCGGGGGTCTGTGGCTGCCCGTGCGCGAAAGCGTCGGGGTCTTCGGACGATTCGGGCTTCGGCACGAGACATTCGCGCGGACCAATACGCAGCAGATCATTCTCGATAGCGACACGACTGAGGGCCGGATCGCCGTCGAGAAACTCGCTCACGGCGAACTCGCCCGTCGTCACATCCACATAGGCGATGCCGTACCCCGCCGGGCTGGGGCAGAGGACAGCGAGGTAGGAATTTTCCTTCGCGGGCAGCAGGGCGGGTTCCGCCACCGTCCCCGGCGTGACGACGCGCACGACGGCCCGATCCACGAGGCCGCGCCCCGGCTCGGACATCTGCTCGCAGATCGCGACGCGGAATCCTTGCCGCAGCAGCCGCGCGAGATAGGAGTGCGCGGCATGATAGGGCACACCCGCCATCGGCACGCGCCCATCCTTACCGAAGGGTCGGCCCGTCAGCGTGATGTGGAGGGCCTGCGCGGCGGTCTTGGCGTCCTCATCGAACATCTCGTAGAAGTCGCCCATACGAAACCAGAGAATCGCGTCGGGGTGCTGCGCCTTGATGTCGAGATATTGCCGTCGCGCCGGTGTGACCATGACCCGTCCCCCGTCTGCCCCGCTGTGGTAAGATGAAGTATATCATCACTCGGGCATAGCGAGAGCGGGAGGCAGATATCGGTAGGAGGGATCAATCACCATCTATGCATGTGCGCGTTCGACAGAGCAGAATTACGTGGAGCCTCATCAATCTCCGATGAGGAGATCATGGTGCGTCACGTATGTCATCAAGTCATCGCCCATAGCAATAACCGTGGGGGTGTCGGGAGTATCGAAACGCACGAGGTAGAGCCGCGAAACTTCTTCCGCCGCGTCTTGCTCGGTGTCGAATTCGTCAATGATGTTATTGGTCTCATCGTTCCATAGTTGGAAGAAAACTGCCATCCGTCATCCCTCGTGCGGTGATACCGCTGAAAAGACCCCCGTCACCCATGTAAGGCATTCGTCAGGATCGCCCCAGATGGTATGGCACCCTTCGCTACGAAACGATCTTTCGTATAGTATCGGGCTATCAAGCGGAATTGTCATCTCCGCAACGGATTCTTCCGGCCATGCAAATCCCTTTGTGCGTGCCCGCGCCCTTCGCTCTGCCGCCAGGCGCCGCGCCTGCGCCAATGTCTTAAACACCGAGAACCCTTCCCAATACTTTCTCTTGGCGGCGTCAAGTGGCCGTTCTCTGACGCCGCTGACCTGATCGGAAAGGAACGCATCGCGCGTGAGGCGCGAACCGAAAAAGAGGCGATAGAACCTCCAGCCTCCCTCTTGACCCTGCGTACACTTATCCATCCTCCATTATCCCTCGTGCCACTGATATTCACGCGCTCTGATCTTTTCGAGGTGTCAGGGGCATCGGTGACTGCAATCGCTCAATCGTGGAAGCGCGTCGGCGTTATGGATGTGGAACCGGAGGATCACGTCATGGTAGGACGGAGTATAACACCCAAACGAAGGAGCGCGGCATTGTCAGCGTTATGATATGGGTGGTGAAATCGCCGGAACGATGGACAGGAGAAAGATACATGCGGATTGAGGCATTGCTGGACGTGCGGGAGGATGTGCGGGCTGCGGTGGCAGTGGGGGAGCCGGTCATTGCGCTCGAATCAACGATCATTGCGCACGGGTTTCCCTATCCAGAGAACCTGCGCCTCGCGCGAGCGGTGGAAGAGGCGGTGCGTGAGCTGGGGGCAGTGCCCGCGACGATTGGCCTCGTGGATGGGCGGATCGTCATTGGGCTGGATGCTGGACAGATCGAGCGATTCGCGCACGATCGGGAAGCGGTGAAGGTAAGCCGCCGCAACCTCGCCGCGACGCTTGCCAGCGGTCGCCTCGGCGCGACGACGGTGGCGGGGACGATGCTCTGCGCCCAGCATGCCGGCATCCGCGTCTTCACGACGGGCGGTATTGGCGGTGTTCATCGCGGTGCGGCGACGACGATGGACATCTCGGCGGACCTGACCGAACTGGCACGCACGCCCGTCTGCGTCGTCTGCGCAGGGGCGAAGAGCATCCTCGACCTGCCGCTGACGCTCGAATATCTCGAAACGCAGGGCGTGCCGGTGCTCGGCTACGGGACGGATCGCTTCCCCGCCTTCTACACATCGTACAGTGGCCTTGCTGTGCCGGTGCGCGTCGAGACGGCGGCGGAAGCGGCGGCGGTGGCGGTTCGGCATTGGGCGCTCGGCGGTGGTGGCCTCGTCGTCGCCGTGCCGATCCTGGCGGCGGACGCGCTCGATGCGACATACATCGAAGGGATCACGACAGAGGCGGTGGCGGAAGCGACAGGGCGCGGCATCACCGGCGCAGCGTGGACACCCTTCGTCCTCGATCAGGTGCGCGAGCGGACAGGAGGCCGGAGTGTCGCCGCCAACGTCGCCCTCGTTCTCAATAACGCCCGCGTCGCCGCCCAGATTTCACGATCGTTCTTAAACGTAAACGATTAGCGGCCTTGCCTCACGGCTTGGAAGCGCCTGATCGCACATAGGTGATTGATGAACCGTCCGCTCTTGCTCGCTTGAAGGCACGCCAACCGACATGTTGTGGGCCGAACATCCGGTTGAGCGCCTTGGGAACGAGGCTGTACGCAATCGAATCGCGGTCATCGAGCGTCGGTGGAAGGGCGGAGATAAAGAAGGCCTTGAGCGCTCCCCATGGGATTCCGTCATGATTGATTCCCTCCACCAGCATGGCATTGTCGCGCAGCCTCTCAATCGCCTGCTCCTCCATCGCCGCGAGGACGTCAACCGGCTCGGATTCTGGATGATCTCTCTGAGGCGCATCATCTTTCCTCCCCTCCGAACCGTTTGGGGAGATTCGGTGCCCATTCGATCGCACCCGATTCGCCGAGACGGTCTCGCGCAATGTCCCCGCGAACTGATCGCGTAGGTCGCGGGCGAACGTCTCCGCCGCAGGCATGGCATAGTCCGGGTCTCGGACCGGAAACATTTTCTCAAACGACAAGGCGCGAATCGAAACGGGGTAGGGTGTCCCGGCGACCGAACTCCAGAGCACACCATGCCCAGGAATCGGCTCATTGAGCAGCGCGCTCAAGAGGTCGTCGCTAAAGTGTGCATTTGCACTTTGCACATTCCTGAGGTCGGCTGCGGAGAGGAGGTGAAAGATGAACCAGTTGTCTCCCTGGCTGAGGATTTCTATCGGGATACTTCCGGGCTGTTGCGTAACGAGGATCGCTCCCAAGTCGTACTTTCGGCCCTCCTTGACCCATGCGATGTACGGTTCGGCGGCGGTGGCATGCTCGTTGAGGACCGATTGCGCTTCCTCGATTACCGCGATAGTCGGGATGGTCTTCGGCTCGGCAGCAGTGAATTCCGCCTGATTCCGGTCGAATATCCGCCGGAGAATCAGGCCGGAAAGGACAAGCGCCTGTCCACCGCGCATCTGCGATACATCAATGACACAGAGCTTGCCCTGTGAGAGCGCCTCGATCAGCATATCCATCAACTGGCTGCTCTTGTCGTGGAGCATGCGCACGATGGCGGTCATGTTTCCCCGGGCGGCCAGCGCTTCCACCTCCTGCATCCTCAGTTCCAGTCCGAGGATTTCCGCAACGTCGTTCAGGTCCGTCTGATTGCCGTTCGCGTCAATGAGATTGACGAGTCTTTCCCAGCGCCCTTTATCCAGCCCCCGCAACTTTCTGACGTTCTGCTGTTCTTGCCGTAATGGTGATAACGCAATGCCGATCACATCCGCCGGCCGTAATCGTCGGATGTCGAGCTTGATTCCACCGGCGACGAACGACTGATAGAACGCACTGGGGTTCCTTCGCGGTGTGAAAACGACAAGTTTGTCTTGTAATGCGGGCACATCGCACAGACCCGGCCGGCCCTTATCGTCGGGCCAAAAATACTCGCCGTCCGGGTCGAAAATAACGGTCCCGACCGGGACCTCACGACCGGCGCGCTTCGTGACCGTGGGGGTAGTCTCGTAGAGTTTGCTGAACAGCAGTTTGTTGAGGTT
>JAABUY010004440.1_pt1 | contig 14702 bp, 11 predicted proteins | sample 5560271 | NCBI WGS metagenome assembly JAABUY01 (sample SAMN10711886, study PRJNA513374) | rock metagenome | isolation source: Antarctica rocks | place: Antarctica: Victoria Land, University Valley
GAAAGATTTACCTCAATTAGCTATATGAGAAGACTCATAAAGGCTAAAGCACTTGAGAAATGGGAAAATCACTGGAAACTAGCCAAAAAAGAACACACCTACACCCAAATGGAAGCTATACCACACTAGAATCAGAACCAAAACCTCAAAAACATCAACAGACTTCAGTTTTTCACATTTATTCAGATGAAACTAGGGCATGGCTATTTTAAATCCTATTTAAATAGACTACCTGACTATGATTCTGACAAATGTCACTGGCCATGTCATCAAAGACAGACACCAGAACATCTTTTAACTACTTGTTGTCATTTTAAACATGAACAACTAGTTTTAAGAAGAAAACTTGAAAGTTTACCACCAGGAATCAGAACTCTTTTTACTATAAAAGAAGAAATTCAGGCTGTTTTACAGTTTCTGAAAGAAACCAAAGTAGGAATCAGAAAATGGTTATTAGGGGAAGAAGAAGAAGGAGAAATTGACTAAAGAAGAAAAGAAAGATGAAAGAAAGTTGGTTGACAACTAAGGAAACAGCCTGACTGAAAAGAAGTGATTAAAAAGCACATCAGCATGTAAATTTCTTATGTTGAGAGTTTTATGTGCTATTTCTAGTGTTAACCGCCATAGCCTTATAGGCTGCATGCGATGTATGAAGAATAAATAAATAAATAAATATATGAAGCTTATATAGTCACACATAGCTAACTTGCTGAACTTTATATACATATAACATTAAGTATTATCTTTCTCTTAACATTCTGATCATGACTTCTTAAAATATTGAAGCACTTAAAGTAATCAGATAATTCAATGAAGATATTAAATATGTTGACTCTTCATCTTAAAATTTAACAAATTTAAGACAAGTCTTATTCAATGAAACTATCAGTCATATTAATTCTTCATCTTAAAATTTAATGAATTTGAAGCAAGTCTTATTCAATAATACTACTCACAATGCTGACTCTTCATCTTAAAATTCAATTAAACTGAAATAAATCTTATTTAATGATACTATTCACAATGCTGACTCTTCATCTTGAGATTTAATGAAACTGAGATAAGTCTTATTTAATAATGCTGATAAGTCTTTAAAGTATAATCATCATAAAACAGATGAGCATAGTGATGTTTATGATGAAGATATGAATAATACAGAGAATATTGAGAATCTTTACAATAATGTAAACATTATGCTCAGTAAATCACTCTATTAATAAATTAATATAAGTCAAATTTATAAAGACTTTCTGTCAATGTTTAATGCAGAGACACTGTCTACTTTATATAGAGTAATTATTGAGTTAAACTGACTTAATAAGTTTTGTAACTTAATTTAACTTGACTCTGAGTTGAGTCAGAAATCTTAACCTGATAAGTTAAGTCAAATTAAGATCTTTAACTCTGATCTGACCTGTTAAGTTTATGTGAGTCATGCATAAGTGAATGTATAGTGCATAATATATGCATAAGTGAATGTATAGTGCATAAAGCATGCATAAATGTGAATAATATGTGTATATTATGCATAAAGTAATGTGTGCAATAGAAATGAGCAATATAATTAACCTATAATTAGTATATTTTCATGCATACTAGCCTGATTAGAAAACTTACTTACTTAATATATACTATTATATTTAATGCAAGTTGACTCAACTCAACTCTGACTTGACTCAGCTCTAGTATAAGTTGAGTTACAGATCAGAAATCTTGATCTGTAAGTCAGATTAAGTCAGAAATCTTAACTTTAATTTGACTTGATGATTACTTTAACTTCATATAATAATTACTTTTTAAATATTAATATCAATAATGAAAGCAACATTATGTCTGAAATCAGCAGTCTTTCTTTAAGTAAAAAAGTATTTTCAATATTTTATATAATTATTAATTCATCTTCAATATCTTCTTAAACATTCTTCTACAAGCATCTCAATTCTCAATAACATAATACATTCTGTCAATCTTCTATCACTTACATTACTCACACTTAAACTGTAATGCAAAAAGTCTGAAATTTGAAGACAAAACTATATATATTATAAGAAACTTAATTGTTGAGCAGAGACTTCTTGTTGAATAATTAAATTAAGAATAATATATTTATAAATATAAAAAATTTATCTTTTAAGAAGCTTGACACACTGAAGCAGACTATGCAATTATGTTTATTATTACTTTTACTGATGAGAAAATTCTTATTGATGATGATTAAGAAGTAAACTTCTTTATTAATTAAAAATAAAAGATGTATATCTGTTGAAAGATTAACATAACAGTATTGATATAATTTAATAAGTTTGATTGTCTCAATTCTTTCAGCAAATAAGCTTATTAAAAAGATGCAGTTTAAAATAACTAAATATTATAACAACTTTACAGAACTTTGACATTCATCAGTTTGAGAATTATTTATATGATTGATTTTAAAAGATATAGTATATAGTCAAAAAGAAAAACTACTTATATTTGAAAACATTATTTTCTTTAAGAAAGTAGAAGACTTTAATAAAGATTACATTATTTTTATTAAATATAATCATTATACAATAATTTATTCTTAAAAAGTAATTTATATCAACTTGCAGTCTGTGACTCAAGATTCTGATATTAATATTATATTGAAGAGACTTTTACAAGAAGTTTTACACAATATAAAGTATATTAAGAATATCTATAAGCTTTATTTAATTAAAGACATCATTCTTAATATGTCATCTAGTGACATTCTTGACCATTTTAAGATATGTATGAACTAAATGTACTCAGAAAAAGAAAATAATTATGAATTTTCTAATTAACATTTCTATATATAATGAGTCATCAATACAAATAACAAGATCATTCATTCTATCTAAAAAAAAATGCATTTAACACATAAAGAACTTAAGATGACTCACTATAAACAAGTCTATATTGAAAAGATTTTTATTAAATATTAAACTTATTACTTCATTTTCTTTTTACTGTTTGTTAATGATTTTGATGTATATAGAAATATATACTATGCATTAAAGACATTTTATTGAATTTCTGTCAGTCTTTTATATCATGAACACTGAAAGATATTAAATGTCTTTATACTCATACTTAACTTTTATAAAGTCAGTGTAAAAAACATCATTGCAGTCTTTTTACATTCTATACAGTACTTTGATAAAGACTATACAATAAAGATCAATAGATAAATAATCTTTATCTGTATCTTTATTATAACTTTCTTAAAAAATATGTCTCAACAGATTAACAACTTAAACTTTCTTCAACATACAGTAAAGTTTAATTATCAAATTTATCTTTGTTCAGAGTCTTCTAGAGATAATTTTAAGTATAATATTATTTAATATAAACAATATTACTGAGATATCATTCAGAATTGAGAATATGATAACAACAATTTTTCAAAAACAACTAAACAAGACACATTAAGTTCTTTAAGAATTGTAAAATAAGATTAAACAAATCATTAATATATTATTTGACATCTACTCTTAATCTTATACAAACTTACATCTATAATGCATCTCACTTTAAATAACAAAACTTAAAATTGAAGCTACTGTCTATTTAAATGTCTTTCAGCAATTTTATTATTCATTAAATTAATTAAAGATATAAAATTCAGTCTTTTACATTTGATCATAATTGCTATTTAAGATAGATTAAGTCAACATTTTATTATTATTTATCTTATATTGTCAGACAAAGCTTAACTGATTTTGACTATCATACTTATAGGATATTGAGATAAATCACAACAAGATATTTTATCAATTTTTTTAAAATCTATTTAAGAAGAAACTACAATGTATAAAATATGCAAACTGACAACAATTCATTGAACAGTTAATCTCAGCTTTAAACAATTCTTATAAAAAGAATTTATAAAGACTGTTACAGTGAAGCAAGCTCTGTATAGACAAATTATAAGTATCATTTTACATCTTATTTTTGTGAAGATTAGATCAGAATAACACAAATAATGATAATTTTATTAAGATATAAATTCTAACAAAGAAGTTCTTCTTAGAAAAAAGACAAGCAGATCTCAGAAACATTAATAATGAATTATTTGTATCTTTTATATTTAATATCTTTTTAACAATTATTGTAAAGCAGATTAAGCAGACAATTTATAGACTATTAAATAATAAAGTCTTAAAATTAAACAACATTTTAAATGAAGTTCTTAAGGCTGCAGTCTTCTTCATTAAGAATGATTTTATATAAATAATTAATAAATACTTTATCAGTAAATTAATATTTAAGAGCTTTCAAGAATTCATTACAGTAGTTTTATAAAAGAACAGAAAAATGAATTATTTATTGTTAAATAGTTATTGTCTCATTGCACTGAAGAACACAATCATAAAGCTGCTGAAAAAGCTGATTATAGAGTGAATTGTTAAGATAATAAAGATACATAATCTTTTTTTTTAAAATTAAAAAAAATTAAAAAAAAAAGATCTATTCTTACTGTTTTAAAGCTGCTTACATTCTGTATCAACACTGTATGAAAAACAAAGTCAAAGTGCATAGTCTTAATGTTTAATTTTGATTTCAATAAGATATTTAACAATGTCTTACATGAGAGATTGCTATACATTATGCAATCTGTAAAGTTCTCATCATAAATTATTTACATTATAGAATGCTTTCTGATCAAATGTCATACAAGAATAGTCTTCTCAGAATTTGAAAATAACTGAATATTTATAAAAATAAAGATTTCTTAAAGATTTTTACTTTCTTCAATTTTCTTTCTGTTCTTTGTGTCAGAACTGCTGACAATGTTTAAGTGCTCAGAGAGTAAGATAATGACATTTAACTTTGTAAATAATATAAATTTAATTATATAAAGAATCTCAGCACAAACAAACTGTCACAGACTGAAGTTAGTTTACAGTCAGTGCATTGTATGAGTAAAAAGATATAAAATGAGATTTATATTAAATAAATATAAGTTGATTTACTTTACAAGATGTTACAGAGATCTCAGTGAAAATCTGATGAGCACAGTGTATTTTGATGATTAGATGATTCTGACAGAGACAATATTGTAAATATTGAATGTTTAGATTGACATAAGATTAAAATGAAGAGAGTATGTATAATAGACAGTTTAAAAAGATATTATGACATTTAAAGCTCTTTTATATATTACATCATTTACATGAAGCTCATTCACAAAGTAATCTTAACTGCTTTATACAGCAGTAATTTAATCAATTATATTATATAAGTTGCAGATGTAAGATCTGCAAAATAATGATATCTTATTAATTATCTTACTCATTAAGTCACTGAAGTGTCTACAAAATTGTTGTCTAAAAAGAATAATGAAAGTCTATAAAAGAACATTTACAGCTACTTTAAAGTAAGAATTCAATGTTTAGTCTCTGAATCTGTACATAAAACATAAAATAATGCAGAGATTTCTTAAAACAGTTGACAATTCAGTTTCTGTAAGAATTAAATAAATAGTCAACATAATTTAAATGATATTTTGAGTCTCTGTTAACAAAATATTAAGAAGATATAGATGTGACACAGTCTTCATAATTAGATCATTGATAATGATGAAGAATCTATAGCAAAAAATAATGACATGAACAGAGAAGTAGAGACAGCTTTAGATATAATTAAGAAGATAATAAATGAATTTACAGAAAGCATTGATCAGATAAATAAATCTGAAATAAAAATAAAGATAAATTTACAAATCAGCAAGACAAAAAGCAATTATATAAAAGTTAAATTGAACTCAGTCAGTTTATTAGCTTTATAACAGTCTTTATAAGCATAAAGTAACAACACTGTTTCTGCTCTGCACAGAGATGCTGAGTCTCAATGTTTAACTGATCTTTATAAAAATCTCAAAGATTGACAAATAATGTTTATGTAATTGATCAGCATAAATTATACAACATATATTTTTCTTTTATCTGAATTACATCAACTTCTGCATTCACTACTTTCAGAAAACTAAAATTGCAAATCTCTACAGAGTTCTTTTTACAGCAGTCAGCACTCATTAAATAACTTAATGATTAATTATAAATAATTTACTCAGTTATCTCAATCTTGCACAGTAGATCACTCAGAAGAACATCTTAGAATATGAAGATTTTATATATTTAAATGATTAAAAGACAGTTTAATGAACTGAGATAGATTTAGTGAATTAAAAAAGATCATTTGCTGTTCAGCAGAAGTAAATGTTTAAAAGATAGACATAATACAGACTTATTGATGCATAAGAAAGACAATGATAATTAATTAATGTTTTGTTGAAATAATGTTTGTAAGACAGAATTAAGATTTTCTTATTTAAGTTTTTTTATTATAAAGATGCTTTGCTCTCATAGATCTAGATAGGGACTGAATAGAAAGTTAATAGAATAAATAATACTAATATATAATTATGTTAATATGCACAAAGACTGAGATCTGACTTGAGCAGATATTGAGAGACATAAATATAAATAAATATTTTGAAGTCAATTTGCACTGTATAAATATTTAAAAAAACAAAGCTCATTAAACAGCTTCATTTATTCAGCTCAGAAAAGACAATTGAGTCATCTTAACTTTAATTAAAAACATATATATATATAAATAATTAAAGTACATTAATGTTTTTTATTATAACATCTGCAATCTGCATAAGCAAAATTAGATTCAGATAAACTTTATACTCAGTTAAGAGATAATTGCTAATGAGCTTATCAAGTTTCTGTTTAAATGAATCTTTAAGTAATTCATTAAACTTATAAGACTCATTATTAATAAAGAGATTTTGTCACAAAAACAAGTTCTCAGACAAGTTTTTAATCAGGCTAGAGACAGCTCTTTTAAGCAGTCACAGAGAGTAGAACTTAATTCTTGCTTACAACAGTTATAAGTAAGAATCAAGTCACAATTCAGGTTAAAGTCTTACTGATAGGGTTAGATAGATAAATTAGACAAATCTTTGTCAACAACAAGTCTTCTGCATGCTGCTGATGATGTAATTGATTTATATACATATAAATAACTTAAATAATGACTTCATATAAGCAATAACTTGACTTTTCTAACATTTAAAGCCTCTTTAAGCCTCTGACTAGAGTCTCTATCAGGCAATTTATCTAATTTATGACTTCTATACCTTTTCTGCCAACCCTCAGCCTTTCATATAGCTCATAAGTAAAGTCATAGTTGTCAATACTGTAGCATAGAATGTCATCAAAGCATTTTACTGTATTGTTAATATAGATACTCAATTGTATTCATGTATATAGTCAATAGATAGGCCACTGAGCAGTTAAAGAAGAGTGTAAGTTTGAATAGTTGCTGAGAAGATGACAGTTAAACAAGAACAAGACATAGAGCAAGTTTGAGAATGAGATGATAGTGAGTTCTTTATGAGATGAAATCAAGGTCAAGAAGAAAAAGAAAAAGACAGATTTTGTGCTTTGTAAATCTAAAAAGACTGTCAGTAAGTGTGTACAGAAGAAGAAAGATCATACTGCATTATGTAATGCTGTCTTTTGTTGTCTTATGCATTTAGTGAAAACTTGAAGAATGCATAGATCACAGTGATGATGTAGAGATGTTGAGGCCAGTCTGATTGCTTATAAGTGACTATATAAATGATCAGTAACAAGAAAAGAAGCAAGGTGTTGTCTCTAGACATGATGTTTGTTGAAATTGATCATTTTGTTGAATTATTTGAGATCATATCACATGCAAATGAACTCAAAATTTTTATATTGCCTGATTAGATCTAGCTACACTACTAACTACAATGAGTAACTACTAGATGACTTGTCTAAGAACTTGTTTTTGTGACAAAACCTCTTTAATGATTAGTTAAATTCTTAAATAGTTTATTGAACTTATGATGATGTATTAAGTCATTTAATTTTTGCTGTCAATGAGAGTTAATAGATGCAGTCTCATTAAGTGAAAATATTAAGAAATGATATTTTAGCTATTTCTATTAAGTCAGTTAAAATTAGCATTAAAGAAGCTGAGTAAAGTCTTTACTGATATTGATTGCAGTTAACATTCTTAACTTTCTTAATAACAACAATACAGTCATAGAGTTTCACTAGACAGCATAATATAACATAAGTATCTTCTTTCTTTCAATAGTTTTAGTGAAATAATACATCTATGAATACTTAATTAAGCATATAAGAAGATACTGAAAGTTAATGCATTGAATTTTATAATTAAAGTACATTTATATTAAATTAAAGATAGACAATAAAAGTCTATTATGTATTGATTTAGAAAACTATTAAAACTCAAGAAAAAATATAAAATTTATAATAAAAATCTTCTTGCAATAGTGAAAGCACTGCAAGATTGAAGATCTTATTTTGCAAATATAGATAAGTTTATTTAAATCTTTATGAATCATAAGAATCTAAGAAACTTTATAACAATTAAGTAACTGAATTGACAATAGATTCATTGAGTAAAACAGTTAGCAGACTTTAAATTTTAGATTTATTATAAGAAGAATAATAAGAACAGTGATGCAGACACTTTAAATAAATAATTTAATTAGAAAAAAGTGAAAATGATTCTTGCTGAAATTCTGTGCAAATATAAGAAAGAAACTTTTATGAAAGATTTAGCAGCAATATTTAAGATAAAGAATACTTTTTTAATAGATAAAGAACTCATTAAAGTATGTTATAACAGCTGAGCTGATGAACATTTGAAAGTTAAGTGTATAAAAGATTTTGTATAAAGAAGATACAACATAGATGATCTTTGTAATTGAATTATTAAGTAAATTGTTAAATGCAATTTATGCTGATATAATAAGATTTAAAGAGATAAATATTATGATAAAATAATATAATTAAATATATTAGATGTACTCTGAAAGTCTGTTATTATAAACTTTATTATGAAGTTATTAAAGTTTAAGAGTCTAACATAAGAAGTCAGATTTGACAGCATATTGATTATAGTAAATAGATTGATGAAGTACATAATGTTTATTTTATTTAAAGATGTGAACTCACAAGTCTTTTGTTTATAAGAGACTTAGAGATAAGATATGTGACAATGTAAGACACTATGTTAAGATAGCTATTTAATGAAGTTTTAATGTTAAGATCTTGTATTGAAAAAGATTAACAATTAAGAAACTTAAAAGATTTTTGAGTAAAGAGTTTTCTATATAGATCTTTACTTATTTATTGTGATGTAAAAATTACAAAAGAACTCAGCAATTCAGTTAGAGTCTGATTATATTTTATGACAATTATCTTTTCTTTTATGCATTGATTCTTCAGCACACTATAACATTAAGCTATCAATGTTCTGTTGTTGACACAGCACTGTGAAGTTGAAACATTATTATTAAGCTAGCAAAGTTTACTCATCTCATATCTTTTCTTGATAGATTAAATTAATAATCTTTTGTAAATTGCTTTAAGTTTGTTAGATCAGACTAAGTGATAATTTTGTAATAAATATTATTATTTGTTCTATTAACTTTCTATTCAGTTTCTATCTAGATCTATGAGAGCAAAGCATCTTTACAACAAAAAAATTCAAGTAAAAAAATCTTAATTCTGTCTTGCAAACACTATCTCAGCAAGATGCTGATTAATTATCATTATCTTTCTTATACATTGATGAGTCTATATTGTGTCTATCTCTTAAACATTTGCTTTCACTGAACAGCAGATGATCTCTTTTAATTCATTAAATCTATTTCAGTTCATTAAATTATCTTTTAATCATTCAGATATGCAAAATCTTCATATTTTAAGATGTTCTTCTAAATGATCTGCTGCACAAGATTGAAATGACTGAGTAAATTGCTTATAATTAATCATTGAGTCATTTAATGAGCATTAACTGCTGTGAAAAGAGCTCTGTAAAGATCTGTGATTTCAGTTTTCTGAAAGTAGTGAGTGCAGAAGTTGATGTAATTCAGATAAAAGAAAAGCACATATTGCATAATTTGTACTGATCAATTACATAAACATTATTTATTGATTTTTAAGACTTTTACAGAGATCAGTCAGACATTAAGATTTAGCATCTCTGTGCAGAGCAAAAATAGTGTTGTTGCTTTATATTTATAAAAATCATTATAAAGTTAATGAACTAACTGAGCTCAGTCTGACTTTTATATAATTGTTTTTTGTCTTGCTGACTTACAGATTCATCTTTGTTTTCATTTTAAATTTATTTATCTAATCAATGCTTTCTGTAAATTCATCTACTGTCTTTTTAATTGTATTTAAAGCTGTCTTTACTTCTCTATTTGCATCATTACTCTTTGCTGTAGACTCTTCATCATTGTCAGTGACTTAATTATGAAGACTGTATTACATCTACATCTTCTTAGCATTTCACTGACAGAGACTTAAAGTGCTGTTCAGACTGTATTGATTACTTATTTAATTTTTGTAGAGACTGAATTGTCAGCTATCTTGAGAAATCTCTGCATTGCTTTGTGTTTCATGTATAGATTCAGAAACTGAACATTAAATTTTTACTTTAAAGCAGCTGTAAATATTCTTTTGTAAACTTTCATTATCTTTCTTAAACAACAATTCTGTAGACACTTCAGTGACTTAATGAGTAAGATAACTGATGAGACATTATTATTTTGCAGATCTCACATCTGCAACTTATATAACATAATTGATTAGATCACTGCTGTATAGAGCAGTTAAAATCACTTTGTAATGACAATCTTATTGTATTGCTATGACTAATCACTACATTACAATACAGAGTTCAGCACCTCTCTATAGAGTCTCTGTCATGCTCTTATTATGTGACTTACAGAACTCTTGCTTGCACTTATTATTTGATTTTACACTTAAGACTTAAATTCAAAATCAAAATTCTCATCTATACTTCAGTTACAGTTTGCTTCTTAAGTTCATACTCTTTGTCAATGTGACATCACTGCAACACATTCTTTCAGCATATAAATCAACATGTGTCTTCATTCTCTCAGACTACATAAACAGTCTTGTTGTGATCAATTTACTCTCATCACTGTCATTATGTATCATGTCTTACAGCTGTTAACTGCTTCACATTACTCTTAAGATCTCTCAGTAAAGATTAATTATATTTTGCAGACATTGCTTAGACTGCATACTTAATTAACATATGCAGTTAAATGTTTTCTGTTTACTAATCAAAGTACTGCTTAATTTTCTTACTTTACTGTCATTCATGTTCTCTCTTCATTTCATCTGCACACTCCCTTCATTTTTATCTGTTGACAGAAGTCTCAGTCAATAGCAGATACAGACTCTGCACAGAGTGAGTGTAATAAAGTTTTAAATAAACTGTTCAGTTTATATTAATCTTTATCTGACTCTTATAGATATTGTTGTGACACTCTTTAAGCTCTTTATCTATCTTAACTATCTTTCTTTCTTAACAAGCATATTCAGTTCAACTTAACAAGTGTATTCAGATCACTTAACAAATTGTGATAATGATTTGATTCACTTAGGCAGTCAGTGAAAACTCTACATTTATCTTAGAGATGCTCTTAACATTGCATAGATTTCACATTTATTATGTATAGATGTTGACTTCAGTCTGTATTGCACACAGTATGCAATGATTAGATGATTTTTATACTCACTTTAATTGTAGCTCTTTATTCTATTGAGATTACACTGCAAGATGCATCAGCAATGTCTGCACAACATTATCATGACATCTTGCACTGCAACAATCACAGCTTAATCAATGACTCTATTAGCTCTGAAAGGCTTGCCTTTCAGATTCTCAGTTTGCATCATGTGAAGAAAGAGTCTTTGCAGGCCTTTTTGTGATAAATAAAAGATTAAGTAAGAATTTCTTTATGTTTTACTGAATTTAACTAGATTGATGATTCTTTATTGAATTAAAACATAAAAAGAACTTCTTTTCATCAATATTTTCTATGTTTCTTCTTGTCATTCAGTCATCTTTCATTACACAACATTCCTTTTTCTCTTTTACACAATCTCATAATTACATTATGCTTTCTGTCATCATAATTCTTCATTTGTTCACAGTTACTACTGAAGCAATTACAGCATCTTTTTTTAAAAAGATAAGTATAGCTGTTTTGTGTTTTTGTATTGCTGATGTGTCAGAAAGTTATTGAGACACAGTACATTAAAGAAAAAAGAAAAGACATTAAAGATTACAATATTTAAGAAGAATATTCAGTCTTTTTTAAAAGACATATTGAGAATAAACAGTCTGGCATTTTATCTGCAGTTAAGATTTATTTTCACAGATTTATTACAGCATTTTTAATATTTATTGCAGAAAGCTTATAGAGCTATTTTAAATATCTTTAAGATCACTTTTACTCTCAATATATTGATGACATTGAAATCTACTCAGATTGCTAAGAATCTAAAGATAATGTTTATAAAGAAGATTGAAGCTTAAATTAATCTCTGCTTAACTTAAAAGCAAGAGAAGCTGTATAAACTTAGATTAAAAGTTGTAAAGAAGACAAAAGTTAAGACAGTAAAAGTGAAAGTGAAGATAACAGTAAAAGTTGTTAAAATTTAAAAAACTATAATGAAATTAACTGTTAAAAAGATTACAGCAGAGTAATATTCTTCTGCAATACTGATGTTACAGAGAATGAATATTGTTAGTGAAGAGATTATAGTAAGTTATTGTTTGCTTAATAAATAATAGATGTAGCTGATGTGTTTAATGTTTCTTAAAATACATTGATGTTGAAGTTATCTTGTAAGTGTAATTACAATAAGATGATAGCAAATATTCTAATGTTAAGAAACTTAAAGAAGTTGACTTTAAAACATCTTATACTGCTATTTAAGTGTCTTAAATCAATATCAGAAAAGAGTAAAGAAGTTAAGTCTTTAATGAATAATTCTTTTCTTAATAAATACTCTACTATGTAAACTGAGTTGCAGAAGATAAAGATACCTGATTAAATTTTAGTAAATACTTATCAGACTAGAATTTCATTATCATTCAGATCTTATATTCATCTTTTTTTGTTAGATATATAACTCATGATAGCTATGCTATTAGTGTGGTGCTCACTTTTAACAGGTTATGAGCTCAAGTTAGTGCAGCGATTTCTTGCCTAAAACCTCAGAGAGGTATGTGCCTAGGTTACCTTGTTGGTGATTCAAGTTCATGGTGAGGAAGTAAGCTCAAAGGTTGCAAGTTTAAACCACCATCTGTGCACACTCTTTACACCTGCGGGCCGGTCGCGGGCCGATCGCGGGTTAGGGAGAGTGTTAGATATATAACTCACAATAGCTATGCTATTAGTGTGGTGCTCACTTTTAACATTTTTTATCTTTTTTAAACTGAGTCAAAAACTCATTGTGATGCATAGTGCAGACATTAATTCTTTGCTAAACTCTCTCTGCTATTTACATTACTTAAAATGCATCTCTCTTAATCTGAATCAGACATGCAGAATGATTATAAATCAAAATTATAAGTACTGTACAGATTGAAATAAGTTCTATAATGTTATATATAGAGTGACTGTCTGATTAAGTTGACTCAGCAGTCTTATTGTCTCAACTTGCACTCAGATTAGATCAAGTAAGAAATCTTAACTTAGTAAATTAAATTAAGTTAAGATCTTTGACTCTGATCTGACTCACTGAGTCAGGTTGAGTCATGTATAAGTTATATATAAGTTATATATAATTACATAAATTTAGATCATATATATACTTATGCAATGTTGAAGCAATATAATGAAGCAGAACACTCAGAACTTAAGTATAATTGAATGTATATTAATTATTATTTACTCAATAGCTTGAGCTTACAGACATACTCATTTCTGTTTATTACAGTGAGGCAACACAAGTTCTCAATATAATACATCTAGATCTATATAATTTACTGACTCTCTACATTTAGTGACACTAACTATGTAAGATTTAGATGTATTGTATTAATGACTTATATTGCATTACTGTGATAGACATTACATGTAGTTATATGTACAAGTTGATTAAGACTCTTCTATTATGATGAAAACAGTGCATTAAGATCTTATGATGAGTTTCTTATATGATATATGCTAATGTTACATGATTTGATTTATATAAATTTAGACTATAGTGATGCACAGAGATGTTAATGATGAGTATATTTAGAAGTAGTGAGCTTAGAAGACTTTATGTATACAGTTTTATGTTATTCTTTACATTATTAGAAAGAATCACTGAATCATTATGTTCTTCACACTATGAGTATCAGAAGATGATTTAAATACTATAAAATGATTTTATAAATAAATTCTTCAGTCTATTATTGATATCATTTAATTGTATTGCTTAATTATATCACTTTACATAATTCTGAGGCACTACTCTCAAAAGAGTATTAAAAAGAAAGAAACTTAATTTTACAAATGAGTTTATATTGCTTAATGTTGAAAGGATAATGGGTACTTGTGCTATCTGCCTATCTAGTGGATCTCACGCGTCGACGTTGACTGCAGTCGACTTGGGTATCGTTCGATGGATAGCAGGAGCTCTGCCGTCTAAGGCAGGAGAAGACTCTGCCAGCCCCTTACGCTAAGACTAAAGGAGTCAAGGACGCGGATAGAGCACCGCACTTCTCAACACTCCCACTTGGTGCATCCATATCTATTGGCTCCCACTGTTGTCAAGTCCCAGCTGACACACAAAGCGCTCGAACAT
>JAABUY010004441.1_pt1 | contig 14698 bp, 16 predicted proteins | sample 5560271 | NCBI WGS metagenome assembly JAABUY01 (sample SAMN10711886, study PRJNA513374) | rock metagenome | isolation source: Antarctica rocks | place: Antarctica: Victoria Land, University Valley
ACGACCAGCGTGCTCGTCACCCGTGGGCGCCCTCAATGGCGGCGAGCTTTTGGCCCATCCCTGTGTATCCTCAGTATACGATCCCTCCTCACCGGCTGACCACGCTATCCCGTGGGATGCGTCAGAACTCAGAATCACGGTGGTCGGGAGCCCAGTCGATCGGGTATCCTAGTCCTTTATAGCAATGCGCTGAGGAGGGGACGATGGGCTGCCCGTACTGCCAAGGGGACGCGACACAGGAGCTGAAACGAGCCACCGCGTTGGGCTACCGGCTGTTCCGCTGTCGTCCCTGTCGGCGGACCTTCAATGAGCGGACGGGCACGCTCTTCAACCACCTGCAGGTGCCCACCGACAGCGCCCTCCTCGTCGTGCTCTGGCGGCTCCGCTACAAACTCAGCCTACGCGACCTCGCCGAGATGTTCCTCACGCGCGGTTTCACGTTCACCCACGAGACCGTCCGGGACTGGGAGGAGCGCTTCGCCCCCCTGCTGACCGAACGGATGCGCGCCAAGCGCCGGGGCAAAGCGGGGGTGAAGTGGCACTGCGACGAGACGTATATCAAGGTCGATGGGCGCTGGTGCTACCTATATAGAGCGATCGATGCCGACGGGAACCTGGTCGACTCGATGTTGAGCGAGACGCGCGACATGGGTGCCGCCAAGCACTTTTTCATGCATGCACGGGCGGTGGTGGGCCATGCGCCGGAAAAGGTGACGACGGACGGGCATGACGCCTACCCGCGCGCCATCCGCGAAACGCTCGGACCCGACGTGCAGCACCGTACCAGCCGGTATATGAACAATCGCATGGAGCAAGATCATCGCGGCGTCAAACAGCGGTACTATCCCATGCGCGGCTTCGGCTCCTTTGACGCCGCCGCTCGCTTCTGCTCCGCCCACGACGAACTCCGTGACCATCTCCGCTACCGCCAGCGCATGAACGAGACGGTGTCCTTGGCTGATCAACGCCGCTTGTTCCAGGAGCGCTGGGGCGAGGTGTGTGCTGCGCTGCAGGCCGCGTAGCAGCGATCGACCCTGGGACACGACGGGCTAATGCGTGCCAGCGCCTGTCTGTGTTCCGAGTCCTGACGCATCCGGCTGCCGGTGGCAGTGTAGCACGCCGGCGCGCGGCGGTGCCGATGACCGCGCACGCACCGCGCCGGATAGCGCCTTTAAGGGAGGGACAGGGGGTATGCCCACGCGCCGCCTTTACGTCAGGGGAGGGCGTGGGCTACAATGCCCATCATGAAGGAGTGCGCCATGTAACACGATGCGCGGCCGTAGCGGCCGCAAAAGCACGAGGCCCACCGGCGGGAACCGGTGAGCCTCGTGCTTGCCAAGGACTAACTATTAATATCAACCGGCCCTGGTGTCCATACCTAGAAAGTAACCACCAGAGCCACCAAACGAAGGCCGTCGCCCGAAGGAGTTAGCAACTCCGAACCGGGTTGCGGGCCTACTAGGAGAGCTTTATGTTTGAAAGCACCCCTATGCCCTATCCAGAGCATAGCAATGACACGCGCGCCTGTCAATATCCCGACGAGTATCACGGTGGAAAAACAGCCTCGGTGTGGACGCGCACGGGCATAGTTGATACGGGCCGTATCATTGCGGCCGTCGTGCAGGCTTATAACGACGCCTATCCTGCAGCCGACGTAATTCCCGACGCGATCCTGAGCCCGAGTCGCGCGACCCATGTCGCTCACGCGCGGCATCTCTGCGCCTATCTGCTTGTGGAGGACTATCACCTCTCGTACATGGCCACCGCCCACGCTTTGGGCCGCGCCGACCACACCACGGCCCTCAACAGCCACGCCCGCGTCGTCGCCGCCCTGGGCCAGGACAGCGCCCTACACCAAACCCTCACCGGCGCACGAGACATCCTGAGTGGTCGCACCACGCACGAGCGCCAGCGCCGTGGCCAGGACCGCCCGGAGGCCTTCGCCACAGCGACCCCCCGGGAACTGGCCGAATACCGCTATTGGCGCGTGCAGTCCCTCCGCTGTAGGGCACCGGGCGGTGCGCGATGAGCGTGGTTATGATGGACACAGCCTCAACGATGGTCATGACGGACACGGCCGTACCGGAGGTGTGGACCTTCGGGGGTGTCGACACGCTCAACGGCACCCAGATCCCCGACGCCTATTTCGATGAGGTCATGGCCCCGCTCGGCCCCTCCGCGTTCACCGTCTTGATGTACGTGTCGCGCCGCACCTTCGGCTTCAAGCGCCACAGCGACCAGATCAGCCTTGACCAGATCTGCCACGGTATCGTCACCAGCGCGGTCCGCGACGCCGACGGCATGGTGATCAAGCCGGCCCGGCGCCTTGACCACGGGACCGGCCTGGCCAGGTCCACCGTCGTGCGCGCCCTCGACCGCCTGATCGCGGCCGGCCTGATCCACAAACGGCACAACACCGATCCCCAGCGGGGGCAACTCGCCAACACCTACGGCATCGTCTTCAAGGACCCGGCCGCGGCCTCCCTGGCGATATCGCCCCTGCCCAACAAAAGAATAGCCTCCGCGTCAGAAACGGACAGCACCCCTGTGCCACAAACAGACACCCCCTGTCGCGTGATGACACAGGCCCCTGTCGCGGAAATGGACACACAACAAACAGTCGAAACAACAAACAGTCGAAGACACACAGATATCTCGAAACGAGCGTCACGCGTCGCGCGCCAGAGCCCCTCTCTCGATTCGACCGATTCGATAGTCTTGACAACAGAAGACAGAACAACGCGGACACTAGGTGGTCATGAGGCGTTGTCCGTCGACGCGCACGTTGCCCGTTTGTCGACCGAGTTTGGCGACGACGCGCCGCGCGCGAGTCGAACGCGGGTGCTCAACATGCAGAACGCGGCGGGTCTCGACGCGGCGGCGACGCTGGCGTTGCTTGACGCGGCGGCGACGATCACGCGCTCCCAGGCCGTGACGATCACCAAGCGGGGCCGCGCCGGGGAGGTCGTGCGCATGCCGTATCTGCTGGCTACGCTCCGGGGCCTCATCGACGCGCCCGCCGGCGACACGGGCGGGGCGGCCCTGGCCTGGTCCCCCGCGCTAGACCTGCCGGCCGTCGCCACCGTCGCCGCGGTCACGGGCGTGGACGATGCGCTGTCGTCGCCGGCGACGGTGGCGGCGGGGGCGGCGGGGGCGGTGTGGCGGCAGGTGCGCGATGAACTGCGGCGGGACCTGACACCGGAGAACTACGCGCGCTGGATGGAGACGACGACGGCCGTGGGTCTGGAGGGCGACCTCCTGCGCGTCGGCGTCCCCGACGAGGCGCACCGACAGTGGCTGGAGCATAAGCTGCGGGGATGCGTGGAGCGTGCGTTAGGGCGCGTGGGCCACGGCGCGGTGCGCGACGTGTACGACATCGCCGTGCCGGGGGAGGGTGCGGCCATAGGCGACCAGACGAGCGGTCCCGGCCCCGCCCTGGTCCCGCCGGCCACAGCACCCGCTTCCCTCCCGCTGGCGGCGTTATCCCCCGCGCCGTTCACCAAAGCGGCTGCCACGCGCCCACCCGCGTCCTCTGCCCATGCCGCACCGCGCGCGGTGGTGGCCTGTCCATGCTGCCAGACCATGCCGTGCCGATGCCGGCTCGGGGATCAACTGCGGCGGGTGATCGTGACACGCGTCCCCATGACGCGGGCAGGTGTCCCGTAACGCGCGACGCGGACGAGGGGGCGACCGGAGCCGAGCTGTGCCTGATACTGGGCGTAGCACGTCAGGGACGAGTGAGAGAGGGAGAGGGGACGTGATGGCAAGAGACCGGGATGTGGCGCCTGCGGGATACCAGGCGCTGCTGGGTGAGTTGACGGGGCGCATCGCGGACGCGCAGGTGCGAGCCGCGCTCGCCGTGAACCGCGAGTTGGTCACGTTGTACTGGCAGATCGGCCGGGAGATCCTGGCGCGTCAGCGAGAGCATGGGTGGGGGACCCAGGTGGTCGACCGGCTCGCCGACGACCTGCGCCACGCGTTCCCCGCCATGAAGGGCTTCTCGCGGCGCAGCTTGCACTACATGCGCACGCTGGCCGAGGTCTACCCCGACGAGCAGTTTGTGCAACACGCCGTTGCACAAATCCCGTGGGGACACAACGTGCGCCTGCTTGACCGTGTGAAGGACCCTGACGAGCGCGCCTGGTACCTCGCCCAGACGCTGGCCCACGGGTGGAGTCGCGATATCCTGGTGCATCAGATCGAGAGCGGGCTGTATCGCCGCCAAGGCAAGGCGGTCACGAACTTCCGCGCGACCCTGCCGCCGGCGCAGTCGGATCTGGCCGAGCAGACGCTGAAGGACCCCTACACCTTCGATTTTCTGACGCTCGGGGACATGGCGCGGGAGCGCGACCTCGAACGCGGCCTGACCGCGCACATGCGGTCCTTCCTGCTCGAGTTGGGCGTCGGCTTCGCCTACGTGGGCAGCCAGTACCACCTGGACGTGGGTGGCCAGGACTACTATCTGGACCTGCTCTTCTACCACCTGAAACTGCGCTGCTACGTCGCCCTGGAGCTCAAGGCGACGGAGTTCCGGCCCGAGTACGCCGGCAAGATGAACTTCTATCTCTCGGCGGTCGACGACTTGCTGCGCCACCCGGATGACCGGCCGAGCATCGGGATTATCCTGTGCAAGAGCAAGAACAAGGTCGTGGCCGAATACGCGTTGCGCGACGTGAGCAAGCCGATCGGCATCTCCGCCTACGACTTGATAGAGGCGCTACCGACTGACTTGCGGGGGAGCCTGCCGACGGTCGAGGAGTTGGAGGCAACATTGGGCGATCCGACCGCTATGGGCGTTGCAGACGACGCGGGCGACACAGGTGACGTAGGAGGGGATACGGCATGAGCGCGAGCGCGACCCTGCCCGCCCTCGATGTGCTCGACGCGGACGGCCTGCACGTGCCCGACAAGGCTCTCGTTCCCGTCGCCGACGTGATCCGGTTCGGTGGCGACCTGTGCCCGGCCGCGTGGTGGCTAGGGCGATAGGGGAGCGCATGATGGGGGCAGTGGAGGCGTTCGGGTGCGTGGCGCTCGGGTGCGTGGTGGTCGCGGTCGCGCTCCTCGACGTGGTCGTCACGGCACTGCACCCTGCCGCGGAGAGCCAACTCTCCGCGCGCTTCCACCGCGCTCTCTGGTTCGCGGTGCGCTACGCGGCGCGGCCGCTGCCGGTGCGGGCGCGCCGCGCCCTGCTCGGCTGGACGCTGCCGCTGAGCGTGGCAGGGCTGGTGCTCTCGTGGCTGCTCGCGCTCCTGGTCGGCTTCGCGCTGCTCTACGCGCCGGGCCTGGTCACCCCGCGCGCCTTCGCCCATGCGGCAGGGGCAGGACCTGCCCCCACGCCCTGGGGCGACGCGCTCTACTTCAGTGGGGTCTGCCTGACCTCGATCGGCTTCGGCGACATCCGTGCCGCGCGCCGGGCTCGTGCGCGCGGCGGCGGTGGCCGAGGGGCTCGCCGGCCTGCTCGTGGTCGGGGTGGCCATCACCTACGTGCTCGCGGTGTTCCCGGTGCTGCCCCAGGCGCGCGTGCTGGCGCGGACGCTCAACGAGGAGGCCGACGGGCAGGTGGACGCGCTGCCGCTGGTGCGGCGCTACCTGGCGGTGGGGGCGATGGAGCCGCTGGCGCAGCGCTGCCGCGAGCTGGCGACGCAGTTGATGACCCTGACTGAGGCGCACACCACGCACCCGATCCTGTTCTACGCGCACCCGGCGCGCGCGGAGCTCTCGTTCCTGCGGGTGCTGATCGTGGCACAACGGCTGGTGGCGGCGCTGCGCTACGGGCTGCGCGCGCAGGAGCACGCGGGGCTGGTGGCGGACCCGCGGGTGGTGGGCCTGGAAGAGAGCCTGATCGCCGTCCTGCGGACGCTGGGGGCCTCCTCGCACCTGGTGGTGCGGCCGCCGGGGGACGTGGCGGCGGTAGCGGAGGGGCTGCGGGGGGACTACACGGCGCTGGTGGCGGGGCTGGAGGCGACAGGGCTGCGCGGGGCGGGACCGGTGGGACGCGGGGAGCGGGAGGTGTACGTGCGCTACCGGCTGGCCACCGACCCGTACATCGCGGCCTACGCGGCCAACAGCGGGTACGCGGCGGAGGACTTGTGGGGGGCGCACCCGCCGCTGCGCGGGACGACCGCGCCGCTCCCGCTGACGGAGGCGGACACGGACGAGCGGGACGACGACGCGGGTGCATAGGGCACCGTCGGCGTGCGGCGTGCGGCTGACACACCCTAAAGACGGAGACGAGGACCTAGACCGATGGTACTGAAGGACACACCGCCGCCCGCAATCGGCGTGCTCGACGTGGACGGCCTGCACGTGCCCGGGCGGTCCGTCGTCCCCATCCAGGGCGCGATTCGGCACGTCGGCGACCTCTATAACGGCGCGCGGCGGCACGGGCTGACCCAACTGTGGCTGACCGACGCTTGGGTGCGCGCGGCCGGCTTGCCCGACACACTCGCCGTGGCGGGGCAGTTCCGCGAGTTGCGCCACGCCTTCGTCACCGATGGCCTGGACGACCTACACGCCTTTCCCACGGCGCTCACGCCCTGGCTGGACCTGCGCAAGAAAGGCGAGGCTGGCTCGGGCGTGTCGATCGTGTTCCCGTTGTACGACGAGCACGCGGTGTGGGGCCTCGGCACCGATGGCGCGACGCTCCTAACGGCGCTACGGGCCTACGCGGAGGCCGTGGGCACGCCGTACTACCGTAGCCCGGGCAGGACGGGGATCGACCTGCTGCAGGAGCTGGGCAAGCGGGGGGCCGACAGCAAGCGAGAATACCCGGAGCGACTGTCGGCACCGGCGGGGCAAGCCGACACGGTAGCCGAACTCAGTTGGCTGCGCACGCTCTCGCCGGCCGAGCGGGGCAAGACATACCTCCATTCCTACGACAAGAACGCGCAATGGCTCTCGGCGGCCGGCGTGGTGGAACTGGGACTGTCCGGCATCGAGGAGCGGCGCGACCCGGGCGGGAAGCTGCCCTTCGACAAGAAGCTGCCGGGCTACTGGCTCGCCCGGATCGCCGGCGGCGAGGAGCGATGGGCCTGCACGCCGACGGTGGCGTGGGCGCTGGAACGCGGCCAGTCGGTGGCGATCACTCAGGCGTTCGTCTGGACACAGCACAGCCGGGCGATGGAAACGTGGTACGAGCGGCTGCGGGGCGCGCGGACGGCGCTCTACGCGGACACGACGCCGGCAGGGGCGCTGGCCCTGCGCGCGCTCAAGCTGACCTACAGCTTGACGATCAGCGGCTTCAACAGCGTGTGGCAGCGCGAGCGGCGCAGCCCGCTGTACCGGCCCGACTGGCGCCACCTCATCATCGCGCAGGCCAACGCGAACCTGTCGCGGGCGCTGCACAAGATGGACCGAGACGGCTACACGCCCGTCGCCGTCCACAAGGACGCGGTGTACCTGCTCTCCGACGAGCCAGACCCGGTGGCGGCATGCCCGCCCTCGGTCACGCTGGGGACGGGCCTGGGGCATTTCAAAGTGCAGGACACGGCGATCCCCTTGGAGACCGTGCGGCCGGCCTTCGACGGGACGCGCGGCGGAATCGGGACGTTGCTCAAGCTCCTGAAGCCGTTGCGCGCGCCGACAGCGGAGCGGATGCCTGCGGGGGTGCTGTAGCGTGTGTCGTGTGTGCGCCCGCGTGCGGGTCCAGCAGTCGATCCAGGGAGGCCAGGAGGGCGTCCAGCGTCCAGGGCTTGCAAACGAGGGTGGACAGCGGATGGCGCAGGGCGGCGGCGCGGTCGGACGCGTGGCCGTCGTCGGGGACGCAGGCGACGAGCGGGATGCGGCGCAGATGGTTGTCCCGTGCGAGGAGGGCCAGGAGACGCCAACTCGCTGCCTCAGCGGCGGCGGGGAGGTCGAGGATGATGGCGGCGGGGGCGAGGAGGCGCAGCACGTCCTGCGCGCCGGTGTTGCTGTGGAGGGTGCGGGCGGCGTACCCGGCGTCGGTCAGGACCTGGCGCAGCAGGATGAGAACCGCTTGATCGTCGTCGAGGACGGCGACGCGCGGGGACAGGGGAGCAGAGAGGGACGTGGAGAGGGACGTGGACACGGAGCACTCCTTTCGTGGCGGGCGGATAGGGCGGGGGAAGAGCCACGCCCTGTCGCGGTCGCCGCGCGTCTGAAGGCGAAGGGACGTGTGAGGCAAGGTAGGCCCCCTGGTGGGCTAGCGGCAATAGCCCATGTGGGCTATCCCCGCCCCCGCAGGAAGCAGCGCAGATCATGGCGCGCACCCAGACGCGCTGGTGGACCAGGGGGCGGCGTCGCATGTCCGACCTAGGCGCGGACCTGGCGCGGGCGTACGAGGCGCGGGTGGCAGCGACCGACGTGGAACTGACGCCGGCGGCGATCCGCGCCGTGGTGCAGGCACTCGGGGGCGGTGAGGGGCGCGCCCAGGTCGCCGCGGGCAACAAGGAGTTGGCCGGCCAACTCGGCATTTCCGTCCGGACGGTGCAGCGGTGGCAGAAGGGGGGTGGGGAAGCGCGCAGCGTGGCGCGCTCGACGCCAGGGCTGCGCATCAGCGTGCGGGGGATCGCTACGGAGCAGCAGCGGCAAGCTAACGCCCGGGCCTTCCGTGAGCGGGTGCAAGAGCAGGGGCTGGACGTGGACGCCGAGGTGACCGACGTGGTGGGCACGTTCGTGCTTGACTGATGTCGGGCGACCGTGGAGGGTGCATATAATGCATGAGCGCGACGATAGGCTCTCCGACTTACCCAACAGGATGTTGGAGAGTAGATCGAGTTTTATTCGATCCACTACACCACGCATATCGAGCCGTATACAATTTAGGGGGGAACCGTTCGTGAGCCTGCCCGATCTTGTCTCGTTTGGCCTCAGGACAGCGGGTATCGCACCTACTGTCTGGATGTCGATAGAAGGGCTAATTGAATAGCATGCACCTGGTCGTTCCCTGGACAATCGAGCTCGCTTCGCTGTGATTAGATAGGGATAGGACTGGTCCGTGAGCCCCGATGACATGGGCGACGACCTGCAGGGTCGGCTGGTTGCCTTCGTTATACAGGCGTTCTCTATTCTGCTTGACTGCGTGCTCCTTGTCGTCTGGCTGTTCGCCCAGGCCGTGGTCCACGTTATCCTTGAGCAGAATCGGCACGCGGCAGACCTTATCTATAGCTGGGAACTCTCGGGGTTCCAGATCCTGTTTGCAGTAGGTACGCTCGGCATTATCGGTCTACCCATTTACCGCGATCTGCACATCCTCTACATCCGCACACGCGCCGATATACGCCGCGTACAAGAGAAGGTGCGTCGCGACGACGAGAAAACGCTGCTACACGAAGGACACGACTAATGTTTGATGCAGGTCCGACCGACGATCGATTGTTGCTTGAGCGCCCCCTCCGTGAAGCGGCGCGTATCTACGGACACCGCCTTTACAATGTGGTTTCCTTATGCGCGCTGCTCTCGATGGCGTTCTATATCGTGCTGGGTGTCGAACAAGCGACCCACCTAACGCACTATGGGCCGTTGCCGATCCGCGATGGCCACGTATCGCTCGTGCCCCTGCTGCAAGTCCTGCTCGGCTTAGCGGGGGGCGCGGTCATCGGGACCAGCCTTGCTCTCGTGGTTGTGAGGCGGGAACGCAGGAAGGTCGCGGTCCTGCGCGCTATGGAAGAACTTGACGCCGCCGAGGCGGCCATGAACACGGACGACTTCGAGCGAGCGCTCCTTCACGCACAGAGTGCCCTCGACCTATTCCGCCGTCAGCCCGTCCCCCTAGGACAGGCCCGCACGTTGCTTGTCCTTGGAACGATCGCCAACGGACAGGAACAGTACGATGTGGCAGAAACACATCTACTCAAAAGCCGGCACCTGTTCGAGATACTCAAAGATCACGCGGGCGTCGCCGACGCGACCGAGGCGCTTGCTGAGGTAGCCAACGACCGGGGTCGCTTCGACGAAGCAGAGGTTCTGTATCGCCGCAGCCTCACGAACTATGAGCGGGTCAATAGCATATGGGATCGCATCGGTGTTCTGATCAATCTGGCGAATGTGGAGAATGAATTAGGCAAAGACGCTGCCGCGGAGCAACTGCGGGCCGAGGCGCAGCGCCTCATTCAGCAACAAACGACGAGCAAAGACCGCCGTGAGCGCATCCCTCATGCCTCGTCCTGGCCACGTATCCTCGCCGCCGCTAACGTCGGGTAATAAAGGGAGGGGAACCATGTTCCGAGGACAGGCTCAATGCGCACGACGTTGTACTGGAGCTACGAGCGCCGCATGATGATGATGCGCGCGGTCCTATCGTCCAACGATACGGACGCTGGCGCAAAACCTACGATTGAATTGAGCGATCCATCCACGAAATCCAGCACTGTCGCTACGTTTGCCTTGATCAGCGCAACAATTGAGTTGCGTTGATCGATGACGACGATGTTGCCGTTTTCGTCCTGCCTCAAAGAAAAGAACTGGCCGGACATCAAAGGCTGTTCGACAATAGCCGAAGCGAGCATGTATGGTAAAGGTCGCCTGTGAACTCCGAACACCTGTTCCACCAATGTGTTGCGCAAGTCGTCTCGTGGGAAATATTGGTTGTCGCTGATCACGAAAAATTTCCAGGCAACGCACTGTTTTGATCACATCGCCTTTCCACAACGTCTATGACGATTTAGACGTGAAAGCCCTCCTAGGCATCGCAAGGGATACGCACAGACCTACATGTTTCGCTAGTTGCAACGTCTATTTGTACTGGCGGAGGTGGAAAGGCGGCATGATCAGCTACCTGGAAAAATAAAGCGATCAATGACATCTGAGGTCACTCACGGCAGATGAGAATGGCGGCGCGATGTGTCGGAAGAACGGTCTGAAACCGCGCTAAAGAGCTTACTGTCCTCCTCAAAACCTTGTGGGGCGCGGCTACATCATATGATGACACTCAGGCCGCTGACCGGCACCATCAAAAGAGTGACAGATCCTAGAAAGACAACTAGAATTTACACACGCCGCCGCTACGGATGGCGACGAGATCCAGCACAACGCTTGACAGCCACACAGCAGCATACATCTGGCCACAGCGCGAGCGCCGACGAACGGGCGGATCGCGCCATGGCGCTACGGGTTACGGTCCAGGTGGTGCCCACGCGTGTCACGCGACTGCCCAGGGGGCCGCGCGGACCCAGTGCTCCAGGTTGGCGGCGCGCATCGCCTTGCCTAGGTAGTAGCCCTGCCCCTCCTCGCACCCCAGCACGCGCAACAGGCGCCACTCCTCCACCGTCTCGACACCTTCGGCCACGACAGACAAGCTCAACGCGTGGGCCATGGCGATGATTGCCTGCACCAGCGCCGTGTCGCGCGCATCGCCCGTCCGACCGCCGACGCTCAGGTCGCGCACGAACGAGCGGTCGATTTTGACGGTGTCGACGGGCAGGCGCTTGAGATACCCCAGGCTGGAGTGGCCTATCCCGAAGTCGTCGATCGCCAGGCGCACGCCCAGCGCGCGCAGGCGTCCCAGCATCGCTCCAGCCTGCTCCGGGTCTTCCATCACGGCGCTCTCGGTGACCTCGAGCGTGAGACGCGCGGGCGCGCTGTCGTGGCGCCGCAGAAGATCCGCGATGGTGGCGGGCAACCGTGGGTTGTGCAGCGTGCGCATGGACAGGTTGACGGCGACCCGCAGGTCCAGGCCGGCCTCCCGCCACAGCCGCTCCTGCTGCAACGCCGTCTCAAGCGCCCAGCCGGTGAGGGGGTGATGAGATCGGTCTGCTCCGCCAGCGGGATGAAGTGATCGGGGGTGACCAGGCCGCGCTCGGGGTGCGGCCACCGTACCAGCGCTTCCACACTGACTGCACGGTTGGTCGCCGCCGCGACGACGGGCTGGTAGTGGAGTTCGAGGCCGCCCGTCGTGAGCGCGTGCCGCAGGTCGGCCAGGAGGCCGAGTGGGGCGTTCGTGTTCGTGCCGCGCCGGTCCCGCCCCGGGTCATGGACCGCTACGCTGCCGCGCTTGCGCTTGGCCGTCGCCAGGGCGGCGTCGGCGTGGCGCAGCAGCGTGGCAGCGTCGAAGTCGGCGGCCGCGGCGCAGGCCACGCCGATGCTGGCCCCCACGTCGACCCGACAGCCGTCGAGTGTGAGGGGCGCGGCGAGGGCGCGCAGGATGGACCGTGCCCTGCGCGCGCCACTGGACTCGTCGGCCCCGGGGAGCAGGACGGCGAACTCGTCGCCCCCGAGGTGGGCGACCGTGCCCGGGGCCGGCACCGCCGCCCGTAGCCGCTCAGCCACGTGGCGCAGGAGGAGGTCACCGAGGCCGTGGCCGAGCGCGCCGTTCACCTTCTTAAAGCGGTCGAGGTCCAGCAGCAGGAGGGCGAGCGGGCGCTGGGTGCGCGCCGCGCTGCGGGCGGTCCCATCGAGGAGGCCCAGGAAGGCGGTCCGGTTGGGCAATCCGGTGAGGGCATCGTGCGCGGCTTGGTGTGCGAGGCTCTGCTCAGCCCGCACGCGCGCAGTCACGTCCATGATGCCGATGACGGCGCGCCCGGTCTCCCCGTCGCGGCCGACGATCGGCACTGCGTCGATCTGAAGCCAGCGTGGCTCCGCATCGGGTCCGACCATCTGCACCACCACGTCGCGTTGTGGCCGGCCGCTCACGAGTGCCCGCTGACCCGGCCACTCGGGGACCAGGAGTGGCCGCCCTTCCGGCGTGCGCAAGCCCCAGTCGGCCGGGCGTGCCGCGAGGCACGCCTTGGGCGGGAGGCCGAGGATAGCGTGAGCCGCATCGTTCGCGTCAAGGAGTGTCCCCGTCCGATCGATCGTCATGAGGCCGCAGCGGGCGGCGGCGTAGATAGCACGCAGGTGCGCCGCATCTGCCGCGCGCTCGCTCCCGGTCGTCTCCCTCCCGGCCGCGTCGTCCCCGCCGGACGCGCGGCCTGTCGGCGGCCAGCACCCGTGGTCGTTGGCCTGCGCCTCCCCATCGCCCATACCCATCACCTCCCAGGTCGTCGGGGGCAGGGGCGTTTCCCTACCCTTGGGCCGCGGTCCAGCCCCCTCCACGCGCGTGCCGCGGATCCGCTGGCGTCGTTTGGCGTCGTTGCCCGATCGATCGGGCCCGCCCAAGCCCGATCACACTGCGCGGGAGCGCGAGACGCGGTTCTCGCCCAGACGCTTGGAGGGGGAGAGGGCAGCGTGCGCGGGGACGTACGGCCACCAGTGTACGCGACACAGGGCACTTCCGCGATGACCCATTCCGGTACCGTCCAGACCGGACGCTCCCCGCGCCCCTGCGCCAGGGAGGCTGGGTGGCTCCCACATGAGATAGTCCTCGTCGCTGTGCAACCCCCCGCTCGGCCACAGTGCGGTCGCCACCACATCGGGCCGTTGGCGGAACTCCATGAGGCCTAACGCCAAGCCGACGGTGTGCGGCCCGACAACGGCCGTGAAGCCGTTGGACACTGCGGCCGGCGCCAACGGCCAGTCTCTACCGTCAGCGAAGTCTTGCCGTAGATACAGCGCGCCCCGGTGTCGACCACCGCCGCGTGGGGCAAGTACGGCCGGCGGACCCGCGAGCCGACGCCGTCGGCCGCAACGAGGACGTCTCCTTCAGTTGTGGTCCCGTCCGCGACGTGTGCGCACAGGCTGCCGCCCGCGCCCTGCTCGTAATGGGTGAACTCCTTGCCGACATGCACCACGTCTACAAGGCCGGCAAGCAGGATCTCGCGGAGGGTGAGACGGTTCACGGCAGTGCTGTAAGGGCGCACATAAGATGATATTGGTGGCGAAGTCACATCCCCCGCCGCTTATGTGCCTCGTGACTCGTTTGAGGCGATAAGCGACGCCAGGACGCGGGATGCGATGGGCCCTTATTCGGCACGCTCCACCCCTTTCCCGACTTCGCCACCAATATCATCTACTGTGACGCCTTACACGTGTCCACGAGAATCGCTGGTCATCGCTCCTCGCTGCCGCTTTCCAGTGCGCGTACAATGGAGGGGCAACAAACGGTGTGTTCAGATCACAGGGCCGTTTCTCGCACAGAGGGAGACGACGCCATGTCAGGGCAGCGGACAGAGACGCGCGCGCAGTTGGACCGGTGGCGGGCCGTCGCCGGCCCTGGTCCTGGCACACGCCCGTCACCCGCCGTCCCGCCACGCGCCCCCGCCCTACTCGCGGCATTGGCCCTCCTCGCGCTGGTCGCGCATCTGGCCCTCACCCAGCCCTATGGCTACTTCCGCGACGAGTTGTACTACCTCGTCGCCGGCCGATTGCACCCGGATTGGGGCTACGTCGATTACCCGCCCCTGATCGCCTGGCTGGCCGCCCTGGTCGCGCGCACCTTGGGCGACGCGCCGCTCGCGCTGCGCGTCCTGCCGGCCCTCGCCCACGCCGCCCTGGTGGTGACGACCGGGCTGATGGCGCACGCGTTGGGCGGCGGTCGCCTGGCCCAGGGCCTTGCCGCTGGAGCAACCCTCCTCGCCCCCACCTTCCTCCTGACGGGCGGCCTCTTCACCATGGACGTGTTCGACCAGCTGTGGTGGGCGCTCGCCGTCTTCGTCCTGCTGCGCCTCCTGACGCGCGCGCGCCCGCGGCTCTGGCCGCTGCTCGGGCTCGTTGTCGGCCTCGGCCTGCTGACCAAGCTGACCATGCTTGCCTGCGCCGGGGCGCTCGTCGTTGGTCTCCTGCTAACGCCCCAGCGCGCGCTCCTGCGCACGCGCGGGCCGTGGCTGGGCGCCCTCATCGCCGGGCTCGGCCTGCTGCCCTACGC